>Ga0308158_10000340_pt1 | contig 87846 bp, 87 predicted proteins | sample PhyBR2_FD_201038 | JGI IMG/M metagenome (GOLD analysis project Ga0308158, IMG submission 201038) | Phyllosphere microbial communities from UC Gill Tract Community Farm, Albany, California, United States - DLSLB.R2 | ecosystem: Host-associated > Plants > Phyllosphere > Unclassified | place: USA... | reverse complement strand
TCAGTGTTTTAAAAAAAAAAAAAAAAAAAAGCATCGCTTTTATAATATGAGATAAAAACAGGCACTAATTCCAGAGAACAAGCTGTTTACAATTTATGCCGGTGATTCCGTTTTCATTCAAACAGGAGACATTAAAAGTACCTGTAAAATTGAGCTAATACAAAATCGGCATCAATCTTCGATGAAAATTAAAACCACATTAAAACATTCTTCATGAAAAGCGGAAAAAGTACAATTTCCTAATCCTGAAGACTTACAAGCGTCAAAAGGAGATTAAAAGCCGGGACAATCGTAATAATTGTTTCTTTCGAACAGTTGGTTAAAAATTCCGATATCTCGGCCCTGTAGGTTCTCATTACATTCTGAGCCAGAACCAGATCAGCTTCAAGAAATGTCTTCTCTATAAAACTGTGGATATCTGTTAGTATGGCATCCCGGTCAACCTCTGTCTCATATAGAAAAGCATTTATCAACGATACAATTTCATTTTTCATAGTAATTAAATTATTGTTAGCACTTTAAATTTAATAAAAATCCGTTGGTTTTGAAATAGCAACGTGCTCTCGGATACAGTAACGATACAAAATCCCTCAGGTCGAACAAAAAATCATCAAAAATAATTTAAGCCGACAGTTATGGCTTATCTACGGTTGATTCTATAAAAAGTTTGAATACCGTTCCAGAGCAAACGGCCGAAATGTGTAACCGCTTGAGACCTCAATTAGAAGCAGGCCACATTAGTGAAAACGATTTTCACGTGGAAACCGTGGGTATTAATTTTTTTGATATACTACAAAAAAAACACCCCGAAGGGTGTTATTACCAAAAAATCGCTTTTATTACCAATGAAGTTCGCTCAAAATTAATATTTCATAACTTATAAATTTTGTATTTAAAGTACAAAAATGAAGACACGGGTTATTTTACAAAAAAAAGAGGACGCGCCGAAGAACGTCCTATTAACAAACAACATCTGTATAATAGCAAGATGTTGTTTTATAATTAAAGATAACATTAGTAATAGGTGAACGTTTCCGATTTAATTAGCATATTACCGTCGTAAGTCTTTCTGGTTTCCGGATATAAATCTTTATTATAGGTATATTTATATTCCTCGAAACCGCCCATATTATTATAATAAAATAATAAAATATTATTTTTGCTCAGAGACCGTATTCTATTCAGAGATGGGGCATATACATTTTTTATAATAGTATTCATATTGTCATAGGTGTATTTAGTTTCTCCCGATTCTATGACATTTCCATCGCTGTTATAAGTTAAATTGCTTTCTCTGGTATAAGGTTTATTAGGGGGATGGGGTGTCCAATAAGTTACAGATTTAATTAGCCTCTCTCCTTCATAAAAGTATTTATCATGAGATAATTTATAATCATCAGCCCAAGTTTCTTCATCTGTAATAAACCCATCTTTATCATGAAAAAAATAATATTCAAATTGACTTTTATTCTCTTTACCATCATTGGGCCCGGAGGTAAATAAAAATGATTCCTGAACAATTATAGAATCTAATAAAAGTCCCGTATAATAAAAGTTACTAGTTTGCCGTTCCTCGGCTGTTTCTAAAACCTTGAAATATTCCATAGTAGATAATAAACCTTTCTGATCATAATAAAAGTCTGTATCTTCACTTTTCATGGTATTGTTATCATTCCATTTTAAAGAAATCGATTTAAGTCTTAAATCTTTTGGCTGATATGGCTCTGGTTCCCCTTCATTATCATTTGTATTCATTTCGGCACATGATAGAATGCTAAAAAATGAAAAAAGTAGTAACAGGTGTTTTTTCATTGGTTAAGGAGTTAAAATTTTAACAAAATTAACATTTTAATTGTAGAATCCAAATAACAAAAAAAAAAGCACCCCGAAAGGCACTTTTACAATCACAAAATGACTAGTTTACACTTGAAACTTTCAAATAAATGGTGTCATTTTCCTTACGCAGATCAGGGCTTTTTACTGCCTCTGATTTAATTTCGTCCGGAAGTTCAACTACCCGATGGTGAGAATCGAGTAAATAACTTCCACCAATTAACATTACTGGGCATAATAACGATATGCTCAGTATCACGAGGTGAGATCGTAATTTCTTCATTATAATTTTTTCAGACCATTAAATAAATTGTCTTACGTAGGTTGTTTAATTGCCCTAAAAAGAATATTCAATAAGTTCCGGCAGTATCAGGGCAATATTATTACGAGATATCTAGAAGTTCGGCTTTCTGTGAAGAATATTCACTTTAGCAGTGTCTGCAGCTACTCTAGGGTGCACATTTAAAATAACGGGATGGCTACCTTTATCGTTGTACCCTTTTTATCGGACTGTACATCCGTATTTCCGTTCATAGACAGAACCCTGCGACGGATTGATTCAAGTCCCAGCATTGATTTTTTATTTTTCATCTTACTTTCAAAACCGATACCGTCATCACTGATACACAATATCAGTTCGTCGTTCTCCACGTATAAAAGAATATCCACACTCTTTGCTTTCGCGTGTTTGATAATGTTCGTTATAGACTCCTGTATTATACGAAGCAACGCAATCCGTATATCTGTAGATACACCCGACAATGATTCATTGTCTATATGTATTTTTTTGGTGTAACGATTGTCGGGCAATGCCTTTTCTGTCAATACCTTGATTTGCTTTTCAAATGACAGTTGCCCCTGTTCATCCCCTGCATTAAACCATTCATGACTTTTGCTTCTTGCCGCTTCGTATGCCTTTACGGTATCAGTTTTAAGGTTGCTCAGTTTGTTTTTCAGTTCCGTGTCTTCCGCATCCAGAATCAGGGCTTCGAGCTGATACCTTACCGCGGCAATGGAAGACGAAAGCCCGTCGTGCAAATCTTGTCCCAACCTCTGTTGTTCTTCCCTTACAGCCTGGTGTTTTGACTCTTCCATTGTAATAATCTGCATATCGGCCATATTGTTCAGACTTTCAATTCGGGCTTTGGCCTTTCTGCTCCGGTACCGCATAAGCAGGTAAATGGAAAGTATGATGATGGCTGCATTTACTGAAATAATAACGAGCCATAAGGTGCGCTGTTTCTTAACCTCTTCCGCCTGTTGAAGCTCAATCCTCGTGTTTTCAGCCTCGGTATATGCATAAAGGAAATTATCCATCTCCGCTTTGAGTTTTTCTTGTACCTTTTCCCCTTCTTCAATAGCTGAATAAAGCAGTTTGTTGCTTCTTTCAAAGTCACCTTTAATTTTATAAAGTTCTGCCTTATACTTATAGATACTGTATTTTTGATTTTTTCCATAAATTTGCTGCTTTTCAAATTTATCTATATAAAATGCAGCACTATCTGCATTTCCTATGGTGAGGTAATAATGAATTTTCCAGGGAAGCGCGTTCTGATCTAAAATGGTGGTATCTAACTGTTTATACTTATTCTTTAAGTTTTCTAATCGATCGAGTATTCTTTTTACTTCATCGTAGTCTTTTTTGAACAAGGCGACAGAATATTGCGTAACCAGCATAAAAAAATCATTGTAAAGCATATATGTTTTATTCACTCCCGATTTTGTGCTAATCTCATTCCCTATCTGATACGTCAGTTCAGATGCCTCCTGAACCCCTAAGGTATCATCCTTCATAATATAAGATGCCAAGGCACCCGAACACATAAAAGTTAAGGCATCAATACCCGTTGCCACATCGACCTTATCCTTCCTCAATAACCCGGGCAATGTTTTTAAATAGTTTTTTTGTTGTTGATACAATGAAATGATTTTATCGTATACTCCCTGTTCCATATAAATCTGGCTTTTGGCCAATACTACGATGAAAGGTGGTAGTTCACCGTTTTTTTTATATTCCTGCTCTATCTTATCGGCATAATACATATGAGCACCGTTTTGAGCAAACATGGCCGCATTGTTAAAGAATCCGATGTAATAGTTCTTCCGGACACCGTCATATTCTTTTTTACTCCATGCAATCTCTTTATAAACACTTTGAAGGTCGGTTAACTGCTGTATTGAAAAATGTACGCCTTTGGAAAGATGATCGGCCCGCATATTTTCAACCGCACGAAGGTAGTCCACTTCAGCTAACTTCCCGGAACGATAAAGCTGATTCAGGCTGTCGACCTGTTTTTTTGCTATTTTGTAAGATTGCCCGGAAGCAGCAAAGCTGCTTAACAGCAGTGATGTACAGGCTAGGACGAAGAACCACAGTTTTTTTGCGGAGGATTCGAGTGTAAATTTCATTTGAAAGAATTTAGTATCCGATAGCGTCCACCTTTCCTAATATACAAGCGAATTAAATCACATGTATAACTCGCTTTTCTCACCAGGACTTATATCGGTGACAAATTTATAAAGAGAAATTAAAAAAATGCCTTATCCGGTAAAATGATGTTTTTTTTCTAAAAAAGACACGACAAACAGCTTACTTTCATATTGAAGTTGTCTTTTCCTGCACAGATTTTTTTTTTTACTTTACAACCTTTTTTAATTTCATCGCGTCTTTATATTATTATTATATTTACAAATCAGTTAAAATAAAAAACTCAATTATGAAAAAAATCAGTACTTATTTGATCGCATTTTCCTTCGGTTTACTTTCTTTAACAGCCTGTTCAGGTGATGATAATACACCCGGGCCTGAACAGCAAACAAACCATTTACTGGGAAAATGGAAATTAAATACGCTCAGCGTAAAATCTTATGAAAACGGTGAAGTTGTAATGGAATTTACAGATCTTCCCGTACAAGGTCAAATGACATGGGAATACGATTTCAAGGCAGATAACACAGTAGATTATCATATATCAGTTCCTGCACAACAATTGGAAGAACAGGGAAAAGGAACCTACACAAAAACGGGAAATACACTTACTATTACCATTGAAGAAGAGCCCGGTACTTTTGTTGTTTCCACTCTGGATGCGGATAATTTGCATTTAAAGATGACAGAAGAAGGAACCGCTGAAGGGGTAACTTACAAGGAAGAAATTGAACAGAAGTTTGTAAGAAACTAAAAAAAACCACCCTTCGGGTGGTTTTTTAACTCATTCTGTTTTCCTCGCATAAGGTAAAATACGCCGGTTATGGTACGCATTCACCCCGGGCAGCGGAACTTTTTCAGCAGGGTCTTCATACCATATCTGGGCACCGGTATCGTAATACCCGATGCTATTGGTAACCTTATTGTTTACTTCGCGGTTTACCACATGTAAACCCGATTTTACCGGCCTGTTTTCCGGGTATTCAATCCATTCCATTTCACTCATAGCATACAATTTTTGTATAAAAATAAAACAGGAAAATGAAAATTACAACCTTTGTTTTTATTGCTGAATCAGAGATTTTTCCGTAAATTATCTCAATTTTCCTTTTTTTCCTTTTAAGCCCGTACCTCAAAGTATTTGCAGAATTATAAAACGGCTCCAATGTCCTCATAGCTACTAAACTAATTATATAAAAAAAAAGCATCCTTACGGATGCATGTACAAAATGTCGGTAAACTTAAAAAGTTACTAAACCGTTTTTTCCTTTATTTCTTTCCTTAAGGTTATTTTAAGCAGTATAAAGCCCAGAAGCGCAGCTGCTGTCGAAGATATTAAAATGGCCATTTTGGAAATGACGATGTACTCCGTTACGTTAAAGGCCAGGTTCGTAATAAAGATCGACATCGTAAAACCGATTCCTCCAAGGCAGGCTACTGCAACCATGCGCTTCCAGTCCATTTGACCCGGCAGCATGCACCATCCCATAGATACCGCAAGAAACGAAAACAAGGTAATTCCCAAAGGTTTTCCAAGTACAAGGCCGCCGTAAATTCCGAGTGCATTGGCATGCGTAAGGCCTTCTACGGCATCCGAGTCGATTTCAATGGCCGTGTTGGCAAGTGCAAACAACGGCAGGATAACGAACGAAACAGGTTTTGCCAGCGCGTGTTCTAACCTGTCTGATAAGGATTCCTTCACATTGACCGCATCGTACGGAATCGTAAAAGCCAGAAGTACTCCGGCTATGGTAGCATGTACACCCGACTGCAGCATAAAATACCAGGCAGCCGCACCAACCAGTAAATAAAGCCAAAGGCCTTTAAAACCCTTTTTCCCCAGGGCATACAATACCGCCAACAGCGCAAGCGAAGCGATGAGCTGTATACCGTCAAAATCGGACGTGTAGAAAAAACCGATGACCAGTATGGCCATAAGGTCATCTATAACGGCCAGGGCCGTAAGGAACACCTTCATACCCGTCGGCACCCTGTTTCCCAAAAGCGACAGTATACCTAAAGCAAACGCAATATCGGTAGCCATAGGAATACCCCAGCCATGGGCCGTAGGGGTATCGTGGTTGTAATACATATAAATGACAGCCGGCAGCAATACCCCGCCAACGGCAGCAAAAATAGGCAGCAGCGCCGCGCGTATGTTAGAAAGTTCGCCCGAATGGATCTCTTTCTTAAGCTCCAGTCCCACAAACAGGAAAAAAACGGCCATAAGCCCGTCGTTGATCCAGAATTCCAAAGGCCCCAATGGCAGCATCGTCATCCAGAAATGATGATATCCTTCACCCCATCCGGAATTCGCCACGAGCAGCGAAAAAAGGGTGCATAATATCAGCAGTATGCCGGGAACTTTGTCATTGTTCAATAATTTCTTCAGGATCATAACAGTCTTTTTTACCGGTGATTCCAACAAAATTAAACGAAACCTTACGATTAGGCAAGAAGAATCGCATAAATCGGGCGCATTACAACCGTTCTCAGATTTTTTTAAGTATCTTTGTAGTTCAGAACGAAAACAATATGGAATCGGTTTTAGATACAAGCAAACCGGTAACTGGTAAGCCGAAATGGTTACGTGTAAAATTACCAACCGGAAAAAAATATACTGAATTAAGAGGTTTAGTAGACAAGTACAAACTTCATACGATCTGTACCTCCGGGAGTTGTCCCAATATGGGGGAATGCTGGGGAGAAGGAACGGCTACATTTATGATTCTCGGAAACATCTGTACGCGCTCGTGCGGATTCTGTGGTGTTAAGACAGGCCGTCCGGAGACGGTAGACTGGGACGAACCTGAAAAGGTAGCGCGTTCCATCAAGCTTATGAACATCAAGCATGCCGTTATTACATCCGTAGACCGTGACGACCTTAAAGACGGGGGATCCATCATCTGGCAGGAAACCGTTAAAGCGGTACGCAGAATGAGTCCCGGTACTACGATGGAAACACTTATTCCGGATTTCCAGGGCATTGAACGCAACATAGACCGCATACTCGAAGTAGCTCCCGAAGTTATTTCACACAATATGGAAACCGTGCGCCGCTTAACGCGCGAAGTACGTATACAGGCGAAATACGACCGCAGTCTTGAGGTTTTGCGCTACCTCAAAGCCAACGGCGCAAACAGAACCAAATCGGGTATTATGCTGGGACTTGGGGAAACGGAAGAAGAAGTTATTCAAACCATGCACGACCTGCGCGGTGTTGGATTAGATGTACTTACGATAGGACAGTACCTTCAGCCCAGTAAAAAACACCTTCCCGTAAAGGAATTCATCACGCCCGATCAGTTTAAAAAATACGAAGAAATAGGTCTTGACCTTGGATTCCGCCACGTAGAAAGCGGCGCACTGGTTCGCTCCTCATACAAAGCACAAAAACATATATTGTAACACTCTAGGTCGTTCTTCGGAACGACCTGCTTTTTTGACTCAAAGATGAAGATAAAAATAGCAATTAACGGTTTCGGACGCATAGGCCGCAACCTGTTCCGGTTATTGTTGAACCATCCTTCCATTGAAGTCGTTGCCGTAAACGACCTGGCCGATACGGAAACCATGGCGCACCTGCTCAAATACGACAGTGTACACGGTAAACTGAACGCAACGGTTTCGTATGATGACCAAAACCTTATCGTAAACGGGCAAAAGATCGCCTTCGTGCACGAAAAAGATATCACAAAACTCAACTGGCAACCGTTCGACATTGACTTCGTAGTCGAAGCTACGGGAAAGCATAAAACGGCAGAACTGCTTAACAACCATATCCTCAACGGTGCCCGCAGGGTTATTCTATCCGTTCCTCCCGAAGATGCTTCCATTAAAACGGTTGTTCTCGGTGTAAACGAATCTATACTCGACGGCAGCGAAACCATCATTTCAAACGCCAGTTGTACCACCAACAATGCGGCACCGATGATCCGCGTTATCCAGAATTTGTGCGGACTCGACAAAGCTTTTATTACAACGGTCCACTCCTACACCACCGACCAGAGCCTTCACGACCAGCCGCATAAGGATTTGCGCCGTGCCAGAGGAGCTGCACAGTCCATCATTCCAACTACAACCGGGGCAGCCAAGGCCCTTACCAAAATATTTCCGGAGTTTGAAGGAAAAATCGGCGGTGGCGGTATCCGTGTCCCGGTACCCGACGGTTCTTTGACCGATATTACGTGCTATGTAAACCGGGATGTTACAGTAGATGAAATCAACGCAGCGTTTAAACTGGCTGCAGAAACCGACTTTAAAGGTATACTTGAGTACACAGAGGACCCTATCGTTTCGGTAGATGTACTTGGAAATACACATTCCTGCCTGTTCGATGCCCAGCTGACGTCGGTACTCGACCGCATGGTCAAAATCGTAGGCTGGTACGATAATGAAATAGGTTATTCCTCACGCATCATCGACCTTATAATTTATATGTCGAAATAGCTGCGGAATTAATATATTTGCGTCCTAAATACTTATACTCCATGAAGATTGAAGAAAAACTAGCCACAAGAAGTGGAAATCAGTGCGAACTGTGCGAAAGCAGCGCGACCTTGTCCGTGTACGATGTTCCACCTACCGCGAGCAACCTTGCCGACAGGGAAATTTATATATGCGATACCTGCCGCAACCAGATCGAAAAAAAGGAAGAACCCGATGCACAGCACTGGCAATGCCTTTCCTCCTCCATGTGGAGCGAAGTTCCGGCCGTGCAGGTGGTAAGCTGGCGTATGCTTAACCGCTTCCGCAATGAAAGCTGGGCAGCCGACCTGCTTGATATGATGTATCTTGACGATGAAGCTCTGGAATGGGCAAAACAAACCGGAGATCATGAAGGCGATGCAAGCATTTCCCTTCACAAAGACGTAAACGGCAACATCCTTTCCGGAGGTGATACGGTAACCCTCATCAAAGACCTTGATGTAAAAGGATCTACTCTTAATGCCAAAATCGGAACCGCCGTACGCAACATCCGTCTTGTACACGACAATACAGAACAAATCGAAGGAAAAATCGACGGACAACTCATCGTCATCCTTACGAAATATGTCAAAAAACAATCTTAACCAACCCAATGCCTTATGTTAAATAAGGCATTTTTTTGTGGTCTGTATCTCTAGGATTTTAATTTGGCACGCTCTTTGGAAAAGGCTTCATAACAACAAACATTTTAATATCATCTAATACACAAAATTGTTATGAAAGCATTATTCACCATCGCACTTTTAGCAATAACGACTATTGCGGGTGCACAGCCAGGACACCACAGAGGACACGGAAACGGACATTCAAAACACCACCATAAAAAACATTATGACCGTCACGACCACAGAAGAGACGATGATGATTACAGCAGAAGCAGACGTGTGGTACGAAGAGATTACGGACGTGATTATCATTACCGTGTGGAAAGAGAAATGAGTCGCTACGACTTTTTAAGGTTGTCGCGCCAGCAACGATCAAGACTTCAGGTTTCACTGAACTTTATGGTTTCCAACGGTTACGGCCCGGTAGATTATGAAAGAAGACTAAGAAGGGATCTTTATGAAATTTTATCAAGAGACCAGTACAATATGTGGGAAAGAAGAGCCTATAACAGCGGCAACACCTTTGTGTTCAACTTCGGAAGATAATTTCCCACTCATAAATCCAATAAAGTAAACGACGCGCTTTTCAGTGCGTCGTTTTCAATTTAAAGTGTTCCTGTATTGATTGTTTTACCATTTTTACCAGTAAACAGCGTCAAATATCCCCGGGTGGTTTACCCTGTTTACTTTTTCTGTATGCACTGCCGGTACGGTATGCTCATCTGTAATTTTTTCGTCATTCCAGTCAACAGATGTAACGACGGGAAGAGGTGTCCGTACAGATGCGACCGTATTGGATAACATGATAACGGCATTAAGCAAAAGTACGGCCGCGTTAAGTAAAAGAGCTGCCATTAGGGTCTTCTCCAGTTTCATATTAGCAGTTAGAATCCTTTGTAGTTTCATACGCGATTGTTATTGTTCGTTGTTCGAAATCTTTACATCTTTAATGCTATGAGCCGCTTTTTCCGGCCCGTCCGACAATCAATATTAACATTTAAAATGCGCTTAAAAAAGTCTTTGAAAGAAGTATTACAGTAATTATTCTGCTAATTATTGCTGTAATACGCCCTATTATATAAAATGCAAAAAACACAAATAAAACATTGTTAAACAAATCATTACACAGCAAAAAACAGTAAATAATTTCTGAAAATATGTGGTGTATATTTATTAACAAAATCAAAAAAACTTACTTTTGTGTTCGCAAACAATACCCCTTTCTTTCAGACCCTATTCTAACCTTATTATGCAATATCTTTTTTTGTCAATGAAAAGAACTCTGTATTTTCTTTTACTCTTTTCTGCATTTCAATATAGTGCAGCTCAAAATAGTTTACGTGAGGAGATCGTTCAAAAACTGGAAGACGACTTTTCAAAGATCAGGGAAAAGCGCGAATCTACCGATGAAATTATAACAGAGCTTCAAAGGCTTAAAACTTCCTTTTCAAACATTGGTCATAATGAAGGCGTACTGAAATGCAATGCCAAACTTATGACCAATTTTCTTAAACGTGCAGAATACGATAAAGTACTTGAACTGGTAGAGGAAACCCAAATGCTTGCCCTGCGGATGAAAGACTATAAAAGTCTTTCCACGCTTTCGGGAAGGCTGGCTACACTACATCACAACACCGGGCATTACGAACTGGAACTTAAAGAATCACGAAAATCGCTGCAGTATGCAAAAAAAATAACCGACCGCGAAGACCGGCTTTACCAAATAGGTTTTGCCTCCATGCAGCTTGTATGTTACTTCCGGAATATGGGGCAGGATTCTGTTTTGCACTATCTGCGCAAATCACTGTACAATTTTAAGCAGATGGACGATTCGGATCCTTTCTCGCAAAAGAACAGACGGGGTGCCATGATGGCCGTTTATATGGATCTCGGTAATTTTTACAATACCACTACACCGCGAAAACCGGATATTGCAGAGCATTATTACCTTCTGGCTTATGCTTTTAAAAAATCGGATCCTTACATATTCAGGGATTTCGACCTTCCCCTTTTAAATTCGATGGCGAATTTTTACCTCAAGAAAAAAGAGTACGAAAAAGCCGTGCAGTTTGCGAACGAGGCACTTGAAGTTGAAAAAGAAGAAAAAAGGCCCGATGAACGCATCAAAAGCTTTACTGTGCTTTCCAGTTCGTATGAAAAGCTGCACAAAACCGAATTGCAGCTCGAATACACGAACAAATACAGCAAACTAAGCGACAGTCTCAACCTCGTAGAAAAGAAAACCCATGAAAAGCAGCTTAAACAGGCCGTAAAGGAAGCAGACCGTAACAATAAACAAAAGCAACAGCATTTTTTACGAAATGCCTACCTCATCAGTATACTGGTTATTGCTGTATTTACAGGCGCGCTGCTGTTTTTACGCAGAAAGACCAGATTCAACCGGGCGGTGGCAAATAACGGAACAAAACGTACCGATCCGGTCGTTGAAAAAATACAATCCGATGAAAAAAAGGAAGGCTCCGGTATTTTTACCATTTCCGATGAAACAGTCAATACGCTGCTTAGGAAACTTGAGAAATTCGAACAGTCTGAAAAATTCCTTAAAAACGAACTCAACCTTACCTGGCTGGCCAACCATCTCAATACCAACCCAAAATACCTTTCGGAGGTCATCAACAGGTTTAAAGGAAAGAATTTCAGTAATTACATCAACCATTTAAGAATCAGTTACATCGTAGCAAAAATAAAAGAAAACGCTGCCTACCGTGAATACAAAATAAGTTACCTGGCACAGGAATGCGGTTATGCTTCCTCGCAGGTATTCGTTATCGCGTTTAAAAAGGAAACCGGGGTGCCCCCCTCTACCTTTATTGAGGGCATCAACAAACAAACAACTGATTTATAGCTCAAAAATGGGAATTTCCTGTATTAAAATTGTAAAATATACCGTTTTAAAACTGTTATTTCTTCAACTTACGGAAAATTTTATGCTTTTAAATTCTTTTATCCTGTTGCTGTTCTTAATGCTTTTCTTCTTTACAGATGCAAAACGCATGAAATAAACAATTTATTTCAGATGGGGAGTATGGGCCGCAGCATCAGACGTATCCTATGCTGTAAAAGACCATATACAACCAGGAAAAAGAGTATGACAAGTGAAAGGTACATCATCAAAGAATAATAATCCATTACCGACCTCATCAGTATGTGCTTGTTGAGATCGGCGTTCATCAACGCATCGGCTGCCGTTGCTGAACGGGCTTCCGGATATCCTGCCCTGAGCAGTTTACTGCGGAAAAGAGCCATGCGGTCTTCATACAACGCGTTGTTTTTTACAAAATACTCCATAAAGCGGCTGCGGTGTACGGCTGCATGGTACAGCGTGTAATAGTTTACAAGCATGTTACTTGCCGTATATCCCCAAAAACGCACGAGCAGGCAAAAAGCCGCAGCCGAAGGTGCCAGATAATACGGAACGCTTGAAATGCAGTATAGGATGATGGGTACCATAAGCAGTCCTATTCCCGTTCCGTGCAGGAACAACGGAACGAAATAGCTGTACGCATTCCCATAACAGACCATTTCCCGGTTCATAATGAAATGGTACGCAAACAACGACAGAAAGCCCGGAATCCACACAAAAAAAACGCTGCGTTTCTTTATAAGGTGCAGGCACGAATACAACACGCCGCATACGATCCCACCCAGGTTTACCATATACATGTACGAAACGTGCCGTGGATCCATCCCCAGCACATTGCTGAAAAACGCACCGGAATACGAAAAAGAGAACCTGCAGATGTACATAAAGAACAAAAGAGCGGTTCCTATGAGGAATTTCGGATAAGCCATCACCTTCAGGTCTATATATGGTCTTTTGGCAGTAAGCTGCCGTACAACAAACAGCAACAGGGCCGTTAGCGAAGCCGCCGCAACCATCCTCAGTTCTGAAGACTGCAACCAATAGTACTGCTGGCCGAACGTACTGCAATAACCCACCCCGCAAAGGAAAACCGACAATAACATAAAGCCCGGAAGATCGAGCCGGATCAAAGGGAACGAACGCGCTTCCGTATTGATCTTCATCGTAACCAGCACAATAAACAGGTTCAGCGCATACAGCAGTACGATGCACCGGAACAGGAAATCAAAATTAAACCCGTCGATAAGGTCGGCCGTGACCACATTATTAACACCTGCCGCACAAAGCAGCATACCGAAAAACAGGCTGTAGCTTACCTCCCTGGCCCTGAACGTCCTTATTTTCATGGCCATCATGGAAAGGTACAGGTTTACCGCACTGGCAAACAGCATGCCCTGGAAAAAACGTACCGCATACAGCAGGTATACGTTATCCGATTTAAAGAACACCGCACAGCAAATCAGCTGCACCAGCTGGAACACGATGAAATACCTTTTATAGGTAAAATACGCATAAAACCTGCGTTCCAGACTGTAAAAAGAAGCGAAGCCCACATAATAAAGCATCACCATAAACCGTACCTGTGCGGGTTCAATACCGAAATACCCGGCGGCAACGGCTTCGTTGGCCATAGGCAAAAAAAACAACAGCATGTTGGGGACCAGCAGCACGAACAACAACAGTTTGGCTGTCCATTTCGGAACAAACGAACGAAAAACGGGACTAACGGCTGTCTCCATTATTTCGTTACCGTTACTTCCACGTTCATACCCGACTGCAGCTTCGCAACCGTTGCTGCATCAGGACCCGTAATTTCGATCTTTACCGGGATACGTTGCACGATTTTAACGAAGTTTCCCGTGGCATTATCCGGTGCCAGTAAAGAAAAGCTCGATCCCGTTGCCGGTGCAAAGGCAATGATCTTACCCGTAAACCTGAGATCCGGAAAAGCATCTGCCACTACTTCTACCGGATCGTTCAGGTGGAAACCCGCAATCTGCGTTTCCTTAAAATTGGCCATTACCCATTTAGGCGTTTCATCGTTTACGATATACCCCAGATGGTCACCGGCTTTGATCATCTGCCCTGGCTCAACGGTCCGTTTGCCCATATGCCCGCGGTAAGGTGCCGTAATCACGGTATAATGAACGTCGATGTCCTTTCTACTGCTCATTTCGGCCAAACGCCTTTTTTCGGCCAGCACCACTCCTTCTTCCGCCTTTAAATCCTTTATCCTTGAAACGGCCACACGATGGTGTTGTCGGGCTTCCTCAAGTGCACTTTTACAGACATCCAGCCTGGCCTTCACCTCTTCGAGCTGCTGTGCCGTGGCCGATTTGCGCTCATAAAGCTCACGGTACCGTTCGTATTCCAGCTGCTGCTTCCATACTTCGGCCTTACGGGCCGCAATAACGCTTGCGGCTTCTGCTGCCTCTTCCAGTAACGTTGCCGCCCTGTTACGCAGCACCCCTATTTCGGCGCTGTTTCGCTGCAGACCGGCCTGTACCTGGTCGGTTTCCGATACATATTCCCTGTTGTCTATAACAAACAGGGTATCTCCTTTCTGTACCTCTTCAAAATCGGTAAAACGTACTTCTTCAACATAACCGCCCACCCTGGGCACTACAGGGTTTATATAGGCATTTACCTGTGCATCGTTCGTAGATTCATAGCGGAAAACGCGTACAAGCTTCTTTCCGAACCATAAGGCTACTCCAAAAACCAGTATCCACGCCAATACGGAAGTAGCCCTTGCCGCCTTTTTTTTCATGCTTGCTTTCATATTACAGTGTTCCTTTGCTGTATTGTAGTTTGTAGTAGTTTTTAAATACGTTTACCTGTGCCTGCTTTAATTCGAATTTTGACTTTAAAACGAGTACATCCGCATCGAGCAGGTCGGTAATAAGCGCTGTATGGTGAAAATAAGCCTCTTTGAGTATACGGGCATTTTCCAGCGCATAGGTTTCATTGAGTTCAAAAATGGTCACGTACTGCACCGATTCGTCCAATGCAAGGTAGTCCCGGTAAAGCACAGTCCTTACGTCATCACTTACTTTTTTATGATGCTCATGGGCCTCTTCCACTGCCTCATGTGCGGCTTTTTTCCTGTTCCGGTTCTTATACAGTTCCGATAAAGAATATGATGCCTTTATACCGATGATGCCCAGGTTGTACCACGAATCGTTGTAAGGATACAGGAAGATCTGCGGATTGGAAAACCGGAACGACCCTGTTACCCCCAGCTTTAACGCATTGGCCGACTTAACCAGTTCCCATTCCTTCTCTGCCATGGCAACATGGTGTTCGGACTGTTTTTCCGCATAAGCAACTGCCCGTCCCTGTTCAAGCACGTTTTCGAAGCTGCCGGCCTGCGGCAATGCATCGGTATGGAGTACCGGAACCACAGGCTGTTCGTCGTCGTTTCCTATAAGTACGTTGAGCTGTTGGTTCAGTTCCCGCTTTTCGTTGCCTATCTCTATAAGTGTCATCCTGCGTTTGGAAAGTTCCAGTTCGCTGCGCAGCACATCGCTTTGCAGCACCGTACCCAGTTCATAGAAATCCTTTACCTGTTTTAATTGCGCTTCCTTTTCCAAAATATCAGCCTTCAGCAGCTGTTCCCACTCATACTGCAGGTACAGATCCAGAAAAAGCGACACAGCTTTAAGGCTTACAGCGGCCTTCTTTTCAACGAACAGTTCCTGCTCCAGTTCCGATTCCAGCTTTCGCAGCTTTACCGTATTCCTTTTCTTCAACCCTTCGTAAACGGACCAATACAGGTTGGTTTCCGATGCATAAAGCGTATGGATCACGTCGTGCTGCGAATGAGCCTGCAACAATCCCCCGTCGTATACGGGCATATTCGAGGCCTTGTCTGCCGAAGCAGTCACAGAAAGGTCGGGCAGCCGGTCGTTTTCGGCCACCTTAATCCCGTATTCCTTGTTATTGAGCCCGTGTTCCGCTATTTTAAGTTCCCGGCTGTTCCCTACCACCTTTTCAAACAGCTGTGAAAGTTCCAGCTTTTGCGGTTCCGCATTCTGGGCACCTGCAAAAAGGGTTGCTGCACAATATACCGTCACAGCTACCCCCCATTTTTTTTTCATATTCGTTGCTTCCTTATTTCGCGACAAAATTAGATGCTTCCGGGTTTTACCTGCGAATGTAAAAAAGTCATTCTTTTATCCGAAACGGCCATTTTTTATATCTTTGTAGCATGAATGGATATCCTACCATCGACATCGTGGAATCGCAGCCCCAAAAGGTGTATGTGATGCATGAACGCTTTGAACGCCGGTTCCGCATGCATTCCCATTCAAAAGGGCAACTCAGCTATGTAGAGGACGGTATTGCCTACCTGTTGCTTGAAAACGCACAGTTCGTGCTGCCGGCCAAACATTTTGTCTGGATACCGGCCGGTCTTCCGCATGAGCTCAACGTATCCCATTCGGCCACCCAGCTGCATTCGCTTTATTTCCCGTCCATTGAAAAACAACCTCATCCCTTTTACGGAACGTTCGGTATTTATCCCGCCAACGAGCTGCTTATTTCGCTGATCCGCTTTACCGAGCGCTGGCACGCACAATCCGTAGCCGCAGATGCCCCGTTTTACGAACTGCTGTACGGACTTTACCATCTTTTGTGCGAAACGGATATGGTTCCGTTGCACCTTATGCTGCCTTTTTCGGAAGACGGTAAAATGAGACGCATTACGGATTACATCCAGCAAAACTTCGGAAAGGACCTTACCATTGTCTTTATGACACAACAGTTCGGCATGAGCGAGCGCACCTTTACGCGCAGCTTTAAGAAAGAGCTTGGCATCACGTTTATGCAGTACCTTAAATCGGTACGCATCATGGAGGCCATTGCCCTGCTGCTTAAAACCAAACTCAGCGTTTCCGAAATCGCCAACAAGGTCGGGTATGATTCGCTGCCTTCGTTCAGCAGGATCTTCCGCTCCTATACGGGAAAAGGCCCCAATGAAATGCGCCGGGGCTCCTGAAAGCCTTTAGCGACGCTCAGAAGCCGTTTTTTAAATGTGTTTCCTCTACGTCAAATTATTTGGAAATTCTTTACGGATTGCGAATTTTTCCGTACCTTATGGTCATAAAATTTGCATCATTATGAAAAAAATATTGTTTCCGACGGACTTTTCAGAAACGGCCAACAATGCCTTCGTGTATGCCCTGCATCTTGCCCACAGCATCGGTGCGGAAATCTATGTACTGCATACGTATGAAATGCCCGTGTTGTCGACTACATCGGCTGGTCAGCCCGAACTTATACAGAACGTATACAACTCCATCGAGCTCAACAATTTCGAGAATTATAAGAAGGAAGTTCCCAAACTGCGCAAGATAGCGGAAAACCTTAACCTGCACGACATCAAGCTCACCTTCCTGTTTGAAGAAGGCATCATGCTGTCGATCCTTAAAAGGATCATAGTCGAAGAAAAGATCAATTTCATCGTAATGGGGACCAACGGGAATTCCGGATTTGAGAAAAAGCTGTTGGGTTCCAATACCGTACACGTTATCGAAAACATCGACATCCCTATTTTAAGCGTGCCGGCAAAGGCGGAATTCAAACGCCTCAACCATTTCGGGTTTGCCACCATGCTGCGCGACAGCGACAAGGCCGGACTGCACCAGATCATCAAAATAGCGGAATCGCTCAATGCCGACGTACGCGTACTGCACGTAATGCGTAAGGAAAACCCGCAGACCTTGCAGGTCCTTGACCAGTGGAAAGCGGAATTCAACGATGCCAACGTCTCGTTCCATACGGTGCTTAACGAGCGCCTTGATGAAAGCGTGTTCTTCTTTATAGACGACCAGCTTATCGATGTTATGTGCATCGTAAGACGCCACCTCAACTTTTTTGAAAAGTTCTTTACTTCCAGTTTAAGCAAACAGCTTTCGTACCATGCCGATGTACCGGTACTGGTTTTGAAAGAACCTAAACCTTAAAGATAAAAACACAGGGGAGCCAAAAGCTCCCCTGTTTCATTCTATATTTGCTTCTGCAACAACTTTTTATAGCTCCTTCCGCATTTCAAACTGCGTAAGGTCGCAAACCAGCCCCATATGTTCCAGGAACGGTTTTATCCCGTGTGCTTCACGGTCTGCATTGTACAGATGCAGCTCACGGTTTTCCTTGTCGCATACCGCATGGAGCAGTTGTTTGGCTACTCCCTTCCTTCTGTGCTCCGTTATAACGCATAACTGATGCAGCTTGCCCGTAGCAGGCTGGTATACAACATAGCCAACAGGTTTCCCTGCATTAAAGGCGCCCAGTATGCGGCAACGTTCTGCTATATTCATTATAGACAGGCTTTCATTCTGCCAGGAAGGTCGTACCGTCTGCTGTACATCAAGATGCTGCCATTCCGGTAAGGACAGTTCTTTTACCGTTAGTTCCGTAGCTTCATCATCCGGCTTCACCGTTCCCGCATAACAATCGAGCGTGCGGTGTTTTGTATAGCCTTCCTTTTCGTAGGCTTTAATAGCAGAGGTATTTGTTGCAATCACTTCAAGCACCATGTGCTTTACACCCAGCCGGCGAAGCTTCGGTTCTAGCTCCGCATACATTCCGGCGGTAAGGCCTTTGCCCCTGAATTCCGGGATAACGCCTGTTGCTGCATTATAAGCCGTAAGGCCCGAGACGCTTTCACGCAGCCCGTGCAGCATAAATCCTACGAGCCGGCCCGACGAAAACACGCCGTACGACAGATCGGTGCGGATGTCTTCGGCAGTCATTTTAAAGCGCAGCTGTTCTTCGGTAAGCTTCAGCGGAACGATATAATCTGAAAAAGAATGGTTCAATACGTCTGTTATGGCATGTAACGGCGTATGTTCCAGGGTTGAAATTTCCATATGAATTATTTGGTTAAATGGTTCTTAAGGAGCGGTACCAGGCTACCGCACGGCGTTCTTCCTCTTTAATAAAAGCATCCTTGGCCCGGTTGTAATCATTGCCGTCTTCCCATTCCTGCTGTACAAGGTCTTTCTTTAGCTGTGCATAAGCATCCCTAACGGCTGTATGCGTACGCAGGTAGTCACGGAACGCTATGTGCCGTTCCCAGTGTTCCGAAGCTACGGGTATTGCATGGATGTGGGCTACCCTGAAGGCATGATCGTGCATCGGTGCCGGTATGGATGTTTCGTTCGTCACGAGCTCCGGGAAACCGTAATGTTGCGGCCGTTCGTGAAACTGTATGAAAAAACGACGATACGGCATATCGTCGTTGTATTTTTCATAGTAGGTATAATGATTTCCGGCAAGTAGTGCCGGTATTTTATCAAGGTCTTCTTCGTTGTGCAGCCCCACAAGCACATCGATGACGGGTTTGGCTGAAAGGCCTTCTACCGAAGTACTCCCGATATGTTCTATAACGGGATCAACAGCATGCAGCAAAGCGGCAAGTTCCGTACGTATGCTACAGAAAAGGTCCTTCCATTCTGTACGATACGGTTCAAAAGGTAGCAACATAAGGTTTATACGTTTTTCTAATTGGTGTTTACGAAAATACGTAATTTTGATCACACTACCTTATCAGCTCCTTTAAAATACCTGCTTACCTAGCGTTTCGCCTTGGACCCAAATGGCGACCTTTTGATAAGGTAGCTTATGGTGCTGTGATAGGCATCGATGGCGTTGCCGAAGGCATTACGCGATGCAGAATATACATTTTCGCCTTCGTCATTGTAAAACGTAAGGTCGATCTTCGTATTGTAGTTGATGGTGGTAGAAGTGGTTTGCGAGCTGTACGCATTTCCCGATGCTTTGGTATCGCTGCCCGAGTCGTCCTTCTTCTTTTTTTCCTTGTCGTCATAGGACGAATACCCGCTCTGATAAGTAGAAGCTCCTTTGTTCGTAACGTTGGCCATACCGTATACCACATATTCCACTCCCAACAGCACAGCCAGTTCCTGCGGTGTTTTCGAATGGATGTTTCCCAGGGTGATTCCGTTGTTCGCCAACAGGCTGTTCGTAACGTTGGTATCCTGAGGGCTTAGTGAAGGAAGCTCTGCCTTAACCGCATTGTAAGCATCTTTCTGTATCTGCAAAGACATGCTTTCGGCATTCATGCCTGCTTCGTTGGAAATGTATTCAAACGGCAGCACGGCAATCTTTCCTTTTCCCTGGGAAGCTGCGAGCGCCGGCACGACCTTTTTATTATAGGTTTCCACCCGGCCGCTGGCAAACTGTATTTTATCAATATCGGCTTTTTTGAATTCGTATTCCAGGCTTTCCCCTTTATGAATAAAACGTACCGCTTCGTCATTTACCGCTGTTACACTACCCTCGCGCTCCTCTCCGGTTTTCATCGTTACCACATCGGTTTTGTCCTGTGCCTGTGCGCATACACTGAATAATACGGCACATATAAGGCTCAGCAGTTTCTTTAAGATTCTTGTTTCCATAGCTTTTCTTTTTCAGATTAAAAATAATAAAAGCCTTATTAACAGATGATCCAGAAACCGGAAAGGTTAAAAAGGCCTGATTTCTTTATTGCACGGTTATATTATGTTTCAAATCGAACGTACAATCGGGGTTTACGAGCGATACCGAAGCTTTTACCGTATAGGTCCCGGCCGTTTTATAGGTATGTGTTGTAAAGGTTCCGTTAACCGTTTCCACGGTACCGTCGCCATAATCCCAACGGATGGCTGCCTTGAGCGTGTGGCTTCCCGAATACGATACGCTGAAATCATACATTTTGGGATTTGGGGCGTCTACCACGGCATGTACCTTAGCAAAAAAGGACTCCCCTACGCAGTCCACAATGTCCCTGCCGTCGTCTTTGCCGCAGCTTACCAGCAGAAAAGCTCCCAAAGCAAACAGATTTAATAACTTCATAATTTATTATTTAAGTTGATTGATTTTAATGCACTTCCTTTATATGTAAACGTGCTGCCCGAATGAGCAGCTGCCTTTTACAATAGCCCGTACCACACTGTTCCTATTTGCTTTAAAAAGGATCATTTCTTAACGAAATCTTAAATAAATATATAAAATAATACCGTAACCGCAATATGTTAAGCCTTTTTTTACCTTTAAAAAGAACACCTTATAAAAGCATTACTTCTTTTTTACGTACCTGCCTGTATGTCCGGGTTCCGCATAAAATACCTCCGCAGGTATGTCCACCTCAATGACGATCTTTTTATCGTATACCTTCAGTGCCAGTTTGTCGCCGGCCTTAAAGCCGCTTTCCCTGAGCCATTTGCCCGTTAATGTAAACTTGGGGTTGTATGCGCCGCAGCAGGTACTGCTCCCTACATAGTTACGGCAAACCGTAAGGCGGCGCACCCCTAAAAGCGTAGCTTCATTTTTGTCTGACTTTTTCATGTGTTTCATTTTTAGACTGTGAAGTACGCCCCAATGCCGGGTATATGCTATTCCATGAACGCATAATTCAGGCAAGTCCATGTATAATTTAGACAACAAGTTTTTATTATGAACTCTATAAAATTTTAACAAAAAAATGTATATTTGAGTTTTAACATTTAGCATCATGACCACTAAAACCATACACCAGGGCCGCAACATCAAACGTTTCCGTGAAATGCTCGGCATTAAGCAGGAAGCGCTGGCTTTTGAGCTGGGTGAAGACTGGAACCAAAAGAAGATTTCCCTGCTTGAACAAAAAGAAACCATAGAGGCTGCTATTTTAGCACAGGTAGCCCAAATCCTGAAATTACCTGTAGAAGCTATTGAGAATTTTGATGAAGAACAGGCAATTAATATAATATCTAGTACTTTTCACGATACACAAGGCTTAATCAATTATAGTCCTGTATTCAACAATAATCCTATTGACAAAATCGTACAACTTCACGAAGAAAAAATCGCCCTTTATGAGCGTATGCTAAAGGAAAAGGATGAAATGATGGCGAGGTTGGAGAGGTTGATTGAGAAAAAGTAAATTTAAAAGAGAGTTTTACTATTATAATGAATGTACTCAATAATTACATAACCTTTCTTAAAGAATATAAAAAACTACTCGAGAGAGGGGTCAAAGATGTACTAAATTCTACTATTTCAAGTAATTTTATTTGGATAAATGAAATAGAAACTTTAATAGATTCCGGTATCTGCGAGTCAACTTTAATAGATGTTTTTTCTTCTAAATTTAGAAAACAACCTCTTATCTTTTCATTACAAAAACCATATAAGCCAAACATAAAAATACCTAATAAGTTTGTTGAAATAATTGATTTTAATGAAGCAAAAAACAAATTTGAAAGTATAAATGGAAATGATGAGGATGTTGAAAATTTTCAAAATTCGGTTGAAGGAAAAATCGAAATAGAAAAATTAAAGAAATTCAAAAAAAATAAAGATATTTATTCAAAGCTCTATAGAGCTTATAATGACATAAAAAATGATTCGAACTTGGAAATTGTTTTAAGTGTCGGATTTATTCAATATTCAAAAACTAATAGTAGCGGGAGCTTATCAAAAACAAATCAACATTTGTTTCACTTCCCATTATTATTAGAAATTGATTTTAGTAACACTGTAAGAATTTCATTTTCAAATTTAGAAAATCCCTATGCTGATTTTTTCTTTCTCAATAATACCCCTATTGAAAAAGAAATTTTATCCAACATCATTGATAGATTTGAACAGAAAGTTATTGATGATGGTTATGAATATATTTTTGAAAATAATTTTAAAGAATTGATAGCAAAATCACTCCAAAGCTTTTCTAGTAATTCTATATTTGAAAATTCGATTTACAGACCTGAAAGTGACCATTTCAGAGATGATTATTTTAAAATTTCGTTCTCTCCTTCGATAAATATTAAACAACGTAAACCTCGTTTCTTCGAGAAATTGACTGATTCAATCATAAAGTACAATGAAGAAAATGATGTTAAGGCACAATTATTCAATTTATTAGTTAGAAATCCAGAGTCATCTGGGAATAACTCTTATCCCAAATCTAATTATTTCGTAGATGAACTCTTTGAAAAGCATAAGTCCAAGACACAAAACCTAAATGGAGAAGAAGATTTTAGTGTTTTCTTTCCACTTCCATTCAATAAGGAGCAAAAACAGATTTATGAAAATTATTTAAATAATAGATTAACGGTTGTAACTGGTCCTCCTGGAACAGGAAAGTCACATACAATTGTAAATATTCTCTGTTCTTTGCTTGCGCAAGGAAAAAGAGTACTTGTGACTGCTCAAACAGATAAAGCCTTAGAATCGTTATTGGATAAAATTCCTGAAACTTTTGACGATTTAATTTTTACAAAAATTCAGCTTGAAACTAATCAAAATAGATTTTCATTAGAAAAAAGTATCGGAAATATTTCAAAAATACTTACTAATAATTTTTACATAAATGTTGATTCTAAAATTGAAGAATTAGATCATTTAAAAGCAGAATATGTAAAGCTTAAATATGAAATCATTAAAGCTCTGGAAAAGGAATATAATCAAATCAAGATTAATGATTCTTTTGAAAACCTCAGAGCTTACCAGATTGTTGAAAAATTTGAATTGAAGGAATCTGAAGAATGGGACTGGATTAAAGATGAACTTTCGCATGAAAATTTATCAAATTTTCATGAAATTAAAAGCTTAATTTTAAATTACAAACAACTTTTTGGAATAGAACTTCATTATAGTAATTTTGTAGGTCTTGATATATCAGATGTTTTAAAAAGACTAGAGGTTTTTGATTTTAATAATTTTCTCTCAATTCAAGAACAGTATCAAAAATATTTGAGCTACCTTAAATTAACTGAATATTCAAAAGATAAAGTATTAAATATTCAGTTAGAAAAAATAATCGAAACTGCAGTTAAGTTCTCTAATTCTAATATAATTATTAATAACAAAAGAGAATTAGACGAATTACAAACGAAATTAATTACTAGAATTTCTCAAGAAAATTTAATCGCTAACAAAACTTTTAGTGACCTTACTGAAAATGGTACAAAATATCTTTTGGATATAGAAACTTATTTATCATTTGCTGGAAACGATAAAGCTGGTTTCTTTACAAAACTTACAAATTCAAACTTTAAACAGGTTTCTTATTTAGAACAATTTACTATTAATGGTAAAAAATGTAATAATAGAACAGATATACAGCAATTAAAATTACTTATAGAAAATCTTATTATTATAAATAAAAAGCTCACATTATTAAAACAAAGTGGTTTTGTAGTTTCTGTTGACGATAATTCTAATTTACAAGAAAAGAATAAGGTTCTTAATGAAGTTTTAGAAAAGGTAGAAATAAATAAAAAGGCAGTATCAAGTATTCAATTTGACACAGATTTTATAAATCTTTCTGAATATAGTGGGATTAATTTATTTGATATAGATAGTTTATCGAGAAAAGCTATATCGTTAAATGAAGATTTAAAAAAACTAAAAACAATAAATGGTAAATTAATTGAGAAACAGGGAATATTAAAAGATATTGACTCAATAATTGAGCAGTCTTCAATAAAAGATGATTTTTCAGAGTTTTTACCAGTAAGTAGAATTGAGGAATTTGAGAAATTTGAACTTCTAAAAAATAAATTTTTAGAAATAGGCAGACAAATCGAGATTGAACAAAACTTTCTCAACTTAAAAAACGATTTACAAAATATATTACCTAATACTTTTGATTCCTTAAATAAAGTTCCTAATCATTTTATTACAAAAGAAAATTTTGAATATGCTTCGGCTAATAAGTTCATCAAAGAAAATGAGTTTATTGATTTACAAAAATGCAAGGAGCAATTAGCTTTTATAAATAAGAAAATATTTCATGTCAAATGTGATATTCTTTTTGATTTGGCAAAAACTAATTTTAAAAACAAATTTGATAAATCCGAGATAGATTCCTTTATAAATCTTCTTGAAACATATAAATACAATCTTTCTCAAAGTGATAGAAAGATTCGTAACCAAACACAATATCAAATTCAAACTCGAAAAAACAGCATCAATATTAGTAAAAAATTGTCTTGCTGGGTAATGAAGTTTAATGATGTATTAAATTCCGTTGGAAACGAACCAGAAATATTTGATTGTGTTATAGTAGATGAAGCAAGCCAGCTAGATTTTAATAGTCTTATTTTGAGTTATTATGCAGAAAATATGATAATTGTTGGAGATGACAAACAAACTTCACCAAGTAGTTTGACAGGTGCTGACGGTAATGATTTTGAAGCCATCAAAAATAAGCACCTAAAATTTTTAGGTCCTAATGCTATACAAATAAAAAGCGATAATAGTTTATTCATGCTCTCAAAAATGGTAGCCGGAAGTTCCAATTTGGCTTTACGAGAACACTTCAGGTGTGTTCCTGAAATTATAGAGTTTTCGAAGGTACATTTTTATGACAACTCTCTAAGACCATTAAAACAGATAAACTCAAATAGACTAAATCCGAAAGAAACATTCTTTGTAAATGATGCATTTACAGAAGACAAAATTGTTTACAAAGAAATTGAGGAGATTAAAAAATTTTTGCAGAATATTTTAAAGGATGAACATTATTCAAATAAATCTATAGGTGTTGTTAGTTTAGGCTTAACAAAACATACTGAAAGATTAAAAGATATAAAAGAAGATTTAGCAAATGATTATGGAAAAGAAAAAATAGATAAACATAAACTTATCATTGAAGATTCTCCTAAGTTTCAAGGAGACGAAAGAGATGTAATGATAGTTTCTCTTGGCGTAGCATTAGATTATCAGAAAATTAAAGAAAATCAAAATGCAAAACCTCGAGCAATTTTAAAAGATCAAGACGAACTAAAAAAGATAAATGTTGCCTTAAGCCGAGCAAAAGAACAAATGATTTTATTTCATTCTGTTAAATCAGAACATTTGCAACCTAATGATTTTAGAAATAAAATTCTTAATTTCTTCTATGATGAGATCAAACCAATTTCTGAATTACAGATTAATGATAGTTTAACAGAAAGATTTAGGCATAATGTACCTGAGCCTTTTGATAGCTGGTTTGAACATGATATGGCAAAAGCATTGATTGAAAATGGATATAGTTTTATTCAACCACAATACAATGTTAAAGAGGCTGAATTATTCTATAATCATAAACTAAATAAACAAGTTTACATAAACTTTAAAATAGATTTAGTTGTTCATAATAATGGGAAAATGATTGCAATAGAATGCGATGGAGATCCTTTCCACTCATTACCGGAAGATGTAGCTTATGATATAGAAAGACAAGAATTTTTGGAGCGTGTAGGTTGGAAAGTATATCGTGTATTATACTCTGCATTCAAAAGAAATCCACAGGACGAAATTCAAAAGATTATAAGTTTTATTGAAAAGAATACGAAAAAAGATGATACTATAATCATACAACAACCTGTTGAAACTTTTAAAAATATAGAAAATGAAGATGATATAGAGAGTTATGAATCTGAAGATTACATAGACAATAAAGATTTTAAGTTTCAAAAAACAAATGAATTATATACTGATACTTTACAAGAGGATAATGATCATTCAACTAATATTATTGCTCCTATTACAAATAATGGAACAACAAGTTACAGATATAAGTCATTCATAGATTTAATTGAAGAAGAATTAAAAGAAACTAATCAAGTTGAAACTATTTCTGATGAAAATAAGGTTCTTTGCTATTTCAATCTTTATTATGATAATACATTTATAATACAGGAATATTCAGATGAAAATTGTTTATTTTCATTACCTATAGAAGAAAAGTATAAGAATGGCTTTCTTCTGCAATGCTATGATAATGGGCATATTAATAAGGTATATGTAAAATCAATTCTAGAAAAAAGAATGAATTATCATTATGCTAATGGTAAAAACCCAAATGCTAAAATCTTATATTTGAAATTAATTGAAGAAGATTCAATTATAGCCTTAAAAATAAAAAGAGGTTTTGAAACTGTTTTTAAAGCTCACAAAACTGAAAATATTTCCAATAGAGAATATTTACACTTACAAGGTTATAAAATAGTATATCAAGAATATAAAAATATTGAATATAAGGTTTTACCAAATAGAATTTTTGATGATATAAGACGTCTTGTCTTCACAAGTTTTTCAGCAGAAGGAAAATCTGTTCATAATAATTACTATGAAAATGAATGGAAGGTAATAAAGCAATTTATTCCTGGATTAATTGAATAAGCTAAGAACTTAATTCTGAAAAGGAGGATTTTTTTAAAGTTGCATACTTTGTAGCTTCGATATTCCATCTTGCTGCTCACATCAATATGCTGTGGTAAACTCCCCAATAAATTGATCCACTTCGGCTTCGGCGGTTGCCCATGAGGTGATGAGGCGGATGGCGCTGTGCTGTTCGTCTATGACCTTCCATTCAAAAAACACATAATTTTGGCTTAAACGCTGTATGAGCGTTTTGGGCAGTATGGGGAACAGCTGGTTCGTGGCCGGCGGGGTTAAAAACCCGTAGCCCTGCACTTCTACCGCTTTGGCTATTTTTAACGCCATTTGGTTCGCATGGCGCGCCAGCTTAAAATACAGGTCGTCGCGGAACAGTTCGAGAAACTGTATGCCAAGTATGCGTCCTTTGGCCAATAAGGCGCCTTTTTGTTTGAGCACATAGTCGAAATGCGGCGCCAGTTCCGCCTTGTTAAACACCACGGCTTCACCCAGCAACGCCCCATTTTTGGTACCGCCTATGTAGAACGCATCTGTCAGGGCCGATACGGAAGCCAGGTCCAGGTCGTTACCCTCGGCCGTTAGGGCATGGCCCAGACGCGCGCCGTCCATAAACAGCAGCAATCCCTGTGCCTTGCAATACGCATACAGGTCGGAAAGTTCAGCTTTGGTATAAAACGTCCCGATTTCGGTTGAATTGGAAATGTACACCATGCGCGGTTTTACCATATGCGGACGGAAATCATAATCGCGCAGTACCTGCGCTACCTGTTTGGGAGTGAGCTTACCGTTGGCTGTATCTACGGTAATAACGCGGTGCCCCGTGGCTTCAATAGCACCTGTTTCGTGCGAAAAGATATGCCCCGTACGTGCGCTGATCACGGCTTCGTGCAGCTGCAGCAACGACGCTATGACCAACAGGTTCGTCTGCGTACCGCCCGATACGAAATACACGGCCGCCTGCGGATTCTGCATCTTCTGCTTCAGCAGTTCCTTTGCCTGCTGTGAATAGGCATCGTCGCAGTAGCCCGGATGCTGCTCTAAATTGGTTTCGATGAGCTTTTGAAGGATGGCCGGATGTGCCCCCTCGGAATAGTCGTTCTTAAAGTTGTACATAGCTGTTGGTTAGCGTAAAGCAAATATCGGGATCTTTTCTGTTTATTGCACGTCATATTTCTTCTTTAACCACAGGCTTGCTTTTACGAGCAGTATGAGCACAGGCACCTCTACCAACGGACCGACAACACCCACGAAAGCCTGTGCGGAATGGATGCCGAATACACCAATGGCTACGGCTATGGCCAGTTCAAAGTTGTTGCCCGTGGCCGTAAATGCAATGGAGGCATTCTGGTCGTACGGAATTTTAAAGGCCTTGTTGATAAAGAAGCTCACAAAAAACATCGTGACAAAATAAAGGACCAGTGGTACCGCTATTTTCACTACATCTCCGGGCAGTTCCAGGATCTGGTCGCCCTTTAAGCTGAACATGAGTACGATGGTAAACAAAAGGGCATACAAGGTAACAGGCGAAATCCGCGGGATGAACCTGCGGTTGTACCACTCCTTCCCTTTCGCCCTCATCAACACATAACGGCTTACAAAACCCGCTATAAACGGGATGCCCAGGTAAACAAGCACGCTTTGCGCCACCTGTTTCATTGGGACGTTAACGTTGTAATCGGCAAGTCCCAGCGCAGATGGGATCACGTTGATGAACAACCAAACGAGAACGCTGTACGTAAGCAGCTGGAACAGGCTGTTTAAGGCGATGAGCAGGGCCGCATATTCGCGGTTGCCCTTAGCCAGGTCGTTCCATACGATGACCATGGCAATACAGCGCGCCAGGCCTATAAGGATCAGGCCCGTCATATAATCGGGTTCTTTTCGTAAAAACAATACGGCAAGTCCAAACATCAGTACGGTACCGACCACCCAGTTCAGAAACAGGGAAATGCCGATGGTCTTCCTGTTTTTAAATACCTGCGGCAGCAGGCTGTAATCGACCTTTGCCAGCGGCGGGTACATCATGAGGATAAGCCCTATGGCCAACGGAATGTTAGTGGTACCCGAAGTCACGGCATCGGTAAGGGTTGTGATACCGGGAACAAAATGCCCCAGTGCAATACCCAGCGCCATGGCCAGGAAGATCCACAAGGTAAGGTAACGGTCTAAGAATTTGAGTTTCGGTTGCATCAGTCGGGTTTTATTTTTGAAAAGACATAATACATTTCTGCCGCGATCTCAAGGCTCCTTTGCGCATATACCACAGCCTGCTGCGGGGTAGCATCGGCCTTTTTGGGATCTTCATACGGCACCGGGATCCTTTTTTCCGCTCCTGCAATAAAAGGGCAGCCGCCGTCGGCCTCAGAACACGTCATAATGGCGGCGAATCCGGAAACGGGATTGAAGGCATGGTCGTATTTTTTGGAAAACCCGATGACCGGAGCGGCAGCAGCATCATATTTTACGGCATATACGGGGTTATCGGCATGCGTAAGCCTGATTACCTGAAACCCCTGCTCCTTTAACGTTTCCGCTACCTGCGTGTGCTGGGCCGTTTGTTCGGTACCGCCGGAATAGCAGTACACTCCGGATATGTGAAAATGGGCAGCTGCCGTCTGTGCCCAGATTTGTGCCAGATGGCTTCTACGCGCATTGTGCGTACAGATAAAGTTGAGGTTAACAGGTTTTCCCTCGGTTACCTTTTGCTGTATAAAGTCTATAAGGGGCTGTAAGCTGTTTTCGCGGTTCGCACTGAGGCTTTGCTGCGCTATGTGCCCTATTGTTTTTACTAATTCGGGATACATGTTTGATTTTATTTTTTACGGAAACTGCAAAACAGAAAATTCTGCTCCGTATTAAACGGCGTTCTATGATCAACGGTCATACAGGCTGTTTTTTGAAAAAATTCCCCAAATGCTTCCGTCATGGAACGTTCCGTGTACTGCCTGATATCGATACCGCTGCATTTTAATGGCCCCTGGTCAGAAAATGTTCCTACAACTAAAATTCCGTTATGTGAGACCGCTTTAACTGCTGCTGCGATGTATTGCTTGATTTCTTCTTCTTTGGTCAGAAAATGAAATGCCGCCCTGTCGTGCCAGAAATCGTATGATTCCTGCGGTATAAATTCCGTTACATCGGTTACGATCCATTTTACCTGCCCGGCCCTATCGCCCAGCCTTAGTTTTGCCCGCTCTATGGCAGCCTGTGAAATATCGAGCACCGTTACATCTTCATAACCATCATCAAGCAGGCGATCAACAAAAAAGCTGTCCCCTCCGCCTACATCAATGATCTTCGCTGTCTTCGGTATATGGAACTCATGTACAAAATGCAGTGAGGTTTCAGGATTGGGCTGATACCAGCTAACGCTTTCCAGCGGTTTGCTTTCATATATATTTTCCCAATGGGATTTCCGGTTAAAATTTTCCATCTTTTCTTTATTTTTCCGTTAACAGCAATTTGAATCAGGTGTACAGCACGTATTGTTAAGCTCTGAAAGTGTTATCTTTTTCTTTTCTGAAGGAATACCGCAGGCATCCTGGGCAAGGCAGGCCGTTTGTTTGTTTCTTAACACGAAATGCGTTCCGTTAAAGTCCAGGTCGAATTTCCCGATGGTTTCACCCTGGTATTCCACTTCTATTTCGGCATCTTCCATGCCAAGCTTTTCTTCGGACAGCTTTATGATGTGCAGCAGTTTACCGGGTTTTAAGCGGTGTTCGTAGTCATCGGCATCCCACAACTGGAAGTTTACGTTTTTTTCGGTACGCAACACGCCGCCGCAATCGATAAAGTGTTTGAACACCTGCCCTACTTCGGTTACATGGAAATGTTCCGGTACAAAGGTTCCATTTTCCAGTTGAAATTCCACGTTGTGCAACGTCGGTAAAATTTGTTTGATTTGAGATAGTTTCATAAAATAGGATTTTATACAAAATGTTATATTGCAATATTACGATATTAAAAAGCAAAAAAAGCTACGGGCAGCATTCGTCTACTTTTACAGACTGGTTGAAGAATACGTTAAAATCACCCTGAACCTGTTTCCATACCGTTTCGTCGATGCAGTAGCAGACGGATTTCCCCTCAACGGCTCCCTGAATGATGCCGATGCTTTTGAGTTCCTTTAAATGCTGCGAGATGGTGGCCTGTGCCAGTCCCAGTTCTTCTACCAGGTCGTTGCAGATACAGGCCTTTTGGTTGATGATGTACTGCAGTATGGCAATACGCGCCGGATGCCCTAATACTTTAAGGAGGGAAGCCAGCTGGTTCTGCTTTTCAGTATATATTTCTGTTTTGGTAACGCCCATTATTCTTTTTTATATCGCAATATTACGATATTAATTTATAAAACCAAATTCTTCCGGTTTAATTTTTCAAAATATGATGAAGAATATGATGCTTCGGCTACACTTAGGTTTTGCGAAACGTACTGTTTCAGCGCCTTTTGTAAGTATTGAAAACCTTATTTTAAGATTATGGTGCGTTATCCGGATATTTTTTGTATCTTTGTACCATTAATAATAACAGGCTTCTGCCTTTGTCTTTCTCTGAAATAGTCAAAACATCATTTTTCTCTCTCTCAGTTTTTGCTTTTTCAGTTGCCTATTTTAAAACTTAATTTTATGAATATTTTTATCGGCAACCTGAACTTTCAGACTACAGAAGAACAATTAAACGATTTATTCAGCTCATACGGTGAAGTAGCATCGGTTAAAATCATTACCGACAAATTCTCTAACCGTTCTAAAGGATTCGGTTTCGTAGAGATGCCTGACCAGACTGAGGCTGAAAACGCGATTGAAAACCTTAACGACTATACTTTGGATTCGCGTTCTATCGTAGTGAACGAATCAAAGCCTAAAGAAGAGGCACGTCCAAGAGCAAGACGCTACTAAGAAGGGCCCGTCCCGAGACTTTTTACCACCAGCCAGGGGCAGACGGATAAGCCAAACGGTTTAGAAAGCAGATCCGTACCAAGGCATTCCCCTTACCCGCTACAGGCGCCCTGCCTGTTCCGATGAAGATGGCCGGTGTTACACAAAGCAGACCTTAAGGCATTTACAAACCGGTACATGCTTATTACGCAGCAACATCCGAAAATCATTAATCCTATACTTAAATATGGCAGATTCTTTTTCCAAAAAAGAAAACAACAAAAAGAAAAACAAAAAACAACAAGATAAACTCTTAAGAAGGGAAGATCGTAAAGCGAACAACAACAAAGGCAAAAGCCTTGACGATATGATCGTTTATGTAGACGTTAACGGTAACTTCACCTCGGTTCCCCCGCACCTGCAGAACAGGGAAGAAGACCTGGCACGCGCACAGCAGGCCATGCAGCGTGAAGAGGAAGATCCGGACAAAGAGTTTACCGGAACGGTAACCTTCCTTAGCGATAAGGGGTACGGGTTTATCACCGAAAGTGAAACGGGAGAAAACATCTTCTTTCACGGAGCACAGCTTACTTTTGAAGTGAAAAAGCACGACAAGGTAAAATACAAAAAGGAAATGACCCCGAAAGGTTACAGGGCCATTGACATTGCAAAATAATAACCATTAAATAAAAGAAATAATGTACGAAGGAACAGTAAAATTTTTCAACGAAACCAAGGGTTTCGGATTTATAACGCAGGATAACGGAGACGATGTTTTCGTTCACAACAGCGGATTGTTGAACAACGTTCGTGAAAACGACAAAGTGGTGTTCGACATTGAAAAAGGACAAAAAGGCTTAATGGCCGTGAACGTTAAAAAAAGATAAACACACCTGTTTAGATTGGAAGGAGGGGATATTAGCTTTAATATCCCCTCTTTTTTCCCGGTCATGCAACTGACCGGTGATTTAACAGTAGTTAATTATTTGTGTTTAGCACCTGCCTTCGGGCGGGTGTTTTTTTTACTGCCCGTTAAACCGCAACACCGCTTCCTCCTACAACCTTGATTCCATCGGGAAACTTTTTCCAAAAACGGATGTACCTATACACGGCTTCAAAGGGTTCGCCGTTATAGCTTCCTTTTAACTTCAGCTTCACTACTACAACGGCCAGATCATCCATAATACGCAGCTGTTCCATATCGGGGACAAGCTCCGCAAGCTTTAAATTGCCGCTGCGGTAGGTTGCCAGATCCATTTCTTTGGTAATGATTGTACCGCCCGGCACTATAAAAAGCAGGTCGTTGTGCAACAGCTGCTCCAGCTTTTCCACGTTACCGCTTTTCATGGCTTCATAAAGCCGGTTTTCAAGATTCAGGATATCGTTTTCTGTTATCATTTTTGTCTGTTTAAAATAAATGGTGTCACTCCTTTACCTTAAATTTAATAAAATCCGATTTCATAACCTCACAGAAGTTCCTAATTATCCAAATCTGTGCTTACACAGCAGCTTCGTTCTACAAAAAAAGCCCCGCGGATGCGGGGCTTTTTTATTTATGTGTTGGCCTGGGCTTATTATTTTCTGCTTACTCATTAAAGAAGTCAGAATTCTATTTTTTACTTTTCTTTTGAAATACGTTGAATGGAACGCCCACATATGCTTTCAGTATAAAATAATCCTTGGCTACCGCTTTGGATGGAAGGTTTTCATATCCTGCGGAAATACCAAACGTTGCTTTGTTCCATTCGTCTTCTCCCTGGATTTTGAAGATAGGTCCAATTGCAACGGTATAATTTTCTTTATAATTCTTGGCAATATCATTCTCAAATGCATTGTTATACTGGGCATTTAAACTAAAACCCAAATGTCTTTTAAACATAAAAAAGTTAGCATAATAGGCATTGAATGCATACTGCCAGACAGGTTTTTTTAAATCATCCAGAGTTCCCAATAATTCCCCGTCGCTCATAACGTTATCACCATTAAAAACCGGTGTCATGTTTTTAAAAGCCGGATTGCTTAAATAACTCCCCCTGAATGTTGAAACACCAAATGTGGCATACTGCATGGTTCTGTTTCCTAACATGTTCCACATGATTGACGAACTTATATTCACGTGAAATACGTTTCTGTTGGCAGTATTGTCCTTATTGGTTTCTTCTTTGAATGTATAGGTATTGTTCATTAGTTTACTGTTCACCTGAAACCAGAACACATTGTATCCGTACATGATGTCATTCTTGGTATCAAAACCGACAAATTTATCAGCCACATCTTCGTTTACATTATCCTCGCAAAACTGTTTTTTCAGATATTCGTATTCTTCAATTCTTTTGGTATAGTCTTTAATGTTCTTATCTATTAAGGTAAGCTGTTCAATAATTTTTTCATTTGTGTCATTCTCATTCCCCAAATACAACTCTTGAAATTTATCTAATTTATCCTGTTCCTCTTTTAGCTTTGTCTTTAGAACATCCTGATCCAGCAATGCATTGTACTGTATACGCGCAGATAAGGAATCTTTAAAAAGTTTTCTTCTTTCCATTAGCCGGCTTTTTTTGAGCTCGTTTTTAGAATAGAATTGAGAACCTCCTTTTATCACTCTTGAGTACCCTATTGAAAGAGAGGTATTGTTGCTCCATGATTTATCAGAATACAGATTAAAAATCCCGTTTTTACCTTCAGCACTGACTCCAACATTAAGAAAATTTTTCTTTGAGTAACCAAACTGATAAGCAGTTGCTATCGCAATTTTCTGATTTTCATTACTCTGCGTATAAGAAAAGGAGGACGTATTGTCGTTTAACGACTGGTTATTCGGAATGATAGACTGATACACCGTATTTAAGTTTTTTGTCAAAGCTTTAGGATGAATCACCTTTTTATCCTTTTCATTATATAATTGAAATGTACTATCAATAGATTGTCTGTATTTAGCAGCAATGGCAAGCGATAGGGCCTTATCAATCTTTTTTTCTTGTCCGTGCATTACCCCGACGCACGCCAATAACAGCAGTAATAGTAGTTTTGCTTTCATAATTATTGTTTTTAAAGTTTGTAGTATCTTCCTCTAATTTCTCTATTTTTAAAATGTTAAAAAATACCTCTTTTGCAGTATTTTTTTAAGAAAAAATTAAGTATTTTAGTCAACCAATTCCTTAATTATGGAATACAAAAAACATATTTTAACAGATGTATGGGAAAAATATTCTGAAGCCCTATCTAATAAATACAGCACAGCATCAATACCAGTACAGATTGAACATTTAGTAGCCGAAGTATTTACTTCAGGACCCTTTTACTATTACGTAATCAACATAAGCAACAGTACCTTGAGCGATTGCAGCGATGACCTCATTAAAATGCATGGATTAACAATATTTCCTGTACATCTTAAAGACATTATCGACCTTATCCATCCAGACGATCTTGGTTTTGTAATGGAAGCAGAAGCATGGACTATAGAAATGTACAAAATGATAGGTTTCGAACATCAGCTTAAGTTAAAATCGGGCTATTGTTTCCGAATGAAAACAGGAAACGGAGCATACGAGCTTTTTCACCATCAGGCTTTCCACACACTTAAAGATGAAAACGGAAAATTGTTACAGGCACTAAACATCCATACCAACATTCATCATATTACGCGACAGAATAATTATATAGTGACCATTTCGGGAATAGGAAACAGGAAAGACTTTTATCAAAAACAGCTAAGCCCCGAAAAAAAAGACGATGTGGTTGAAAGGTTAACCAAACGGGAAATTGAGGTATTGAATATGTTGGTAAAAGGCTATACAGACCGTGAAGTAGCCAATGTTTTAAACATTTCGTTCCATACAGTACGGACGCATCATAAAAATATTTTAGGTAAAACCAAATCTAAAAACAGTGCAGAGCTTATTAAAAGAAGTCTGGAAAACGGTTATTTATAATCTTAATAAGATCTGAATTATTCACTTATCAAGATTCCTTTCACCGTTCGTATCTATACCTAAAAATAAAAAAAGCCCCACGGGTGCGGGGCTTTTTTTATTTATGTGTTAGCCTGGGCTTATGACTTTCTGCTTATGGCTTTTTTCGCTTTTTCTACGATGCTTTTGGCATTCAATCCGTATTTTTCCATAAGCGATTCCGGAGTTCCCGATTCACCGAACACGTCGTTAACGGCCACGAATTCCTGCGGAGCCGGCTTGTTCTGTGCCAGTACGCCTGAAATGCTTTCACCAAGACCACCTAAATAGTTGTGCTCTTCGGCTGTTACGATGCATCCTGTTTTGGCTACCGATTTTAAGATGGCGTCGGCATCAAGCGGTTTGATCGTGTGGATGTTGATGACTTCGGCAGAGATTCCCTCCTGCTCCAACGTTTCCGCTGCCTGCAAAGCTTCCCATACCAGGTGTCCTGTTGCCACGATGGTAACATCGGTACCTTCAGACAACACGGCTGCCTTACCGATTTCAAACGGCATGTCTTCCGGAATGAAGTTCGGCACCACCGGACGTCCGAAACGCAGGTACACAGGTCCTTCGTGCTCGGCAATGGCCAATGTGGCGGCTTTGGTCTGGTTGTAGTCGCAGGTGTTGATGACCGTCATACCCGGCAACATCTTCATAAGTCCGATGTCTTCAAGGATCTGGTGCGTAGCCCCGTCTTCACCCAATGTAAGCCCGGCATGCGAAGCACAGATCTTTACGTTCTTTTCAGAATAGGCTACCGACTGGCGGATCTGGTCGTACACACGACCTGTTGAAAAGTTCGCGAACGTTCCCGTAAAAGGGATCTTCCCCCCTATGGTCATACCTGCAGCAAGACCGATCATGTTGGCCTCGGCAATCCCCACCTGGAAGAAACGCTCGGGATGGTTCTTTTTAAAGTCGTCCATCTTCAGCGACCCGATAAGGTCGGCACACAAGGCTACGACGTTTTCGTTTTTCTGACCCAATTCCGTCAGACCGGCTCCAAAACCGGAGCGTGTATCTTTACTTCCTAAGTTTGTATACTTTTTCATCTTTTAATCTAAACTCTTTAAAAATTCCAAAAGCGACTTCTGGTCCTTCTGGGATAATGAACTTCTTAATTTTTCAATTTCGAGCAGGCTTTTGCGCATTTCGTTGAGGGTTAAAAAGTAATCTACGTTACCGCCGTTGTTGTACAGGTAAAGGTCGCAGATTTGCCCTGTAAGGTTGTACACGTGGTGCTTAAGGTCCTTGTTCTGGAAATTCGGAACACGTTCCTTTAAACCGTCACAGTACGACGGGGCATTTTCTTTTAACTGCTCGTTGTCGAGGATGTCGTACGCAAGGGAAACATCGGCCTTCTGGATGTCGTTGTATACTGATTCGTATTTGGTGTAATAGCTGTAATCTTCAACATAGGCTGCCGAATCTGCAACAACACCTTCATAATCGGCATAATCAACCGCAGCTACCGCTGTAGCGGCATCAACCGCAGCATCGCTCCCCACGCTGTATTCCTTCACCTTCTTGTTCTGCTCTTTAAAATATTTCTGCAGCGTTTTTTTCTGATCGGTCGTGATAAGCTTCGCAGAAGACAGGTTCTTTACGAGCGATTTTGATTCTTTTTCAAAAAACTTCGCAATCTGTTTGCGTTCCACGCTTCCTTCCCCGTTGTACTCCTTGGTGTTATACAGGGCAGTAGACGTAACGCCGTATACCGGGCTCATGAAGTTGTACAGGCTGTAATCCATATCCTCATTGTCATACGCATAGGTATACAACGGGTCGCTGTACATATCTCCTGCAGCAACCGCTGTGGCGTAATCCGGTGCTGCAACCTCTGCTACCGCTACCGTATCGGCCATCATCTGCGCCTGATATTCTTCCACGTCGGCCAGCATCTTGTCGGCTTCAAGGTCGAGCTTCAATGTTGCATTGTCGGTCGATTTGTACACGAGGCGGTACTGGTTGTCCTTAGGTTCTACCAAAAGGACCAGTCCTTTTACTTTAGCATCAGGGAAAAGCGATTCTGCATTGTTGGTTTTGTTGCTTTCATCTATACACATGCAGTAGTCGTAACTGTCTTTGTCGCTTACATCGCTCAATACGGCGTAATACTGACAGTTTAACCCGTTCAGCGTTCCCTTGCGGTCGAGCTTTACGAACGTTTTATGGTCTTCGAGCACCTTAAAGGCCGAATAGGCCGTATAGCTGATTGATTTGGATATCCCTCCTACGGACACGGGCACCATCCAGTTGTTCTTTACGTAAAAGTTGGATTCACTTGCATAACTGTTCAGCGATGCATCATTGTAGTAAAAAGACAATAAACTTTCCTTTGCATTCTTACCGATGTAATGATCGTATGAAACCTTTTCGTATTCCGTATCGAACGCGTCGGCATTCCCCGGTGTGGCTTCGATGCGGTAATTGAGCTTCTTCGTAAATTCAACCTGTTTGGCCGTCTGGGCCGATGATACTGCGGCAGTTAAGCCCGCAGCCAGATAAAGCATTCTTTTCATAAGCATTTTTTTAATTTATATTAATAATCCCCTAAAGTCTGTAGGTTCTGATATAATGCATTTTCCAACTGTTCGTTGTTCGGTGCTTTTCCATGCCACGCATGCGTGTTCATCATAAAGTCTACCCCGTTACCCATTTCGGTATGCAGCAACACCATTACCGGCTTCTGGTTGCCTGTTCTCGACTTGGCTTCCTGTAATCCGCTGATCACCGATTCGATGTCGTTTCCTTTTTCAATGATCACCACGTCCCATCCGAACGCTTCGAACTTTGCCTGAAGGCTTCCCATGTTCAACACCACGTCTGTTGGTCCGTCGATCTGCTTTCCGTTAAGGTCAACCGTTGCAATTACGTTGTCTACCTTGTTGGCAGCAGCGTACATCAACGCTTCCCAGTTTTGTCCTTCCTGCAATTCACCGTCACCCAAAAGTACGTATACGAGGTGGCTGTCGTTGTTAAGCTTCTTGGCCTGTGCCGCACCAACGGCTACCGACAATCCCTGTCCCAAAGACCCAGATGCCATGCGGATACCGGGTAAATGGCTGTGCGTGGTAGGGTGCCCCTGCAAACGGGAATTAATTTTTCTGAAAGTCGCCAGTTCGCTTACCGGGAAATACCCGCTGCGCGCCAGAACGCTGTAAAAAACCGGAGAAATATGCCCGTTCGATAAAAAGAAGACATCTTCGTTGATGCCGTCCATCTCAAACGTTTCCTTACGGTCCATAAGAACCTGGTAAAGTGCCACAAAATATTCCGCACACCCTAAGGAACCTCCCGGGTGGCCTGAATTTACGGCATGTACCATTCGTAAAACATCTCTCCTAACCTGCGTTACCAGGTCTTGTAATTGTTGTGTGTTAGGTTTCATTAATAAATACATAAAATTTACAGTATACAAAGATAGCTTTTTTAAAAGACTGCACATCAAAACTTCCTATTTTTGTTCTTTAACAAATTGCGTTGTTATTAGTACCTTTGCCGCATGGAAACAATCACACGATACTGGAAAAACTATATCAGCTCCTACCAGGGGCTTTCGCAGGCTACCTGGCTGCTGGCCCTTGTTATGTTCATCAACCAGAGCGGCTCCATGGTACTGCCCTTCCTGGGGGTATACATGACCACCGTGCTTGATTTTTCCCTTAAAAATGCCGGGATCGTACTCAGCTGTTTCGGTGTTGGAGCCATACTGGGGTCGCTTGTCGGCGGTTACCTTACCGACCGTTTCGGGTCATTCCGCATACAGCTGTTCAGCTTGTTTGCCAGCATCCCGTTCTACCTGATACTACCCGTTTTCCAGACGTTCGAAGCCCTGTGCCTTTCCATCTTCGTACTCAGCTTCGTAAAGGAGCTGTTCCGCCCGGCCAACAGTGCCTCGGTTTCCTATTACGCCAAACCCGAAAACATTACGCGCGCCTTTTCGCTGAACCGTATGGCGCTGAACCTCGGGTATTCCATAGGTCCGGCCATAGGCGGTTTCCTGGCTGCCGTATCGTACAACTTCCTTTTCTATACCAATGCCGTTATGTCGTTCCTGGCCGGTTTACTGTTCTTGTTCTATTTCCGCAACCGCAAGGGAAACGCCATCAAAAAAACCGTATCGGAGAAATCGGAAGAGGCATCAAAAAGTCGTACGGCCTATTCCGACGGCAAGTTCATCCTGTTCAGCCTGTGCATCGCCATTTATGCCTACTGCTTCTTCCAGATCCTCAATACGCTGCCGCTTTTCTATAAAAAGGTGGCCCTTATGAACGAGCAGGAAGTGGGTATGCTTATGGCTTTTAACGGCATTGTGGTGTTCGTGCTGGAAATGGCGCTGGTGCATTATGCGGAAAAGAAGTTTACGCTTACGGCCAACATGGTCGTCGGAAGCCTATTCTGCGGGGCGGCCTTCCTGGTACTGCTGCCGTCGCATGCCGTTTGGGTGCTGTACCTTTCCATTTTTGTGATCTCGATATCGGAGATCCTCATCATGCCGTTTGCTTCTACCGTTGCCGTAAACCGGTCTACGCTGTTTAACCGCGGTTCGTATATGGGGCTCAACGGCATTTCGTTTTCTATTGCGCACGTGACGTCGCCGTTCATCGGTACGCAGATTGCCGAAAACTACGGGTTCAACAGCCTGTGGATCTTCAACTGCCTTATGATCGCCGTTGCCAGCACCGGGTTTTACTTTGTAATGAAAAAAATGTAAGGGTATGCATCACTTTAAAGCACATAAGCTGTCCGCAGGATATAAGGACAAAACCATACTGGAACACCTTGATTTCGAACTCCGGCAGGGCGTGCTTACTTCTTTGCTCGGAAGCAACGGCATCGGGAAATCCACGCTTTTAAAAACGATTTCAAAATTGCTTGATCCTAAATCGGGCAGCCTCTTCATCGATGACACCGATGTGGCTTCCCTTTCGAACAGCGCTTTTTCAAAATGGGTGAGCATGGTGCTTACGCACAAGGATGTAAACCATGAACTTACGGTACTAGAGCTTGTAACGCTGGGGCGCCAGCCTTATACGAACTGGATGGACGTACTGACCAAGGAAGATTCTGACATTATAGAAAATGCCCTCAGGGACTGTGAAGTTTCGGAACTGCGCCACCGCAAGGTATCGCAATTAAGCGACGGACAGCTGCAACGTACCTTTATTGCACGCGCCGTGGTTCAGGACACCCCGTTCATCTTCCTTGACGAGCCTTCTACGCACCTGGACCTGTACCACAAGGTACACCTGTTCAAGCTTCTTAAAAGGCTGTGCACGCAGCAGAACAAATGTATTTTGTTTTCCACGCACGACCTGGACCTTGCGCTGCAGCTAAGCGACGAGATCATGTTGCTGAAGCCCGGTGTATTCTACCACGACACGACCCAGAACCTTATTGACAAAGGGGTGTTTGACCGTTTTTTTGATACGGACGATATCGTATTCGACAAGGAACGCCGGCAGTTTACAGTACTTTAGTCCCCTGCTGGTGCTTCTGGTTCAGTGAAACGTTGGCCACCGTCCATTCCACGCGTTCTTCAAATGCATGCTGCCGTACGGCACAGTCGGCCTTAGTGCAGATTTTACACGAGTATTCCTTGCATGCATCCAGGTGCACGAACAGTTCGATGCGATCACCGAAATGGTTGCGTACCGATTCTTCCAAAGCATCTACTTCTTTGTGTCCTTCTTCTATATTAAAATACCACGGCACCGTCATGTGGCAGTCGAAATGCAGGGTGCTGCCGTATTTGATGATGCGCAGGTTGTGCAGGTCGATCCAGTTGGCGCGGCGCTCCCCGTTGAGGAATTCCACTACTTCTTTCAGCAGCAGCTCGTCGGTTTCGTCCATGATGCCCGAAATTGATTCGCGTAAAATCCTGTATCCCGTGTAGATGATGAAGCCGGCAAATACGAGTGCCGTAACACTGTCGATCCACGCAATCTTCGTAAAGTAAAGGACTACGAGCCCGATGATGATCCCGATGGTGGAATACGTATCGGTCTGCAGGTGCTTTCCGCTGGCTATGAGGGCGAGTGAATTGTTCTTTTTTCCTTTTTTAATGGCATAGTACCCCACCAGGTAGTTGACTACGGCCGTAACGGCTACGAGGATCAACCCCAGATCAAGCTTTTCCACTGCCTTGGGATGCTGCAGTTCCGAGATGGCTTCGTAAATGATGATGCCTCCGGCAAGGCTTATGAGCGCCCCCTCTATGGATGCCGACAAGAATTCGACCTTTCCATGCCCGTAAGGGTGGTTGTAATCTTTAGGAAGTGAAGAAAGGTACAGGCTGTACAACCCGATGAAGCCCGCAATAACGTTGATGGTACTTTCCAACGCATCGGTTAGGATGGCTACTGACCCTGTTTTGTACCAGGCGTACATTTTTACTAAAAACAGTACAACTCCTACTATAGCTACAATTCGTTGAAATTTAAAGCTTTCCTTATTTGCTGTATTCATTTTCAGTATCCTTTTATTTACGTTCAAATTTACCTATTTAATCGGGAAAAAAAGCAAAGCCCGGTAAACTTTTTCCATGGGGGTAACCGTTATGCCAGACCTATGCTTTAAACGGCCACTACCGGTTCTTAATACTCCTAAAATATACCGCCTTAAAATCTCCTTTTCCGGTTAAGATCCCATTGATGTTTAGCTATTCAAATATTGCAGGCATCCGGTTTTATGCATATCTTAGCACCAGACCCGGAACTGCCAACAGTTCCGCATTAAACCTAAGAATATGGATGCTCAAAGAGTTTATAAAATGATTTTTGCGGGTGTTTACCCCCACTACATCCAGAAAGCCGAGAAAAAGGGACGTACGAAGGAGGAGGTTGATGAAATCATCTGCTGGCTTACGGGATACGACAAGGAAGCGCTGCAGCAGCAGCTTGACCGCAGAACCGATTTTGAGACTTTCTTTAACGAAGCCCCGCTGCTTAATCCCAACGTTTCAAAAATTACGGGCGTTATCTGCGGCTACCGTGTGGAAAACATTGAAGATCCTTTAATGCAGAAGGTGCGTTATCTTGACAAGCTCATTGACGAACTGGCCAAAGGCAAGACCATGGAAAAGATTTTAAGGAACTAAGCTCCTGCTTTATGGAATACCACCTGGAGTTTGAACTTATTACGGAACAGTACCCGTACGAACTGCTGCTGCTTGCCGATGAAACCCGGGAAGCCATTGACCGTTACCTGTACGATGCCGACGTATATAAGGTAAAGGAATCGGGTAATACCGTGGCCGTTTTCTGCCTTTTGCGCATGGATGCGCTTACCGTGGAACTTAAAAACATTGCCGTTGCCGAGTCGTACCAGGGCAAGGGACTTGGAAGCGTGCTTTTGTCGTTTATAAAAGAACAGTGCGCTCAAACCTGTTCGCGCCTCATTGTAGGTACCCCGGTTTGTGCCACCACCCAACTTCATTTTTACCGTAAGAACGGCTTTAAGGATTGCGGCATACGCAAGGATTTCTACCTTCACAACTACAGCGAACCCATTTACGAAAACGGGCAGCTACTGCGCGACATGCTCGTATTGGAGTATGTGCTTTAAATTTAATTTTTAAAAAACAAACAACTGGTTATCAATAAAATAAAACAGTCAAACTTACTCCATTGTTTAATCTTAATACCAGGTATAATAATCAGATAAACGGGGCATGAAAAATCATGCCCCGTATAATGATCCGTCGTTTTTACCGCGCTTTAAGAAGCGGTTAAGAACAACATTAAATGCAGATTAGAATCGCGAAATGCTGTTTTAAGACCGTTATATTCCCTACCTTTACTTAAAAATCCGGTTATCCGGACTTTTATATTACATACATTATGACCGTTTTAGTATTTACGCTTATCGCCCTATTGGGATCGGTATGTGCCGGCATCATCGGCTCCCTTTCGGGACTCGGAGGCGGCATCGTCGTGATTCCCTTGCTTACCATTTTACTGGGTGTGGACATCCACTACGCCATCGGTGCGGCCCTTGTTTCGGTTATTGCCACCTCATCGGGCTCGGCAGCCGCCTACGTTAAGGAAGGCATCGCCAATATGCGCCTGGGCATGTTCCTTGAAATAGCCACCACGGCAGGTGCTGTAGCAGGCGCCCTTATTTCAAGTGCAGCCCCCGCCTCGTTCATCGCCATACTGTTCGGGCTTGCACTTATTTTTTCGGCAGCAAATTCCCTGCGTCAGAAAGAGGAACACCTTGTAACACAGTCCAGCAGCTTTGCTCAGCGGCTTAAACTGCCTTCCACCTATCCCGGCATGAACGGCCAGCCCATTGCCTACGGTACCAAAAACGTGGCCGGAGGCTTCGGTATGATGGGGCTTGCAGGCATGCTTTCGGGTATGCTCGGAATCGGTTCGGGAGCCTTTAAGGTGATTGCCATGGATACCATCATGAAGATCCCGTTCAAGGTATCTACCACCACGAGCAACTTTATGATGGGCGTTACGGCACTGGCCAGCTGCGTTATCTACATACAGAAAGGGTACATCGTACCTGATATCTGCCTTCCGGTGATGATCGGCGTGCTCGCAGGAGCCATGATCGGTTCGCGCATCCTTATGCGTACTGATCCCAAAAAGCTGCGTAAGTTTTTCGCTTTTATCATCATTTTCCTCGCCCTTAACATGATGTACAACGGTTTTAAAGGCAAATTCTAATGATGACCGACCAGACCATACAGAAAATAATCGGAAACGTACTCAAATACGGCGTGCGTACCGTGCTCGTCATCGCGGCCATAGGCGGATCGATCTTCCTGTACGACCATTCTTCGGAAACGGTAGACTATACGCGTTTTACGGAAAACGACCACAGCATCTTCCAGGTGGCTTCGGATGTGCTTAAGGGAACGGCCGGGTTCGATGCCCGGTCCATCATCTTCCTGGCCATCCTGGTCCTGTTCTGCACCCCTTTCATCCGGCTGCTGCTTTCACTTGTAAGCTTTATCCTGGAAAAGGACCGGCTGTACGTGTTCATCACCACGGTGGTACTCGTCATCATCTGCTTCAGCGTCTACTTCGGCTTCGGACATTAACGGGTTCAGCCCTTTGCGGTCGTAAGGCGCTGCAACAACTCCGGAAACCTGATGACCGCCGTAATCCACAATACACACTGTACCACCACAGCTGTAATAACAGATTCGTGGTGCAGCAAATGCGTCACGATGGCCCCGCCCAAATAGGCTGCCAGCAAGAGCGTACCTATAACGCCCGTTCTCGGAATGAGGAACAACGCCAGCGATATGACCTCGATAATACCGATGGTACGGTACGTAGCGGCATCTATTCCGAACGCAGCTGCCTGGGCTACCGTAGCTTCATCCTGCGTAAGCTTCATAAAGGCACTCATGATGAATACCAGCGCCAACAGGCCGCTTAGTACCCATCCCACAATGTTTCTCGTTTTTTGAGACATATACATAATGTTTTAAAATTACATTTCAAATGTCTTCATAAATACTATACCTTTGTTACCTGTTACAAAAAGGATAGTAGTTACAAAAAGAATAGTATATAATGGAACATACCACAGAAAGCTGCGCCAAAGCTAAACTCGCCATTACGGATACACTCGATGTGGTCGGGGGCAAATGGAAACTGGTGCTTATTACCATACTGCGCAGCGGCAAAAAGAAATTTAACGAATTGTCGCGCGACGCCGGGATTTCTCCGCGCATCCTGTCGAAAGAGCTTCACGAACTTGAAATGAACGGGCTCGTAAGCCGCAAGGTATGCGATACCAAACCGGTTACTGTCGAGTATGCCCTTACCCCTTATTGCGAAACGCTGGAAGAGGTGCTCATTGCCATGGAACAATGGGGACAGCGCCACCGCCAAAAGATCGTTTCGGGTAATTAATCTTCTTTATGCAATAAAAAAACGCAGGCTGTGCCTGCGTTTTTTTATTAAAGAACCGATAATTAGTCCTTCCCTACCTTGAAATGACCACTGATCGCAATGCGGTTCCAGGCGTTGATGGTGATGACCGCCATAAGCAGTTCGGCTATTTCGTTTTCAGAAAACGACTCCAACGCCTTTTCGTAGGTGGCATCGGTAAGTCCCTGATCGTGGATAAGGGTTACTTCTTCTGTTATGGCCAGTGCCGCCATTTCGGCTTCACTGAACATGCCTGCTGCTTCACGCCATGCATTGAGCAAAAAGATGCGCTGAGTAGTTTCACCGTTCTTCAGGGCATCCTTCGTGTGCATGTCGATGCAGTAAGCACAATGATTGATCTGCGAAGCGCGGATCTTAATGAGCTCTTTTATGTTTTTAGGGATAGAAGTTTGCGCCAGGTAGGCTTCAAGCCCCATCATGGCTTTTAATGCCTGTGGTTGTGCTGTGTTGATGTTGATACGTTGTTTCATCTTTTTCTTTATTTAAGTATTACACTGCAAAGTTGCGCATTACGCCGGAGCGGTTTCTTAAACTGGTTTAAGAAAGATCTTTTCTGCGTATTTCACTCAGGTATTCAGGAGTAAACCCTAAAAAAGAAGCAATAAGGTACTGTGGCACACGCTGTACAAATTCGGGGTATTTGCGTACCAGGTCGCGGTAAAAATCTTCCTTGGAACGTGAGAACAGGTATTTTACACGCATTTGGGCAGCTGCATATGCCCGCTGGTACACAAAGCGGAAATAACGTTCCATCTGCGGAAACTGTTGCAGCAGCTGTTCCTGATTTTCGCGGCTGATGCGCAGTATGCGCGAGCGTTCCACTGCCTGTATGCTGAACGAGCTGGCCAGCTGGTGCTCGTACGCAATGTTATCGGTAAGCCACCAGGTTTCCAATGCAAAGTCCGTTGTTTGTTCGGTTCCTTTTTCGTTGATGAAAAACTGCCTTAACATGCCTTCCAGTACAAAATAATGGTAACGGCACAGCTGTCCTTCTTCCACAAGCGTTTCTTTTTTGGCCACCTCGTGTACAGTAAAGAAGCCAAATACTTCTTCAAAGTCGGCATCGCTAAGGGTGGTGAATTTGCTAATGTGCTTTTTAAATATTTCGGACGGTTCCATCTGCTGTCAGTTTGTTCAAAAATAAGGTTTTATTGTATACGGAAGTCCATCGGAATGTAACGTTTTGAACCAGAGTTTTTTTAGCTTCCGTTTTAACAACACCTGCTTCGTGATACAGTATTTCATTCCTTATATTTTTTTGGAAATTTGACGCAGCTGCAGAAAAACCTGTCAGTTCAAGTGATCTGAACTTGTGAAAAATTATATAGGAACTGCTCTTACTAGCCCTCTATCCTATTTAAAGAACAATTCACCTATTGTTCTTTTAGCAAAAGAACCAAAGCTTTTTTTGGGCTCTCTGCTCCAAAACGGTTAAACATCGATTTTATCGAAGGGCAAAGCACCCCGAAAAATGTACGCTTTATTCGTCGGTTTAACGTTCGTTTTTCCACAAATGAGCCTGCAATCCTGCATTATAGTAAATGATATTAAGAAAAAATGAACTTGTCTTCTTCCATATTCGGCCCCTTATCAAAAGAACACTTCACCTGTTGTTTTTTTTAGCAAAAGAACCAAAGCATTTGCTGAATAAATACCCTGGAAAAGCATCGGTATACATGCCTTCCTGCTGGTCAAAACACTTCTGCTTCTTTCCGGGCTATAGGTTTCAAAAGAGCGGTTTGCTTTTTTTACTTTTTGTAGTTTACCACCTTAAAACAAGGACTTTATAACCGTATTATATTTTGGTTATTTAACATAAAATCCAATTTTGTGATGTCAATAATTATACTATATTTACATGTTTCCTCATTAGTGCCTAATCAGGAAAAAACACCCAACCCTATAACGATCACCTTTAAACCCGTAAATAATGAAATTTTCCTTTTTCGGATTGTTTGGCTCCCCATCCAACGAATCCGATCCGCAAAAAAAACGTTTGCGTTCCAAACGGATTACGCTTGCAAACCTGGGACCTGAACTGGATCTTTTATCTCAAAACAAAACGGGACGGAACCGCTTCGCCATCACTTCCAATGATACGGACTGTCTCTATTTCCTCAAAAACGGAAACCACTTCGACCTCGAATTTGAAGCGCTTACGAGAGAACAGGCTCCGTATATTGCGAAACTACAGCAGTACTGTGAAAGAAACAACATCCGGCTCATTATGCATTCCTACGGAAACAAAAGACTGTACCGTTCGGACAAAACGGCACCGGTCATCAAGCTTGTAACGGATTTCGACCGAACTGCCACCATTGCTCTTACAACGGACATCATGGCCAACGTTTTTAAAAATGACGCCAATACACAATACAGCATCTTAACTTAAATTATAATTAACGTTTTTAAGGGTATTGTTATTCAACACCATATCCCATACAAATAAACACTCCCCGGTATTTCGGGGAGCCTTTTGTATTAAGCATCTATTGTTTATTCAAGACCATACTCTCCGGGAACTCGAGTCTGGAGACATCTTTAAACACCATCTTCCCGTCTTTTTCCTGTATATCACCGTATCCTTCCACCGCGGATGTACCGTCGAGCCTGAACGCTACCTCGCGTACGGACGATTGTCCTTCGGAATTAAAGGTATAATCTGCGATCAGCACCCCGTTCTCAACCTTTCCTTCAAAGGTACCGGTATTGCGGTCTTTTTCCTTTAATGCATACGTAAGGTGTCCTGAGGCGGTTTCACCGTTTACCGTAAGATGCAGGCTTACCGTATCACCGTTTTGTTCATACATATAGGAACCGGCTATTCCGGGCGGTGCCACAGGTTCTGTAACAGCGGCTGGTTCTTCAACGGCTTCGTGTTTTACGGGTGCCTTGTTGCAGGCATATAAAAGGGCCACGATGCCCAGGCAGCTCAGTAATCTTTTCATGGTATCTCGGGTTAAAAATCAGATTTTTTAAAATACAAAAATCATTCCATTACCTTAGGCAATCCTTACTTCCTCCAACGATAATAGTTGTGCGCAGCATCGTATTCAAAGCCGCAACGCGGATACAGCCGGTTGCCGATGTGGTTGGTTTTCTCGGTTTCGAGCATCAATCCGTACGCCCCTGTTTCTTCACACCATTACTTGCTACGGTCAATAAGCGCCACGGAAAGGTCCAGCCCCCTGCAATCGGACTTAAGCTCTTCCAGTGAAGCCCCGAAATTAATGTGCAGCAAAAAGGGGTACGCATCCTGCTGCCGCAGGGCTATTCGTATAAAGAGGATGTAAACGGCTTACGACTCGGTTATGCGTATTTATCTGAAGAACAGCTTAATGAAGGAATCAGGGTACTGGCGTCGCTGCTTTAAGCTGAAGCAGTATTTTAGTTTTTAACCCGGGCTTACGTTGTCCGTTTTACTACTGCCTTTTTGGGCAACAACACGGAACCGGTTATGTACCAAAAGATCGTGCCAATGGTACAGCATAAAAAAACGGCAGTTACCAGCGTAATTTCTTCTTCGCCAAAACTGGAACGATTGGCCGTAATTTTGCTAAAGTCAGTGTGGTAGTTGATCAATGCATGAATAACAGACGGTAGCAGGATATTTCCAAACCTTATAAAAAACAGTTGCAGCAATATTCCTAAAAAGAAAGCCAAAAACATCTGATTTACGACCCCGGATATGGGTGTGGGTCCGAGCAGGTGTATCATATGCGCAAAAGAGAATAGTAAAGAAGTATAAACAATTGTTTTAAAATAATACCCTTTTGAAGTCCTGTCTAACCCGTAAATCATAGCATAAAAAATATACAGCCGAAACATAAATTCTTCTATAATCCCCGTAAGCAATGAAGATGATAAAAGGCCTACATTGAGTACTAAATTCACCAGGTTTAATTCCATTTTAGCGGATTTCCAGGCAAACACAGACAGCAGCAAAACAATAAGGAGCGCCATAATTAATTTATTGTTTTTCAGGTACTGTTCTTTGTTGAGATTGTTCTTAACCCATTTGATGACAAAGCATAAAAAAAGGGTTCTCATCAGGATCCTTCCTATTAAATATAGTTCATCCTGCAAAAAACCGAAAAGCAACCTGTATAAAAAGCTCATTCCTAATAAACAGATCAGAAGCAACAGGGCATTTTTTATTTTCATTTGAAACCTTTTGGACAATGGAAAGAGAAATATCTAGTTTAACATAAACAATACAGCCGATTAGAACCTTTTGCCAATATCTTAAGTATTTCCCACAGCAAATGTAATTCTTCGTTTACCTCTACTATTTGCATATATCATCACTGTTCCTTTCCATTTGATAACACAACACATTTTAAGGATAGCCCGAATCCGGAACAGTCAGGTAAGCAGGATTAGAAAACGGGCAGCTACAGCAACCTTTATAAGAAAATGTTGTTGAAAAGTTAACACGGCAACCTAACGTTTTGTAAGGGATGGATTAAAGTTTATAAGAAAAGTAAGGGGAATACATAAACAGGGATTAATCCAGAGGAAACAGTTCCGTATAATAAACTGCTATAAAAATACAGGCTATGCTGATGACCAATCCCAAAATCAGCAGTTTCCTGTTCGTTTTATTGGCCTGATCGGTGTAGGTATAGGATCTGTACAGCAAAAAAAGCTGTAATAAAACAGCTACGATCATGGGCACTAAACTTATCAATAAACGAGTCATAAGCAATTATTTATTCAGATCCTTTTTCTTAAATACCGGGAGAGGCCGGATTATGTAAAGTTACAAAATCCCAAACAGAAAACAAACACAAACGGAACATCCTGTTTTTAATATCTCCCTACCTGAATTGCGCAGGTTTTTGTCTTAGGCCGGCCTGCTTTGCTGTTTCCAGTATACGCTTCGCCCTGGTTTCCGGCCTTTTTGCCAATACAATCCACTGCAGCAGCATTTTCCTTACCGACCTGCTCAGGCTTAAAAAATAGGTCCTGGAGCCATCGTATTCATCAAAAGCATCAGACAGGTCATCAGGTATAACAAGCTGTTCCACTTCGTCCAAAAGGATCCATGAGCCGTTCTGCTTCGCCATTTCAATACATTCATACCCCGCCTTTGTCATGCGGCCTTCCTCTATGAGCTTCTGCACCTTTTCCTTGTTGACCGCAGACCAGGTGCTCTGTTTTTTGCGTTTGCTGAACAGCTGCACAAAAGAATGATGGTCAACCGTTTTTCTTGTACTGTCGATCCAGCCAAAACACAATGCTTCATCCACGAGATCGCTCCACGAAACCACCGTCCTGCCAGATTTTGCATTATTACACAGTACCCACACCCCCTGATTTAAGTAATGGTTCTGTTGAAGCCACTGCCGCCATTCTTCCCTGGTTTCGATGTAAACTGTTTCCCGTTCTACTTTCCTTTGCATGCTGTCTACTTTTTATTATTTAAAATCTCCACATAGTGCTTATTGGTCATAATTCCCAGGATATTGCCGAACGGATCGATAACGGAAGCGGTTACGAAATCGCCTTTTCCCCCGCTGCGATCCGTTACGGGCTGGTATAACGCAGCTCCAAGCAACAGCAGCCTGTCGAGCGTTTCATGTAGATTATCGACATGCCAGTACACCATTGCACCCGCAGGGTTCCCCGCTGCTCCTTCCGGCGCATACTTACTGTCGATAATGCCCAGTTCGTGCTGGTAGTCACCAATACGGAATTCCACATAACCCGGAACACGGAAATAGGGCTCACTATTTAAAAAATGACTGTACCATTTTGCTGCTTCCTCAAGATCGGAAGCGTAAAAACTTACGGTTGATAAACCTCTTAATGGTGTTTCCATAGCCTGTACTTTTAACATTGAATATACAAATTTAAAACCATATGCTGACAACCCTGTGTCAGCAAAATTTGGAACTTGTTTTTTTTTACAGCTACCTAAAAATTTAAATTACAGCATTTTAAATATTGACAGCATTAAAAAATCATTATGTCACAAAAGAGTGACAATAATCTGTTATTTTTGTCTTGAAATACCCAATACACTCAACAGCTACATGCATATGAAAAAATACCTCGTTCTGTGTTCCCTGATGTGCGGAACCGCTTTCGCCCAAAACACCGCAAACATCTTTACCTCGGATATAGACAACTTCTGGACGGCCTACGACCACATACAAAAGACGGAGGACCTTTCTCAAAAACTGCAGCTCCTCAACGACCATTATCTTTCGAAACAAACGGAGGGTTTGAAGGCTTTCCGCGAAGCACGGCACTATACGGATACGCTGTATGTACAGCTTATAAATGAATACCCTAAATTCTGGAATTCCATCAGGCCCAATACCCTTACGATAAAGGACAAGACTGCAGAGCTAAACCAGGCTGTGGAAAAGCTCAGACAATATTATCCTGATCTCAAGGATGCCAAGATGTATTTTACCATAGGCGGACTGCGCTCGGGCGGTACCGTGGCAGACGGTATGGTGCTCGTAGGGGCTGAAATTGCAACGGGAACTGCAACGGTTGATGTTTCGGAATTTAAGGACAGCTGGCTGCGCAATGCGTTTTCGCGTCAAACGCTTGACAACATCGTGTACCTGAACCTGCACGAATACATCCACACCCAGCAGAACGGCGGAAACAACCGCGTTTTAAACCAAAGCATCAAGGAAGGATCGTGCGACTTTATTGCGGAGCTTGTACTGGGATCTCCTATACAAACCCATTACCTTACGTACGGCCGTGTTCATACACAACAGGTACAGCAGCTTTTTAAGCAGGAAATGTTTTCGAACCAGACGGCAAACTGGATGTACAACGGAAAGCGCAAGGCGGAAGGCTATGACCTTGGCTATTATGTAGGCTATGAAATATGCAGGCTGTATTATGATAAGGCAACGGACAAACAGCAGGCCGTAAAGGACATCATTGAGCTCAACTACAGCGACGATGACGCCGTAGAGGATTTTCTTGTACGTTCGGGTTATTTCAGGGAAAAAATCAATAAGGAAGAGCTGCTCAAAGCCTATGAGAAAAAACAGCCCTACGTCGTAAGTACCGGGCCGTTTAAGAACGGTTCGCACAACGTTGCGGCCGGTACAAAAGAGGTGTCGATTACTTTTTCTGCCGAGATGGACCCCAACAGCATGTCCATCAGCTTTTCCGACAAAGGGCGCGACCACTTCCCCATCACCAAAATAAAAGGGTTTGAAAACAACAATACCACGCTGGTACTGTTTATGGAGCTGCAACCCGACACGGAATACGAATTCATCGTGACGAACCGCGACTTTAAGTCGAAAGACGGCTACCCTTTAAAAGACGAAGCTTATACTGTAACCTTTAAAACAGGCAACCTTTAACGTTTGTCGTTAGTGTTTAAAGCATCATTTCATTAAAAAAAAATGTCTGTTATAAAGTTATGGCACTCTTTTACAGGCCTTAAACTGTTTGGACAATATTCATTAAAAATGCTACCGGATATTCTGTACTGAGTGCCTTTATTATTTCTGCTATACGCTTTAAGTCGTGCGACACGGCGTTTTACATAAGGATTGTATATCTGCTCCTGGCTTTATATCCCTGTAGTAATCTTTTTCAGTACAATTCCGATGCTTTCTTTCTGATTTAAAAGCAATACAATAGTTACCCTGCATAATTCGTCTATATTGATTTTCATTTATCTATTTTAAATAAAACTTTTGCCCAATCTAATATATTTATGACGACCACCAACACCTGAACATTAAAATGCATTTTAAGATTATATAGTTAAAAAAAACATATAAAATATTTTTAGTTCCCTGTGAAACCCTGTCTGCTTTTTTTGTAAATTAGGCAACCTTCTATTGAAAAGGTGATTTAAAAATGGATATTAGACCTGTATTTTTTGAGACGGCACAGGATTTCCGTAACTGGCTGCAACGGCATCATGAAATCCATACGGAGCTGCTTGTGGGCTTTTACCGCGTAAGGAGCGGCCGTGCTTCGATGTCGTGGCCGGAATCGGTAGATGAGGCGCTGTGCTACGGCTGGATCGACGGCGTACGGCGGTCGGTAGACGAGGAAAGCTACAGCATCCGCTTTACACCGCGTAAGAAAGACAGCATCTGGAGTGCCGTTAACATTAAAAAGGTAGAAGTACTTACGCAAAAAGGCCTTATGACAGAAGCGGGATTAAAAGCTTTTTCCTTCCGAAAGGAAAAGAAATCGGCCATCTATTCGCATGAATCGGAAATGAAAGAACTCAGTGACGACTTGCAGCAACTGTTTGAAGCGGATGGGAAGGCATGGGAATTCTTTAATGCCCAGGCGCCTTCTTATAAAAAAAGGATCATCCACTGGATCATGAGCGCCAAACAGGAAACAACCCGACTGTCGAGACTACGGAAAGCCATAGCCTCAAGTGCCGAACAGCAGAAGATTTCGTGGTAGGGCAACTTTTTGTATATATAAAATCCCCTTTAGAGGGGATTTTTTATTTGATAAAAACTTCTTTTATTTTATCTGCAATACGCTTTCTTTCGGTTTCGGTGAGGTTGGAACCGGAAGGCAGGCACAAACCGTTGTTGAACAGCGTTTCAGCTACATTTCCACCGTAATAAGGAGATGCTGCAAAAACAGGTTGTAAATGCATCGGTTTCCATAACGGACGTGATTCTATGTTGTCTTCAAGAAATGCCAGGCGCAGGTCTTCGCGTGTTTTACCTGTAACGACAGGATCAATCGTAACAGCAGAAAGCCAGTGGTTGGAAAAGTAATCTGCTGATGGTTCGTTAAATACGGTTACCCCGTCAATATCTGCAAAAAGTTCTGCATAAAACTGCTGCATCGAACGGCGTGCGGCTACCCTTTCACCCAGCACCTCCATCTGACCGCGCCCGATACCTGCACAAATGTTGCTCATACGGTAATTATATCCTATATGGGAATGCTGGTAATGAGGTGCGTTATCACGTGCCTGCGTGGAAAGGAATACGGCCTTGTCTTTATCTTCCTGTGTATGACATGCCAAAGCGCCCCCTCCGGATGTGGTAATGATCTTGTTCCCGTTGAACGACAATACCCCGAAACGGCCAAACGTACCGCAAGCTTTGCCTTTATAGGTAGAGCCCAGCGCTTCGGCTGCATCTTCAATAACGGGAATATGGTATTTGTTTGCAACGGCCATAACTTCGTCTACTTTAAACGGCATCCCGTATAAGTGTACGGCTACGATAGCTTTAGGTGTTTTACCCTTTGCTATACGATCTTTGATCGCTGTTTCCAGCGCCGTAGGGCAGATGTTCCAGGTATCGGGTTCTGAATCTACAAAAACGGGTACTGCGCCCTGATAGGCTATCGGGTTTGCCGATGCTGAAAACGTCATGGACTGACAAATAACTTCATCACCTGCTCCAACTCCGCATTCGATTAAAGCAAGGTGAAGCGCTGCCGTACCCGCTGATAAGGCTGCTACTTTAACATCGCTTTTTAAATAATGTTCCAGGTCTTCTTCAAAACCGTTCACGTTGGGTCCTAATGGCGCCACCCAGTTGGCATCGAACGCCTCGTGTATGTATTTTAGTTCGTTACCTCCCATATGCGGGGACGATAACCATATTTTATCGTTCATAATTCAATTTTATTCATGAAATTTAATCGGTTTAGCGGGGATACCTACTGCTGTACATTTAGGAGGCAATGATTTGGAAACAACTGCACCAGCCCCTACTATGGTGCCTTCTCCTATTTCAAGCTGGTTGATGATCTTTGCTCCCGTTCCTACATATACCCCCTCATGTATATGAACTTCACCCGAAATGTTCACAGAAGGCATAAAAGCGGAATAATCATCAATAACAGTATCGTGTCCCACAGTACAAAGTAAATTAAAAATTACAAAGTTACCAATCGTAATGTTGCAGGTTATAATAGTTCCTTCACAAATAATACATCCATTACCAAACGTAACATAATCTTTTGTTATAGAAGCATTTGGGTGGATTAAGGAAGGATATATGATATTTCTGTTGTTTATTTTACTTAAAATTGCTTTTTTGATTCCCGGATCTCCAATAGAAATACAAACTGCCAGTTCTGAAACATGGGTATTGAGTTCGTGGATTCCGCCAAGTATAGGAAAACCGTTTACCAAAGTTCCCTTTTCTAAACCGTCATCAAAAAAACCTATAAAATTATACGTATCATTATCCTCTTTATTTATGGCATCAATGATAGTCTTAACTTCTCTTCCAAAACCACCAGCTCCGAAAATTGCTATATCTTTCATGTTTATTTAATTATTACCGTTAAAAGGTTCAGCTGTTGCCTGCCCTTCCTGCGAGATGCCCTCGCTTTTAAAAACTTTTTTAAAGGTCGTAAAAAAAACCTTTACATCCGTTTTAAAACTTAAGTTATTGACATACCATATATCCAGATCAAACTTTTTTTCCCATGTAATGGCGTTGCGCCCGTTTACCTGCGCCCATCCTGTAATTCCTGGACGCACTAGGTGCCGGCACTTTTGTTCTTCGTTATACAAAGGCAGATACTGCGGTAGTAAAGGCCGTGGACCTATCAGACTCATATCTCCTTTGAGTACATTGATAAGTTGAGGAATCTCGTCAAGCGAGGTTTTACGGACAAAAGCACCTACGGGTGTTAAACGCTCGGCATCGGACAGCAGATTTCCGTTAGCATCTGTTTTATCGTTCATGGTTTTGAATTTCACAATTTTAAAAATCCGTTCATCCTTACCTGGACGTGCCTGAAGAAAAAACGGTTTTCCTTGATTTGCAATAAACAATGCGATCATGACCAAAAGAAAAACCGGCGCCAAAAGGATTAATCCTATAAGGGCAAATATGAAATCAAATATCCGTTTAAAAAAGTTTTTATACATATTTTTATAACTTAACAATATCCGATATGGAATTTAAATATCTATTAGCGAGTATTTCTCTATCGAAATTTTCTTTCGCATATTTATAACCATTATTACCTTCCCGTTCAAGTCGAACCCTATCCGTTAAATATTCTCTTATGATGCGGTCATATTCTAGTTCATTTTCAGGCTCAACATAACTCCCCGCTTTCGCATCTTCCACAAGTTGGCGAGATACACCGTCAATTGCCATCAGGATCGGTATTTTGCACGAAAAATAATCAAATGTTTTATTGGAATAGACCGTTTTAAAAGTGTCTACTTTTTTAAGCACTGAAGCTCCCATATCTGATGCCAGTATGTATTTAAAAACTTCTTTTTTGGGCACCGGATCTATAAAGCGAACATTTTTAATTCCCATTTCCCGTGCTTTTTCAATAAGACGAGCTTTTTCCATGCCCTGACCTATCAGCAGAAACAATACGTTTGTATCTTCAAGCCTTTTTCCCGCATTTAGTATCTGATCCAAATGATTGGCTACTCCGTGTGCTCCGACGTATGTTATTACGAAATAATCTTCTAAATTCTGCTCTTTTCTAAACTCATCACGGTCAAAGGTATGCAGTATTTCATCTGACAATGAAAAATCTGCAGCGTTTGGTATCATAATAAGTTTTTGTTCACTGATTCCTTTTTGCTCTTTAAGTGTATTATAAAATGCAGGTGTGAGTACATTAATAAGCTTTGCCTTTTTATAAAGAAATTTTTCGACGGCATATGCCATTTTTATAACCCACTTGTTTGTAAGAACACCGGTGTCGATTGCTGACTCGGGCCAAAGATCCCGGATTTCAAACACCATCGGAGCCTTTTTGAATAATGATATGAGATAACCCGAAATTCCGATAAACAATGGAGGTGATGTAACAATAACAACATCGTACCTGCCTTTTACTTTAAAAAGACCGGCCCATAATGATGAAAACATGAATGAAAAATATCCCCATAGGCGTCCTATAAACCCACTGTTATAGGATTCTGAAACATGCGTTCGCTGAACATCGACATGCCCCTGCTTTCTTTTTACAAAATACCTTCCTTTATATTCCGGTCTTTTTTTATGCCCGTTCGCATGCATCATGCCAGCTATTACGGTAACTTCATGTCCCTGACTTGTCCAGGTTTTGGTCATTTCGTTCCAACGTGAACCTCCGGGATCATCTTCTTCTAAAAAATATTGGTGAAGTAAAAGTATTTTCATTCTGTAATTATATTCATAAATTTTTTTCCAATTTCGTCCCAGCTAAACTCTTCAAAATTGATCAGTTTTATATTGGAACTATAAAACTCTCTGTTTTCAATAAGTGCATTAAGATCACTACTAATTTCATTAATGCTGCCGGGGTTTGTTGCAATCCCAATATCTTCTTTCAATATTCCGTCAACTCCATATCCCTTTGAATATAATATAGGTAATCCCTGTGTTAGTGCTTCTATAAAAGACAAACCAAAGGTTTCAAAAGAAGGCATTGCATAGAAATCATTTTCCCGGTAAATTTTTTTAAGTTCTTCTTTATCTGATACCATTCCGTGATAATTAATCCAATCATGTTTATTACAAAGACTGATTACTTCATCATTCTGATCCCCATCACCTCCTACAAGATTCAATACAATTTCTTTATCTTTTTTACGACATAATTCTACGGCATTTATAAGGGAAAGTATATTCTTATATTTCGAAAACCTTCCAACATAAAGAATGTTTCGGCTTGTTGACGGGACATTCCTAAAAAAGCTATTCTGTATCCAATAGTTATCTACTGCATTCGGTAAAATGTGTATTTTATCTTCCAGTAACTTTTTGAATTTTTTGAAATAAAAATGACTGAATAATTTTTCCTTTAATGAAGGGGTAATAAAAATAATTTGGGAAGCGTTCATAAGAATTCTTCCACCGAGAAAATACAAATCTGGTCTTAACTTTATGAAAATTTCAACATCAGTACTCCTAACCGCGACAGTATAGGGAATTTTATATTCTTTAAAATTTTTATATGCCAATGCCCCATCACTAAACAAGGTAGTAGCAAACTGCATAGAAAATGTGTTTAACTCTACCTGATCTTTAAGGCTTTTCTGAAGAAACCGAATTTTATTTCTAAAAAAGATACGGTGACTTTTTTTCAACTGTTGGGAATAAATAACCTCTGATCCTAAAGTTTTAAAATCTGGAATATTTTTTCCTTTGTTAGAAACCGTACGTAAGGGATGGAATATTATTTGTTGTACTCCTTGTTTATCCAGAACCTTATGAAGATTTACATGTACTTTTGAATATGCAAAATCATTGCAGATATGTAGTAATTTCATTTTATATTTATATCAGTTAAGTCGGATAACCTGTCTGTAAAATTTATCATGTGAAGCGACCAATGAATTTTCTTTACGGTAGGTATCAAAATCCTGCTGCAAACGGGTGTATACATCTTCTACCTTTTTATCATCTAAAAGTTTCCACCAACCGTAAAAAATATGAATATAGTTTTCTCCGGGTCCCAACCCTTCAACTCGTGTCTTATATCCTACTCTATATTTACTGTTATTGCCACTCATATAGTTGTTAAACTTCATTTTTTTAGAAGAAGAATAGCTTATCACATTTGTGGCAAATGATTGGACAAGCCCTGTCCGTAATTTCTCTATATAACCCATTTCTTCTCTATTGTTTCTGAAAACTTCATCAAGCAATGAAAGATAAGCCGGGAATCTAGCAAAATGTGCTGCATCCCATGTAATGCTCTCTCCCTTTGACAATACTACATCTTTATAATCGGGATGATCTTTCCATACATTGGGCTGCAATTGCCAGATTCCACTTTTTTCAAATACGACAAGTTTGTGAAGTACTTTAAGGAACATTTGCGAAATCTCCAACATTTCCTTAGTTGGTTCTCCTTTATATTCTTTTTCAACAAGGCTCAGACTTGAAGCCGTAGCCATTACAAATAATTCATTATCTGTAACTGCATCATAATAACTGAACTTTCCGTGCGATTTTCCATCTAAAATGGACTGAATGCGCTGTTTGACCCCTATATAGTTGTTAGGCTCTCCCTTCCATACTTTAGCATCTCTCTTGTTCCAATAACCTACTGTCTCTTTATAAATATTATTATAAAGCTCTATTTTCTTTTTATCACCATTTATACCAGACTTTCGCAGATATTCGCTTACAAAGAAAAAATATATTTTTTTATCTAACGAGGACAATATTTGAGATGATTTTACTTTATTGAAGATTTCAATCGTAACGGTGTTACTAAACTCATCTTTTAATTCCTTATTATTTGTATCATAGGCATATAATAACGGTACATACAACTGGTGAACAAATGTATAAGGTAGGGTCTTCGTAGATTCTGTAATGGGTTTTGTTGCCAATACATTTCTAATTGCCTTCAGACGGGCTAAAATATCATCTACTTTAATTCCCTTGTTTTTAAAAAATGGGTAAGACTGCAACAATAATTCATCCTTCTCCACAGTATATTGTGATTGTGACGGTGATTTTGATTTGTTGTCAGCATAACAACTGTTAAACACGATTAAACAACCTGCTATTGCAATTGTAATTGACCTACTTAATTTTATTTTTTTTCTAGAACTTTCCATGGGAATGATAAATATACTAACAAATGAACGAGCAATCCCTGTGTCATTAAAATGATAAAAATAGAGGAACTGTTTAAGATATTGCATATACCTAAAAAAGTAATTATAAGAATTACATTCCCGTTACTCCGGCTCACAAAGATGTTATTAATAACTTGTAAAATAAATCTAAGAATAAAAGTTACAATAATTATACCAACATAACCAAAAGCGGTGAAACCTTCTATGAAGAGATTAACAACTGCCGTCATTTGGGGCAATCCGAAATACACATCCCCTATTATGTTAGGAGGCGGCATAGAATACGGGTAATCGAATATACCTTTAAAAATGGAATAGCCCCATAAGGTTTTGGGTTTATCGGAAAAATACTCAAAATGGTAATAGCCCAATTGACTAGGAACCACCAAAATTCTGCGGGTGACCAATGTTTGAAAAAAATCCTGGCCAATTATATAGTCTATAAACGCAAGACAGAAAACAAGTAAAGCAGAAAAAAGTATAAAATTTTTGGTACTCATAACTTTATACTTTCTAAAAAACAGAAACAATATAACGGCAAGAACCATAGTAGCCAAATGGCTTTTGAGTGCCATAAGGGAAAATATGTAGAATTGGTAAATAACAGCAAAAACTATCAATCCTCTTTTTTTATAGGTAAGTCCGATAACAAACAAGAAAATGTTAATTACATATCCCATCCAGAAAACCAGATATCTTGACAGAATGTTTCCACTTGTAATTTCTCTATATTGCATTCTAACGTCATATATTTCAGAAAATGACGGAATAGAAAACTTTAAACCGAAAGTTCCTACCAATACCAAAGTAGCCAATACATAAATAATAACAACCGCAATCTTCAACAGTCTCGGGTGCAAAGGTTTTATTATCGTTGTTAAAACAGTACTGGAACCTTTGGTTCTCATTAATATCAATAATGAAACCAGCAGGAATAGAAGATAATATATATATTCAAAATCAAAATCCGAAGCCTCATACAAAAAAAACGGCACACATACAGCGGGAATAAAAGTAAATATATATATATAAATACATATATAATCACTCGGTAAATACAGGCTTCTATTAAAAAAGGGAATCGGTATTATAGAAAATAAATAGATAAATAAATATACAGATGCAGATTGCTGATAAAAATGGATTCCCTGGTATCCCCAATCAAAAGACAAGCTATAAACTGAATAGATTAACGAAGTAATATATATCCATACCAGTAAAATCTTTAAACCTACAAATTTTGATAATTGATTTTCACTCACTATACAGAACTTTTTATAATTTAAAATCTTAAAATTAACTCCATTATATCTCTGATGATTTAATTTTTATCGTTTTTCTCATTTTAAAATAATAAAAATAACATAAATACATAATTAAATATAAAAATATGTATAATATACTGATTTCATAATAAATAAAGAAGGAAATACCGATACTTAAAATAGTTAATTCAATAAAATCGCTGTCAATCTTAAATTTATTCGCCATTAACACGAACATCATGTATTGCAGAGCATTAGAAATAAATGTTGTATATACAGCCGCAATAATTCCAAACTTTGGAATTAAAACGATATTCAAAATAATATTCAAAATACATGAAACAATGGATACGAATGCTATATTAAACGATTTTTTAGCATAGATTAACTGATAATTTGCTTTAAAATAAAATGGCTGTAAGATATAGCTTATTGCTATCAACGGAATTAAATAAATTACACTTTGATAAGATGTCTTATATAATTCTGGAAGAACAAAAATGGAGATCAGATAAATTGCCAATGTAGCTAAGATCCCCATTGCCAAAGCCATTAACAGAAATTTGTTAAGCAGTATTTTTCGTTTTTCCTCCTCATTCTCTTTGTATATCAAGGGTTCTATGTATACAGTTATTCCTAAAAAAGCGAATACTACTGAAGTTCCGAATGAATAGGCAAAAGTATAAAGTCCTACCTGCTCCATATCTAGGTATCTTTCGAGTATAAACTTATCTGCATTTCCAAGTAAATTACTTGCCAAACTGTGAAAAATAAACGGCCACGAAAACAGCAAAAGAGTTCTCATTGTCTCTTTTGGAAACTTCATATACCCTTCTCCTGTTAAAGATAACTTTTTCTTTCTATACACTATATTAGTAATAAGTGCGGCCAGTATAGCCCCAACTAAGTAGCCCATAGGCCCGTTTAGGAAATAAACAAACAATAATACAAGAGCAAATTTAAGTATCTGTAAAACCAACCTATTACCAAAGTAAATTTTATGCTGATTACTTGCCCTGTAAATATTTAAATGCAGAAGATTTATCCCCTGTAAATACACCAATACAACAACTAAATAAATAAATGGAAATATATCTATACCAAATATAGTGTCATAGAATTGGTTTAAAAGTAAAATACAGAGGATTGCCGCTATATGTGCCAAGTTAACCATTTTAAAAATAGTTTGTTCAAAGGCAGAGATTTGCTGTTTTTCCGAATAAAACCTAAGAATTGCTCTTTCCAGACCCAATAAAGTAAAATAAGGTAAGATTAATTCTATAGAAACTAAAAGTCCAATAAAACCGAAACTATCGATATCAGCCAGAATAAACGGCAAAACCAAAAAAGTGAGTTTATTCAACCCTTTTGAAATTCCCTCTATAAAACCATAAGACAAGATTTTTTTTATCAAGAGTACACTATTTTCTGATTATCCCACAAAAATCTAACAATACTTTATCCTCGGCAATTTTCAATTCTTTAAATTCATTGTGCGCAACAAGAAACACGACTATGTCCGCTTTTTGAACAGCATTCTTAAGGTCCGTCAATTTAAAAACTTTATGTTCTTTAACATTCGGTTCAACGATATAAAGTTCTGCATCACCAGAATCCTGCAAGATACGTTCTACAATGTGAATAGCGGGTGATTCCCGTAAATCATCAATATTTGGTTTAAATGCCAATCCCATTAATGCTATCGAAGGCTGACGTCCGAACTTCAACTCGAATTCCAAACGGGCCGATTTTACTTTTTCGGCACACCAGAATGGTTTGTAATTATTTGTTGAACGTGCCTGTGCAATTATGCGTGATTCCATTGGAAACTCCGATGTAATAAAATAAGGATCAACTGCTATGCAATGTCCTCCAACACCACATCCAGGCTGTAGTATGTTAACTCGCGGATGCTTATTTGCAAGATTAATTAAATCCCATACATTGATACCTGCTTTTTCACAAATCAATGATAACTCATTTGCAAAAGCAATCTGTACATCTCTTGAAGAATTTTCTGTAAGTTTACACATTTCTGCAGTACGTGCGTTTGTTGGATGTAATTCACCTTTTACAAACTGTCCGTAAAACTCGAGTGCTTTTTTTGTTGAGGTTTCATCTACTCCTCCAATTACACGGTCATTATGTACAAGTTCATACATAACATTTCCAGGCAATACTCTTTCAGGACAATATGCGAGATATATCTTATCCTTTAATTCCGGGCGTTCGGAAAAAATATAATCCATCATTTTCTCTGTCGTTCCAACCGGAGAGGTAGACTCAATAATATAAAGGTCACCTTCTTTTAATAAAGGTAAAATTGCAGTAGTAGCAGCTTTTACATATGAGATATCAGGTTCAAAATTTCCTTTGAAAGGAGTAGGAACTACAATTAAATAGGTATCCGCTACAACAGGTTTAACTGATGCTTTAAGGAATCCATTCTGTACTGCTTTTGCAACTGCTTCATCCAGTTCTGGTTCAACAATGTGAATTTTCCCTGCATTAATGGTATCTACCACGTGTTGTGAAATGTCAACTCCGTGTACTGGTATTTGGTTATTGGCAATTAAGGCAGAGGTGGGTAACCCTATATATCCTAATCCAATAGTTACGACTTTTGTTTGCATTTTTTTTAAAATTTATGGATTTTCAAATTCTTGAATTATTTAGTCTTTATGAATTCCGCTATTCTCCCACATGCTTTTCCATCACCATAAGGATTATGTAATGAACTCATTTTTTGATAACGATCGGTATCTGTCAACAAACTCTGTGTTTCAAAGACTATTTTATCAGTATCTGTCCCCACCAAAATTACCGTTCCGGCTTCTACAGCCTCAGGTCGTTCGGTAGTATCACGCATTACTAACACGGGTTTTCCTAAACTTGGGGCTTCTTCCTGAACACCGCCGGAATCTGTAATGATCATATAAGATTGTGTCATAAGCCATACAAAAGCAGGATATGCTAATGGATCTATAAGTTTAACATTGTCTATACCGGACAAAATATCATACACAGGTCCTTTAACATTCGGATTTAAATGTACAGGATAAATAATCTGTACATCAGCATTTTGCTGTGCAATTCTTTTCAACGCTTCACAAATATTGATAAAGCCCTGTCCGTGGTTTTCACGACGATGCCCTGTAACCAAAATCATTTTTTTTGAGGAATCGACAAGAGTCTTTAAGGTTTCAATTTCATTATTTTGCATTGATTCTACTCTTTCGGAACTATCGAGTAACGCATCGATTACCGTATTTCCAGTAATAAGAATATTTGATTCCTGTATATTTTCTGCCAATAAATTATTTTTAGATTCTATTGTAGGTGCAAAATGGAAATCGGCAATACGTCCGGTTATCTGACGGTTAATTTCTTCAGGAAAAGGAGATCTTTTGTTGTGAGTCCGCAAACCAGCTTCAACATGACAAACTTTTGCCCCCGAATAAAAACCTGCAATGCTTGCTGCCATTGTTGTTGTTGTATCTCCATGTACATAAACAAAATCCGGTTTAAAATTATCCAGAACCGCTTTCATTTCTGTTATAATATCTGCTGTTAAAGAATACAGATTCTGATTAGGTTTCATTAAATCCAAATCATAATCAGGTACGATATTAAAAAAGTCTAAAACTTGATCCAACATTTCACGATGTTGGGCCGTTACACAAACTTTTGTCTCAAAATTACTATATTTTTTAAATTCATTGACCAAAGGAGCCATTTTAATAGCTTCAGGGCGAGTCCCAAAAATAATCAGATGCTTTTTTTTCATTACTTATTTCCTATACTAGAAGTTAGAAAACCAATATTATTTAATTTTTGAATATCCAAAATATTTCTACCGTCAAACACAAAGGCAGGTTTATACATTTCAGCGTAAATTTTTTCCCAATCATATGTTTTAAATTCATCCCATTCCGTTAAAACCGCAATGGCATGTGACTGTTTACAGGCCTCGTAAGGATCCTGCACAACTTTTACCAGACGACGGTTTTCTTCGGGGGTACGTGTTCCCAAATAATCCAGATCTTTATAAATCTGTTCCGCTGTTACTTTTGGGTCGTATACCGTGATAAAAGCTTCTTCATCAAGTAAATGATTGGCCACATAAATAGCTGCTGATTCCCTTGTATCGTTGGTATCTTTTTTAAATGCCCAGCCTAAAAACGCAATATTTTTTCCGTTTACGGTATTGTATAAGGTTTTGATAATGTTATCGGAAAAACGTTCTTTCTGGTGATCGTTCATAATAATGACCTGTTCCCAATAGTCAGCTACTTTGTGCAGGTTATAGGTACGTGCAATGTATACCAGGTTTAAAATGTCTTTTTGAAAACAAGATCCACCAAAACCGACTGAAGCCTTTAAAAATTTTGATCCGATACGTGAGTCCATACCTATGGCATGGGCTACTTCACCTACATTGGCACCTGTAGCTTCACAAAGTTCGGAAATAGCATTGATACTTGAAACGCGCTGTGCCAGAAAAGCATTGGCTACGAGCTTTGATAATTCCGATGACCACAGGTTAGTGGTAATTATCCGTTCTTTGGATATCCAGCTTTCATAAAGTTCAGAAAGAGCCGCTATAGCTTTTTCATTTTCACCGCCTATCAACACACGGTCAGGGTTCTGAAGATCCTGTACGGCTGTTCCTTCAGCCAGAAATTCAGGGTTGGAAAGAATATGGAAATTAACACCGTTACCTGTGTTGTGCAGTATGCTTTTCAATGCTTCGGCCGTACGAACGGGTAAAGTAGATTTCTCAACAACGATTTTATCGGTATTTGCTACCCGGGCTATCTGACGCGCGCACAACTCTATATATTTTAAATCGGCTGCCTGCCCTTTTCCTTTTCCGTAGGTCTTGGTTGGTGTGTTCACCGAAATAAAAATCATATCGGCTTCTTCAATAGCCCGTTCTACATCGGTAGAAAAAAACAAGTTACGTCCCCGCGCTTCGGCAACTACTTCATCCAAACCCGGTTCATAAACCGGCAATCTGGAAAGATCTGAATCGTTCCAGGCGGCTATACGTTCCGTGTTTAAATCGACAACGGTTACCTGAACATTCGGGTTTCTTTGTGCAATTACAGCCATTGTAGGACCTCCTACATAACCGGCCCCAATGCAAGCAATTTTTTTTATTTGAATCATGTTTAATACTAATTTTGAATTGAACATCTAAGAATTTTTATTCTTTCCGTGTTCATATTTTGATTGCTTTTTTAAACTAATTGTTTTTTAAATAATACGCTTATTGATACCATACAAATAACTATTCTGATAATGATTTCTATAATATTTACTGATATCACTATGTAAGAGTCATCTTTATAAATTTACAAAAGGAAGATATCCGCAGAAATTGGTATTTAATACGACTGCATCGCTATCAGAAAATACTATTACTTTATATTTTCATATTATGATTTAGTAATTTATATTGAACTTTCTGTTGTAATACTTTTAACAAACTGAGCAGTAAATGTACTCATTTAGTTTAATATAAAAAATTTATTTACAATTTAATAATAATAGAAAACCTATGTGAAAGCAGTAACTCAATACCCAATTATTTTAAAGTCTGCCGTCTACTAAATTACGATCTAGACAGGCTTTAATGTCAAATACAACAGCTTCCGTTTTTTTAATATCTGACAAATCCATAGTTAAGAATTCCTTATGCGCTACCGCTATTATGAGAGCATCATATTTTTTATCTTTTGACAGTACTTTAAGAAGATCTATTCCGTATACGTTTCTGACTTCAGATGAATCTGCCCAGGGATCATAAACTTCCACATTGGTGCCATATTCCTTTAATTCATGATAGACATCTACGACTTTCGTATTCCGAACATCCGGGCAATTTTCCTTAAATGTTATTCCTAAGATTAAAACATTCGCTCCCTTGATGGCAATATCTTTACCAATCATTAATTTAACTACTTTAGAGGCTATAAATTCTGCTATAGAATCATTTACCCTCCTTCCAGACAGGATTACGTTGGGATGGTATCCCAACTGGGTAGCCTTGTGGGCAAGGTAATACGGATCTACAGATATACAATGTCCTCCTACTAATCCCGGTTTATATTTTAAAAAATTAAATTTTGTACCTGCTGCTTCCAACACATCATTGGTATCAATTCCTATACGGTCAAAAATTAAAGCCAACTCATTTACAAAGGAAATATTCACATCACGCTGTGCATTTTCAATAGCTTTAGATGCCTCTGCTACCTTAATGTTAGGTGCTTTGTGTGTACCTGCATTTATAATGGTTTTATAAAGTTGATCAATTTCCTCAGCTATTTCTTCGTTAGATCCTGAAGTTACTTTTTTGATGGTTGTCAATGTGTTTACTTTATCTCCCGGAACAATACGCTCAGGCGAATACCCTACATAGAAATCCTGATTAAAAACCAGATTGGAATACTTTTCCAGAATAGGCACACAATCTTCTTCGGTGCATCCAGGGTAAACAGTAGATTCATATATAATGATATCTCCTTTCTTAATTATCTTACCAAGCATCTCAGATGCTTTTAATAAAGGTTCAAGATTTGGCGCATTGTATCGGTCAATAGGTGTTGGAACCGTTACAATGTATATATGAGCTTTCGAAAGTTCCATTAAATCGGAAGAAGCTATATACCCCATGGAAAAACCTGTTTGTTTTGCAAGTTGTAAAACTGTATCCAATTTTTTCAGATCAGCTTCTTTTGTTTTATCTTTTCCGCTATTTAACTCCTTTACTCTCTCATTGTTTATATCAAATCCAATTACCGGAAAATGTTGAGCAAATTCAATAGCTAAAGGTAGTCCAACATATCCTTGTCCAATTACTGCAATTTTCTTCATTTTACGCTTTTTTTATATCGGTTCAATTCAATTGAGAATATCTTTCAAAATAAAAGGCTCAGTAAGAATTTATGTATAGTCTCACAGAGTCAATATTTATTATTTTAAATCCATACTATGGAACTATTTAATATTTAATAGATAGGAACCGTAACCGCTTTTTTTTAAAGGTTCGGCTATTTCCATAAGCTGTTCTTTTGAAATATACCCCATTCTGTAGGCTACTTCCTCGATAGCGCCTATTTTCATTCCCTGTCGTTCTTCTATCACCTGTACAAACTGGGCTGCTTGCATAAGCGAAGTAAAAGTTCCTGTATCCAGCCAAGCCGTTCCGCGGTCAAAAACCCCGACTCTTAATTTTCCCCTTTTCAGATACTCCTTATTTACATCGGTTATTTCGTATTCCCCACGGGCAGAAGGCTGTATGCTTTTGGCTATGGAAACCACCTCGTTGTCGTAGAAATAAAGTCCCGGCACCGCGTAATTTGATTTGGGCTGTTCGGGCTTTTCTTCAATAGACAGTACGTTGTTGTGTTCGTCGAATTCTACCACACCATAACGTTCGGGGTCGTGTACAGGGTAAGCAAACACCACGCCACCTTCTTCCTTCGTACAGTTTTGCAGCAACCTGCTCATTCCGCTTCCGTAGAAAATGTTGTCGCCCAACACCAGTGCCACCTTATCAGTACCGATGAATTCCTCTCCTATTACAAAAGCTTGTGCGAGTCCGTTTGGCTCTGCCTGTTCTGCATACTCAAAACGGCAACCCAAACGGGAACCGTCGCCTAAGAGTTTTTTAAAGTGCGGTAAATCATGTGGGGTCGAAATAATGAGTATTTCATTTATTCCTGACAGCATAAGTGTGGAAAGCGGGTAATAGATCATCGGTTTATCGTAAACCGGCATTAATTGTTTGCTTACCGCCAGAGTAAGCGGGTGTAAACGGGTACCTGACCCGCCTGCTAAAATAATTCCCTTCATCTTCTTGGTTTATAGCAACGGATAGAACCGCTACTGGTGCAATTTTATATTTTAACAAAATGAGCAGTAAATGTACTCATTTAAATAACAGAACGCAAACGGCTCGTGTTATTCTACTTTTTGTTAATACCAAAAGTTTCCAAATCACTATTTCCATTCCTCAAATGTTGCAACATTTCCTTAAGACTGTCTTTCCAAAAGGGAATTTCTATATGATAGGTATTTTTTATCTTACGGGTATCCAACAATGAAAAAGAGGGTCTGCGCGCGGGTGTTGGAAATGCATCACTGTTAATAGCATTCAGTATACAGTCAAGCTGTTCATACTCTTTGATAGCAACTGCAAACTCATACCAGCTAATCCTACCCGAATTACTGTAATGGTAAATTCCCTGTACAAACTCGGGGGCATTGAGAATATCCATAATAACCCATGCCAGATCGCGTGCATAGGTAGGAGCTCCAACCTGATCGGATACAATACCTAAAGTATCCCGTTCGTTCATAAGACGCATCATCGTTTTCACAAAGTTGGCACCGTATACGGAATATACCCAGGCAGTCCTGATTATGACAAATGCCGCACCCGAAGCTTCAAGGGCCTCCTCTCCAAGCCGTTTTGTTTTTCCGTATACATTGATCGGATCTGTAGGATCGGTTTCCTTTAATGGTACTTCACTTTGACCGTTGAAAACATAATCGGTAGAAATATGTATTATCTTAGCGTCGTTTTTATAACACCACGCTGCCATAACTCCCACGGCTTCATTGTTTATGGCATTACACAGTGTTTCTTCACTTTCTGCCTTGTCAACAGCGGTATAAGCTCCGGCATTTATGATGATGTCCGGTCGCTCATTTTCGAGTACAGCCTTTATCTGTTCAGGACTGCTTAAATCCATTTCTTCTCGATCCACAAATACCATACTGAATTGCGGAAACTGAGATGCGAGATCTTTAAATTCCGACCCCAGCTGGCCGTTCTTCCCTGTAATTAATAACTTTTTAGGCATATATTTTTTCCTTATAATCGTTATTCATTTTCAAATATCTCCGAAAACGAAGGCAACAGCAGATCTTTGTCTGAAACGATTTCTTTTCCAGCCTCAATACCCCAGTCAATATTGAGTTCCGGACTGTTATATATAATACCCTGCTCCGCGTCTTTATGATAGAAATTATCACATTTGTAAAAAAACACGGCTTCTTCACTCAACACGGAAAATCCATGCAAAAATCCTCTGGGAATGAACAATTGCAGATTGTTCTGCTCTGATAATTTTACAGCAAAATGCCTGCCGAATGTTTCCGATTGTGGACGTACATCTACCACTACATCCAGAACTTCCCCTTTTAATACTCTTACTAGTTTTGCCTGAGCATATTCTCCTGTCTGTGCATGTAGCCCTCGTATCACATCCTTAATTGAATAGGACTGGTTGTCCTGGACAAAATGTGTTTCTGTACCGGTAAGTTCGTTAAACGTTTTCTCATTAAAACTTTCGAAAAAATAGCCGCGTTCATCTTCAAACTTTCGCGGCTCTAATATATAACACCCTTTCAGATGTGTTTCAGTTGCTTTCATTCTATTCTACAAAACGGGAACTTCCCTTTTACTCGTTATACCCCTTCTTAACGCAAATACGCCTATTGCTGGTATTGCTTTTCATAATACTTCTGATAATCCCCGGATGCCACGCGGTCAAGCCATTCCTGATTATCCATAAACCAGTCAATGGTTCTGGCCAGTCCTTCTTCAAACGTAACACTCGGGTACCATCCCAGTTCAGTGTTTATTTTTGATGCGTCAATAGCGTAACGCAGGTCGTGTCCCGGGCGGTCTTTAACAAACGTGATAAGCCGGGCGCTTGTACCGGGTTCACGCCCGAGTTTTTCGTCCATCTGTCTGCACAATTCCTTTACCAGGTCTATGTTCTGCCATTCGTTAAAGCCGCCAATGTTATATGAAGAACCGTTCGTTCCGTTGTGGTATACAAGATCAATGGCTTTTGCATGATCTATGACATACAGCCAGTCGCGGGTATATTTACCGTCTCCGTAAACCGGTAACGGCTTGTTATGAATGATGTTGTGGATGCATAATGGTATGAGCTTTTCCGGAAAATGGTTGGGTCCGTAATTATTGGAACAGTTGGTCAGTACAACAGGCATATTATATGTATCGTGATAAGCCCTTACAAAGTGGTCTGAAGAAGCTTTTGAAGCCGAATAAGGAGAATGCGGATCATAGCTTGTATTTTCAGTAAACAAACCTTCGTTACCCAACGCACCGTATACTTCATCGGTAGAGACATGGTGGAAACGTTTTCCCTCCCAGTTGCCATTCCATATTTCTCGCGCTGCATTCAAAAGGTTAACCGTTCCTATAACGTTTGTCATTACAAAAGCAAGCGGATCCGCGATAGAACGGTCTACATGTGACTCTGCAGCCAGATGTATGATTCCGTCGGGACGGTATTTTTTAAACAGATCCAGAACCTGAGCAGCATTGCGGATATCGGCCCTTTCAAATTTGTAATTAGGCATATCCTTTATATCACTGAGATTTTCGAGATTCCCTGCATAAGTAAGGGCATCCAGATTAATAATAAGGTATTCCGGATATTTTTTAACGAATGTCCTTACTACATGAGAGCCGATGAACCCGGCTCCTCCGGTAATGATGATGGTTTGTTTCATATTGTTAGCGCATGGCTGAATTTATTCGCTTTTTAACTGCTTTTTGATTTAACTACTCCCAATTGCTTTTGAAATTCCCAGGCAGTCTTCATGGAAGTTTCAAGCCCAGTTTCCGGGTTCCACCCTAATTCCTTTTGCGCGAGGGAACAATCGGCATATGCTTCCATTATATCGCCTGCCCTGCGCGGTTTGATTTCATAAGGAATCTTGATATTGTTTGCTTTTTCGAATGCCTTCACAACCTCTAAAACGGTTGAACCTGTACCGGACCCTATATTGAAATACTCTACAGGTTGTATGTTTTTTTTATCGAGAAGCCGTTGCATTGCCATTACATGCGCAAGAGCAAGGTCGTTAATATCTATATAATCTCGTATTGCAGTTCCGTCACGCGTTTCGTAATCGTCACCAAATATCCCCAGTGTTTCACGGATACCAATTGCCGTCTGCACCATATAGGGCAACAGATTATTCGGGATATGCTGCAAGTCTCCAAGTAACCCCTGAGGATCAGAGCCTACCGGATTAAAATATCTTAATGAAACAGCTGATTTTCCGGTAGCTTTTATAAAATCTTCAATAATATCCTCTCCTATTTTCTTAGTATTACCATATGGCGACTCCGGTTTTTTTAGAGGTGTTGACTCTTTTATAGGCATTTCATCAGACTGCCCGTAAACCGTACATGACGACGAAAAGATAAAATGATCGATTTCATAACGCTCCATAGCATCCAGAACATTAATAAGGGCAAGCAGGTTGTTCCGGTAGTACTTCAACGGTTTCTGAACCGATTCACCCACTGCCTTATAGGCAGCAAAATGGATGATACCATCCACTTTCTCACTTGCAAAAAAACGATCTACTTTTTCTGCATCCTTAAGGTCAATCAAATGGTATCGAGGTTCTGTACCCGTTATACGGGCTATTTTACCGAGCACATCTTCCGACGCATTGGAAAGGTCGTCTATGATGATAACTTCAAAGCCGGCTTTATGCAATGCTACTGCCGTATTTGAACCTATATATCCCAGACCGCCAGTAACCAATATTTTCTTCATATACTATTTCAGTAAAGCTTTTTCCTGTTCTTTGTCGGCTACTGTCTTTCGTAATCCAGAACTCGAAAAACGGTGGTCACGTGTGTTGTAATAAAGATCAATCCCCTTTTCCTCACAATAATTGCGGCCTGTAAAATTCTTATCGCGGTATTCTTCACCCAGAATACGAATGTCGATTTTAAAGGAACGTAAAATATCTTCCAAGTCCTGCTCTGTTGCATAGGGTACTACTTCATCTACAAATTTACATGCTTTAAGCTGAATATAGCGCTCCACAACGGTCTGTACCGGTCTGTTTTTGTCAGGCCGATCAAGCGTAGGATCTGTCTGCAAACCACAGATAAGATAATCACATTGCCGTTTTGCTTCTTCCAACATTTTGATATGCCCCGCATGAAGCAGGTCAAAAGCACTAAAGGTGATTCCTATTTTCATAAGTTTCTTTTTTTTTAAATTTTTGATATTCCAACATTAACCGCAACAGTTCTTCCTTTAATATATGGCAGTTATTTTTTCGGAAAAGTAACCATTTTTTATGAAAAAGCAAACGAAACTCAATGCTTTCCCTGCATTGTAACTTATTTAATTCTTCTAAAAACGGAGATATCCTTTTCATTTCTATAAACTTCCGTATAAAACAATTCCGTCCTTACTCAACGGTTCGTTGAGTTTAAACCCTACTTTACGGTCTATTACTTCTTCAATTTTCGAGCCAAGCTGTTGTAAATAATCACTATTTACAGCAGTTCCCACTACATTTACCTCGATACAGCCTGTATCGAGCCCCATTGCATAATCTCCTACAAGTTCAATCACATCAACCTGCCCCATACGTTCTACAATCTGGGTAACAATCGTATCCAGTCCAAGGTACCTGCGCACTATTTCCTGCATTAACCCGAACATCGGATGCCCCGTATTGGCTTTGTAGGAAACTTTGTTGCCAAGTTCCTTCTTTTCAAGATACCCCGCTTCCGACAAATGGTTCAGTTCCTTCCGGATGGCATTCGTTGATTCGTTAAATTCATTTGCCAAACCACGCAGATGCCCGCTATTGGCAGATGTTACGAAAAACTTAACCAGAAGTTTAATGCGTGTTTTGGAAGTAATTAAGGAATCCAGCATAATTATTTTAACAAATTGTGCAGTAAATGTACTCATTTAGTACTTTAAATCCAATTCTAAAGGCGTTATTTACATTTTCATAATCTCTGTTGATTTTTATAGCCTCAAATGTTTTCCCCGAACACGTTCATTTTATTATTTTTGCAGAATCCATCACAACATTTATGCAGGAAAACTGGAAAAAAAAATTTGCCGTATTGTGGACGGGGCAGTTTGTTTCGCTCATAAGCAGCTCTGCTGTTAATTTTGCCATCATTATCTGGCTCAGTCTTAAAACGGGATCCGCTGAAGTTCTGGCATTTTCTGCTATAGCCGCCCTGCTTCCGCAGGCGGTAATCGGACCGTTCGCCGGTGTGTTTATAGACCGGTGGAACCGCAAACTCACTATGATTCTTGCTGATGGTTTTGTTGCCCTGTGCACCTTAATTATGTCGGTGAGTTTTTATTTAGGATACGAAAGTCTTGGACTTATATATGCCATGCTGGCCCTGCGTTCAGTTGGTTCGGCATTCCATATGCCGGCCATGCAGGCTTCCATCCCCCTGCTGGCACCACAGTCTGAATTATTAAGAATTGCGGGAATAAACCAGATAATCCAGTCCGTTTCCAGTATTGCCGGTCCCGCCCTGGGAGCACTGGCCATTGGTTTAACCTCCATTGGCAATGTACTTTTGCTCGATATTCTGGGCGCTGCCGTTGCCATTACTTCCCTGTTCTTCATCCGCATTCCAAATCCGGAAGTTGCCCAAAAAGAAGAAACAAGCCCCCAACAGATCTGGAACGACATGAAGACCGCTTTTCATGAAATCATCCTCAACAGGGGAATGGCTCTGCTGTTCCTTTATTCTGTTATTGCAATGTTCTGTATTATGCCCGTAGCCGTACTTTTTCCGTTGCTAACCATCAATCATTTTGGTGGCGGCAAATTTGAAATGAGTCTTATTGAAATCGTCTGGGGTGTGGGAATGCTGGCTGGTGGAGGTCTTCTGGGGATCTGGAAACCCGGTTTCAGCAAAATTGTCATCATCAACTGTATGCATATTGCAATCGGTATAACCTTTGCCTGGTCGGGACTTCTGCATTCCTCCCAGTTTATCCCGTTTGTGATTTTAACGGCTGTCGGGGGACTTTCAGCTTCTCTTTACAATGCGAGTTTTACAACTATTATACAGGAAGAAATTAGTCCGAATATGCTTGGCAGGGTGTTTTCAATGTATTACAGCTTTACCATTATCCCGTCCGTCATCGGCCTTTTAAGCACTGGTTTCGTTGCGGATTCCATCGGAATTAATCTCACATTTGTTATACTCGGACTTGTTGTATCTCTTGTCGGACTTGTTTCGTTTTTTACTCCTGCACTTATGCGCTTAGGTAAAAAAAGGACATAAAGCAAATCATCAGCAGATATGCCCTCAACTGTTTACGTTAATTAGCAAAAAATAAGTTAAAATAAACAATAGTTCATCCATTTAACATACTTTTGTTCTTTAATCTTTATACAAAATGCAGTATGTATATTTAGCTATGGCGGCTGCCGTTCTGGTTTTATTTGCTTATAAAAAAATCAACGGCTCAAAGAAAACCAATGAATACCTTCCCAAAGAAGAACGAAAGAAGTCTTAAAAAAAGCGTACATAAAAAATGTACGCTTTTTTTATAAAACAGGTAGAATCACAGCCTTTCTAAAAAGACAAAAGCACCTGCTGAAGCCAGCAGATGCTTTTGTATAACCAAAAAAAACACTTATGAAATCCAAATTTACGAACTAAATCTGATATTTCAAGTTTTTTAAGTTGTTTTATCGTGTTAAAGTTCTATATCATAGAGTTTGAGCTTGTTATAAAGCGTTTTACGGTCGATTCCCAATATCAGAGCCGCCTTTGTTTTATTGTATTTCGCCTTTTCCAATGCGGCACGTATAAGCTGTTCTTCATTTTTAGATGAATAAAGCTTCAGATCTTCCTGTTTGGATTCTCCATAGGAAAAACTACCGGTTCCCAAAGATGCATCGTCATCTGACGCCTTCAATACGTTATGCTGGAACATCTCGGCCGGAAGTACTGCCGATTCGATATGGCTTGATGAAGAAAGCAAAACGGCACGTTTGATAACGTTGCGCATCTCGCGCAGGTTTCCCGGCCATTCGTAATTCAGAAATAAATCCGTTACTTCATCAGACAGTCCCTCTACATTACGTTCGAGTTCTTCGTTCGACTGTTCTATAAAAAATTTAGCAAATTCCAGGATGTCTTTCCCCCTTTCATTAAGCCTTGGCGCCTGTATAGAGAATTCGTTGAGCCTGTGGTAAAGGTCTTCCCTGAATTCCCCCTCTCTTACCGCTTTCTGAAGATCTTCGTTCGTTGCCGCAATAATGCGGATATCAACATCGATTTCTTTACTGCTTCCAACAGGTTTTACCTTGCGTTCCTGCAGGGCACGCAGCAACTGTACCTGAACGTCGTAGGTTAGGTTTCCTACTTCGTCAAGGAAAATCGTACCACCGTTGGCCGCTTCAAAATGCCCGATCTTGTCGGTTGTAGCGCCTGTAAAAGATCCTTTTACGTGTCCGAAAAACTCACTTGCAGCAAGGTCTTTAGGGATGGCACCACAGTCTACCGCCACATACGGCATATTGCTGCGTTTGCTTAATTTGTGTATTGAATAAGCAATATTTTCCTTCCCTGTTCCGCTATCGCCGATAATAAGAACCGAAATATTGGTAGGTGCAACAATGTTTATAAATTCGTGAAGCTGTTTCGACTTCTCGCTTTTTCCTTTTATAAAATGACTGCCCGTGTAGGCATTCTTCACGGGACGCGTTTCCATACGGTCTTTATATCCCTGCGATTCCACCGGTACTGTTCCTGTACCGCCCGTTTCCAGTGCCTTGTTGATAGTGTGCAGAATTTCATCTGAATTAATGGGTTTTGCCACATAATCAAAAGCCCCCATTTTCATTACGTTTACAGCCGTCTTAATATCGGTATACCCCGTCATGAGAATAACCTGGGTAGCAGGATTGATCTCTTTTATAAATTGTAGAATCTGAATACCGTCACTATCCGGTAACCGTACATCGGTTAAAACAAGGTCTATTTTTTTTTCATTTAATATCGTTTCCGCTTCTTTAAACGAAAATGCATTGAATACTTCAAAACCCTTCTTGGTCAGGAACGTCTTCAGCATCAGGCAAAAGGAAACGTCATCTTCAATTATCAATATTTTACTCATGGCATTTGTGCGCTTTATTGTCTGTATATGTTTTTTTAAGGGTATTTGCCCGAATATACAAAATTAGTTTTAATAAGCGTATTTTAATAACATTTTTGCACAAATTAATGGTTTACCAATTAGAAAGGATACCCTATGGCAATGTTTAACATAAGATTATCTTTTCTCCATTGTTTATCGGAAAGGTTTATTTCGTTAAAGCTCCAGCGGTTTCCTTTTTCATAATACGGCACACGCAAAGGTATGGCAAGGTCGGTTCTCAAAATAAGTATGGAAAAGTCGAACCTTAAACCTACGCCCGCCCCCACGGCGATCTCTGACAAAAATTCTTTGGAGAAACGCCCGCCAGGCTTGCTTTCATCTTCATTAAACAACCATACGTTTCCGGCATCCACAAATACAGCTCCATTGAGGAACCCTGCTATATTGGCACGGTATTCCAGGTTCATCTCAAGTTTGATATCCCCTGCCTGATCATGAAAGAACGATGAAGTTTCTTCGCTACGCGGATCATAACTTCCCGGTCCAAGCGTGCGAGCCCTGAAAGCACGGATACTGTTGCTTCCTCCCACAAAAAACTGTTTGGAAAAAGGCATGAACTCAGAATTTCCGTACGGATATGCAACACCGCCAATAAAGCGGGCCGCCAATTGCGACTTGTCACTGAGTTTATGATAAAAACGAAAATCGTGCTCTGTTTTGATGTACTGACTGTACGGAACCCCCAGTATGGTTTTCTGCTTGCCGGCCTTTACGTCGGCTCCCGATATCAATCCTGTTAAGTTAGCCGAAAGGTCCAGCATCCCCTTATAATAGAACGTATTGGTTTTGGGCAGCATCGTAGTTGTATAGGTATAGGCATAAACCGGTCCGAAAATAAGCTGTTTTTCCACCACCCTTCTTAAAGAAGCCGCACTTGGGTTTTTATCGTCATTCATCTGTTCCAGATATTTATCCGAAATGTACTCCGGCGTGATATAGGTAACGTCGATTAATTTTAAATCGTGCTCACGCAGGGCATTTTCCTTCCACAGATACCCGAAATTGGCATTGAAGTTATGCAGGGTATAAAGTTCGGTTCGTTTCTGGTATTCATATCCAAGTTCTACCCTCGTTTTCGGAACAAAAGCACTTGAAGACTGGAATTTAAACGGAGCAATAATGCGCGGCCACGTTAAGCTTACTTTACTACCGATACGGTAGATGTTGTTGGCATCTTTATTACCACCAATCTGGAAATCGAGCGCTGTATAAAGTGAAACAGCAAAGATTTCAGCTCCTTTTAAAAAATTCTTATGACGCCAGTTGAAGTTGACCTCTCCTCCTACAAAACTCGCTGAATTGGATTTACCAAGCGTTTCAAGGCGCAACGACTTGAATTCGTTTGGTGTGAGATAATAATATACATCAAATTTAGTGGAAGCCGAATCCTGAAGTACAAACTGATTTTTTACAAATTTAAAGGTTCCCAGATTAATCAGGCGGTTCAGCGTAAGATTATGGTTGGAACGGTTGTAAAGGTCACCCGATTTGAAATACAGCGCCCTGTCGTAAATCTGAGGACGGAATTTCTTCTTGGGATCCATAATATAGGTATTGTCTTTCCACAATAACGTATCCATACTTCTTCCTGCAAGACGTGCCCTGAGATTCTGACGGTTTCTTAAATTATAGTCCGAAAAAATATAAATCTTGTCAATAGTAAACTGTTTACGCGACAGATCCGGCGTGTTATCCTTGATTTTTACATTGAGATTTACCCTGTTTCGCGTAACGGTGCTGTCGACCTGGACAATGATGTTATCAGGATCGAAATAATAAAATCCTTGTTCCTTGAGCGCATTATCAATCCGCTCTCTTTCGCGTTTTATAGTAGCCAGATTAAAAGGCTCGTTTACCTTTAGCAAAGTCTTGTCTGAAGTTTTTCCGATTTCCTTTGCCAGAACGGTTGAATCTTTCGGAAATGAGACTTTTTCTATAAGGTACTGCGAACGTGGGGTTGTACGGTACCTGATTTCTGCTTTTTTACGGGATGTAACGGTATCATAGCTGGCTGTAATATTGAAATAGCCCAAGTTTTCACCCGTATTTTCAATAAGATCCAGGTTAAACGGGATGTCCACACTGCTTAGGTAAACCGGTTTTTCACCAACCTTATACTTAAGCCAGTATTTGAACCCCTTCTCTTTTTTGGGTTCGCCCGTGATATTGTAAATATACAGTCTGGGACGCAATCCCAGAATTGACTTGTTCGGCTTGGGTGTTAAACTTTCCTCGAACGTTTTTTTAAGATTTGCCTTCGTTTTTTTCGGGATGGAATCACCTACGATCTCTACTTTTGCTCCCGTATAGAGATAGTCTCCGTCGGGAACGAACTTCGTATTGCTGCAACCTGCGATAAACAATACCGTTGCAGCTATATATGCCTTATTTAGTTGTTTTGGTAGTTTGTTCATTCTGTAAGGTTCTTTGCGTTTTTTTAAATTCTCTGTTTCTCTTTCTGCGGCGCAGCAGATCACGGAATTCTGTATAGTCCAGTGTTATGACGAAACCTACTCCGGTTTCGATGATCTGCCCCTGTAAAGCTACCTGGTATTCATTCTTACGATAGGCTTTTACCATATAACGACCGTCCTGAGATAACAGGTATTCGATTTCGATGTCACCGGCTATATTTGTCATCTGCTCGTTCTGACGTTCGCTGCCTTCAAGCCCAAAATTACTTCCGACACTTACCTTCAGGCGGTCGTTGAGCAGGCGTTTAGAAACGGCTACATTGAGATCAGTCCGGTTTTCACGTGTTCCTGTAGAATAATCATCCGTGGACTCCAGATCAAAATTCAGCTCCACCCCTTCGATGAGATCGGCTGCCAGATTGTTCAGCTGCTGTGAAAGCATCCGGCTCACACTCTGACGTGCCATACTTTCTGCCGACATTCCCGTGCTGCTTTCAAACGGGTTTTCTCCAATAAAACGATTCAGTAACAGCAGGGCAAATACCTGCTTGTTCATTTCGGATTCTTCGGTTCTGAGCTGATCCAGCTTTGAATTAACCATCGTGATCACATCTGAAGGAACCCCCGGATTGTTACCGTCAACAGTAATATCGAAAGTAATAACAGGCTTTAAAAGTTCTCCCGACATTTTTAACAAGGTGTTGAACGGAATTTTCTGTTTGTAATAGTTCTGATCATCTGTATCGATCTGCTGCTGTACCAGATCAAGTGGTACCGCCTTTGTTTTATAAATGGCCGTGATGTCAACGTCGGCCTTCATAGGTTCACCCGTCCATGTAATGCTGCTGCCTTCCTGAATTTCGAATTTGCGGCGCAGCAGGCTTACCGACATTTCATAAGCTCCTTCGTTCACTTCGTAGCGGCCCAGCAGTGTTGTCTTACCCGACGGATCAATTCCGCCTGTAAGTTCTGCTTCCCCCTGGAGTTTGATAAAGTCCCCGTTGGCCTTATCAATGATAATGGACAGTTTAGCGTCCTTGTTGATCTCAATATTCAGGTTAACATCATATCCTTTAACAGTTTTTTCTACAATATTTTCAGGATCCTTCAGTGTACTCTCCAGTGCCAGCTGGTCTTCATCGACAAATTCAATGATGCCCTCCCGATCCTGCAGGGCCGGGCTAGACTGCGGCAGCACAAACGTAAAATCGGTTTTATCTGTTACAGTAATGCGCCCGTCCACCTTAGGAAGGTCAAGGTCGCCCTTCACATCTATATTTGCATCGATAGCCATTGTACCGTACAAAATCTGGTTTTCGGTTTTAGTGGAATTCACTACTTTGAACCCGCGTGCCAAAACGTTCAGGTCAAATTTAAAATCCCTGTAGGTATCTGTGAGAACAGCCCCGTTTAGCGTAAGCGCATTTCCGTCGGTATCGTTGATTTTAAAACTGTTAAATTCTATTCCGCGCTGTGTAAACCGTATGGCATCGTTCATGTTCTGAAACGTAGAATTTAACTGGGTAACCCCGAAACCGGCATTGTTGAACTTTACGCTTCCGATGATATTAGGTTTGTCGACCGTTCCATCTACCCTGATTTTTCCAGATAGATAGCCTTGGGCATCGCGCAGCTGATTCATCGAGAATCCCTGTATACTCGTCATCTGCAAAGCATTTACATCAAGATACGCATCAAAACTGCCCCCCGTCATATCATAGCTTCCGTTGAGTACCAGATCGTTACCGGAACCACTGAGCTTTACATTTGCATTATACTGACTTGCCGTCTGGTTTTCTACTTTGGCATCGACTGTACCAATGGCATTTCCGAAAACTTTGAGATCTTTAATGTTCAGGTCAGATGTTAGCCTTAAATCTGTCATAAGGTCCTTTATCCGGGCTTTCCCGTTTATGGTTCCTTCTGCAAGCAAATCATCTTTGCGTATAATTTCAGTGAGCGATTCTATTTTAAAATCTTTAAATTCCACATTGAGCGGGCTTTCCGGAGTAGTTCCTTCCGACTGCACCAGAATGGAACTGCCTTTACTTGACAGCTGCAGGTTGTTTGCCACCAGTCCTTCGGGGTATACACTTAACCTGTTATCAGGTGTAACAGACCATTCTTCATAATTAAGCACCAAACCGTCCTGTTTAAGGCTTACATCAATTACACCATCTGCAGTTGCAACATTTCCGGCAATCTTATACTGCACGGCTTCTTTTTCATCCTTCACCAGTACGTTGTAATCAATGATGTCATTTGCTATAAAACCATCGAGCGCAATATTGGAAAGCCTGAACTGTTCACTGTCGAGATCATTTAATGTAACCGAATAATTCAGCTGTTCCTCGTCGTTACCAGCCGAAAGCCTGATATTATTTAAACTGTAAGCACCGTATTTCAGTTGCGGGACACTCCCGTACACCGTTACCTTGCGGTCGTCGGCATTATAGGCTCCGTAAAGGTTGATTGTTTCAAACGAGGTAAGTTCAGGAACAAACTTGCGTACCAGGTCGTCGTTCTTAACCTTGGCCCTGAAATTAAAATACTGGTGAGGGTCAATTTTTTTGGCGGCATCTTCCTTCTGAAAATGGTAATACTGGTTTACGGTATGCATCAACGAGGTACTTATTTCGGTAAGTTTGTATTTACCCGTTATGGAAGCATCCAACAGTTGGGATTTAAGGTCAATACTGTTCAGCGTATCATTGCTCACTGCTGTTAAGCTTATCTGGCTCACCGGGTAAATTTCCTGCCCGTTGGACATTACAAAATCATTGAGCTGCAGCTGCCCGTTGAGAGCATCGGGGTTCAGCGATGAAAAATCAGCAGCTATTTTTCCTGCAAGCGCCATTGGAGTTTCGCTGAAACCGAGCCTGTTCAGATCAAGCTTGAAAATGGTCCCATCGGTTTTTACCGTCGGCATATCGGCATTATAAATACCGCTGGCTGCAATTTTAATTTTTGCATTTTCATCATCCGAGTCAAGGTTTACATTATAGGCTCCGCGATTCAACTGTGCCTTCAACGCAACATTCCGGTAATTGTATTTGTTATAAGATGCTTCTTTCACAAAAGCATCAACCATAACGCGGTTCTTTTCAAAGTCGAGGCCGACGCCCTTAATTTTAGCATTCGCTGAAATGATACCGAGATCCTTCTGCTTCAACAGCCTGCCTGCGTTGAAGTTTGTAAGCGTTGCATTTACGTCGTATTTCTCTGCATTTTTAACCTTTTGATCAAACGACCCCGTTATCTTGGCATTTCCGAAACTGGTTTGTATTCCCAGATCGGCATATATATCGCTAAGTCCTCCCTTTAAACGGCCCGTAGCCGACAACTGCTCCGGTATTTCAATGTTCTGGGGAATGCTGTTCCCGGGTACCAGCGCCGTAATGAGCTTTTTGTCTGCTGCCAGCCGGTTGATTTTAAGGTTTAACCAAAGTTTGTCAGGATCCATTGCATTTTTAACCGTTCCCGTCGCATCGGCCTTTAAATTACCAAGACCCGATAATTTAAATTCCTGTATGAGCAGATCGTTGATCTTTCCTTTCACATCTGCTGATAGATTCAGAACAGCTGCCGGATACCGGTTAAACGGAACTGTTTTCCTTAAATCAGGAGCCAGCCATAAAATGTCTTTAAATCCAATTCGTGTTTCGGGTAATTTTGCTTCTATTTCAACCGTTCCGAGCTGGTTTGAGAGGTCGTCAATGGAATTATATGCAAGTCTGAGGCTGCGCTGTAAAAACGTATGCGGCGTTACGAGCTTTAAATCTTCAAGTACCGTTTCCTTTTCCGCATACCTGAATTTCGCAGAAAGTTCATTCAGCGTAAAGCCGCTGTTTTCAACAAACGAAACATTTTGCAATGTTCCGGATATATTTTTATTGTAATTTAAGTCTTCAAATTTTCCGTTAAGGTTGCGCACATTGAGATGATCTGCATTAAAACTGCCTGAAGTATTCGTTCCTTTGCCTTTGTTGTACAGGATGTTCACATTGGCCAGTTCACCTTTTTGAAGTATTATTTTGAAAGGATTTTCCGTGTCTTCTTTTCCTGTACCTTCAGCCGGTTCTTTTTCAACTGCTTTGGCAGCTTCAGACTCCGGGGTCAGCAACACATCAACATACGCATCTTTGAAAAACAAATTGCCGATATTGAAATCCGAGGCCGGAAGATCGAGTTTTTTGACTTCTGCCTTCAGCCTGCCGAAAACTACCTTCGCCTTCGTTGCCGAGTTTTCATCGTCATACAAAACATCGAAATCCTGTAAGTCAAGGTCCTTCAGTCCTATCTTCAACGGATTTTGCAGGGAAAGGGAATCTACGGTTTCTTCCACATTGGAAGCTACTTCTTTCAACAATCCCTGATTAAAAACAAGCTTAAGCCCTTTTGCGTTTATATAGTCCACCGCATAATCGTTCTTCTCGAGGTCGAACGTTTCCACTACGGTTTTTAAATCTGTAAGCCGTACTGCTATATCATTGCTGCTGTTTACATCTTTGTAGGTAACGTTGAGGTTTTGCAGGCGGATTTTATCGAGATTGATAAGGAAGGGTTTTGAATCATCTGTATCTTCTTCTTTCGTAGCAAACGCATCGATGATGTAATTGAAATTAAACGTACTGTCGGCACGTTTTACTACGTTTGCCTTCAGTCCGTCAAGATCAATAGACGTAAATTCAGCCGTATTGTTCAATAAACCGGGGAGGTTTAACCCTACATTCAGATTATGTACATACAGCAGGGTATCCACGTCCTGCCCCTGCAAAAAGAGATTTTCAAGTTCTATTTTATTCGGAAAATGGATGTATATACGGTCCAGCGCAACCTTTGTCTTGATTTTACCTTCAAGATAGGTAACAAGCTTATCCTTTGCAAAATTCTGTACCGCAGGAAACTGTAAGGAATAAATGGCAGCTACTACAAGTATTAAAACACCTGCTATGATGAACAGTATAATTTTTGATATTTTCCATAATTTCTTTTTCAATGCTTTTTCTTTTTATAACAAAAATATTCATAATTAATTATTTATAAAAAAAATATCAAAGTAAAAAAGCCGTATATTATAGGATTATAGTGCAAAAAAGGTGAACTTTTACAGCGTAATCTCCATTACTTCACCCACTTTCATTCCATCGAGCTTCCAGTTCCCGATGCGCACCCGGATAAGTCTTAAGGTAGGGAAACCGGCAGCTGCCGTCATTTTACGTACCTGCCTGAACTTTCCTTCCGTTAGGGTAATGGTCATCCAGCTCGTGGGTCCGTGCCGTTCATCGCGGATACGGTATCCTTCGCCAATATATTCAGGTTTCTGAATCCTGGACGCCACGCAGGGTTTTGTGCGCAGTCTTTGACCCTTAACCCCTATTTCCACACCGTCTGCAAGCTGTTCCAGCGCTTCATCGGTAATTATACCGTCTACCTGCACCACATACTGTTTTTCATAGTGCGCGCTGCGGATTTCTTCACTTATTTTCCCGTCGGTCGTAAGCATAAGAAGACCTTCTGAATCCTCGTCCAGCCTGCCGATGGCCATTGTTCCTTCGGGAAAATTGAACAATTCTCCCAACTTCCTTTTAGAGCGCTTTTTTTCATAAATGAACTGCGAAATGTATCCTGCAGGTTTGTACAGCAGGAAATGTCTGTGGTTACTGTTCATTTTTCAGGTATTCAGGAAATATTTTACCGGGATTCATTATGTTATGCGGGTCGAACAGGCGTTTGATACGGTACATGAGTTCCAGCTCACGCTCGCGGAATACAATGGGCATGTATTCTTTCTGCACCCATCCGATGCCGTGCTCTCCCGATATCGTCCCGTTTAACGAGCGGGTGAGTTCAAAGATTTCTTTCACTCCTTTCGGAACCTGTGTTTTCCAGTTTTCATCGGTCATATCGAGCTTTACGATGTTTACGTGAAGATTCCCGTCACCGGCATGCCCGTAACAGATGCTTTTAAATCCGTATTTTTCCCCGATAGCCTTGATGCCCTTCAGCAATGCAGGCAGCTCGTAACGCGGAACAACCGTATCTTCTTCCTTATAAACCGTATGCTGCTTCACTGCTTCGGCTACATTCCTGCGCAGTTTCCACAACGCGTTTTTCTGGTCTTCCGTATCAGCAAAAAGCACTTCGTCAATTGCGTATTTTTCAACTACGGTCAGAATCTTTTCGGCTTCAAGCATTAAGATGTCCGGGTAATTGCTGTCCACTTCAATAAGCAGGTGCGCCTGAACCTCTTCTTTAAGGTTCAGATCGGGTACTTCGCTAAATTTCATCGTCCAGTCAATGGCATCGCGCTCCATAAATTCAAGTGCGCTCGGTACGATCCCGGCCCTGAAAATGGCCGATACGGCTTCAGCAGCCTGTTCCATTTTAAAAAACGGCACAAGCATCAGTACATTGTGCCTAACGGCCGGAATAAGTTTCAAAACAATTCTGGTAACGACACCCAACGTCCCCTCGCTCCCGACTATGAGTTGCGTCAGGTTATATCCAGTAGCATTTTTCAATGTATTGGCACCTGTCCATATTACCTCCCCATCGGGAAGTACTACTTCAAGGTTCAATACATAATCTTTTGTAACACCGTATTTTACAGCCCGTGCACCACCTGCATTTTCAGCAACATTACCCCCGATGAAACAACTGCCCCTGCTGCTTGGATCTACCGGATAAAAAAGTCCTTTTCCTGCAACTTCCCGCTGCAAAACTTCCGTAATCACGCCTGGTTGGGTCACCACCTGCAGGTTTTTCTCATCGATATGTTCAATACGGTTCAGCCGCTCTAAAGAAAGGCCTATTCCCTTATGTACCGCCAATATGCCCCCGCTTAAACCGGTTCGGGCTCCAATCGGAATTACGGGTATACGGAAAGCAGAAGCAACCTTCATGATGTTGCTTACCTCTTCTGTAGAAGAGGGCTTTACCAAAACAGAAGGCGGATATACCAGATCTTCTGTATGATCTCTTCCATAATCTTTGAGTGTTTCTTCATCTGTAAATATGAAGGGTACGCCTACTACAGACGTCAGCGCATTTTTTATTTCCTTTGTTATCATGACTCTACTGTTTTATAATTGATTTTCTGCATATTCGGTAAAAAATAGGCGATGATACCGATAAGCGGCAGATATGAACATATATGGTAGATGTATTCTATGGATGTTTCATCAGCCCACCAGCCTAATACGGCCGAGCCAACTCCGCCCATTCCGAATGCAAAGCCGTAAAAAAGACCTGAAACCATCCCAATTTTTTTAGGCAGCAGTTCCTGCGCATATACGAGAATGGCCGGGAAGGCTGAAGAAATAATAAGCCCGATTACAACGATAAGAATACCTGTTAGATGCATGTCGACATAAGGAAGCACCAATGTAAAAGGAGCTGCCCCCAGGACGGAAAACCAGATGACGTACTTCCGCCCGAACCGGTCACC
>Ga0308158_10000339_pt1 | contig 87956 bp, 84 predicted proteins | sample PhyBR2_FD_201038 | JGI IMG/M metagenome (GOLD analysis project Ga0308158, IMG submission 201038) | Phyllosphere microbial communities from UC Gill Tract Community Farm, Albany, California, United States - DLSLB.R2 | ecosystem: Host-associated > Plants > Phyllosphere > Unclassified | place: USA... | reverse complement strand
AACGACAAAATGTCGATGAACCCGTTCGATGAGATCGCGCTGGAAGAAGCGACCCGCCTGAAGGAAGCCGGCAAGGTCACCGAGATCGTGGCCGTGACCTGTGGCGTGACCCAGGCCCAGGAAACCCTGCGTACCGGCATGGCGATCGGCGCCGACCGTGGCATCCTGGTCGAGACCGGCGCCGAGATCGAGCCGCTGGGCGTGGCCAAGGTGCTGAAGGCCCTGGCCGACAAGGAGCAGCCGCAGCTGATCATCCTGGGCAAGCAGGCGATCGACGACGACTCGAACCAGACCGGCCAGATGCTGGCTGCGCTGCTGGGCTGGCCGCAGGCGACCTTCGCCTCGAAGGTCGTGCTGGAAGACGGCAAGGTGACCGTGACCCGCGAAGTGGACGGCGGCCTGGAAACCGTGGCCCTGGCGCTGCCGGCCATCGTCACCACCGACCTGCGCCTGAACGAGCCGCGCTATGTGACGCTGCCGAACATCATGAAGGCCAAGAAGAAGCCGCTCGAGACCATCAAGCCGGAAGACCTGGGTGTGGATGTGACCCCGCGCCTGAAGACCCTGAAAGTGTCGGAGCCGGCCAAGCGCTCGGCCGGCATCACCGTCCCGGACGTGGCGACCCTGGTGTCGAAGCTGCGTACCGAAGCCAAGGTCATCTAATCTAAACATTATGAGCGTCTAACAAAAGCCCCAAGGCAGGGCGGATCGTCGAAGACAGTACGCAAGTACGGCGAGACGATGCAACGCGGCCATGGGGATTTTGTCAGGCGCGAGAAGGGAACATCATGGTCGCACTCGTTATTGCAGAACACGACAACGCCTCGCTGAAGGGCGTTACCCTGAACACCGTGACCGCGGCCGCCCAGTGCGGCGGCGAAGTCCATGTGCTGGTCGCCGGCTCGGGCTGCGGCGCCGTCGCGGAAGCAGCCGCGAAGATCGCCGGCGTCTCGAAAGTGCTGGTCGCCGACGCGCCGCACTTCGCCGACGGCCTGGCCGAGAACGTCGCCGAGCAGATCCTCGCGGTCGCCGGTTCGTACTCGCACATCCTGGCCCCGGCTTCGGCCTACGGCAAGAACATCCTGCCGCGCGTTGCCGCCAGGCTGGACGTGGCCCAGATCTCGGAAATCACCAAGGTCGATGCGCCGGACACCTTCGAGCGTCCGATCTACGCCGGTAACGCCATCGCCATCGTGCAATCCAGCGACAAGGTCAAGGTCATCACCGTGCGCGGCACCGGCTTCGATGCCGCCGCCGCCGAAGGTGGTTCCGCCGCCGTCGAATCCGTGCCGGCGGTCGCCGATTCCGGCAAGTCCTCGTTCGTGGGCCGCGAGCTGGCCAAGTCGGACCGTCCGGAACTGACCGGCGCGAAGATCGTCGTTTCCGGCGGCCGCGGCATGGGCTCGGGCGACAACTTCAAGATCCTCGAACCGCTGGCCGACAAGCTGGGCGCCGCCATGGGCGCCTCGCGCGCGGCGGTGGACGCCGGCTACGTGCCGAACGACTGGCAGGTCGGCCAGACCGGCAAGATCGTCGCCCCGCAGCTGTACATCGCGGTCGGCATCTCGGGCGCGATCCAGCACCTGGCCGGCATGAAGGATTCGAAGACCATCGTCGCCATCAACAAGGATCCGGAAGCGCCGATCTTCTCGGTGGCCGACTACGGCATCGTGGGCGACCTGTTCGAGATCGTGCCGGCGCTGGTCAAGGAACTGGGCTGACAGCCTGACGGGCGCGCAAGATGAACCCGCGCCCTGAAAACGTCGTTCCCGCGTAGGCGGGAACCCAAGTCTGCTCGCATATCGCCAGCTTCAAACGTTAGCAGCACGCTACGAACTTGGGTTCCCGCCTTTTTTGCGACCGACGATTGACGTTTACGTAAACGAAAAAATCAGGAGACCAAGGTGAGCTACAACGCCCCTCTGAAAGACATGCTGTTCGTCGTGAACGAACTGGCCAACCTGGCCGAGATCAACCAGCTGCCCGGCTGCGAGGACGCGACCCCGGACACCGTCGAAGCGGTGCTGGAAGAGAGCGCGAAATTCTGCGGCGGCGTCGTCGCACCGCTGAACCACGCGGGCGACAAGGAGCCCAGCTTCTGGCACGACGGCCAGGTCACCACCTCGAAGGGCTTCAAGGAAGCCTTCCGCGGCTTTGCCGAAGCCGGCTGGCAGGGCGTGCAGCACCCGGCGGAATTCGGCGGCCAAGGCTTGCCGAAGCTGGTCGCCACCCCCTGCGTGGAGATGCTGCACGGCGCCAACCTGGCGTTCGCGCTGGTCGCCCTGCTGACCGACGGCGCCATCGAGGCGCTGCTGACCGCCGGCTCGGACGAGCAGAAGGCCCGCTTCATCGAGCCGCTCATCTCCGGCAAGTGGACCGGTACCATGAACCTGACCGAGCCGCAGGCCGGCTCCGACCTGGCCGCCGTGCGCACCCGCGCCGTGCCGCAGGGCGACGGCACCTACAAGATCTTCGGCACCAAGATCTTCATCACCTACGGCGAGCACGACATGGCCGAGAACATCATCCACCTGGTGCTGGCGCGCACGCCGGACGCGCCTCCGGGCGTGAAGGGGATCTCGCTGTTCATCGTGCCGAAGTTCCTGGTCAACGAAGACGGTTCGCTGGGCGCGCGCAACGACGCGCACTGCGTCTCGATCGAGCACAAGCTGGGCATCAAGGCCAGCCCGACGGCCGTGCTGCAGTTCGGCGACCACGGCGGCGCGATCGGCACCCTGGTCGGCGAGGAAAACCGCGGCCTCGAATACATGTTCATCATGATGAACGCGGCCCGCTTCGGCGTCGGCATGCAGGGCGTCGGCCTGGCCGAGCACGCCTACCAGCAGGCGGTCGCCTTCGCGAAGGAGCGCGTGCAGTCGCGCGCCGTCGAAGGCTCGAGCGGCCCGGTGGCCATCATCAACCACCCGGACGTGCGCCGCATGCTGATGTCGATGCGCTCGCAGACCGAGGCGGCGCGCGCGCTGGCCTACGTCGGCGCGGCCTACAGCGACATCGCCCACAGCCACCCGGATGAAGCCACCCGCAAGGCCAACCTGGCGATCTACGAGTACCTGGTCCCGGTGATCAAGGGCTGGTCGACCGAGATGTCCGAGAACGTCGCGCGCGACGGCGTGCAGGTGCATGGCGGCATGGGCTTCATCGAAGAGACCGGCGCGGCCCAGCACTACCGCGACGCCAAGATCCTCACCATCTACGAAGGCACGACCGCGATCCAGGCCAACGACCTGGTCGGCCGCAAGACGGCGCGTGACGGCGGCGCGGTGGCGAAGTCCATCATCGCCCAGGTCCGCGCGACGGAGGCGGCGCTGGCCGAGAAGCAGGGCGCCGCTCACGGCGCCGATTTCGCCGCCCTCCGCTCGCAGCTGGCGGCCGGCAGCGCGGCCCTGGAAAGCGTGGTCGATTTCGTGGTCGCCAATACCAAGGCCGACCCGCGCGCCGTGTTCGCCGGCAGCGTGCTGTACCTGAAGCTGGCCGGCATCGTGCTGGGCGGCTGGCAGATGGCGCGCGCGGCCCTGGTCGCGCAGCAGAAGCTGGATGCGGGCGAGGGCGACGCCGCCTTCTACCGCGCCAAGATCGGCACGGCGCGCTTCTTTGCCGACCATATCTTGTCGCAGGCGGATGGCCTGCGCCATGCGATCGTCGAGGGCAGTGCCGGCGTGCTGGCGCTGGACGTCGAACAGTTCTGAACGCTGCGGCAAGCATCTGCGCCACTCGAGGCGGCCCCAGGCGGGCCGCCTTTTCATTTGGTGTGTGAGTTAACTGGCTCGCAGCCAGCGAAATGTTGTGCGGTGCTGACCGGCGCCTATCTCATCTGCCGCACTTGAGCTTCCTTAAGCTTTCAGTTGATGCGCTCTGCATAGAATCATCTCATCCGCACCGATTCCACGTTTCCCACGCATGGCCTGACAAAAAAGGAGTGACCATGTTCGCCATGAAGCCTAGAAGAGTGTTGCAGATGACGATCGGCCTCGCGCTGCTGTCCGCGCTGGGCGCCTGCGGCGGCGGCAACGACGATCCGCCGCCGCCGCAGGTCGCCGGCCCGGACGCGCCCACGCCGCCGGTCCAGCCCTCGCCGCCGCCGCCCCCGCCGCCACCGCCAGCCGACCCGGCCCCGCCGCCGACCGACCCGGTGCCGCAGCCGCCCGAGCTGACACTGGCCGCAGGCTATACCGAGGTCCAGGCCGCCGAGGCCTTGAGCACGCCCTACTGGGCGGACTGGAGCTATACGGGAACGGCGCCGATCGACGGCGTCGCCTGCGCCAGCAGCGAGGCGTACCACATGCACGCGATGGTCTCGATCTACCGGAATGGAACGCGCCTGGCGCTGCCGAAGAACATCGGCCGCAGCGCCTGCAATTACGACATGCACACCCACGATGGCACCGGCATCATCCACGTCGAAACCGCGACGCCCAAGGCCTTCACGCTGGGGCAGTTCTTCTCGCTGTGGGGCCAGACCCTGGGCCCGGCCGAGGTGGCCGGCCTGCCGGAGGCGCCGACCTTCTATGTGGTGCAGAACGAACAGATCACGAAGGTGACCGACAACCCCGACGACATCACCCTCAAAGGACACAAGGAGATCGTGATCGTCACCGGCACGCCACCCACCGAGATCCCGCGCTTCCGCTGGAGCACGAGTGGGCTGTGAGGCGGCGGCTGTGGCGCTTCAGCCGTAGGCGCCGCCGGTGTAGAGCAGGTCGAACAGCCGCGAGATCGTGGCGATCACGACGGTGGCGCCGACCAGCATGGTCAGCACCAGCAGCACGGCGAGCATCCAGTTCGAGCGTGATTGCCGGCCGGATGCCGGGTTGAACCTGGCGTCCCATTTCTCGTCCGGCGTCAGGCCGATCGCGAGCGCCTCGACGAAGCCGGCGATGCAGGAGACGAGGATGGGCAGCAGCACCCAGAAGGGATTCGGCGCGTGTCCCACGCCATAGACCAGGCCGGCTACCGGCAGGCTGCAGACATGCAGCAGGCCGAGCCGGTCGACGGCGCCCCTGAGGTAGAAGCGGTGGACGCCCAGGCCGCCGAGGACGAAGGCGAGGGCGGTGGCGAGGGTCTTGTTCTTGTGGGGCGGCTTCAAGCTGGACTCGGCTTTTCTTTGCGGAAAGGAAAGATTGAAGTATCGTCCAAAACGGCTGGCCGCGCCATCGGGTATCGTTGCGCAGTCGCCGATGGTGGCGCTGGCGACAAAAATAAGCGATAATGCTGGATTCGGCCGGTCTGCGCGCCGGGTTATTTGTTTTTTATACAAACGCTTGCTGAGGCACGGCGCGGCGCGCTATAATCGTCGGCTTTCTCCGTCCAGCACAATTTTTTGGAAATATTATGGTCGTTATTCGTTTAGCTCGTGGTGGTGCCAAGAAGCGCCCGTTCTACAACATCGTTGCAACCGATTCGCGCAACCGTCGCGATGGCCGTTTCATCGAGCGCATCGGCTTCTACAACCCAATGGCTTCGGGCAAGGAAGTTGGCCTGAACATCACCGCTGACCGTCTGGCTTACTGGCAAGGCGTTGGCGCACAACTGTCGCCGACCGTTGCTCGCCTGGTCGCTGGCCAGAAAGTCGCTGCTTAATTCAAGCACGAAAGTTTTACTGGTTTGACCGATTCAGCAGCAATGGGGGACAAGGTCCCCGACGACCTGGTCCAGGTCGGACACATCACCGGCGCCTACGGGATCCGGGGCGGTATCCGCGTCTCGCCGTATTCGACGGATGCCGATGCGCTGCTGAACGTGAAAACCTGGTGGCTCGACAAGCCGGCGCTGCGTCCCGTCCAGGTCCGCAGCGCGAAGTACCATAGTGGCGATGTTACCGCCACCCTGGTCGATGTCACCGGCCGCAACGAGGCCGAGGCGCTGAAGGGCGCAGCGGTGCAGGTGTCGCGGGCGGATTTTCCGGAACTGCCGGAAGACGAATACTACTGGTCGGACCTGATCGGCCTGGATGCCGTGAACCTGCAGGGCGAAGCCCTCGGGAAGGTCGTCGACATGATGAGCAACGGTCCGCAATCGATCCTGCGCATCGTTCCTCCCCTTGACGTCAATGCGCCGGAAGCGAAGCTTGAGGAGCGCCTGGTGCCGTTCGTGGACCAGTTCGTCAAGACCGTCGACCTGAAGGCCGGACTGATTACCCTGGACTGGGGCCTGGATTATTGATCCCGTCCCGCAGTCGATGACGAAGCGAGGTCCCGATGCAGTTTGACGTCGTGAGCTTGTTTCCCGAGATGTTTGCCGCACTGACGCAGTCCGGGGTGACCCGGCGCGCGCACGAGCAGGGCTTGTGGAACCTGTCGATCTGGAATCCGCGCGATTTCACGCAGGACCGCCACCGCACCGTGGACGATCGCCCGTATGGCGGCGGTCCCGGCATGGTGATGCTGGCCAGGCCGCTCGAAGCGACGATCAATGCGGCAAAGCAGCGCCAGGTCGAGCAGGGCTTGCCGGCGCCGCGCGTGGTGTTCATGTCGCCGCAGGGCAAACCGCTGACGCATGAGCGCGTGATGGCGCTGAAGGACGAGCCCGGGCTGGTCGTGCTGTGCGGCCGCTACGAAGCGGTCGACCAGCGCCTGCTGGACCGCTGCGTCGACGAAGAGATTTCGCTGGGCGACTTCGTGCTGTCCGGCGGAGAATTGCCGGCGATGGCACTGATGGATGCCGTGGTGCGGCAATTGCCGGGGGTGCTGGGCGACGACGCCTCGGCGGTCGAAGACAGTTTCGTCAACGGCCTGCTGGATTCGCCGCATTACACGCGTCCGGAAGTCTACGAAGGCGTGGCCGTGCCGCCGGTGCTGATGGGCGGCAACCACGCAGAGATCATGAAGTGGCGGCGCCAGCGCATGCTGGAAGCCACCGCGAGGAAACGGCCCGATCTGCTGGACAAGGCGCGCAGCGCCGGTCTGCTGAATAAGGCCGATGAAAAGTTCCTGGCAGGCCTGGAGCAGGCGGCCGAATAGAATTTGCGCCATGTTGGCGCAAAGACGGGCGTAACAGCCCGTATGTGTTAATCCCATCCTCTACCGGGCAATAGTACAGCGCCGGCAAGATGGTCATTGGAGTCATAAAATGGATCTGATCCAGCAACTCGAGCAAGAAGAAATTGCGCGCCTCGGCCGCAATATCCCTGATTTCGCACCGGGCGACACCGTTGTCGTCAGCGTCAACGTCGTCGAAGGCAACCGCAAGCGCGCCCAGGCATACGAAGGCGTGGTCATCTCGCGTCGTAACCGCGGCCTGAACTCGAACTTCATCGTTCGTAAGATCTCGTCGGGCGAAGGCGTCGAGCGTACCTTCCAGCTGTATTCGCCGCTGATCGCTTCGATCGAAGTGAAGCGTCGTGGTGATGTGCGCCGTGCGAAGCTGTACTACCTGCGTGAGCGTTCGGGCAAATCGGCACGTATCAAAGAAAAGCTGCCGACCCGCAAGACCGCCGCTGCCGCTCAGTAATAGCGCCAGTAGCATGGAAAAGGCATCCGCACGGATGCCTTTTTCTTTTCCGGAGTAGGCTTTGGTAAAACTGCATCTCGATCCCCAGCGTTTGCCCGTCGACGCGATCGCCGGCGAAGCCGCCCTGCCGCCCGAGCGCCTGCAGGCTGCCTGGCTGCGCCAGCGCCTGGCCCATCCGCCCGCCTGGGAGCCAGAGCTGCCGAAGGACTTGCGCGAGCGCTTTCCGGTGCTGCGCCGCGCCGCCGTGCTGGTGCCGATCGTGCAGCGCCCGGACGGCCTGACGGTCCTGCTGACCCAGCGCACCGCCCACCTGAACAATCACGCCGGCCAGATCAGCTTCCCCGGCGGCAGCGCCGAAGAGCTGGACTCCTCGTCGATCGAGACCGCCCTGCGCGAAACCGAGGAAGAGATCGGCCTGGCGCGCAGCCACGTCGAGATCGTCGGCGTGCTGCCCGACCACATCACCGCCTCGAGCTACCTGGTGACCCCGGTGGTCGGCCTGGTCACGCCGCCATTCGAGTTGATCGCCGAATCGAACGAGGTTGCCGAGATCTTCGAAGTCCCGCTGGCCTTCCTGATGAACGGCATGAACCACCAGCGCATGTCCTTCGAGCTGCCGGAAGGGGCAGGGCGGCGCAGTTTCTACGCCATGCCCTACGAGCGCTTCTTCATCTGGGGCGCGACGGCGGGGATGCTGCGCAATCTGTTTCACGTCCTGAGAGCTTGAACCCGGTTCCCCGCCCGCGCGGCGATGACGTTGCTTCAAACGGCCCTCTGCGCTATCGTAGCGGGCAAGTGAAGTAAGGCAACACGAAGTTTGGCAACAATAAGGGACCGTGAATGACATTTTTCTCCATTCTGTGCGCGCTGCTCATCGAGCAGTTGAAGCCGCTGCGCGCGGATAACCAGATCTACGCCGAGATCAAGCGCTTCGCCATGCGCATCGAGGCCTGGTTCAACGCCGGCCAGGTAAGCCATGGCCGGCTGGGCTGGTTCCTGATGATGGGCAGCCTGATGCTGCCGACCGCGCTGGTCTACTGGGTGCTGATGTACTACGGCTGGGTGTTCGCGGCCTTTGCCTGGAACGTGCTGATCGTCTACCTGACCCTCGGGTTCCGCCATTACAGCCATTACTTCACCTCGATCCAGTTCGCCCTGAACGCCGGCGACGAGGCCACCGCGCGCACGCTCCTCGCGGAGTGGATGAAGATCGACACGGTCGGCATGGACAGCACCGAGATCGCCCGCCTGGCCGTCGAAAAATCGCTGATCACGACCCACCGCAACGTGTTCGGCGTGTTCTTCTGGTTCCTGATGCCGCTGGGGCCGGCCTGCGCCGTGATGTACCGCGTGTCCGAATACCTGGCGCGCGCCTGGAACGAACCCGACCACATGCGCAACGAAGCCTTCGGCCAGTTCGCCGCGCGCGCCTTCTACTGGATCGACTGGATCCCGGTGCGCCTGACGGCGATCGCCTTCGCCGTGGTCGGCAATTTCGAGGACGCGATCTACGCCTGGCGCAACTTTGCCAGCCGCTGGGTCGACGAATCGAAAGGCATCATCCTGGCGGCCGGTGGCGGCGCCATGGGCGTGCGCCTCGGTTCGCCGCTTGAAACCGCACCGCGCATCGTTCCCGTCGATGCCGCTACCGTCGACCTGTCCGACAGCGAGGCCGACGTGTTGCCGGGCGAGGAGCCGAACGTGCGCGCACTCCAGAGCACCGTCGGCCTGGTCTGGCGCGCGCTGTTATTATGGATGCTGCTCCTGCTCCTGCTTTCCGGCGCAGTATTGCTTGGTTGAACACTCCCGGAAGAGGGCGAGTCCCGATGATCCAATGAGGGCTCGTCCGCAGGTCTTCTATAAGATATAATACTGGGGTTGTTCTCATCCACGCCTCATGTTTCAGTAAGCAGCACTATGGCCGATTTACCGCAAACCGGGAAAGAACACGCCGACGAATTCTTCATTCTCGGCGTTACGAGCAAGGGCCGGCAATTCCGTCCGAGTGACTGGGCCGAGCGCCTGTGCGGCGTCATGTCCTGCTTCCGTCCCGCGGGCAGCGGCGGCCCGAATGCCCACCTGAAGTTTTCGCCCTACGTGCACCCGACCGTCGTCAACGGGGTCAAGTCCGTGGTGGTCAACAACGCCCTCAAGAATGTCGAGCCGCTGGCTTACCACTTCGTGGTGAACTTCGCCAAGGACAACGACCTGCAGGTGGTCGACGCCTGCTACGTGCCGCCGCCCGGCGAAAAGAAACCTGCCGCCTGATCTTCCATCGCAGCTTTGTTTTACTATACTCAAAGCTGCCAAATGGAGGAGATCATGGAAGTCGGCAAGCTCAGCACCACGGATACCGTCTGCTGCTCCCGCGACGAGAGCGTGCAGGGCGCGGCATTCCTCATGCGTAAACACCACGTTGGCGACCTCGTCGTGGTCGAAGAACCGGACGGCGAGCGCATTCCCGTCGGCATCGTCACCGACCGCGACATCGTGGTTTCCGTCATCGCCCTCGGCCTCGACCCGCTCGGCCTGCAGGTGGGCGACATCATGAGCGACGACCTGCTCACGGCGGGCGAGGACGACGACGTCTACGCCACCATCGAACGCATGCGCCTGCGCGGCATCCGGCGCGTACCGGTCGTGTCCGACAGCGGAGCGCTCACCGGCATCGTCAGCGCCGACGACCTGCTGACCTTCCTGGCCGAAGAGATGGAAGACCTGTCCCGCATCAGCCCCTACCAGCAGCAGCACGAAAGGCGGGCACGGCAGTAAAGAGCCACGCTGTGCCGCGTCCTTATCTTGAAAACTGCAACTAACCGACGTGGAATGTTGGGTTGACGGCCGGTAAGCCAGCCCTAAGCCTCGCTCTGTTACCATGCTGCGCTGTCGTGCAATGTTTGCACGGCACTCCAGAGATGACAGAACGGACGAGGTGACATGAGCTCGAGCTTCCTGCAGCGCGGCGCAGCCGCATATGTGATCGTCGGCGGCATGGCCGCCCTCAGCGCCGCCCCGGCCTGGTCCCAGCGTGCGCCCGGTGCGCAGCAGGCACCGGCCGGACTGCCGAAGGGCGTGGTGCAGGGACCCTCGGTCGAGGGCATCACGGAGTACCGCCTGCCGAACGGCCTGAAAGTGCTGCTGTTCCCGGATTCCTCGCGCCCGACCGTGACCGTCAACGTGACTTACCTGGTCGGCTCGCGCCACGAGAACTATGGCGAGACCGGCATGGCGCACCTGCTGGAGCATTTGATGTTCAAGGGCTCGCCGAAGCACCGCGACATCACGGCCCAGTTCTCCGACCGCGGCATGCAGTTCAACGGCACCACCTCGCTGGACCGCACCAATTACTACGAAGTGTTCCAGGCCTCGCCGGAAAACCTGCAGTGGGCGCTGGAGATGGAAGCCGACCGCATGACCCATTCCTTCATCGCCAAGAAGGATCTCGATTCCGAGATGACGGTCGTGCGCAACGAGTACGAGGAGGGCGAGAATTCGCCGGCCTCGGTGCTGATGAAGCGCATGCAGAGCGTCGCCTACGACTGGCACGCCTATGGCCGCTCGACGATCGGCAACAAGAGCGACATCGAGAACGTCCGGATCAAGAACCTGCAGGACTTCTATCACACGTATTACCAGCCGGATAACGCCGTGCTGCTGGTGGCCGGCAAGTTCGACCCCGGCCAGACCCTGCGCTCGATCAGCAGGCTGTTCGGCGCGATCCCGAAGCCGAAACGCACGCTGCCCGATTTCTGGACCGTCGAGCCGACCCAGGACGGCGAACGCAGCTTCATGGTGCGGCGCCAGGGCGACGTCCAGATCGTCGCCGTGGCCTACCACGTGCCGTCCGGCCTGCACGACGACAGCGACGTGCTGAGCTTTTCCTCGACCATCCTCGGCGACGTGCCGACCGGCCGCCTGCACAAGCTGCTGGTCGACAGCGGCAAGGCCAGCCAGGTGTTTTCCTTCGCCCAGACCGGTTATGCGCCCGGCCTGCAGTACTTCGGCGCGGTGATCAAGAAAGGGGAGCCGATCGAACCGGTACGCGCGGCCCTGACCGAGGCGGTGGAAAGCTTCGCCCAGCATCCGCCCACCGCCGAAGAGATGGAGCGCACCAAGCGCGGCTACCTGAACGGCTTCGAGCGCAGCCTGAACGATCCGCAGCAGGTCGGCGTGGCGCTCTCCGAAACCATCGCGCTGGGCGACTGGCGCCTGTTCTTCGTGGGCCGGGATAAAGTGAAGAACATCACCGCCGGGCAGGTCGCGGCGGCGTCCGGCCGCTACTTCAAGCGCGACAACCGCGTGACCGGCACCTTCCTGCCGGACGACGCCCCGCAGCGCGCCGTGGTCCCGCCGGCCCCGAGCGTGGAAAGCCTGCTGAAGGACTTCAAGCCGCAAGCCTCGACCCTGAGCGCGGAAGACTTCGAGCCGACCCAGGCCAACATCATGAAGCGCACCACCCTGACCACGGCGGGCGGCGTCAAGCTGGCCCTGCTGCCGAAGAAGAACCGCGGCCAGGTCGTCACGGTCGACCTGCGCCAGCACTTCGGCGACGAGCAGAACCTGTTCGGCAAGGGCGCGGTGCCGGGCCTGACCGCCGCCATGCTGATGCGCGGGACGACCCGTTACGACCGCGTGCAACTGGCGGACGCCTTCGACAAACTGAAAGTCTCCGGCGGCCTGACCCATTTCCAGACCACGCGCGAGCACCTGGCCGAAGCCCTGAAGCTGGTCGCCCACGTGCTGAAGGAGCCGGGCTTCCCGGCGGCCGAATTCGAACAGCTGCGCCAGCAGTCGCTGGTGGCGCTGGACGCCAGCCGCGGCGAACCGACCAACCTCGCTTCGCGCGCGCTGAACGAGCATTTCGACATCTACCCGAAGGGCGATATCCGCCACGAGACCACGCTGGACGAAGACATCGCCGACCTGAAGGCCGCGACCCTGGACCAGGTCAAGGCCTTCCACCACGACTACTACGGCAGCAACCCGGCCGAGCTGGCCATCGTCGGCGACTTCGACGCCAAAGAGGTCGTGCCCCTGATCGACGAGCTGTTCGGCCACTGGAAGGCGCCGATGCACGTGGCCCCGGTGCTGCGCAAGTATGCGGAGATCGCGCCCATACACAAAACGTTGAATACGCCCGACAAGGAGAACGGGTTCTACGCCGCGCGTATGAATCTCGACCTGAACATCGACGATCCTGACTACCCGGCGCTGATGCTGGCCGATTACATCTTTGGCGGAGGAGGCGGGCTGAAGTCGCGCCTGATGGACCGCATCCGCCAGAAGGAAGGACTGTCGTATGGCGGCGGCACCCAGCTGGTGGCGGGCGACCTCGACCGCGCCGGCATGTTCGCCATCAGCGCCATCGCCGCGCCGCAGAACCTGGCCAAGGTCGACGCCGCCGTGCGCGAGGAACTGGCGCGCGCCCTCAAGGATGGCTTCACTTCTGCGGAACTTGCCGGCGCCAAATCCGGTCTCATGCAGCAGAGGATCCAGAACCGTGCGGACGACGGTGCGCTGGCGTCCGGCTGGACCTCGTATATCTACCGTGGCAAGACCTATGAATGGTCGGCCGAGTTCGAAAAACGCATGATGGCGGTCACCTTGCCGCAATTGAACGCGGCTTTCCGCAAGGCCGTCGATCTGGCCAGGTTGTCGGTCGTGATGGCAGGCGATCAAGCCAAAGCGAAGCCGGCACATTGAAATGCAAATACGAACACGCATGAATGCAACACTCAGCCGTTCAAGATTTAAAGAAAACGCTGAGAAACTTGGTTAATGCCCGGTGCTGGCGCTATGATGTTGCCTCTATGCAGTGTTGCTGGTAGGCAGTAAACATTGCGCCGAAATATTGTGAGGGAAGCATCATGAAGGGCATGACCAAGCCGGCGCCGAGCGGCATTTCTTACGCCGGCAAGGTGGTACTGGTAACGGGCGCCGCCAGCGGCATCGGACGCGCGATGGCGCTCGCATTCGGGCGCGCCGGCGCCTGCGTGGTAGTGGCCGACGTGTCGGTCGATGGCGGCCACATGACCGCCGCGCTGATCGTCGAGGCCGGCGGCAAGGCCTTGTTCGTTAAAACGAATGTAACGTCGGCCAATGAAGTCGACGCGCTGGTCGACAAGGCGGTATCGCACTACGGTCGCATCGACGTCGCCGTGAACGGCGCCGGCATCGAAGAGGAATGCCTGCCGCTGGCCGAGGGCGACGACGAGCAGTTCGACCGCATCATGAACGTCAACGTCAAGGGTGTCTGGCTGTGCATGAAGAGCCAGCTGCGCCAGATGCTGAACCAGGAAGGCGGCGGCGTGATCTGCAACGTGGCCGACGCCGGCGGCCTGGTGGCAGCCCCGCACCGCGCCATCTACGCGGCCTCGAAGCACGCGGTGGTCGGCATGACCAAGACCGCGGCCGTGGAGTACGCCAAATCCGGCATCCGCGTGAACAGCCTGTGCCCGGGCGCCGTGAAGACCCCGATGCTGGTCCGCATGCTCGAGCGCGAGCCGGGCCGCGACAAGAAACTCAAGTCCGCCCACCCGATGGGCCGCATCGCCGAACCTGCCGAAGTCGCCAGCGCGGCCCTGTGGCTGTGCTCGGAGCAGGCGTCCTTCGTTACCGGTCACCAGCTGGCTGTCGATGGTGGTTTGACCGCGATGTAAGATTCGGCCGGATCATCCGGCCGGAATGCGTTCGGCAAGCTGCAGGCGCTCGCCGATCCAGGCATGGCTCCGCGCCGTGACCAGTTTCGCCATCCGTGTCGGGAAGTGGATCAGGCCATGGGGCGCTTCCGGCAACAGGTGCAGCTCGACCCCGGCGCCGGCTTGCCAGCGCTCCGCCATCCCGAGCGTGTCGTCCATCAAAGGATCGAGCTCGCCGACGAACATCAGCGCCGGCGGCAGGCCGTCGGGGTCTCCGTACAGTGGTGAGAGTGGAGGCTGGCGCCGCTCCACGTCGGTCATTCCCGGCGTGAGCATGCGCAGGGCGGCCGCCATGCCGGGGCCATCCAGCAGCAGCGTGTCCGGGCCCGCCTGTTGCACGCTCGGCGTGCCGGCGAGGTCGTAGACGCCATAGTAGAGCACGGCGCCTTCGACCTTCCGCAGCAGATCCGGCCAGGCCTTCAGTCGCAGCAGCGTGGCGGCGGCAAGGTGGCCGCCGGCCGATTCTCCGACGACGAACACCGGCATCCCTTCGGCGCCGGCCAATCCGTCCTGCAGGAGCCAGCGTGCGGCCGCCAGGCAGTCATCCATGGCACCCTGGACCGGGGCATCCAGGGCCAGGCGGTAATCCACCGATACCACCGTGACGCCGCAAGCGGCCACCAGCGCCGCATTCAGCCTGTCGTTCATGCGGGCGTTGCCGATCACCCAGCCGCCGCCGTGGATGTCCAGCACGACGCCGCGGCTCCTTCCCGACGGACGCAGTATCCGCAGCGGAACCCGCAAGCCATCCATCGCCGCGACCGCGCTTTCTGCGCGAATACCCGCGCGCGCAAGGTGACGGTCGGGGAGGCATTGCGACAGGCGCAGCAGTGCATGCCCAACACGGGGCGCCCAGCGATTGCGGATCCGGAAGCGTGGCGCCCGGGCGAGTTTGCGGTTGAAGCGCCGGGCTTCCTCGATGACCTCGTCGTCGAGCGTCAGCGTCATGGGACTCAGGCGGCGCTCAACTCGGCCACGAAATCATACATATCCCCACGGAAGTAGGACCGGCAAAACTCCACGGCCTGCCCATCCGGCAGGAAGCCGAGACGCTCCACGCACAGCCCGGCATCGCCTTCCCTGGATTGCAGCAGCTTCGCCTGCTCGGCGTTCAGCAGCAGGGCCGACAGTCTCTGCAGGGCGCGCACCGGGCGCTTGCCGGCCGCTTCGAGCGCTTCGTACATCGAGGTGTCGACCGCATCCAGCGAGGGCAGGGCGGAGGCGGCGATGGTCGCGTATTCCAGGCACATCGGCATGTCGTCGGCGTAGCGGATGCGGTTGAAGCGGTACACCGCCGCGCCCGGCGACAGGCCCAGCCGCAGCGCTTCTTCCGGCGTTACCTGTCCTTCCGAACGCTTCAGCCAGACGCTGCGCGGCGTCCTGCCGCGCGAGCGCATGTCCTCGGAAAACGAGGTCAGCTTGGCGAAATTCTTTTCGATGCGCGTGTTGATGAAGTTGCCCGAGCCCGGGCGGCGCACCAACAGGCCTTCCTCGACCAGCCCGTCGATCGCCTTGCGCACCGTGATGCGCGAGATGTCCAGTTCGGACGCCAGTTGGCGCTCGGCGGGCAGGGCTTCGGCGGGGCCGTAGACGCCGCGCTCGATCGCCTCGCGCAGGGCGCGCTGCAGCTGCTGGTAGAGCGGCAGGTTGCTGGTGGCGGACAGGTGGTGCATCAACTGCGCGAGAGAGGACATGCGGCGGCTATGGTGGCGTGGATGCGCCGATAATACCAAAAAAAGACCGCTTGTCTGGAGCCCTATTTTGGCCGCGGATTCGTGAGCCCGCGGTTCGCCTGCACCAGCTTGCCCGAGCGGATGTCGCGCACGGCCGCGCCCACCGCGCGCGCGACGTTGCGCACCTCTTCCTGGAAGGCGGTGTCGCGGTCCAGCGTCTCGTGGCTTTCGGCATACGATTCGTAGTAGCCGACATAGCGGTCGAGCTGGGCGGTCGGGCTGGCCGAGACCAGGCCCATCCAGTCGAGCCAGTCGGCCAGCGAACGGCGGGTGGCTTCGATGCCGGCCACGTCGCCGTGCACCACCAGGCCGTAGGCGCGCCCGGCCAGGTGCTTCGGATAGTGCCAGTCCTTTTCCAGCGCCTTGGCTTCCTCGGCTTTCTTGCCGTGGGTCGAACTGGGATCGGGATTGCCGCCGTCGGCGCAGACCAGGCGGTCGATCATCAGCTTGAGGATGGACGGCGCCTGGTACCAGTAGACGGGGCAGAGGATGATGACCGCGTGCGCCGACACCCAGCGCTCGTAGATCTCGTTCATCCAGTCGTTGTTCTGGTGCAGCGAGTGGTTCGGATAGCAGCTGCAGGGCCAGTGGCACAGCGGCATCGCGGTCGACACGCAGGCTTTGCAGGGATGGATGTGGCGGTCGAAATCGGAAATGATGCGGGACAGGTCGAGCAGGTCGGTGTCGAAGCCCTCGGCCAGCAGGAGCTCTTCGCACAGCTTGGCCAGGCGCCAGGTCTTCGAGATTTCGCTGGGGCAGGTGCCGTCGTTGCGCGCGGCGCCGTTGATCAGCAGGATGCGGCTGAGCGTCGCCGGATCCTTCTGCTTCGCTTCGGCGGCCAGCAGGCGGTCGTGCGCCTCTTTCCACTCGACCGAGAGGTCGTAGTCCGGGTCGGCAAAGCCGGGCCCCGCCTTCACCGTCACCGGCGCCTTGTGCGACTGGACGTAGGCCTGCCAGGCGATTTCCTCGACGGCGGCGAGTTCGTGGCCGACGTTCTCGTACAGCGGATCGAAGAAATTGCGCGAGAAGCGCAGGCGGAATTCGTCGCGGTTGAGCTTTGCGGGCGCCTGGCCCTTGCGTACGGTGGTCATGACCGGCCTTTCGGATGAAGTCCCGCCACGATTATGGTGCGGCGGTCCGGGCCGGCCGGTTCGCGAACTAACACAGGAATGAAAAAGGCGGTGCGGCCCCGGGGACCGCACCGCCTTTCGGCAATGCCGAAGCTGTTTCGGCGTGCTTACTTGCTGCTGCTGCCGCCCGGGTTCGGGTGGTTCGCCAGCACGATCGCGTACTTGGCGAGGTCGGACAGGCCGCCGCCCGCTTTCACGCTCTGGAAGGTGGCGATCGCCTTGTCCTTCTGGCCGGCGCGCAGGTAGGCCATGCCCAGGCGCACCTTGGCTTCGTCGGGCGACTTCAGGCCGCCCTTGGCGATGCCCTGCTCGATGAAGCCGATGCCCTTGTCGAACTGGTCCATGGTCACGTACGCCCAGCCCAGGTTGACCAGGCCGGCGCCGGTCTTGGACTTGGCGGCCGAGGCTTCGCCGGACGCGATGTTCTTGGCGTCGTTGGCGGCTTCCCTGGTGGCGCGGTCGCGCAGCTGGCGGTGCTGGGCGGCCGAGCTGCCGGTGCCCAGTGCGCCGGCGGCGAAGCCGGCGTCCATGACCTTCTTGGCTTCGGTCGGGAAGCCGTCCTTCAGGGCCAGTTCGGCCAGCTCGGTGTACATCTCCGGCGTCATCACCTTGACGGCCGCGAATTCGAGGCGCAGCACGTCGGTGATGTTGGCTTCCTGGAAGCCCGGCTTGCGCACGACGCCGCGGTGGATCGTGTCCATCCAGTAATCGTCGTTCGGATAGTAGGTGATCAGCTGCTCGAGGCCGTACAGGTAGGCGTTCTCATCCTTGACCCGGTTGGCGGCCGAGGCGTACAGGCGCAGGTCTTCGTTCGACGGCGCCTTGCCCGATTTTTCCGCGGCTTCCAGTTGCGGACGCAGCAGTTTCATCGCGTTCGCGAAGTCGTTGCTCAGGTAGTAGGAGCGGATCAGTGGCGAGGTCGCCGCGTCCGAGTTCGGGTTTTCAGCCTGGAAGCGCTTGAACCATTCGATCGCTTTCGGATAGTTCTTGGCGTTGTAGTACATGCCGGCCAGCGCCTGGGTGAACTGGGCCTTGTCGGCATCCGGCAGCTTGCCCGAGGAGATGATCGCTTCCAGTGCGGTGATCTGCGCCTGCTCGTTGCCGGTGGCGGTGGCCAGCGACAGCTTCATGCGGTTCAGCACATAGGTTTCGTACGGGGTCTTGTCCGGGAAGGCTTCGGCCTGGGTGACGCGATTCTGCACTTCCGTGTAGTTCTTCGCATCCATCAGCGGCTTGATCTGTGCCGGGTCGAGCAGCTTGAACAATTCCGGGCGGACCGTATCCGGCTTCGGCTGGGCGGCGGCCTGGGCATTCTTGTCTTGCGCGGTGGCGCTGTGCATGAGTGCCGGCGCAGCGTTCAGGCCGATGGCGGCCAGCATCAGGGCAAGGCGGGCAAAGCGGAATTGGGACATGAATAATCCTTCTCTTCTTTAATGACTGGAAACGTCGCGGCAGTGGCAAGTTGCCAACTCGGACAAAGCGTGCATTGTCCCACAAACCGCAGCATGGGGCCGGACAATTGTGCCTCAGCCGAAGCAGCGGCGGACGCGTCGTTACAATGCGTTACCGCGGCTGCATTCGGGCAATTTTGGAGCCTTAAAACCCGGGCACGGGACACACGCCTTCGGCCTCGATCTCGCCCGCGAGCCAGGCATTGATTGCTTCCAGCGCCGGCGGCGCGAAGCCGTAGGTCATCAGGGCCGGGGCCGCGAAGTCGAGCGCCTGGTAGGGGTTCCACAGGGCCAGGTGCAGGTCGGGCCGCCAGCTGGCGCGCGCGTGCGGGCCATAGCGGCGGCGCGAGGTGGACGCCAGCACCGTCAGGCGGCCGTCCTGCGGCAGCGATGCCCAGTCGAAGCTTTCCGGATCGGCGAAGGTCGCCAGCTCGACGTCGTACAGCTTGCCGAGCGAAGCGGCAATGTTCGCCGCCGGCACGCCGGCTTCGGACACGCCGTCGCTGACCACGTCCTGGCGCGCGACCAGGCGCAACTTGCTGCCCGGCGCGGGGCGCGGCGGCGTGCCGCGCGCGGTGAGGGCGCGGCGCCAGGCGCGCGCCATCAGGGCGCGGTCTTGGGTGTCGGTGACATACGGGACACTGGCGGCCGGATGCGCCTGCGCCAGCTTGTCCAGGCGCCGCAGTCGTTGCTCGACATCGGCCACCGGCAGGGTGCCGTCGGCGATGGCGGCGGCGATCGCGTCGAGCGTCTCTTCCTGCGTCTCGCGGCTGCCGATCGCCATCACCATGTCGGCGCCGGCGGCCAGGGCGTTGACGGCGGCCTGGCCGGCGCCGTAGCGGTGCGCGATCGCGTGCATGTCCATGCCGTCGGTGATGATCACGCCTTCGTAGCCCATGGTCCCGCGCAGCAGGCCGGTCAGGATGGCGCGCGACATGGTGGCGGGGTTGTGCGGATCGAGCGCCGGGTAGACGATGTGGGCCGTCATCACGGCCGGCGCATGCGGGGCGGCGGCGCGGAAGGGCGCGAACTCGAAGCGTTCCAGTTCGGCCAGCTCCTTGTCGACCGTGGGCAGGTCGCGGTGCGAGTCGACATGGGTGTCGCCGTGGCCGGGGAAATGCTTGACGCAGCAGGCCACGCCTTCCGATTCGCTGCCCTCCATCCAGGCCATCGCCAGCCCGGCCGCGCGCACCGGGTCGGCGCCGAAGGAGCGCTCGGCGATGACCGGGTTGAGCGGATTGTTGTTCAGGTCCAGCACCGGCGCGAAGTTCCAGTTGAAACCCATGGCTTTCACGGCGCGGGCGACGGCGGCGCCGACTTCCTTCGCCAGCGCCGGGTCGTCGGCCGCGCCCAGCGCCATCGCCGACGGCGGCGGCGGCACCCACAGCGAGCGCACCACGGCGCCGCCTTCCTGGTCGAGCGCGATCAGGGCCTGCGGGCCCATCACCGCGCGCAGGTCGCCGGTGAAGCGGGTCAGCTGGCGCGCGTCCGTCATGTTCTGGCGGAACAGGCAGGCGCCGCGTACGTGGTTATCACGGATGAAGGCGGCGGTGGCTTCGTCCAGCTCGGTGCCGAACAGCCGGATCATGACCAGCCGGCCGGCGAGTTTCCTGTAATCGCTCATGATGTTCAATTCGTTTTGGTGACCTTGCTGAGGTGGCGCGGCTGGTCCGGGTTCAGGCCGCGCGCCTTCGACAGGTGCGCCGCCATCACATAGAAGGCCTGGATCGCCACGATCGGGTCGAGATCCGGCGTCGATGCCACCGGCAGGTCGAGGTCGCGGCCCGGCACGTCCTGCGGCGCGGCCAGCAGCACGCGCGCGCCGCGTCCGCGCATCTCCTCGGCCAGCGCCACCAGGCCGGCCTGGGCCGGGCCGCGGGTGGCGAAGATCAGCAGCGGATAGCCTTCCTCGATCAGCGCCATCGGGCCGTGCTTGATCTCGGCGCCGGAGAAGGCTTCGGCCTGCAGGGCCGAGGTTTCCTTGAACTTCAGGGCCGATTCCAGCGCCACCGGGAAGCTGATGCCGCGGCCGACCACCATGATGTTGCGGCTCGGAGCCAGGACCTCGATCGCCTTCGACCAGTCGGTTTGCGCGGCGCGGCCGAGGGCGTCGGGCAGGGCGCGCAGGCCGTCGCGCAGTTCGTCGTCGCCCTGCCATTCGGCCACCAGGCGCGCGCCCGCGGTCAGGCTGGTGATGAAGCTCTTGGTCGCGGCCACCGATTGTTCCTTGCCGGCGTGCAGGGGCATCGCCCATTCGGCGGCCCTGGCCAGCGGCGACTCCACGTCGTTGACCAGCGCGACCGTGGTGGCGCCGCCGTCGCGGAAGTAGCGGATCGGCTCGACCACGTCCGGGCTCTGGCCGGACTGCGAGATCGACACCGCCAGCGTGCCCCTGGTCTGCAGCGGCGATTTGTACAGCGTCACCAGCGACATCGGCAGCGAGGTCACCAGGCGGCCCAGGCGCGCCATGGTCAGGTAGGCGAAGTAGCTGGAAGCGTGGTCCGAGCTGCCGCGCGCCACCGTCACCACGTTGTGGAAGTTGGTCGACCGCAGGCGCCGGCCGAGCTCCGCATAGCGCTCGACGTCGTTCGACAGTTGCAGGGCGACGCAATGGGCGGCGGATACGGCTTCTTCCAGCATCAACGAGGTGGGTTCAGAGCTCACACGCTTCTCCTTCGATATAAACGGCTTTGAGGTTCAGGTTGCGGTCGAGGGCGACCAGGTCGGCAAAGCAGCCCGGCGCCAGGCGCCCGCGGCGGCTTTCGCCCAGATAATCGGCGGCGTTGGTCGACACGCGGCGCGAGGCGTCTTCGATCGACAGGCCGATCGACACCAGGTTGCGCAGCGCCTGGTCCATGGTCAGCGTGCTGCCGGCCAGGGTGCCGTCGGCCAGGCGCACGCCGCCCATGCATTTGTGGACCACCTGGCGCCCCAGCATGTACTCGCCGTCCGGCATGCCGGCGGCGGCGGTCGAATCGGTCACGCAGAACAGCTTCGGGATGCTGCGCAGCGCGACCTTGATCGCGCCCGGGTGCACGTGCAGCAGGTCGGGGATGATCTCGGCATATTCGCCATGCGCCAGCGCGGCGCCGGCCATGCCGGGTTCGCGGTGGTGCAGGCCGGGCATGGCGTTGAACAGGTGGGTGAAGCCGGCCGCGCCGTGCTCCAGCGCCCTGACGCCATCTTCGTAGGAACCGGTGGTGTGGCCGATCTGCACGCGGATGCCGGCGTCGGCCAGCTGGCGCACCAGGGCCAGGTGGCCGTCGATCTCCGGCGCCACGGTAATCAGGCGCATCGGGGCCTGGCCGTTGAAGCGGTTCACCTCGTCCATCGAGGCTTCGCGCGCGAACGGCGGCTGGGCGCCCAGCTTGCCCGAGTTGATGTACGGGCCTTCGAGGTGCACGCCGAGGATGCGGGCTTCGTCCTTGCCGCGTTCCTTGCAGGCGGCGCCGATGGCGCCCAATGCGCGCTCGATGTCCTCGCTGGGTGCGGTCATGGTGGTGGCCAGCAGGCTGGTGGTGCCGTGCTTCGCGTGCAGGCGCGCGATCACGTGCGGGGCGTCGCCGCCTTCCATCATGTCGCGGCCGGCGCCGCCGTGCACGTGCAGGTCGATGAAGCCGGGCAGGATGTAATCGTCGCCGTTATCCGCCGGGTTGCAGGCATGGCCGTCGATGGCGGCGATGGTGTTCGGTTCGCCGGGGGCCAGGCGGACTTCGCCGCGGATCCAGCCGTTGGGGGTGAGGATGTTGCCTTTCATTGGATCTCTTTCATGATCATGCGGAGTGCGCCGGCCGCCGAATCGCCTTGCGGCGCGGTGGTGCGGGCCAGCAGGAGGGCGGGCAGGAAGTCGCGAAGGGCGGCGCCGAGGCCGCCGCACAGGGCCAGCGGCAACGCCGCTTGCGGATCGAGGGCATGGGCGATGGCGGCGACTTCGAGGCCGGCGTCGAGCAGGATCGTGCGCGCGACCGGGTCGGCGGCCCCGGTGCTTCCATGCCGCAGCACCAGCGGGGCCAGGCTGGCGTAGGTGGTCTGGGTGGCCTTGCCGAGCCAGGCCTGGACCGCATCGCGATGGCCGCCGCAGGCCTCGATGATGCTGTCGGCGAAGGGAGTGCGCATGCGGCGGCCGTCCAGCACCTGTTCGATGTGGCCGATGGCGCGCAGGCCGATCCAGCCGCCGCTGGCTTCGTCGCCGGCCGGGAAGCCCCAGCCGCCGACTTCGCGCCGGCTGCCGTCCGCGTACAGCGCTTCGCCGACGCTGCCGGTGCCGATCGCAACGATGGCGCCGGGCGCGCCGGCATGGGCGCCCATCAGGGTCGTGAAGCCGTCGGTTTCGAGGCGGAGCGCAGCATAGCCGGGATTGGCGGCCACGAATCCGGCGGCCCACTGCTTGTTATGGACACCGGCCAGGCCGAGGCCGATCGCGACGCGGTCGAGGGAAGCTTGCGGTACGCCGGCGGCCGCGAAAGCCGCGGAGACGGCCTGCTGGACGGATTCCCAGGCGCGGGCGATGCCTAGGCTCAGTCCGGAAGGGCCGGCGGCGCCCTGGGCGATTTCCGACCCGTCGGCACGCGCAAGGCGCACCCGGGTACCGGTGCCGCCGCCGTCGACGCCGAGAATAAAGTCGATCATGTTGATGCTTGTGCCGGGAAGGTCAGCGCACTATAGGAGCGGCTGTCAAGCTTGTCAACAGGTATTTAAGTGGTATGCACCAATCGCATGCCTGTATCAGCTAAGTTGCTGATCCTTAAGGGAGTGACTGGTATTGTCAGTGGTATTGTCCTGCCGGCCCGCGCGCAGCCAGCCGAACAGGATCGCCATCATGAAGGGGCCGACGAACAGGCCGATCACGCCGAGGGTCGAGACGCCGCCGAGCAGGCCGAACAGCACGGCCAGGAAGGGCAGGTTGACGCGGTGGCCGATCAGCTTGGGACGGATGAACTTGTCGACCATGAACAGCTCGATGGCGCCCCAGCTGAACAGGCCCAGTGCGGCGCCCGAGTGGCCCTGTCCCAGCAGGAGCAGGGAAACCAGGGTGAAGGACAGCGGCGCGCCGCCCGGCACCAGGGCCATGTAGCCGGTGAGCACGCCCAGCAGGGCCGGCGCGGGCGCCCCGGCCAGGGTATAGGCGATGCCGAGCACGACGCCTTCGAGGATGGCGACCGAGCACAGGCCCAGCGCGGTGCCGCGCACCGATAGCGGGAATACCCAGCGCAGCGTGGCGTAGTGGGCCGGCAGCAGGCGCTCGCCGGCGCGGTCGACGTAGCGCACCACGGACGGGCCGTGCACGTACAGCATGAACAGGGTGAGGAGGGCCAGGAACAGGTACAGGGCGTTCGCCAGGATGTTCGAGCCCCAGGTGCGGGCGGCGCCGGTCAGGTGCGGCATGATGTCGCCGACCGTGCTGCGCGCCAGGATGCTGATCCCGCCCGGCTGGGCCAGGTGCTCGTTCCACCACTTGACCGCCGGCTCGGCCACCAGCGGCAGGCGCGCCAGCCAGGCCGGCACCGGGACCCCGTCCGCGTTGAGGTGGACCAGCAGGTTCTGCACGCCCGCCAGCTCGCTGCTGAGGGAATTGAACAGCAGGATCGACGGGCCGGCGAAGGCCGCCACCAGCAGCACGACCAGGAAGGTGGCGCTGAGCGGCCGCGGCCAGCCGCGCCGCAGCAGGCGCTCGTGGAGGGGCCAGGTGATCACTGCCAGCAGCCCGGCCCAGGCGAGGGAGCCCAGGAAGTGCTGGAGCACGAGCGCCAGTCCGATCGCAAACAGCAAGGGCAGCGCGGACTGCGCGAGTGGCGAATACCGCATGTGTTTCCTGGTCTCCTTCGTGAGCCCGTCTTACGCGCGCTGCAGGGCTGCGATGCGCTCTTCGCAGGACGGGTGGGTGCTGAACAGGGACAGCATACCACCGCCGGCGATGCCGGAGGCCGCCATATTCCGCGGCAGCCCGCCCTGCTCGATGCCGCCCAGGCGGCGCAGCGCCGCGATCATCGGGCGCGGGGTGCCCATGATCCGGGCCGAGCCGCGGTCGGCGCGGAACTCGCGCTGGCGCGAGAACCAGGCCACGATGATGCTGGCCAGCAGGCCGAACAGCAGGTCGCAGACGATCGACGTGACGTAGAAGGCGATGCCGGGGCCGCTGCTTTCCTCGTCGCGGCGCAGGAAGCTGTCGACGACGTAGGCGACCACGCGCGCCAGGAACACCACGAAGGTGTTGACCACGCCCTGGATCAGGGTCAGCGTGACCATGTCGCCGTTGGCGATGTGCGCCACCTCGTGCGCCAGCACGCCTTCGATTTCCTCATGCGTCATCGATTGCAGCAGGCCGGTCGACACCGCCACCAGCGACGCGTTCTTCGTCGCGCCGGTGGCGAAGGCGTTCGGCGCGCCCTCGTAGACGGCGACCTCCGGCATGGCGATGCCGGCGCGCTGCGCCTGCGCCGCGACCGTGTTCATCAGCCACAGTTCGGTCGCGTTGGACGGCTGCTGGATCACGCGGGCGCCGGTCGACCACTTGGCGATCGGCTTCGACATCCACAGCGAAATGAAGGCGCCGCCAAAGCCCATCAGGGCCGCGAAGCCGAGCAGGGCGCCCAGGTTCAGGCCGCTGGCGCTCAGGTAGCGGTTAACGCCAAGCAGGCTTGCCGAGATGCCCAGCACGAGCATGATGGCAAGGTTGGTAGCGAGAAAAAGAAAGATGCGTTTCATGATTGCTTACCCCATGGAGGTTATATTTCCAAGGCGGAAGCATAAGGCAGGTAAGCTATCGGAAAAAGCGCAGTTTTTGGAATGGTGACTTCGGAAAAACCGAAGTTCAGGTGACGTCGGCGCCAGCCGCCGGCGCAGCCTGGGCGATCACTGCGCCCAGTAGTCGATCACCAGTGACTTCTCCAGGCAGGCCCCGAGCGTGTCGACGAAAGCCTGGTGCGCCGCATGCAGCAGGTAAGTGTTGCGGTCCTCTTCGCTGGCGAAGGTCAGCGTGAAGCAGTGGCTGAAGCCCTGGTTCAGGCCTTCCGGGCTCACATTGGTGCCCCATTCATAGGCGGTGATGCCGGGGATCAGGTCCTTCAGCCTGCCGAAGCCGGCGACGACGGCATCGGTCTGTTCGACGGTGGCGCTGTCCTTGAACGCAAACAGGACGACGTGGCGCAGGGTGGCGGAGGTATTCAGGTTCATGGTTCGGTCGTGGCGAGGAGTGGGTTATCTTATTCATATTACACTTGACAAAAAAATCCGGAGACACGCCATGACCGTCCAGCGCATCAGGCCCATCCTGCTCGCCATATTGTTGTCCTCGTCGCTGGCGCAGGCGGCAGCGCCCGCGACGCGAATCGGCGTCCAGCTGTGGTCCGTCAGGGACGAGGTGAAGCAGGACTTCGAGGGCACGCTCGCCAAGTTGGCGGGGATGGGGTTCCAGGGCGTGGAGTTCGCCGGCGAATTCGGGCGCTACGCCAGGGATCCCGCCGGCCTGCGCGCCTTCCTCGACAGGCAGGGGCTGCAATGCGCCGGCGCCCATCTCGACTTTGCCGCGCTGTCCGACACCCGCTTTGCGCAGACCACCGCGTTCTACCAGGCAGCCGGCTGCCGCAACCTGGTGATCGCCTGGGACCAGCGCGGCGCGTCCATCGACGGGGCGGCCGCCATCGCGCGTGAGCTGGCTGCGCTGTCGGTCAAACTGAAGCCGCTCGGCATGCGCATCGGCTACCACAACCACGCGCAGGAGATGACCGGCCCCGTAGGCCACACGCCGTGGGATGCCATCGCCGCTGGCACGCCAAATGACGCCATCCTGCAACAGGACATCGGCTGGACCGTCTTCGCAGGCAAGGATCCGGCCGCGCTGATCCGGCGCTATCCCGGCCGCACCATCACCTCCCACTTCAAGGCCAAGCTGGCGGAGGGCAGTGCGGGCAAGCCGCTGATCGGCCAGGACCGGACCGACTGGCCGGCCGTCTACCGCGCCGCGCGCGACGAGGGCGGGGCGGAATGGATCGTGCTCGAACAGGAAGAGTATCCGGACGGCATGAGGCCGCTGGAAGCGGTGGCGGCGTCGCTGCGCGGGCTGCGCGGCGTGCGTTGACCATCGCTATCGCCATCTATTCCAGCGGTAGTTGTCGTGAACAGCGTGACGCGCACGACAGACAGTTTGTTTGACACCCCATAATCGTTGAGCAAGACTGCGACGATGCATCACGTTGGGGGAAGACATGGATGTTCGTCGAGACAGCACGGGAGTCGTTCAAGCAGGGGCCGCACACGCAATTACCTATCGTCCGGACATCGACGGCCTGCGCGCCGTCGCCGTCGGCCTGGTGGTCCTGTTCCATGCCTGGCCGAAGTGGCTGCGCTCCGGCTTCATCGGCGTCGACGTCTTTTTCGTCATCTCGGGCTTCCTGATCACCTCGATCATCCTGAAGGACCTGAAGCGCCGCGAGTTCACCATCCGCGGCTTCTACGTGCGCCGCATCCGGCGCATCTTCCCGGCCCTCATCACCGTCGTCCTCGCGACCCTGGCCTTCGGCTGGTACGTGCTGCTGCGTCAGGAATTCAACCAGCTGGGCAAGCACATCGCGGCGGCCGCCGCCTTCCTGTCGAATCTCGTGCTGTGGAGCGAGGCCGGCTACTGGGACAACGAATCCGTCACCAAGCCGCTGCTGCACCTGTGGTCCCTGGGTGTGGAAGAGCAGTTCTACCTGGTGTGGCCGGTCATGCTGGCGCTGTGCTTCCGCGTGCGCTTCGGCATCCTGGCCTTCCTGGCCCTGACCCTGACCGGGTCCTTCCTGTACGGGCTGTACGCCACCTTCAACCATCCGGCCGAAGCCTATTTTTCGCCGGTCTCGCGGTTCTGGGAACTGGCGTCCGGCGGTCTGGTGGCGTATGCGATGACGAAGAGGAACCCGCTGCTGCCGATGCCCTGGCTGGTGTCGGCGATCGGCCTGGTGCTGCTGGCGCTGGGCGCGGTCTTCATCAAGGGGCAGGCCGATTTCCCGGGCGCCTGGGCGCTGCTGCCGGTACTGGGCACCTGCGCCCTCATCGCCGCGGGCAATACCTCCTTCATCAACCGGCGCCTGCTCGGCAACCGGCTGATGGTGAAGATCGGCCTGGTGAGCTATCCCTTCTACCTGTGGCACTGGCCGCTGCTCTCGTTCGGCTACATCATCGAAGGCGAGAAGCCGCATCCGGCCATGAAGGCGGCGCTGGTGCTGGCGGCGCTGGCGCTGGCCTTCCTGACTTACCACCTGATCGAGCGGCCGGTGCAGAAGGCGCCGAACCGGCGCCGCGCGATCCAGGGACTGGTCGTGGCGATGGCCTGCTTCGGGGTGCTCGGGATGATGGTCAACAGCGGCCTGCTGCACGAGCGCATGCAGGCCACCGGCGTGGCCCGCTACATGGGGGCGCTGAACGATCTCGGCTTTCCTGATCCGGCAATGAAGCCGCTGCGCTACCACGGCTCGCTGTTCCAGCAGCTCGCCGGGCAGGGCAGGGGCACCACGGTGCTGATCGGGGATTCGGTCATGGAGCAGTATGCGCCGCTGGTGTCGGAAGGCTTGCGCGACGCCCGCTTCGACCGCAGCAGCGTGATCTTCGCCACCCAGGGCGGCTGCCCGCCGATCGAGGGCGCGGTGCGCCTGCCGCGCCTGCGCTACCCGACCTGCACGACGTCCGTCGGCGACGCCTACCGGCTGGCGGCATCGAAGGATGTCGACACCGTCGTGATCGCGGCCTCGTGGTACGGCTATTTTGCGGACTGGCAGGTGGACGTCCAGATGCCGGTCGGCGACAGCCTGCAGACCTTCCCCGCCAGGACGGCGCAGCAGGCGGCCTACGCCACGCTGGAGCAGTCGATCGCGCGCCTGGTCGGCGCCGGCAAGCGCGTCTACCTGATCCTGCAGCCGCCGTCGGGCAACCTGTTCGATCCGCGTTCGATGATCACAGGATCCCGTTTCGGCGAGATGAAGCCGCGCACCGACATGGAACCCTTCCGCGTCGACCGCTTCTACAAGGACAACGCGGCGCCGCGCCAGCGCCTGCTGCAGATCGCCCGGGCGACCGGCGCGATTCCGATCGATCCGGTCGACACCATCTGCAAGGACGGCATCTGCCCGACCGTGAACACGGCCGGCGAGCCGATCTACACCGATCCGGTCCACATGCGGCCCTTCTACGTGCGCAGCAAGGTCCGTTACCTCGACCAGGCCCTGAACGGCACCGACAAAGGCATGGCGATGCGCTAAACAGCGCGGGTATCCGCCGGTGGCGTTTCCCAGTCATCGTTCCTGCCGTCGAGGTAGCGGACCGGCGCCGCCGCCAGTTCGCCGGCCGTCACATCGTCGAGGCAGTGCACGCTGACCGCCACGTAAGGGCCCCAGCGCGGTGAAGCGCCCTTGCCGAAGGGGCGTACGCCGCAGGTCGCGCAAAAGAAGTGCTGCTCGGTGCGCGTATTGCAGCGGTACTCGGACAGCGCGCCGGTGCCCCGCAGCAGGCGGAAAGCATCCGCGGGGACGATCGCCGCCCAGTTGCGCTGCTTGGTGCAGAGCGTGCAGTTGCAGCGGATCGTCCCTTCGGACAAATCGAGATCGGCCTCGAAGCGGACCGCGCCGCAATGGCAGCTGCCGCGCCGGGTCTGGAGGCCGGCCATCGTCAGCGCCCCGCGGACATGTCCTGCACCAGCGGCAGCTCGATGTAGCTGCTGTGGTAGATCCGCTGGGTCGCCTTCTTGTAATCCTCCGGCTTGGCCAGGAAGATGTTCGGCACGAAGGTCTGCGGATTGCGGTCGTACAGCGGGAACCAGCTCGACTGCACCTGCACCATGATGCGGTGGCCCGGCAGGAACACGTGGTTGGCGGTCGGCAGGCCGAATCGGTAGGACAGCGGCTTGTTGGCGGCCAGGGCCTTCGGCTTGTCGTAGCCTTCGCGGTAGCGGCCGCGGAAGATGTCGCCCGAGATCATCAGCTGGTAGCCGCCCATCGCCGGCTGGCTGCCCACCTGGTCCGGATACACGTCGATCAGCTTCACCACCCAGTCCGAGTCGGTGCCGCTGGTCGAGGCGAGCAGGTTGGCGACCGGTTCGCCGCTGATCTTCACCGGCGCGGTCAGGACGTCGGAGACGAAGGTGGCGACGTCGGTACGGCCCGAGGCTTCGCGCTGGTCGTCGACCAGCCAGCGCGGCCAGGTCTGGCCCTTGGCGTCGTCGTAGCCGTAGGGCGGGATCGGGCGCTGGCGGAAGGGCACCGGCTTGGCCGGATCGGACACGTATTCGTCGTAGGCCCTGGCGTCGGCGGCGGCGCCCAGCACCGCCTTCTGGCCGGCGGCCAGGCGCAGGGCCGCCGGCTTGATCGTGCAGGCGCCGTTCGCCTGGTCGGCGCAGCCGCTCGGCCAGGACGCCAGCTTGCGCCACTGGTTGGTGCCGGTCTCGAAGGCCGTCACGGCCGGGATCTCGGGCGTGGATTCCATGCCCTTCAGGTGGCGCTCGAGGAAGGGGCGCAGCACCGCCTGGCGCCAGTACAGCGCCGTGTCGCTGCCGAACTTCAGGGCGCCCAGGCTGCTGCCGTCGCCGATCGCGCCGCCATGGTTCCACGGACCCAGCGACAGGTGCACCAGGTTGTCCTTGTCGTTCGGCTTGATCGCCTTGTAGACGGCGACCGGGCCGTAGATGTCCTCGGCGTCCCACAGGCTGTGCACCAGCAGGGTCGGCACCGTCACCGGCTGCCGGGCCAGGATCTTGTCCATCGCCTGCTGCTGCCAGAAGTCGTCGTAGGCCGGATGCTGCACCACCTTGCGCCAGAAGCCGCTCTGTTCCAGGCCGCGCCGGCGCGCCAGCTCGCCGCTTGAACCGGCGCGCATGTACATGTCGTAGTCGTCGTAGTTCGAGGTGTACCACTTCGCGGAATTGCCGCGCGTGACCACCTGCTCCATCATGTACGACATATTGATCTGCCGGAAGGCGCCGTGGTGGAACCAGTCGTCGCCCATCCAGCCGTCGACCATCGGGTTCATCGGCACCGCCGCCTTCAGCGCCGGGTGCGGGTTCACCAGCGCCATCAGGGGCAGGAAGCCGTCGTAGGAGATGCCGATGATGCCGACCCGGCCATTGGTCTCGGGGATGTTCTTGACCAGCCAGTCGATGGTGTCCCAGGTGTCGGTCGAGTGGTCGACCGGGGTCGGGTTCAGCGGTCCGTGCAGCGGGCGGTTCATCACGTAGTCGCCTTCCGAACCGTACTTGCCGCGCACGTCCTGCACCACGCGGATATAGCCGCCCTGGACGATCACGTCGGCAGCGTTGTCGTAGCCGCTCAGGATGCTCTCCATGTCCGAGCTCTCGGCGTGGCTGGTCAGGCTGGCCGCGTCGTAGGGCGTGCGGGTCAGCAGGATCGCCGCGTTCCTCGCGCCCTTCGGCACGATGATGACGGTGTTCAGGCGGGTGCCGTCGCGCATCGGGATCATCACGCTGCGCTTGACGTAGTTGAAGCCTTCGGTCGGGGCCGTGAATTCCGCCGGGGTCTCCGAGGGCAGGGCGGGATACTGCGGGGCCGGGGCCGCTTGTGGCGGCGTCTGCGCCCGGGCGAGGCCGGCGAAGGCCAGCGCGCAGGCGAAGGCGAGACGGGTGCTTGGAAGCGTCATGGGTGTCCTGATGATTGTTTTGGAGCGCCAATACATTAGCACAGGGATCAGGGCGTGCGCGGCATGCCGGCAAAGCATTGCACCAGCCAGTCGGCGAACACCCGCACGCGCGCGGACAGCTGGCGCTGGCGCGGGTACAGCACCGATACCGGCAGCGGCGGTGGCGGCAGCCCGGGCAGGACGATACGCAGGCGGTCCGCCGCCAGGTCGGCCTCGATGCGGTAGCGCGGCACCTGCACCAGTCCCAGCCCGGCCAGGGCAGCCGCCGTGTATGCGGAGGCGCCGGCGACCGACACCGCGGCCGGCGGCAGGGCCAGCTTCAGGCCGTCGTCCGTCATGAACTCGAGCGGAAACGGGCGGCCGGTCGCGGTCGAGACATAGTGCACGGCCTGGTGGCGCGCCAGGTCCGCCAGCGCCTGCGGCTCGCCGAAGCGTTCGAGGTAGGCCGGGCTGGCGACCGTCAGCTGTTCCAGGCTCGCGGCGCGCCGCGCCACCATCGAGGAATCGTGCAGCTGTCCGGCACGCAGCACGCAATCGATCCCCTCGCGCACCAGGTCGACCAGGCGGTCGCCTTCGCCGACGTGGAGCCGGATGCGCGGATGGCGCGCCAGGAAGGCAGGCATGGCGGGGAACACGAAATGCTCGGCCAGCGTGGGCTGCAGGTTCACGCGCAGCAGCCCGGCCGGCTCGAGGTCGCGGAACGCGCCCTCGGCCTCGTCGAGGTCGGCCAGCAGGCGCACGCAGCGCTGGTAGTAGGCGTCGCCGTCCTGGGTTGGGTTGACCACGCGCGTGGTGCGCTCCAGCAGCCGGGTGCCGAGCCGCGTCTCGAGGCGCTTGATGGCGTTGGTGACGGTGGCGCGCGGCAGCAGCAGGTCTTCGGCCGCCTGCGTGAAGCTGCGGCGCTCCACGATGCGCACGAAAATCTGCATCTCCTGAAACCGGTCCATTTGCGTCATCGCCACCTCGCTGGTCTGTCCGCGCCGATTATACGGCCGCGCGGCCGGGGTGGCGGGACGGCGCCAGCAGGTCGGCAATCCCGATGCGGCTGGCAAAGTCGATGCGCACCGCTTCCGCCACCTCCAGCACCTCGCGCGCGCCGTCGCCGACGAAGTCGACCACCGTGCGGAACGGGCGCCGCTCATGCGGCAGGGCGACGATCCGCACCAGTTCGTCGGCAACCGCCTGCGGGTCGGCTTCCGCCGGCGTGAGCGCGGACAGGCGTTCGCCGACCTGGTCCATCACGCCGTCGTAGCGGGCATAGGCCGCGTTGCGCGCCTCGTCCTTCGGCTTGCCGGCGCTGGGAAAGTGCTCGGTGCCGTGGGTGAAGGCGCCCGGCACCATGATCGCCGTCTCGATGCCGAAGCGCGCCACTTCGTAGGACATCGATACCGCCAGCGAGTCCATGGCCGCCTTGGCTGCGCCGTAGGGGCCGAGGAAGGGCGGGAAGCCGCCCTTGGTCGTGGTGCTGGAGATCCACAGCAGCAGGCCGGATTCCTGGGCCCGCATCTGCGGCAGGGCGGCGCGGCAGACCCGGTGGGCGCCGACGAAGTTGGTGTCGAGGACCGCCATGGTTTCCTCGGCGCTGAAGGCTTCGGCCGGACCGACCACCAGGTGGCCGGCGTTCTGCACCAGCACGTCGAGGCGCCCCTGTTCGCGCACGACCGTCGCCACCGCGGCGTCGGCGGAGTCCTGCGACAGCACGTCCAGTTCGAGCGGGATCAGGCTGTGGCCTTCGCGCTCCGCCCAGGCGCGCATCTCGCGGGCCCGGCCGGCGTTGCGGCCCCCGATGTCGCGCATCGAGGCGTACACGGTGTGCCCCGCGCGGGCCAGCGCCTGGGCGGACAGCTTGCCGATGCCGCTGCCGGCACCCGTGATGAGGATGACCTGGCCGTTCATGCGAGACCTCCGTTGGCGCGCAGGACCTGGCCGTTGACCCAGGCGGCGTCGGGGCCGGCGAGGAAGGATACGACGCCGGCGATGTCGTCGGGCTGGCCCAGGCGTTCGAACGGGGCCATGTTGGCGACCTGCCGGATTTGTTCCTCGCTCTTCCCTTCAAGGAACAGTTCGGTGGCCACCGGGCCGGGCGCCACCGTGTTGCAGGCGATGCCGCGGCCGCGCAGCTCCTTCGTGAACACGCGCGACATCGCTTCCACCGCGGCCTTGGTCGCGACATACACGCCATAGGTCGGCGGCGCCATGTGCAGCACGCTGGTCGAGAAGTTGACGATGCGGCCGCCGTCGTTCATGCGGGTGAAGGATTCGCGCAGGGTGTGGAAGGTGCCCTGCACGTTGATGGCGAAGGTGCGCTCGAATACCTCGTCGCTGGTGTCGGCGAGGGTCACGTAGGGCAGCACGCCGGCGTTGTTGACGAGCACGTCGATGCGTCCGAGCTCCGCTTCGATCGTGTCGAACATGCGCCGGACCTGGTCGGCGCGGGAGACGTCGGCGCGGACCGCGATCGCGCGGCCACCGGACCGGCCGATCGCGTCGACCACGGCATTCGCTTCGGTGTCGTTGCTGGCATAGTTGACGGCGACCGCGAAGCCGTCGCGCGCCAGGCGGCGTGCGATGGCGGCGCCGATGCCGCGCGAGGCCCCGGTCACGAGCGCGACGCGGGTGGTGGACGAGGATTGCTGGGTATTCATGGTGACCTCCTTGTGTGATGGTGAGGTCATCTTGACTGATATCCGAAGAAAGATAATCTAGCGGATTCTGGTTTCAATATTCCATTTCGAATAATAGTATCCTCGGCTCGCGCTGACGCCGGGCTGGCCGCAGCAGCAGCCGGAGTCCGGGGAAGGTATTCGTGCGCCTTCAGTTCGCCATGTGGTGCGAACCGCTGCGGTCGACCAGCAGGTCGGTGTTGCCTTTGCCATCCTTGCCGACCACGTTGACCGAGGCGCTGCCCGGGCCGCGCACCGAGATGTCGGTCTGGCCCGCGCTCAGGCGGCGGCCTTCGAGGCTGCCGGAACCGTTGATCTGCGCGCTCACCTGGGCCACGCTGCCGTCGATGCGGGCGTCGCCGGGGCCGTCCAGCTTGAGCAGCAGGCGCTTGCCCGACATGCTGGCCGCCAGGCCGCCGGAGCCGTGCAGTTCGGCGTCCAGGGTGTCGGCGACGTTCTGCAGCCGCACGCCGCCCGGACCACGGCTGCGCACGACTGCCTTGTTCACCTTCAGCCGCTCGCCGTTCAGGTCGCCCGAGCCGCTCACGTCGAGGGTCAGGTCGCCGATGCTGCCGGCCAGTTCGGCGTTGCCGGGGCCGCCCAGGCGCACCTGGCCCGATGCCGCCTGCAGGCCGCGCGCGCTCAATTCTCCGGAGCCGTGGACTTCGGCGTCGAACTTGCGGATGTTCCCGGCGATGCAGGCATTGCCCGGGCCGCGCTGCACGGTGTGCACGCCGTCGACCTGCAGCTCGCAGCCTTCGAAGTCGCCGGAGCCGCTGCTCTCCAGGTTCAGTTCGCGGCTGGTGCCGGACAGTTTCAGGTCGCCGGGGCCGCGCATCCTGGCCGTCACCTTCGCCACGCGCAGGCCGTCCGCGGTCAGGTCGCCGGAGCCGCTCAGCTGCGCGGCCAGCAGGTTGCCGACGTTGGACAGGCGCACGTCGCCGGGGCCGTGCATGTCGACGTCGACGTCGCCCGCCTGCAGGCGGCGCAGGTCGAGGTCGCCGCTGCCGCTGCTCTCCAGCGCCAGCTGGAGCACCGCGCCGCTCGCGCGCAGGTCGCCGGGGCCGGTGCTGGTGACGCTGAAGCGGTCGCCGTTGGCCTGGTCGAGTTCGACGTCGCCGCTGCCGCTCATCCTGAGGCTCTTCAGTCCCGCGGCGCCGATGGTGACGGTGGGGGTGAGCTCGCGGCGCTTGTTGAAACTGAAGCTGAAGCCGAGCTTCTGCAGCGGGCGCACGACCAGGGTGCCGCCGCGGACCACGACTTCCATCTCGTCGAGCTGCTTGCGCTCGCCCGACACCTGCACCGCCTGGCGGGCCTGGGCATCGATCACGACGTGGTAGGGACCGGACAGTTCGATCGCGTTGAAGGCGCCCACCTGGCGCTGTTCGGTGACGATGTTCGCGCCCTGGGCCTGCGTTTGCGGCTGGGCGAAGCTGGCGTGGCTGGCGATGCTGGCGCAGGCGATGGCGGTGGCAATGACGGTGAGCTTGATGGCAGTCTTCATGATCTCGTTCTTGTCGTTATCGAAGGATTGTCGGCGGTGCCGGGAGCCTGAACGATAGGGCAAGCCTGGCGCGTCTGCATGCGGAAACCGACGGACGCGCAAAAACGTGGTATCAACTGCAAAAGAGCGATGCTGAACGGTGTATATTCGGCGCATGTCCACGCTGACCGTCCGCAAGCTGAACGTCGACCTCTCCAGGGGCTTCGCGCGCCACTGGCTGGCCGGCGACGTCTATCGCACCGCCTTCATGAATGCGCTGTCGATGAGCTTCCCGCTCGGCGAGCAGATGTTCATCGACAGCGTGCGCGCCGCGCCGCCGGCAGCCATCCTCGATCCGGCCCTGCGTGCCGAAGTGAAGGACTTCGTCGGCCAGGAAGCCAGCCACCGCTTCATCCACCAGCAGTACAACGCGGAACTGGCGCGCCAGGGCTACGGTTACACGCTGGAGCCGGAGATCCGCAGGCGCATCGCCCTGGTCTCGAAGCTGCCGCCGCTCGACCGCCTCGCCATCACCTGCGCCTTCGAGCATTTCACGGCGATGCTGGCCGACTATGTGCTGCGCCACCCGGAGTGGTTCGACGGCGCCGACGCGCAGATGCGCACCCTGTGGTCCTGGCACGCGGCCGAGGAGAGCGAACACAAGGCCGTCGCGTTCGACGTCTACCGCGCCGCGGGGGGAGGCTACCGGAAGCGGGTGCTGTGGTACCTGCACGTCTGCCTGATCTTTTTCTGGGACAGCGGCCGCCAGACCATCCACAACCTGCGGCGCGACCGCGCGGCCTTGCGCTGGAGTACCTGGACCAGCGCGGCGCGCACCTGGTTCGGGCACCAGGGCCTGATCTGGCACCTGCTGAAGCCGGGGCTGGACTACCTGTCCCCGCGCTTCCATCCCTGGCAGCATGACAATCGCGCCCTCCTGCAGCTGTGGCTCGAGCGCAACGACGACGCCGTCCGCGAGATCGGCAGCACGCCGGCCTGAAACCGCCTGCACGCCGCCCATGGCCGGATTCCGGTGCCAATGTCATAATGGACGGCTAGTGCAAGGAGACCTCAAGTGATTCGCTATTTGGGCACGCGCAAGAATGCGGAAGGTGCCTCCGTTTATGTATTCATCGTCAACGGCATGGAGAAGGAAGTGCGCGAGCACGCCCTCAAGCAGCATCCCGGCTGCTACGATGCGCTGCCGGCGTCGGTGAAGGCGAAGATCGCCGCCAATCGGGCATGGCTGTCCAAGCTGTGACCATGCCGGCGCGGACGGCGCTCCTGTCGCTGGTCCTTTCGTGCGCGCCCGGCCTGGCGTCCGCCCAGGTCCAGGACAAGCAGCCATCCACCTTCGGCCCCGTGATCGGCAATGCGCTGCTGTGCCGGGACCAGATCGACAACCGGTATTTTCATTCCTGGCTGAGCAGCCATTTCGGCGCGCCGTACAAGCACGAGGGCGGGGCCTGGTGGTTCCGCACCGGCGAGGCCACGCTGTGGGGCACGCCCGTCACCGAGGTAATGGTCAGCGACGACACCAGCGACACGGTGTTCGTGGCCGCGGTGGCCGAGGTGCCGCCGGACCAGCTCGAGCAGGCGATCCGCGCCGCCACCGGCGTGCGCCACCTGGCGGCGGATGGATCTCCCTATCCCTTGCGCATATCCGCCCCCGGCAGCACGATCGCCTACTACAATGGCAAAAGCAAAATATACTGCGCGAAGTTCAAACCGCTGCCGACGCGGCCCTGGTGACCATGTACACTGATTACTTCAACCTGAAGCAGCAGCCGTTCTCGATCGCGCCCGATCCGCGCTACCTCTTCATGAGCGAGCGCCACCGCGAGGCGCTGGCCCACCTGCTGTACGGGATCGGCAGCGGCGGCGGCTTCGTCCTGCTCACCGGCGAGATCGGCGCGGGCAAGACCACCGTGTGCCGCTGCTTCATCGAGCAGATCCCCGACAACTGCCGCCTGGCCTACATCTTCAATCCGAAACTGACGGTCGAGGAGCTGCTGCTGACGATCTGCGACGAGTTCCGCATCGCGCTGCCGCCCGCGTCCGCCGGCACCCTCGGGGTCAAGGGATACGTCGACGCCATCAACGGCTACCTGCTCGACAGCCACGCCCAGGGCAACAACAACGTGCTGGTGATCGACGAGGCGCAGAACCTGTCGCCGCAGGTGCTGGAACAGTTGCGGCTGCTGACCAACCTGGAGACCAGCGAGCGCAAGCTGCTGCAGATCATCCTGATCGGCCAGCCCGAGCTGCGCACCATGCTGGCCCAGCCCGAACTGGAACAGCTGGCCCAGCGCGTGATCGCGCGCTACCACCTCGGCCCCTTGAGCGCGTCCGAGACCGGCGCCTACGTCGCGCACCGCCTGACGGTGGCGGGCGCGCATCCGGGCAATCCGATCCCGGGCTCGCTGGCGCCGCTGATCCACCGCCTCACGAACGGGGTGCCGCGCCGCATCAACCTGCTGTGCGACCGCGCGCTGCTGGGCGCTTATGTCGAGAACAGCCGCGAGGTGACGCCGAAGATCCTGCGCCGCGCCGCCCAGGAAGTGTTCGCCGGCGAAACCCCTCCACCGCGCGCGCCGATGCGCTGGCCGCTGGTGGCGGGCGGGGTGCTGGCCGGGGCCGCGATCAGCGCGGCGGCCTGGCAGGCGGTGCCGCATGCGTCGGCGCCGAGGGCGGCACCGGCGCCTGCCGTCGCGGCGGCCAAGCCGCGTCCGCAACCCATTTCCAAACCCAAAGCGGCCGAGGCCGAGCCGGCGCCCACCAAGCCGCTGCTGCTGGCAACCCAGACCGAGGCCCTGCGCGAACTGGGCGCGCTGTGGGGCCAGCAGTTGCCGACCGAGGAACCCTGCCAGGGCGCGCCGAAGCTGAACCTGCGCTGCTACCAGGGGCGCGGTGGGCTGTACGAACTGCGCCTGCTCGACCGTCCGGCCATCGTCGCCCTGCACGACGGCCAGAAACTGGGCTATGCGGTGCTCACGGCGATCGACGAGAACAGCGCCACCCTGAGCGTCAACGGCCAGCGCCAGAAGGTCAGCCTGGGCGCGCTGGCAACCCGCTTCGACGGCGAGTACACGACCCTGTGGAAAGTGCCGCGCGCCTTCCGCGAGGAAGTCCGCCCCGGCGACGCCGGTCCGGATGTCGACTGGATCGCCGGCCGCCTGGCGGAGCTGAACAGCACCACGCCGCCGCGCACCGACCAGCCGCTCGACGAGGCCACGCGCCGCCAGCTGCGCGCGTTCCAGGCCAAACAGAACCTGAAGGCGGACGGCGTGGCCGGTCCGCGCACCTATATGCGCCTGAACCAGCTGAGCGGGGTCGACGAACCGCATCTGCTGGCCTCTGTCGCGCCGGGAAAATAATATGTCCTACATCCTCGAAGCCCTGAAGAAGGCGCAGGCCGAACGCCAGCTCGGCAACGCGCCGACCATCCACGCGCCGCAGCCGGTGCAGGCGGCCGAGCCGGGTCCGGGCGCCAGCCGCAAGCCGCTGCTGATCGGCCTGGGAGCCGGTGTGCTGGTGCTTGCCGCCGGCGCGCTGTTCGTGTGGCAGCGTGGGCCGTCGCCGGCCGCGCCGGTTGCAGCGCCGGTTGCAGGCACGGCAGGTGGGCAAGCGCCTGCCGCGGTGCTGGCGCCTTCCGGCCAGGCCAGGCCCGAGGCACCGGTCGCCGCGGCGCCGTCCGGCGTTCCTGCCGCGGCGCCGGCTGCCCGCGCTCCGGCCCCGAAGACTGCGACGGGCGCCTCGAACACACTGGTCGTGAGCGCACCGCCGCCGCCGCCGCGTCCGGCACATGTGGCCGAGCCGCCCGCGCCCCCCGCGGCGCCGGCCGCCGGCAGGGCAGGGGACAGCCTGGCGTCCAGCGCGCCGCCGCGTGCTCCGGCAGCGGCCGCCGCGCGGGCCGTTCCGCCGCCCGCGGCCGCGGCGCCGCGCGCCGCCGTCGCGCCGGCCGCTCCGGCGCCGGAAGACAGCCTGCCTTACCTGCACCAGTTGCCCGACGCGATCCAGCGCGAGGTGCCGCGCGTGAGCTTCGGCGGCTATATGTATTCGGCCAACCCGGCCGACCGCCTGCTGCTGGTCGACAAGGCCCTGCGCCACGAAGGCGAGGAGGTCGCTCCCGGCCTGGTGCTGGAGAAACTGCTGCCGAAGGCGGCGGTGATGAATTACCGCGGCGTGCGCTACCGTGTCGCTTACTGACGCGGCCGGCGCGGCCGGCCAGGCGGGGCAGGGCCTGGTGCTGGGCGTGGTCGGCTGGTCCGGCAGCGGCAAGACCACGCTGCTGGAATACCTGGTCGGCCAGCTGGCGGCCGAAGGCTTGCGCGTCAACGTCATCAAGCACAGCCACCACGATATCGTGCTCGAACCGCCGCACAAGGACAGCGCGCGCCTGCGCACGGCCGGAGCAAGCGAGGTGATGATCGCCTCGCCGTTCCGCTTCGCGATCCAGCACGAGCTGCGCGGCGCCGCCGAGCCTTCGCTCGAGGAGCACCTGGCGCGCCTGGCGCCGGCCGCGCTGACCCTGGTCGAGGGCTACAAGTGGGCCGCGATTCCCAAGATCGAAGTGTTCCGCCCCGAGCTCGGCCGTACGCCGCTCTACCCGGACGACGCCCATGTCGCCGCGGTGGCGTCCAACGTCCCGGCGCCGACCGGCCTGGCGAAGGAAGTGTCCTGGCTCGACCTGGACCAGCCGGCCACGGTATTGCGCTGGATAAAACAACGCCTCGCGAGCGCGCCCTAAAGTTTTGGCCGGACCTGCCGTTACAGGGATATCCCGCATTGGGCCATCAATCAGGAGACCGTCATGGACGTCATGGGAATTGCCAAGCTTTCCACCAGCATTGCCGAAACCGGCATCCGCCAGGATGTCAGCATCGCCATGCTCAAGCGCGCGCAGGATCTCCAGGCCTCGACCGCTACCCAGTTGCTGGACGCGGTGCAGCCGGCGCAGAACCTGCCGGAACACCTGGGCAAGAACGTCAATACGACGGCCTGACCGGCAAAAAAATCAACCGGGCGCGTCAACAGAATCAGCGCCCGGCGCGTTATCCACTCCACGTACCCGGCGCGAGGGCAGGCCGCACAATAGACCCGCTCTTGCCGCCACCATCGCTGCCCACGCGCAGCCCACAAGGCCGTCCCCGCCGGCGTACGGATTCCGAAGGAAATCTCATCGATGAATAAACGACAAGCACTGCTTGCCGCCGCGCTTGCGAGCGTGTGCGCCGCGAACGCCTCCGCCAACGGCCAGATGGGCATGCAGACCAAGGGCGAACAGGAAAAATGCTATGGCGTGACGAAAGCCGGCCAGAACGACTGCGGCACCGCCACCCACGGCTGCGCAGGCCAGGCGGGCGTCGACAACGATCCGGCCGAATGGCGCAACGTTCCCAAGGGCAGCTGCGAAAAGTCCGGCGGCAAGCTGACCCCGCCGAAGCAGGCCAGGCAAGGCCAATAAGGCCGTGGCGCAGGCGCATCCGGTGCGCGGCGTCGGCATCGGCCTGCGCGTGCCGCACTACCGCCAGCTGCTCGAACAGCGCCCGGCAGTCGGCTGGCTCGAGGTCCACACCGAAAACTACCTGGCCCGCTCGGGCTGGGACTGGCATGTGCTGTCGTCGCTGCGGCAGGACTATCCCGTCAGCCTGCACGGCGTCGGCCTGGGCCTGGGCTCGGTCCACGGTTTTTCCGAAGATCACCTGGAACGCGTGCGCGCGCTCGCCGAAGCGGTCGAGCCGGCGCTGGTCTCCGAGCACCTGAGCTGGGGCGCGCTGCGCGACCGCCAGCTCAACGACCTGCTGCCGCTGCGCCTGGATGCCGCGGCCCTCGACCTGGTGGCCGCCCGCGTCGACCGGGTGCAGGAGGTGCTGCGGCGCCAGATCCTGGTCGAAAACGTCTCCACCTATCTGCGCTTTGCGGGTGATGCGATGAGCGAAGCGGAATTCCTCGCCGCACTCGCGCGCCGCACCGGCTGCGGCATCCTGCTCGATGTGAACAACTTCTACGTCAACCAGTGCAACCACGGCGAGGACGCCGTCGCGGCCCTGGATGCGATGGCGGGCTTGCCGCAGGGGACGGTCGGCGAGCTGCACCTGGGCGGCCACCTGGTCACCGACCTGGCCGTCATCGACCACCACGGCGACCGCGTCGCGCCGCCCGTGTGGGACCTGTACCGCGAGGCGCTGGCGCGCTTCGGCGCCGTGCCGGCCCTGGTCGAGTGGGATACCGACGTGCCGGCGCTCGAGGTGCTGCTGGAAGAAGCGAAGGAAGCGGAACGTGTTGCCGCGGAGGTCGCGCGCCTGCCTGCGCGCGCGGCGGCGTCTGCCGGGCAGCCCGCGGCAATCCGCGCCTTGCCGGCCGCAAGCGATGGCGACCTGGGCGAGTTGCAGCAGGCTTTCGGCGCCGCCCTGGCCGACGCCGCCCGCGTGCCCCCGCTGGCGCCCCGGCTCAAGGGCGACCCCGGCCGCCTGGGCATTTACCGCGGCAACCTCGGCAGTACTTGGCGCCGCGCGCTGGCCTCGGCCTATCCGCTGCTGCGCCGGCTGTTGGGCGAGGAGGCTTTCGATGGTCTCGCGCGCGCCTACGGCCGCGTCCAGCCGGCGCAGGATCCGGACCTGAACCGCTTCGGCGCCGGGCTCGCCGGTTTCCTGCCGGACGATGAGGAGCGCTCCTGGCTGCCGGATCTCGCGCGCCTCGAATGGTCGGTTCATGCGTCCTGGTACGCGCCCGATGCCCCCGAGTCCGCCGATGGCGGCGCGCTGCCCGTGCTGGCGAGCCTGAGCCCGCAGCAGTTCGAGGCCAGCCGCGCCATCCTGCATCCCTCGCTGCACCTGCATTCGTCGGACTGGGCCACGGCCGCGCTGTGGCTGTCGGCGCAGGCGGACGGCCCGCCGGCGCCCGCCGGGATGGCCCGTCCTTGCCACGCCCTGATCCTGCGCGCGCGCTGGCAGGTGGCCGTCCGCGCGATCGACGCGGCGCAAGCGGCGGCGCTGGCGCGGCTGGCAGACGGGGAGAACTTCGGCGCCGCCTTCGATGCGGCGTTCGACCTGGACGAGGACGCGCCGGTCGCGGCCTGGCTGGACGGCTGGCTGAAGAGTGGCGTACTGGCGGGGATCGTTCGGGAAGCCGGCCCGCCCTCGGCGTGAGGCGGGGCCGGCGCGGGTGCGGTGGCCCTGGGTGATTCAGTGATAGCGGAAGGCGCGCAGGATGCGCTCTTCGCCGGTCCTGTCGTGGTGCAGTTCGCTGGCGGCCCGGGTGGCTTCGATCATCCGGGACAGCTGTTCCTCCTCGAAGCGGGCCAGTTCTTCGTTGGCCGCATTCAATGCCATGGCGAGCTTGGCACGTGCGCTCTGGTACACAAGACCGGTGTAGTGGTCGGTGTTCTTGAGCAATTCTTCCGCATTTTCGATGACGAGACGCAGGTCGCCGATCAGCCTCTGCTGCGTCATTGAGCTTGGGTTTGGGGTATCCATCTTTCTCACCTTTTGCCGAAGTACGTCTTCAATATAGAGAAGGAGGACTGCCCAAGTTTGTCAGCGCGCAAACGTCACCCCTACAGCCGGGGACGGCTAATCCGGTGCGACCGGCAGGTGCATCCGGCAGGACGCACCGTTTTTTTGTGAGCGGAAGGGAAACTTTTAGCGGACAGTGATCCGCACATCGCCCACGCTCACGACCTGGCCGGCACGGATCTTGGCAGTCTTGCGCAGTTCCTTCTTGCCGTCGACCGACACCACGCCGCTGGCCACCATGTTCTTGCCGGCGCCACCGCTGTCGACGAAGCCGACGAGCTTGAGCAGCTGGTTGAGTTCGATGAACTCCGATGTCAGTTCAAAAGTTGTTGTTTGCATTCTATCCTCGGTTAAAAATGGGCGGCGTACCGTTGAGTTCGCCCCCTAAAACGTCGCCCCCGCGAAGGCGGGGGCCCAGGTTCTGCATGCGTCAACACGGCGCCGGCAAACCTGGGCCCCCGCCTGCGCGGGGGCGACGTGTCCTGCGATTCAGCCCTGATCCGGCCGCGTCATCTCGATCGGCACGATCCACTGGTCGAACTGTTCCTCGCTGACGAAGCCCGACTGCAGCGCCGCGTGGCGCAAGGTCGTGCCGTCGTGCTGCGCGGTCTTGGCGATCTGCGCGGCGCGATCATACCCGATATGCGGGGCCAGGGCGGTCACCAGCATCAGCGACTGCTCCATCAGCTCGCCGATGCGCTTGCGGTTCGGCTCGATGCCCTGGGCGCAATGCTCGTCGAAGGAGCGCATGCCGTCGGCCAGCAGGCGCGCGCTCTGCAGGAAATTATGCGCAATCATCGGCTTGAACACGTTCAGTTCGAAATTGCCCTGCGAGCCGCCGACGGTGATGGCGACGTCGTTGCCGAACACCTGGCAGCACAGCATCGTCATCGCCTCACACTGGGTCGGATTGACCTTGCCCGGCATGATCGAGCTGCCCGGCTCGTTCTCGGGGATGGTGATCTCGCCCAGGCCGGAGCGCGGGCCGGACGCCATCCAGCGCACGTCGTTGGCGATCTTCATGAGGGCCGTGGCCAGGGTCTTGAAGGCGCCGTGCGCCGCCACCATCGCGTCGTGGCCGGCCAGGGCCATGAACTTGTTCGGTGCGCTCTTGAATTGCAAACCGGTACGCGAGGAAATCTCGGCGGCGATGCGCGGGGCGAATTCCGGATGCGCGTTCAGGCCCGTGCCGACCGCGGTGCCGCCGGCCGCCAGCTGCAGCAGGCCGGGCAGGGCGGCCTTGATCGCCTGCTCGGCGAACTCGAGCTGGGCGACGTAGCCGGAGAATTCCTGGCCCAGGGTCAGCGGGGTCGCGTCCTGCAGGTGGGTGCGGCCGATCTTGACGATGCCGGCGAAGTCGCGCGACTTCAGCTCCAGCGTGCCGCGCAGCCTGGCCAGCGCCGGCAGCAGGTCCTTGGCGACGGCGGTGGCGGCCGCCACGTGCATCGCGGTCGGGAACATGTCGTTCGAGGACTGGCCCATGTTCACATGGTCGTTCGGGTGCAGCAGGCGCGCTTCGCCGCGTTCGCCGCCCATCAGCTCGGAACCGCGGTTGGCCAGCACCTCGTTCATGTTCATATTGCTCTGGGTACCGGAGCCGGTCTGCCAGACCGACAGCGGGAATTCGCCCGGATGGCGGCCCTCGAGCACCTCGTCGGCGGCGCGCATGATGGCGTCGGCCTTGTCCTGCGGGAGCTTGCCGAGTGAACGGTTGACGGCGGCGGCGGCACGCTTGACCTGGGCCAGCGCGGCGACCAGTTCCGGCGCCATCTTCTCGCTCGAAATGTGGAAGTGATGCAGCGAGCGCTGGGTCTGCGCGCCCCACAGCTGGCCGGCCGGCACGTCGATCGGGCCGAAGCTGTCCTTCTCGATCCTGTTATCCATAGACTCGTCCTGATTTTTGTTGGTAAGGAAGTACACAAAGCTGCTCTAAAGAGTGTACCGCAATGGCCGTTAATGACGTCAAGGCTTCGAATTCCACCCATATGCTCCGCTGCTCCCGCCATTTCCTGTCCATTCTTGCCCTTGCCAGTGTCTTCGGCGCCGCCAGTGCCGCCGAACTGGGCGAGGCGCGGGTGTCTTCCCACATCGGGCAGCCGCTGGTGGCCGACATCGAGCTGACGATGATCGACGACCCCTCGGCGACCGTGTCGGTACGCATCGCCAACCCCGAGGTCTACAACGGCGCCGGCATCGCGATGCCGCCGGTGCTGGCGAGCGTGAACCTGTCGGTGATGCGGCGCGACGGCCGCCAGTTCCTGCACGTGACATCGCTGCGGCCGGTCGACGGCGAGCACGTGCACCTCTACCTGGAACTGCAGGACAAGGGCCAGCGCGCGGTGCGCCTGGCCACGCTGTGGCTGCCCCCCGATCCGAATCCGGCGCCGGTGCAGGCGCCGCCTCCAGTGCCGGCACCGGTGCGCGCCGAACCGGCGCCGGCGCCCGTCCCGGCGCCCCAGCCCGTGGCCGTAGCGGCGCCCCGTCCACTTGCCGCGCGCAAGCTTGAAGAAGAGGGCGCGAAGCGTCCGCAGCCCGTTCCCGTCAAGGCGCGGCTGCACGCCAGGGCGCCAGCCGAGGCCGTCCACGAGGCGTCGAAAGCGGCCCCCCAGCCGCTGCCCATCCACGCGCCGCAGGCCGCCCCGGCCGCCTGCGCGCAACAGGCGGAGCAGGCCAAGGTCTGCGCCGCGCTCGACGCCAGGAATGCCGCGCTCAGGACGCAGCTCGGCACGCTGGAGGGCAAAGTGAAAGCGCTGCAGTCCACGCTGGGTGTGCCGGCGCCTGCCGCTCCGGCTCCGGCGCCAGCGCCAGCTGCGGCGCCCGCGCCGGCCCACGCGCCGGCCGGACCCAAGCCCATCCATGCGATCAAGCCGCTGGTGCCGCGCAAGCCCAGGGCGCAAGCGCCCGAACCGGAGGCCGGCCTGCCCTGGGGCTGGATCGGGGGCGGGGCAGGCCTGCTGCTGGCGCTGGCCGGCGCTTTCCTGCTGCTGCGCCGCCGCGCCAGGGCCATGCGCAAGGTCGACATTCCGGCCGGGCCACGCCTGGTCGACCGGCTGCGCGGGAGCTTCACGCCGCGTGCGAAATCCGCGTCGCAAGCGGTCGAGCCAAGCCTCGAATAATTGCGCACGAACATGTCTACACAAGATCAAAATTTGCGTTATACTGAGTCTCATGTGATCGTTACGACCACAAAACGGCTCAGGATCCGGCGCAGCCACCACCGATAGCGTGGCGCGGAAACCGGATGATCGTTGAAGAAACGCCTGTGCCCGGAAGCAGTCTGTTTGCCTACAGCGGCAACGGACGCCGGATGCAACCGGCAAGAGGCGACGCCAGGGGATGCCTGGTGATCGCTCTCCCGAATTCCCGACACCCGCACGGAGCTTCCGTAGCGGGTTTTTTCTTGCCTGCGCGCACTGTCGGACAAGGCGAACGGCCGGGTTCGCCCGCATCGCTTAGGATGTCATGATTGGCAAGGAGAGATCATCCATGAACGACATGCCCCCGGACCACGCGCTGCGTGGCGATGTGTTTTCCGAAACCTGCCCTTCGCGCGAAGTGCTCAAGCACGTCACCAGCCGCTGGGGCGCCCTATTGCTGGTTGCGCTGGGCGACGGCACCCAGCGTTTCAGCGCACTGCGCCGCAAGGTCGGCGGCATCAGCGAAAAGATGCTGTCCCAGACCCTGGCCTGGCTGGAGCAGGACGGCTTCGTGCAGCGCATCGCCGATCCGGTGATGCCGCGCGTCGAATACCGGCTGACGCCGCTGGGGGAGGAGATCAGCCGCAAGCTGGGCGATCTGCTGGAATGGATAGAGCTGAACCTGGCGGGGATCGTGGCCGCGCAGGGCAGGCCGCACGTCGGTTAGAATAGATCCGGTAGGACGACCTACCCCATATCGGGAACACATGCGGGACGGCCCGGCGCTTTCTGGAGGCGTCGCCATGGCCTGGGTTCTGCTGCTTGTTGCCGGTCTGTTCGAAGTCGTGTGGGCCTGTTCGATGAAGCTCTCGAACGGCTTCACCCATCTCGCATATTCCCTCATTACCGTCGTCACGATGCTGGCGAGCTTCGGCTTGCTGTCGCTGGCGATGCGTTCCCTGCCCTTGGGTACGGCCTATACCATCTGGACCGGCATCGGGGCGATCGGCGCCTTTGTCGTCGGCATCGTGTTCCTGGGCGAGCAGCTCAGCTGGCTCCGTATGGGCGCTGCGGTCCTGATCATTGGCGGGCTGGTGCTGATGAAACTGTCGGCCCACTGATCAGGTGTTCGCGGGAGCCGGTCAACAAAAAACCCCTGGGACGCAAATCGCAGGGGTTTTCATGGCGGAGAAGATATTGCTCAGTGCGCGCTCATGGCCCGCTCGAGCTGCCCATGCCACGGCTCGGTCACGTCACGCACGGCGCGGTCGTTGGCCATGATCTGCTTGAGCAGGTCGATCTTGCGCAGGCGCTGGGCGCCTTCGAGGGCCGGCACGCCCGACTTGGTGGCGCTGGCCTGCAGGGCGCACTGGGTTTCCAGGCGGGCCAGGCTGTCGAAGTCGCCATCGCGGGCGGCGACCGCCATGCGGCCACTGAGGGCGGCGATGTTTTCGTACATGGCGAGGACTTCGTTGGACGTCATGGAGCACCAGAGCATGTGAATGCCGGCCGGATTGCCGGGTATCTGGGTCGTTAACGTCCCCGGTTTCAAGAACTTTAGGGTTTTCAAAAGATTTTTTTAAAAAATTTTTCGGCAACAGGATTCTGCCCGGTTCCCGGCAGGGGCTACGCACGGAGCAGATACCGGAAACGCAAGCTATTCCTCGGATCGCGCATTCCAGCCCGGCTTTTTGCCGTCTGTCGCAATCCTGTCATCCTTGTCATTGGCCTTGCTTATAGTGCAAGGTGGATCGGTGCGCCACAGCAGCACCGGCGATAACAAGACAGAGAGAGAAGGGAGAACAGTCCATGAGACGATTCCAGGCGCTCGGCGCTACCGCGCTGGCCATTGCCGCCATTGGCGCCCATGCCGAGGCACCATATTCTTTTGATAAGACACCGGGCAAGCTGCCCAAGGACGTCATCCCGCTCGAGTACCAGGCCCACCTGGCGCCGGACCTCGACGCGAATACCTTCCGCGGCAGCGAGACGATCGAGATCGAGGTGCTCAAGCCGACCTCGACCATCATGCTGAATGCCGCCGCGCTGGAGATCGACAGCGCCAGCCTGAGCGGGAAGGGGATCAAGGAGCTCAAGCTGGCGCCGGTGCTGGACGACAAGCAGGAAACCTTGAGCTTCGCCCTGCCGCAGCAACTGGCGCCCGGCCGCTACCGCCTCGAACTGGCGTTCCGCGGCAAGATCAACCGAGAGGGTCGCGGCCTGTTCTACGTAAATTACCAGGCCGGCAAAGCGGACAAGAAGCTGATCGCCACCACGATGGAGCCGACCGATGCCCGCCGCATGCTGCCGACCTGGGACGAGCCCGCCTTCCGTGCGAAGTTCCGCCTGTCGGTCGACCTGCCGGCCGGCCTGAAGGCGTTCTCGAACACGCCGGTCGACAGGCAATCCCCGCTTCCCGGCGCCATGCAGCGCATCAGCTTCAAGCCGACCCCGAAGATGCCGAGCTACCTGGTGGTACTGGCCGCCGGCGAATTCGAGCGCATCAGCGCGAAGCAGGACGGGGTCGAGATCGGCGTCGTCACCACCGAAGGCAAGAAGGATAAGGGCGCATTCGCCCTGGGCGCCAGCCGCGACCTGCTGCACTTCTATAACAATTACTTCGGCGTGCCTTACCCGCTGGCCAAGCTCGACCAGATCGCGATCCCGAACGGTTTCAATGGCGCGATGGAAAACTGGGGCGGCATCGTCTACAACGAAAACACCCTGCTGTACGACCCGAAGACCAGCCCGGAACACGTGCGCCAGATGACCTTCGCCGTGAATGCCCACGAAATGGCGCACCAGTGGTTCGGCAACCTGGTGACCATGGCCTGGTGGGACAACCTGTGGTTGAACGAAGGCTTCGCGTCCTGGATGGCGTCGAAGGCCACCGACCACTTCCATCCGGAGTGGCGTCCCTACCTAGCCAACATCGCCGACCGCGAGCGGGTGATGAACCTCGACTCGCGCAAGACCACGCACCCGATCCAGACCCCGGTCGAGACCGAGGCGCAGGCCGCCGACGCCTTCGACGACATCACCTACGAAAAGGGCCAGGCCTTCCTGCGCATGCTCGAGGCCTATCTTGGCGAAGACGCCTTCCGCAAGGGCATCCGCGCCTACATGGCCAGGCACCAGTATTCGAACACCACCTCCGCCGACCTGTGGACGGCGCTCGAGCAGGCCTCCGGCAAGCCGGTCGGCAAGCTGGCCGCGGACTGGACCACCCAGCCGGGCTTCCCCCTGATCAAGGTCGAGCAGGCCTGCGAAGACGGCAAGCGCAAGGTGACCCTCAGCCAGCAGCAATTCCGCCTCGACGAGCCGGCCACGGAAAATCGCCTGTGGAACGTGCCGCTGCAGGTGGGCACCGTGAACGGCAAGACGATGACCACGCTGCTGGCCGGCGCCAGCACCCGCGTCACGCTGCCGGGCTGCGAGGGCGCGCTGGTGGTCGACCCGCACAGCGTCGGCTATTTCCGCATCCAGTACGATCGCGCCACTTTCGACGCCCTGGCCAGCCAGGCCGCGCGGCTGCCGGACACGACCCGCCTGAAGCTGCTGAACGACACCTGGACCCAGGTCACGGCCGGCAGCATTCCGCTCGGCGCCTGGCTGAAACTGGCCGGCGAACTCCGCGACGATCCGCGCCTGGCGGTCTGGGAAGCGATGCTGTCCGACCTGAACTTCCTGGACACGCTGGCGCGCGGCGAGCCGGAACGGCCGCTGGTACGCCGTTTCATCGTCGGCTTCGCCAAGCCCAAGCTGGCCAAGCTGGGCTGGGACGAGAAGCCGGGCGAGGCCGCCCAGGACGCCCAGTTGCGCGCCCTGCTGGCCGGTGCGCTGGCGCGGGCCGGCGACGAGGAGGCGATCGCCCAGGCGCGCAGCCGCTTCCAGCGCTGGCTGGCGGATCCGGCCGCGGTCAGCCCGGCGATGATCGGCTTCGTCACGTCGTCCGCCGGCCGCTACGCCGACGCCGCCACTTACGACGCGATCGCCCGGCGCATGGAACAGACACAGAACAACGAGGAACGTTCGCGCCTGACCGGCGCCCTGATCCAGGTGCAGGATCCGGCGCTGGCCGGGAAGGTGCTGCAGATGGCGCTGGCGCCGTCCACGCCGCCGACCATGGTCGCGCGCATCGTGCAGGGCGTGGGACGCGAGCACCTCGACCAGGCCTGGAACTTCGCCGTCGCCAACCGCGAGCAGCTGATGAAGACCCAGGATTCGGTCAACCGCAACCGCGCCTTCCCGGGCATCGTCGCCGCCTCGTCGAACGCCGGGGACGCCCAGCGCATGGAAGACTTCGTTCGCCAGAACTTCGAGGCCGACGCGCAGGTCGAAGCGCAGCGCGTGGCCAGCGGCATCCGTGTGCGCGCGGCGCAGAAGGCACGCCTGCTGCCGCAAGTGCGCGAGGCGCTGAAATGAGCACCAGGTACTACAATAACAACACCACTCACCAGGAAGGAAGCTTCATGAAAACACGCTGGACACCCGTAAAGACCGCGATCGTGCTCGCCCTGTGCGGCGCCGCCGTCATCTCGATGCCGGGCCGGGCGGCCGGGCAGGCGCAGCAGGCGCAGGCGCCGAAAGCGGAGGCTCCCCAGGCCAGCGCCACCCTGCGTCCGGGCGACGATTTCTTCGCCTGGGCCAACGGCGACTGGCTGACGAAAACCGAGATTCCGGCCGACCGCAGCTCCTGGGGCGCGATGGGCGCGCTGGCGGAAGAGACCAACCAGCGCATCGTCAAGATGATCGAGGACCTGGCCGCCGACAAGAACCTGAATCCGGAAGCGCGCAAGGTGTCCGACTACTACCGCGCCTACATGAACGAGTCCGCCATCGAAGGCAAGGGCGTCGCCCCGATCAAGCCGCTGCTGGCGAAGATCGACGCCATCAAGGACAAGGCCGGACTCACGCGCGCGCTGGGCGAATCGATCCGCGCCGACGTCGACCCGCTGAACAACACCAACTTCTTCACCGAGAATGTGTTCGGCCTGTGGGTCGCGCAAGGCCTGCACGACACCACCCGCAACATGCCCTACATCCTGCAGGGCGGCCTGGGCATGCCGGACCGCGCCTACTACCTGGACAGCAGCGAACGCATGGCCGGGCTGCGCACCAAGTACCAGCAGCACATCGCCGCGATGCTGAAGCTGGCCGGCTACAGCGACGCGGAGGCGCGCGCCGCCAAGGTGTTCGCGCTGGAAGTCGACATCGCGAACTCGCACGGCACCCGCGCCGACTCGGCCGACGTGCAGAAGGCCGACAACACCTGGACCGTGAAGGATTTCACCGCCAAGGCCCCGGGCATGGACTGGAAGGCCTTCTTCAAGGCCGCGCGCCTGGGCGACCAGGGCAAGTTCATCGTCTGGCACCCGTCGGCGGTGGTCGGCGAAGCGGCGCTGGTCCAGAAGATCGACCTGGCCACCTGGAAGGACTACCTGGCCTTCCACCGCATCAACCAGTTCGCCGGCGTGCTGCCGAAGGCCTTCGTCGACCAGCGCTTCGACTTCTACGGCAAGTCCCTGAGCGGCACCCCACAACAGTCGCTGCGCTGGAAGCGCGCACTGGGCGCGACCAACGGCGCGATGGACGAGGCGGTCGGCAAGATCTACGTCGCCAAGTACTTCCCGGCCGAGAACAAGGTGCGCCTGCAGCAGATGGTCAGCAATATCGTCGATGCCTTCGGCAAGCGCGTCGACAAGCTGGACTGGATGGCCCCGGCCACCCGCGCCCAGGCCAAGGAAAAGCTGCGCACCCTGTACGTGGGCGTGGGCTATCCGGACAAGTGGAAGCCGTATGAGGGCCTGAAGGTCGTGGCCGACGACGCTTTCGGCAACGCCGTGCGCGCCGACGAGTTCCATACCGCCCAGCAGATCGCCAAGCTGCACCGCAAGCCGGACCGCACCGAGTGGTCGATGCCGCCGCAGCTGGTCAACGCCGTCAACCTGCCGCTGCAGAACGCGCTGAACTTCCCGGCCGCGATCCTGCAGCCGCCGTTCTTCGATCCGAAGGCTTCCGACGCCACCAACTACGGTGCGATCGGCGCCATCATCGGCCACGAGATCAGCCACAGCTTCGACGACCAGGGCGCCCAGTTCGACGCCCAGGGCCGCCTGCGCGACTGGTGGACCAAGCAGGACATGGAGCACTTCAAGGCCGCGTCCGCCAAGCTGGTCGAGCAGTACAACAGCTACAAGCCGTTCCCGGACCTCGCCGTGAACGGCCAGCTGACCCTGTCGGAAAACCTGGCCGACCTGGCCGGCCTGGCCGCTTCCTACGACGCCTACCACGTGGCTGCGGGCAAGGACGCCACCGAAGAAGGCGACCGCCAGTTCTTCACCGGCTTCGCCCACAGCTGGCGCAACAAGGCGCGCGAAGCGGCCGAGCGCCGCGGCATCCTGACCGACGGCCACGCGCCGCCGCAGTACCGCGCCGCCACCGTGCGCAACCTGGACGCCTGGTACAAGGCCTTCGACGTGCAGCCGGGCCAGAAGCTCTACCTGGCGCCGGAAGACCGCGTAAGAGTCTGGTAAACCTTTTCGGACGGTAACGAACGCCTGCGGCAAGGGGGCCAAGCCTAGAATGAATGGCCTGGCATTCCTTACCGCAGGTGCTCATGAAGCAGCATTATCTCGACATCAGGCGGCGCATGCTGCGCCCGCATCCCCCTATGGACCAGGACGACTTCCGGGACGTTGCAGAACGTACCCTGCATCATTACGACGAGGTCGCAACGCGTTTCTTCGCCGGCACGATCGACCACGACGTCAGCCAGAACATCGCCGCCCTGCTCGGCGCGATCGAGGCAGAACCTCCTTTCACCATCCTCGACCTCGGCTGCGGCCCGGGCCGCGACCTGAAGACCTTCAAGGAAATGGGCCACCGGGCCATCGGCCTGGACGGCAGCGCCAGGTTCGTGGAAATGGCCGCAAGCTATAGCGGCTGCGAAGTGTGGCTGCAGAATTTCCTCGACCTCGACCTGCCGGACGAGATGTTCGACGGAATCTATGCGAACGCCTCGCTGTTCCACGTGCCGCGCAGCCTGCTGCCCAAGGTACTCGCTGAACTGCACGATGCCCTCAAGCCGGGCGGCGTATTGTTCAGCTCCAACCCGCGCGGCAACAACGAAGAGGGCTGGAACGGCCCGCGCTGGGGCAGCTTCCACGACTATCCGGCCTGGGAAGCTTTCGTGGTCGGGGCCGGCTTTACGCCGATCCACCACTACTACCGCCCGGCCGGCCTGCCGCGTGACCAGCAGCCCTGGCTCGCCAGTGTGTTCCGTAAAAATTGATTCCACTACGTTAACCGGCGAACAGAGTGAGGTCCGCAATCGGCCCAAGATGGATCCGTGCCGCTCGACAGCCGAGCGGTAGCGACGGGACCTCGACACCGCCACCAGCTCCGGCGGTCCACCGGCTGGGATGCGCAGCGGAGCGAGGGTTCGTTAACTTACTGAAAGGAGGTGTCCATATGAACGAGGACCAGATCAAAGGCAAGGCCAAAGACATTGGCGGCAAGATTCAGGAAGGTGTCGGCAAAGCCGTTGGCAGCAGCGAGCAGCAAGCCAAAGGCCAATCGAAACAGGTCGAAGGCAAGGTGCAGGAAAAAGTCGGTGATGTGAAAGACGTTTTTACCGACAAGGGTAATCGCTGATCTGCGTTGCCTAAGCGCTACCCTCCAAAACAGCCGCCTCAGGGCGGCTGTTTTCTTTTCTGCCCGTCACAGCGGCCTCATCACAGCGATTTCAGGTACTCCGCCAGATCCCTGACCTCATCCGGGCTCAGCCCCAGCGACTGGCGCTGGTCATACAGCTTCACCACGTCTTCCAGTGTTGCCGCCTTGCCGTTGTGGAAGTAGGGCGGGTGCTGCCACACGCCACGCAGGGGCGACGTCCGGTATTTCTTGGTCGCGGTGCGCGATGCGTAACCGGGTGCGCCATTCGGTTCCGGTTCGCTGACCACTTCCGACACGGCATGCAGGCGCTCGTTGGCATCGGTGAACTTCGGCCCGCTGTGGCAGCTGATGCATTGTCCCTTGCCGTTGAACAGCAACTGGCCGCGCGCGGCCGCCACCGCATCGAAGCTGCCGGCCGGCGGTGTTGGGGCGTCGAGCGAGAGCTGGTAGGCGCGCAAGGCCGGCAGCGCCGGGGCTACCAGGTCCACGTTGCCGTTGGTGATGTCGACGCCGATGCGCGCGTCGGCGAAGTGCCCCAGGCCGCCCATCTGGGTCACGCCGACATAGCGGTTCCAGTAGCTGACGTCGTCGCCATCGCCGGTATAGGTGATGCTGTGGATGTCTTTCAGGCCATAGGCCGGCGGAATCAGTACCGGGCCGTTCTTGCCGTCGATATTGAAGCGCGGGTCGTACCGGCCCGGCCCCCAGGAGTTGTACACGGCCTTTTGCGCGGCGCTCAGCACGGGCGAGAGCGCGATGATCGCGCCCGGGTTCAGGTCGCGGTTCGGCCAGCCATCCAGGCGTTTGCCGATGCCTTTCGAAAACGAATCGTCGACGGTCGAATGGCACAGGGCGCAGGTGATGCCGACGCGCTTCAGCACATCCTTGCCGCCGACCGTGTTCACTTCGCCGACCAGGCCGACGACGGCGTTCAGCTTGAGCAGGGTGATCGTCGTCTGCGGGCTTTTCAGGTCGACGCTGCCATTCTTGATTCCCTGCTGCACGTCCGATGGCAATGCCTCGACATCGACCTTCAGGCCGACCGCAAGCGCGGTGGCCGGGTCGACCGACGAGGCGATGACTTCGTGCAGGCGCAGGGTGTCGGTCCATTTGGCTTCGTCGCCGAAGGTATCGAACCGGAAGGTCTTCTTGCCGAGCGCGACGAGCGCCGCGTCGTCGTCCGGCGGCGGCGGCCGGTGATGGTCGCCGCCTCCGCAGGCGGCAAGGACGGCGAGCGATATGAACACCGCCGGCCTGCGGGCATGGCGCGTCAGCATGATGGTCTCCTTTGCAGAATGGACGATGCCGCTTCAGGTACACGCTACGCCAGTCAAGCCGCGCCGATTTCGGCAATCGCAAGCGGGTGCTGGCGCAGCGGGGACTTCTGCGTATGGCATTGGATGAAGGAGACGCCTGCGCCGTTCCCGCGCGCGAGTTCAGGCGTTGGTGTCGGGTTTTGTCTCGGCGCGATCGCCGAGGATGTCCTGCACGTACAGCATCTTCACCAGCAGCATCAGGGTCGCCGTCATCGGCGTCGCCAGCGCGATGCCGGCGAAGCCGAAGATGGTGCCGAAGACCAGTTGCATCACGATGATCAGGGCCGGCGGGATCGACACCGCCCAGGAATCGATCATCGGCTGCATGACATAGCCATGCACCGTCTGGATGCCGAGGAACAGCAGGATCGTGTACAGGGCCAGCTGCGGGTCCACCGACAGGGCGATCAGCACCGCCGGCACGCCCGCCATGATGGGGCCGAGGTAGGGGATGAAGTCGAGCAGGCCGGCGATGATGCCGAGGATCAGTGCCAGCGGCACGCCCAGCAGGGTCAGCCCGATCGAGGTCGCCACGCCGGCGATCAGCATCGAGCAGGAGGTGCCAAGCAGCCAGCGCGCCAGCGTGCCGCCGATCTCGTCCAGCACCTGCGCGGCGCGCTCGCGCTTGCGCGGCGGGATCAGCGTGATGAAGCCGTCGATATAGCGGCGCGGCGCCATCGCAAAATAAATGCCGACGAACAGGATGATGGCGACGTTGCCGATCGCGCCCAGCACGCCGCCGAAGAACAGGCCGGCGTCCGGCACCATCCGGCCGAGGGATTGCATGAGCTGTTTGGGCTGCGGCAACTCGCTGGCGATGCGCTTGAGCAGGGGATGCTGTTCGACCATCTGCTGCAGGCGGTGCAGCGAGGCCGGCAGCTGTTGCGCCAGCTGGCTGGCCTGCTCGGCGATCTGCGGCGCCATCGCCCAGCCGCCCAGCCCGATCACGAGCAGCAGCAGGCCGACGACGATGCCCATCCCCAGCTTGCGGTTGATGTGGAAGCGGCGGCACAGGATGGCGCTCAGTTCGAACAGCAGGATGGCGAACAGTATGCAGGCGAACACCAGCAGCAGCGCATTGGCCGCGTAGTAAATGCCGGCCAGCAGGGCCAGGAACAGGGCGGCGATCCCGTCGACGAGGGCGAAGCGGCGCATCAGGCGGCGCTGGGCAGGCGTCGGCTTGGCGGCTTCGCTGGCGGGAGGGGTGGGATCCTGGTCGTTCATGACAAAATGCTATCAGCCAGGGATGTCGACCGGCGCGCGGCTGAGTATGTGCGTGCGCGAACGGAGCTGTCCATCAGGCACTCCTTATCATTGAATCACAGTCAATGAAAGGAGAGCACCATGAACTCGAACCAAGTCAATGGCAAACTGCAAGACATCGGCGGCAAGATTCAGGAAGAAGCCGGCAAGCTGGTCGGCAGTGAAGAACAGCAGGTCAAGGGCCTGAAGAACCAGGTCGAAGGCAAGACCCAGGAAAAGCTGGGCGACGCACAGGAAAAGCTGCACGACGCAACGAAGTAATGCCTAGGGTGGGCACAACGTGCCCACGCGGACGACTGTCGCAAAAAAAATAGCCGCTCACGAAGAGCGGCTATTTTGTTTTGATCGTGGGCACGTGGTGCCCACCCTACCTTACTTGGCGTTGGTGCCGCCGAGGTTCTTCTTGAAGAAAGCCTCGATCATCCCGTACACGTGGCGCTGGCCGGCGCGCGACGAGATGCCGTGCTTGGCGCCCGGATAGGTCATCAGCTCGAAGCGCACGTTGCGGTTCACCAGGGCGTCGATCAGGCGGGTCGAGTTGGTGAACAGCACGTTGTCGTCGGCCATGCCGTGCACCAGCAGCAGCGGCGACTTCAGGCCGTCCAGGTGGGCGAACACGCCGCTCTGCTTGTAGGCTTCCGGATTCGACTTCGGCGTCGCGCCCACGAACTGCTCGGTGTAGTGGGTGTCGTACAGCGACCAGTCGGTCACCGGCGCCACCGACACGCCCATCGCGATCTTGTCCGAACCCGCTTCCAGCAGGCGCAGGGTCATGTAGCCGCCGTAGCTCCAGCCGAACACGCCGACGCGCTTCGGATCGACGAAGCTCTGCTTGGCGAGCCAGTCGATGCCGGTCAGCTGGTCTTCGACTTCGTGCTTGCCCAGTTCGCCGTAGATGACGTCGGTGAAGGCACGCTCGCGGCGCGAGGAACCGCGGTTATCCAGCGTGAACACGACGAAGCCCTGCTGCGCCATGTACTGCTTGAACAGGTTGCCCCAGCCGCGGGTGACCTGCTGCGAGTGCGGGCCGCCGTAGACGAACAGGAACACCGGATAGCGCTTGGCCGGGTTGAAATTGGCCGGCTTGATCATCGAATAGTACAGGGTCTGGCCGTCGTGCGCCTTGATGTTGCCGAACTCGGTCGGCAGGTGGTTCGACATGTACTTCGCGTACGGATGGTCCTTGTTCAGCTCGTTATGCTCGAGCCACTCGACCATCGAACCGTCGGCCTTGCGGATCGACACTTGCGGCGGGGTCTTCGGGTCCGAGAAGGTGTCCACGAAGATCTTGCCGTTGCGCGAGAAGGCGGAGCTGTGCATGCCGTCGGCCTTGGTGATGCGCACCGGCTTGTCCGCATTGCTGCCGTCCAGGTTCAGCGCGTAGGTCTGCCTGTCGATGACCGCATCCTTGTTCGATGCGATGTAGACCTTGCCTGCGTCTTCGTCGACGGCCAGGATCTCGTCGACGCCCCATTCGCCCTTCGAGATCGGGAACAATTCCTTACCGTTCAGGTCGAACAGGTAGAGGTGGTTGCGGCCGGTGCGCTCCGAGGCCCAGATGAAGGCCGGGCGGTTCTTCAGGAACTTCAGGTCGTCGTGGATGCTGACCCAGGTCTTCGAGGTTTCGGTCAGCAGGGTGCGCTGCGCCAGGCTGGCGGCATCGACGGCGACCAGATCGAGGCGCTTCTGGTCGCGCGACTGGCGCTGGTAGACCAGGGTCCGCGAGTCTCCGCTCCAGTCGGCGCGCACCAGGTAGATGTCTTTCTCGGCGCCGAGATCGACCTTCTTCTGCGCGCCGGTAGCCGGGTCGACGATCATCAGGTCGACCAGCACGTTCGGATCGCCGGCGGCCGGGTAGCGCTGGTCGATCACTTCGGTGCGGTCGGCGAAGATCTCGAAGCGGCGCGCGACCGGCACCGGGGCTTCGTCGTAGCGCTTGTAAGCGATCGCCGAATCGTCTGGCGCCCAGTAGTAACCGGTGCGCTGGCCCATTTCTTCCTGGGCGACGAATTCGGCTTCGCCGTTGTGGATGGTGCCCTTGCCGTCGGTCGTCAGCTGGCGTTCCTGGCCGGTCGACAGGTCGATCACGACCAGGTTCTGGTCGCGCACGAAGGACACGTAGCGGCCCTTCGGCGAGATCTTCGGATCGCCCACGTTACCCGAGGCAACCTTGCGCGCATTGTCCGGATTGGCGACGTCGACCAGGTAGAGGTCGCCGGCGATCGGCACCAGGATCTGCTTGCCATCCGGCGACCAGCTGTAGTTGATGATGCCGGACAGGCTGGCGGTACGCGCGCGTTCACGGCGCGCCTTTTCTTCCAGCGACAGGTTCTCGTTCGGGACCAGTTTCTTGGAGTCGACCAGGCGGTGCGTGGTCTTGTCCTTCATATTGTATTCCCACAGGTCCAGCTGGAACTGGTTGTCGGCACGGCCGCGCAGGAAGGTCACGCGTTCGCCGTCGGGCGATACACGCACGTTACGAACGCCAGGACCAGCCAACGCCGGGTCGGCGTAGAGTCGGTCCAGGGTCAGGCGTTCCGCGGATGCGGGAACGGCCGACAGGGCGGCCAGGAGGCAGAGAAGAAGGCGCATGGATTGTCTCGCGGATAAAAATTAATTTTGTGCAACGGCGAGACGATACCAGAGTCGACGGCGAAAAGCTGTAATTACCGGGGTGCGGAAGCGTCCGTGTGGACAGGCTTCCACCCGGCGCCGGTTTTCCTGACGATGGCGTAGTGATAGGAGCCCTCGAGCTGCGCGCACCGCAAGACGAGTTCGTCGGTGCCGTCGTCGTCCAGGTCCAGATGGTCGAAATACTTGCATCCCTCTTCCGTCATCGCGCCCGAGCCAGGCGCGGCACGGTAGCGCCCACCAGGCCCCGGCTCGGCAATGATCAGCAGGGAGGCGTAGATGTCTTCCGGATTGCCGTAGTGGACGTCGTCCATCGAGCCGCCCAGCACCCAGCTGCCAAACAACACGCGTCTGCCATCGCGCGAACTTTGTCCCACCTTCAGCGTCGTATCGAGCTTGCCTTTCGACATGGCGTCGAGGAAGGCCTTCTTTTCCCTCGCTGTCCACGACGATGCGCGGACCCAGCCTTGCGCCAGCTGCGCGAGCAGCGCCTTCTGGTCGCGATCCGGCTCGGCGGAGACGAGGCCGCTGCCGGCCAGCTTCGCATCGATCGCCACCCCGGACCGGACCTTCGCGGCGCCGGGGAGGGGCAGGGCCCGTACCATCGTGCCGGCCGGGCAGGCCGCCACCGCGCAGTCCAGCTGGATATCGGTGACGACCGAACCGGCGCGGCCGCCGCCGGAATACAGCGCGTACCACATGCCGCGCTGGTAGAACTCCTGCCCCGTGCCGGGCGCCAGGCTGTCGCTCAGGACGCCATTCCTGCGTTGCCCGATCGGTTCGAGATAGCCGGAGGTGAAGGCGTAGATCGTCGCCGGCTCGCGAACCGGCAGGCTGGCCTGGCCCCGGTCGACCAGCCTGGGGACGACCGGCGCGGTGCGGGCAAGCGTGTCGGCGCGTACCCAGCCGGCCCAATAGACATCGTCGCCGGCGGCGTCGACCGGCAGGTATTCCGGACGGACGCATAGCCAGTCCTTGCCGTCGCTGCTGGCGTCATCCTTGCATTGGCCCGGCAGCATGTCGTCGCCCGGCTTGCCGAGATAGGTCACGTCGCGGCCGGCGAGGAGTTCTCCCTTGACAGTCGCGTCCTGCCGCGGCGCCGTGCGCACATTCGCCAGCGGGACGGCGACGTACAGCTTTTGTTCGAACCCATATTCCTTTGTGCCGGCATGCGCGGTTCCGCAGAGCGTGCCGAAGGCGGCGATGGCGAGGGAAAGAAGACGGGTGACGTGCACGAGGGATCGATCGCTGTTGAACGTCCCTTATGCTGTCATATGGAAATCATTCGATCAATGCGCGGTGCACCAATTATCGTGACTGCACGGCCGCTTCGCGCACGCGCTGCTTCGACAGATTGTTGAGCGACCAGGCGAGCAGCACCGCCGCCACCGTCAGTCCCAGCACCAGGCCGATCCAGAAGCCGGTGGCCTGCATCGGCGCGCCAGGCGACCACGGGAACCAGGCCGGCGCCCACCCCAGGATCCACCCGACCGGCAGGGCCACGCCCCAGAACGCGATCATCTGGATCACCATCGGCGAACGCGTCACCTTGTAGCCGCGGATCGCCGAGGCGGCCGCGACCTGGGTCGAATCGGACAGCTGGAAGATGGCGGCCAGCAGGAGCAGCATGGCGCAGGTGGCCTGGACCGCCGGATCGGAGGTGTACATGGCGGCGATCTGCCAGCGGAACAGGGCGATGCACAGCGCCGACAGCAGGCCGAACGAAATGCACATGCCGGTGCCGACCCAGGCCACGAAGCGCGCGCGCTGCGGATTGCCTTCGCCCATCGACTGGCCGACGCGGGTCAGCGCGCCGATCGCAAAGCTGAGCGGCACCATGAACACCAGCGAGATGAAATTCAGCGCGACCTGGTGCGCCGACACCTGCACCACGCCGAAGCGCGCCACCAGCAGGCTGACAACGCCGAAGGCGCTGACCTCGGCGAAGTGGGTGACGCCGATCGGCAGGCCCAGGCGCAGCATGCTGCCGATCTCGCCCCAGTTCGGGCCTTCCCAGCGCGTGAACGGGTAGGTGGCGCGGTAGGCGGCCGACACCTTGATCCAGCCGACCATCGCCGCCAGCATCAGCCAGACGCCGCTGGCGGTCGAGACCGCGCAGCCCAGCGCGCCGAGCTTGGGGAAACCGAAGCTGCCGAAGATGAAGAGCCAGTTGACGACGATGTTGTACAGCAGCCCGAAGATGGCGATGACCATGATCGGCTTGGTCTGGTTGATGCTGGTCGTGTACCCGTACAGCGCGCGGTAGCAGGCAAAGGCCGGCATGCCGAGGCTGATGATATGGAGAAAAGTCTTGGCGCGGTCGGCCACGGCCTGCTCGAGGCCGATGTGATCGAACAGCAGGGCGCACAGGTTGGCCGCCACGCAGCCGGCGATCCCGACGATCGCGCCCATCCACAGCGACTCGCGCACCGAATGCGAGATCTTGTCGAAGCGTCCGGCGCCCATCTCGTGCGCGACCACCGAATTCACGGCCATCATGACGCCCATCACGGTCACCAGGATGATCGACCAGACCGAAGTACCGAGCGAGACGGCGGCCAGCTCGGCCGCGCTGACGTGGCCCGTCATCGCCACGTCCGCCACACCCATGCCGACGGTCGCGAGCTGGCCGACCAGCATCGGCCAGGACAGGCGCCAGAGGGTCGCGATCTCGGTGCGGATGGGAGGAGAAACGTGCGCGGTGGTAACAGTTGACGTCATGACTCGGCTAACTCGGGGAAACCGGCCATTTTACTGATTAATTGATTGGTGGGCACGATGTGCCCACCCTACGGCTGCGTGACACCAGGCACGTATCAATGGCGTCCAGCCTCGCGCGGCGGCACCGTCTTCAGGTAGGCGTACAGAGCGCGCACGTCGGTATCGTTCATCTGCTTGAGGGAGCCGAAGGGCATGACCGGACTGATCGGCTTGCCGTCCGGGCGGTGGCCGCTGCGCAGCATGGCCATGAACAGCTCCGGGGTCGGGTAGCGGACCATGGCGCTGCCCTTGCCGGGCGTCAGGTTGGCCGCCGCGGGCCAGGACGGCGGCGTGCCGGGAATCCTACCGCCGCTGAGTGCCGCGCCGTGGCAGCCGATGCAGGCATTCGCCACATAGCCGCCGTACTCGGGCGTGACGGCGGCCGGCATCAGGCGCGCCGGGGCCTGCGCATGGTCGATCTTTTCGGACGCGTCCTGGATCATGCCAAAGGCGTACAGGGCCTTCACCTGGGCCGGTACGTCGATCACGGCCTTGTTGCCGGGCACGGGGCGCATCTGCTGGAGGTAGGCAACCAGGGCCGCCATGTCCTCGTCGGTCAGGCGGCTGTAGTCCTCGCTGGGCATGATCATGACCGGGTTGCCGTTCGGCTTGACGCCGTGGCGCACGGTGCGCACCCAGTCGACGACCTTGTAGCCGGCCGTGGTGCCGTTCGGTCCGGCGGTGATGTTGGGGGCGACCACGACCATGCCGGCGTCCTGGACGACGGTCTTGCCGGCGCCGTTATCGCCATGGCATTCGGCGCAGCCGCGCGTGTTGTACAGGTAGCGTCCACGCTCGATGCGCGCGGGGTCGGGCAGCACGTCCAGGGCCGGTACCTGCAGCACCACGGTGCGCGCCATCTTGCGCTCGCCGAGCGCCTTGCCGACCACGGTTGCCGCCACGCCCAGCAGGGCGAGCGCCACCAGCGCGATGCTGGTCCGTTTGACCCATTTGTTCATATCTGCCCCCTGGTAAAGACATTCGCGTTGCCAATTTAGCACTGCTCAGCAGTATTGCCTAGCTGGTCGAACGATGGGGACCATGCTGTATCCATTCTGGGCAAAGCAAAGGGGGGCGGGATGTGCGAAATCAGCAGTCGTACGCACAATGCATGCGGTCCGCCGCCGGCACCCGCGCGCACGATAAGGGGCCGGGCGTAAGTATTTGATTTCCTTAATGCTTTCCCACTGCGGCGATTATCTTCACATTCTGCCTTTTGATCGTTCTATAATGGCGACCATAAGTTACAGAATAGACTAGGGGATAGTCCATGAAGTATGCACTGGTTTTGGAAAAGAATACGCAATTATGTAATGACACAACCGCAGTGCTGGCATCGATGGGGTACCTGACAACCCCGGTATTCAATGAAAAAAAGGCCCTGTACGCCGCCCGTCTAATCCAATTCGATTTGATCGTCACCTTTACCGCCATTAACCCGGGAGACAGGCGTTCCCTGACCGGTGAATTGAAACGGTGTTTGCCGGAAGCGACGGTCATATTATTGACCGATCCGGAATCGGGGCAAGCCGTCGACGAGAATATCGATGGCGTCTCGGCCGTCCTGTACCGGCCCCTCACGGCGCAGGAAGTCCGCAGCGTCCTTGAATCCGGCGAGGATGGTTTCGGATTGCAGCCGCCGCCATCGCAGCCTGTCTGCGAAAGACGACAATCCTTCGCCTGACGGCCTTCGTGATCAATTGATGAGGCGGCCCAGTTCCACGCGCTGGATCGCCAAGGGATCACCCTGGCCGGCGGATTTCCGATACCAGCGCAGCGCTTCGTCGAGGTCGGCCGGCATGCCTTGTCCTCTTTCGTAACGTCTGGCCAGATCGAATTGGGCATGTGCGTGCCCCAGCTCGGCGGCGCTGCGCAACACGAGCAGGGCCTGCTCCCGCTCCGCGTCGCTTTTCGCGCTTGTCGACAGCAGCAGGCTCAGATGGTAGCGCGCGTTGAGGTTGCCGCCTTTCGCGGAGCGCGCCGCGGCTTGCGTCGCTTCGACGAGGCCGGCGTCGCCCAGGTACCAGACATAGTCAACTTCGCGCCATAGCTCACCGATACTGCCGGCCATGCGTTCGAACACGCACTCGGACAATGCGGCCCGCGCCGCATTGTCCAGGTCGGCGGAGCCGCTGGAATTGAGGAGGATCCAGCGGGCTACGGTGCCGTCCGGGCGAATGAGAAACCCGACTCTGCTGATGCCCGACGCTGAATTCTTCACGGCGTTGAGCGGATATTCAGGCGCCTTGCACGAGGCTGGCAGCTCCGCCTGCGCCGGCCCGGAAGCGCAGGAAGGCACTGCCAAGCATGACAACGCGGCAATCGTCAGCAGGCGTTTCGAAAAGCGGAGCATCATGGCAGGAGTTTGTTGAGCGAACCTCAACTGTAGATGGCCATTGCTATATTGTAAAGTCAGCACATCCCCGGCCTGATCGAGGGATCTGGTTGAAATGCAAGCTTGTCACCATCACATAAGGCCCATCTCATCCATCCAACCTGATCGGGAGCCACGCTCGTGGAATACAAGGACTACTACCAGATCCTCGGTGTCGAACGGACCGCGTCAGCCGACGACATCAAGAAGGCTTACCGCAAGCTGGTCCGGCAATACCACCCGGATGTCAGCAAGCACAAGGACGCAACCGAAAAGACCAAGGAAATCAACGAAGCCTACGACGTGCTGGGCGACGCCGAAAAGCGCGCCGCCTACGATGCGCTCGGCCAGGGGCGGCGCCACGGCCAGGAATTCCAGCCGCCGCCCGACTGGGGCCAGCAGTACGACTTCGGCGGCGGCGGAAGTGCGGAGGACATCTTCGCCGACCTGTTCGCCCACATGGGACGCGGGCGCGGACGGCGCGGCGGGATGGGAGCGGGCATGGGCGGCGGCATGGGCGGCGGCGGCTTCCAGATGCGCGGCGAGGACATCCACGCCGCCATCTCGATCGATCTGCGCGACGCCTACCAGGGCGCGACGCGTACCATCAGCCTGCGCGCCGGCCAGCAGGAAAAGACCTTGAGCGTGAACATCCCGAAGGGCGTGACGCCGGGCCAGCAGCTGCGCCTGGCGGGCCAGGGCCATCCGGGCATGGGCGGCGGCGGACCGGGCGACCTGTTCCTGGAAATCCAGTTCAACCAGGACCAGCGCTACCGCGTCGAAGGCAGCAGCGTGTACCAGAACGTGCCGGTGGCGCCGTGGGAAGCGGCGCTCGGCGCCAGCATCCCGGTACCGACGCCGGCTGGGACGGTCGAGGTGACGGTGCCGCCGGGCTCGCAGAGCGGCCGCAAGCTGCGCCTGAAGGGCAGGGGCATCCCGTCGTCCCAGCCGGGCGACCTGTACCTGATCCTGGATGTGGTGCTGCCGCCGGCCACCAGCGACCGCGCGCGCGAGCTGTACCAGCAGATGGCGCGCGATCTTGCCTTCAACCCACGCGAACGCATAGGAGCATAAGCGATGCCTGAGATGACGAGCCTGAGCGGCGTATTACTCGACGACGCTGCCCTGACCCTCGATGAACTGGCGCGCGCCTGCAATGTCGAACCGGACTGGGTCGTGCGGCGGGTGCGTGCCGGCATCCTCGGCGGCCAGCCTGCGGTCGAGGTCATGGAATGGCGTTTCCGCAGCGGCGACCTGCTGCGCGCGCGCCGCCTGCTGAGCGTCGAGCGCGACTTCGACGCCAACGAAGACGTGGCCGCGCTGGTGGTCGACCTCGGCGACGAGGTGCGGCGCCTGCGCGCGCGCCTGCACGCGCTGGGCCTTGACTGAATTCACTCAATTTCGGTCAAGTTCCTGCAGGCACGCGCGCGCCGCGCCGTGCCGGGCAAAACTACAATCGGTCCTCCCACAGCGATCACTTCCATCGACGATACGGAGGTAGCATGCAACAGAATTCCCAACAACAAGGGGGCCGCGCCCTGCAGGGAAAACGCGTCGCCATCCTGATGACGGATGGCGTGGAGCAGGTCGAATACACGGGGCCGCGCAGCTTCCTCGAAGAGCAGGGCGCCCAGGTGACGCTGGTGTCGCCGAAGCAGAGCGGCGACGAGATCCAGGGTTTCAACCATATGGACCTGGGCGACAAGTTCAAGGTCGAGATGAACGTGCGCGATGCGCGCCCGGCCGACTTCGACGCGCTGGTGCTGCCGGGCGGCGTCGCCAATCCGGACCAGCTGCGCCTGTCCACCGAAGCGATCACCTTCATCCGCGAATTCGGCCGCGAGAACAAGCCCATCGCCGCCATCTGCCATGGCCCGTGGACCCTGATCGACGCCGACCTCGTCACCGGCAAGCGCGTGACCAGCTGGCCGACCCTGCAACTCGACCTGCAGAACGCGGGCGCGCAGTGGACGGACGAGCAGGTGGTGGTCGACGGCAAGCTCGTCACCAGCCGCAAGCCCGACGACATCCCGGCCTTCAACCAGGCCATCCTGAGCGAGCTGGCGCATTGAAGCTGTACTTGGAGGTTCTATGGAACAAGTTGAGGAAGCCGGCAAACCCCTGCAGGGCAAACGCGTCGCCATGCTGATGACGGATGGCGTGGAGCAGATCGAATACACCAGCCCCCGCGCCTACCTGGAAGAGCGCGGCGCGACCGTGGTGCTGCTGTCGCCGAAGAATGCCGGAGAGGAAGTACAAGGCTTCAACCACCTGCAGCCGGCCGACAAATTCAAGGTCGAGATGAACGTGCGCGACGCCAACCCGGCCGACTTCGACGGCCTGGTCCTGCCGGGCGGCGTGGCCAATCCGGACCAACTGCGCTTAAGCAAGGAAGCGATCGACTTCATCCGCGGCTTCGAGGTCGAGGAAAAGCTGGTCGGCGCCATCTGCCACGGTCCCTGGACCCTGATCGATGCCGGCATCGCCACCGCCAAGCACCTGACCAGCTGGCCGAGCCTGAAGCGCGACCTCACCAATGCCGGGGCCGAATGGACCGATGAAGAAGTGGTCGTCGATGCGCGGCTCGTTACCAGCCGCAAGCCGGCTGATTTGCCGGCTTTTAATGATGCGCTGGCGAAGGAGTTGATGGTGGCGGAGGGGACGGATCCTGGGCCGACTTCCTGACCTTGGAATTTGGCCGGAGAAGTCCGCCGCGCCGCGCTCGTTAGCGCTGGATCGAGCATCGTGCAGATCGCTGCGCGCAGAGTGAGTGCTACTTGTTCGTACGACGCAGGACGGGGTGGATGTGAGTCACTTCATGCGCGGCAGGCGGACTTGGTGATGGGGAACGAGGGGAGTTGCAAGCAGATCCTGAACGTTACATGAATGTTACGCGAGGAAAAAAACCGGTAAGCTTCCCTTGGTTAGGATACTATTTCCGGTGCGCTAGCGCAGATTAATACTATAAAGCAGGCAAGCCCTGCTCATCTTGTGCGCTGGTGTGACATGGGAAACAGGCCGCGTGACGCCCAAAGCTGAAGCCTATGTCTGGTTGTTTTGTCAATTATCCATGAGACAGATATGGCACACAGCGTCTTTCCCTCAGTGACTCCGGCCGACTCCGTACTTGCGGGCTACGGCTTGTGTCAAACCTCCGATATCGAAGAGGCTCGTTCCGTCGGCGAGCGTATCTTTTGTAAAAACGCCATCTATTCCAGAGATCCCAATTTCAATACACGCGTGAACTACCGGCGTGCAGGGAGTCTGGGCGTCGGGCGCATGACCTATGGTGGCGAAACCATCATCGATCCGGATGTGATGGAATCTTTTTCGCTGGTCCAGATTCCGATCCACGGCCGCGAATTCATCGAGTCTGACGGCAGACGAGCCTTGTGCGAATCCCAGCAGGGCGTGGTCCTGAACGCACATGCCCGCACACGCATCCAGCACATGGCCGGCACCGAGAAAATCATCATCCGTGTCGATAACGAAGTGGTAAAGCGCCAGTGTCAGCAGCATCTCGGCCGTACCTTGCAGAAGGATGTCGAATTCAAGATGGAAATGGCGCTGGACACGTCCGACGGCCGCAGTCTGATCCAGATGCTGGCATGGATGTGCGATGTTCTGTCGAACACCGACACGCTGTCGCCACTGTTGAGCACCCAGTTCGAAACCACGTTCGTGGGCATGCTGCTGAGCTGCCAGCCGAATAACTACAGTGCCGAACTGTGCGAGGACAAAGGCCATTCCATTGCACCGTCCTTCGTCAAGCGAATCGAGCATTACATCGAAGAGCATGCTCATGAGCCGATCTCGGTGGGCGACCTGGCGGAATATGCCGGCGTCAGCACCCGTTCCCTGTTTTCCGGTTTTCGCCGCTTCCGCAATACCTCGCCCATGCATTATTTGAAGGAGGTGCGCCTGCGCCGCGTGCGCGACGAACTTCTGCAGGCTCCGCCGTCCAGTGGTGCCGTGACCGCCGCGGCATTTCGCTGGGGCTTCAGTCATCTGGGCCACTTCACGACCGACTACAAGCGTCGTTTTGGCGAAACCCCCTCCGAAACACTGATGCGCTCCTGATCCGCATCCCAGTCTGTTCGACCGTGCATCCCATGTGGCCGCAGCCGGCCGGCCACATCACGACCATCCCACGAGCGCCGCTCCGGCGCAGTCTTGTCACGGACATTTGATCCGTTCCTGAACGCAGCTTCCTGCATTGGCGGGATAAGGGTTTCGCCGGCGGGAGTGCCGGCGGCGCCCGGCCTGCCCTAGGATCGAATCAAAAGCGGTGTCTACATGATGATCAGACCAGGAGACAAGATGAACGCAAGGAATTTAATGAACGCAATGCGCGTCCACGACGCTAGCGGCCGTTTCCAGTTGGAGGAGATTCCCCGCCCAACACTGCTGCGCCCGACGGATGTGGTCGTCGAGGTGAAGGCGTCCGGCGTCGTGCCCAACCTGCGCAATGTGATCAGCCACTATGGCGAACGGTCTTACCTGACCTTGCCGGACTTGCCGGCGATTTTTGGTCTCGATACCGCAGGCGTCGTCGCGGAAGTCGGTCCTGCGGTGACCGGCATCGTGCCTGGCGACCGTGTGTACATCAATCCGGGGCGCTCCTGCGGTTCGTGTAACGCCTGCCGCAGGGCCGATCCGACCAACTGCGTTGCCTATACCTTCCAGGGTTATTTCGGATTCGGACCGCGTTCCAAGCAGATTTACCGGCAGTACCCGTACGGCGGGTTCAGCCAGTATGCGACGGCGCCGGCGGACGGCCTCGTCAAGTTGCCGCAGGCGGTCAGCTTCGAGCAGGCCGCCCGCTTCGGTTATCTGGGCACGGCCTACTCGGGCTTGCGCAAGGCGGGCGTCGGTCCCGGCAAGACGGTCCTGATCAGCGGTGCCAGCGGCACGCTTGGCCTGGGCGCAGTGCAGCTTGCCCGTGCAATGGGTGCGGTCAAGATCTTCTGCGTGGCGCGCAATGCCGAGTTGCTCGAACGCGTGCGCCTGCTCGATCCGGCGCGTATTCGCACCTTCTCGTATGGCTCGGGCGACCTCGGCGCCTGGGTCCGCAGCGAAACCGACGACATGGGTGTCGACGCGGTGCTCGACGCCATCGGCCCGGGCGCCTCGCACCAGGTCACCCTCGACTGCTTGCGGTCGCTGGCGCGCGGCGGTCGCCTGGTCGAGGTGGGGGCGATGTCCGATCCGCTGCCGCTGAACCTGCACGAAATCATGTGCTCGCAAATCAGCCTGATGACTTCTCTATGGTTCACCGTCGGCGAAGGCCAGGACATGGCTTCCATGGCCGAGGCCGGGACCCTGGATTTGAGCGTGTTCGAGAATCACACCTATGCGCTGGAGCAGGCTAACGAGGCGCTCGCCGATGCGGAACAGCGCAAGGGCGGCTTCGTCAACGTGGTGATCGTGCAGTAAGCGCACGGCCCGTATGGAACAAGACAGGAAAGGAGCCTGACATGGTGAGACGTATTGTGACCGGTGAACGTAACGGCAAGTCGGTGGTGGTATCCGACGGTTTGGTAGAGAACACGCATGACTACGCGTCGGTGCCGGGCTTCCGCACCACGCTCGCATGGGCGACGACGACGGCGGAGCCGACCTTGCCCTTCGACGGACGCGATCCGGTGCCCGGCGTGCAGTCCATGCTGCCGGCGCCACATGGCACGCGCCTGATCGTCGTGCAATTCCCGCCCGACAGCGTGATGGCAGCACCAGGCTTCGACGGCGCCGCCGCCGGCGCAGAATACGCCAGGTACCTGCCGGGCCTGGCCGAATCCTTCGATACCGATGGCTCCGGTTTCCATCGTACCGCGACGGTCGACTATGACGTCATCCTGTCGGGCGAGCTTTGGCTCGAACTCGACGATGGCGAGGTCCGGCATCTGAAGGCAGGCGACGTCGTGATCCAGAATGGCACGCGCCACGCCTGGCGCAATCGCACCGAAACGCCGGCGGTGATGCTGTCCGTGCTCATCGGCGCAAATTAAATCAGGAGTTTCCCATGTCCTCTCACCACGCGCACGCACATCAGGGCGAAGTCGACGAGCACGCCGCCGAGAAGCTCGAATGGAGCGATGCGATGCTGCTCGGTCATGCTCCGATGGACGACGCACACGAGGAGTTCGTCGAGGTCGTCAAGGCACTCGCCGCATGCAATGCCGTCACTGCCCTGGGCTGCCTGCAGGCAGTCGAGGACCACCTGGTGGCGCATTTCGGCAGCGAGAAGGCGTGGATGGAGCGCACCGATTATCCGAACATGGATTGCCACCTCGACGAACATCAGAAGGTGCTCGACTCGGTGCAGCATGTGAACGGGCTGGCGAAGATCGGGCAGGTCGGCCTGCGCGACGTGCGGCGCCTTGCCGTCGCGCTCGCCGACTGGTTTCCCAAGCACGCCACTTACCTCGATTCCGCGCTGTCCACATGGATCAGCAAACGCCGGCATGGTGGAGCACCGGTGATCCTGCGGCGCGACCTTGCCCGGGACCCGCAGCAAGACCCGGTCTTCGCCTGAGGCATGCGGATGAAAGACAAGGTCGGCCTGGTGACGGGCGGCGGCTCGGGCATGGGGCGTGCGGCGTCGCTGGCCCTCGCGCGGGAAGGCGCGACGGTGGTGCTGGCCGGCCGCACCGAAGCCTCGCTCCTTGCGGTGCGTGATGAGATCGCCAGAGCGGGCGGCCAGGCCGAGATCCGGGTGGCGGACGCGTCGTGCCGCGAGGACAATGAAGCACTCGTCGCGTTCGTCGAGTCGCGTTTCGGGCGTCTCGATTTTGCGTTCAACAATGCGGGCGGCCACGCCGACTTCAAACCGATCGACCGCACGCCAGTCGAGGAATCGGAATGGGTCATCGACCTCAACTTCAAGGGCGTCTATTACGGCGTGAAGTACCAGGTCGAAGCGATGCTGCGTACCGGGGGAGGGGCCATCGTCAACAACGCGTCGATCTTCGGCCTGCGCGGCATGAGCGGGATTGCCCACTACGTGGCAGCCAAGCATGCGGTGGTCGGTCTCACCAGGGCGGTAGCGCAGGAGTACGCTGCCCGGAACATCCGTATCAATGCGATTTGCCCTGGCGCGACCGAGACGCCGAATTACATGCGCTCGACGGGGGGCGACATCCATCTGCTCGATGACATGATTCCCATGCGCCGCATCGGTCAGCCCGATGAAGTGGCCGAGGCCGTGTTGTACCTGCTGTCGGACAGGTCGGCCTATGTCACCGGTACCACGCTGTCGGTCGACGGCGGCATGACGGCCTGAAACGGGCCTGCTTCCACCAGCCTTCCACGGGAAGGCGCATCCCCGTTCCGGTGTCATACCGAAGAGTGCACGAAAAGCGCCTGCGCTTTTCTGCATTGGCGGGATAGTGGATTCACCTACGGGAGCGCCAAGCGGGATGCCGCTACGTAGCATGGGTTCCACAGCTTCCCACAGGAGTGAAGCGTTTTCCCGTCCGTAGGAGATTTTCATGGCAGATCAACCCGTTGTCCGTCGCCGCGTCGTCAAGAACGGCATCAGCGAAGAGCGTACCAACAGCAGTAAAGTCCAGAGCCAGTACCAGCCGTACAAGGATGCGGCGTGGGGCTTCATCAACCACTGGTACCCCGCCTTGTTCAGCAATGAACTGCCGGAAGACCATGTCGAAGGTATCCAGATCTGTGGTATTCCGATCGTCCTGCGCCGTGTCGACGGCAAGATCCACGCGCTGAAGGACCAGTGCGTGCACCGCGGCGTGCGCCTGTCCGAGAAGCCGACCTGCTTCACCAAGGACACGATCTCCTGCTGGTACCACGGGTTCACGTTCAACCTCGAATCCGGCATGCTGTCCACCATCGTGGCCAACCCGGAAGACAAGCTGATCGGTACGACGGGCATCACGACTTATCCTGTGCAGGAAGTGTCCGGCATGATCTTCGTGTTCGTGCGCGAAGACGATTTCCCTGATGCCGATGTCCCGCCGCTGTCCGAAGATTTGCCGTTCCGCTTCCCCGAAAGCAGCGAGCGCTTCCCGCACCCCTTGTGGCCGGCCTCGCCGAGCGTACTGGACGATAATGCGGTGGCGCTGGGCATGCACCGTACCGGTTTCGGCAACTGGCGCATCGCCTGTGAAAACGGCTTCGACAATGCGCACATCCTGGTCCACAAGGACAACACCATCATCCACGCGATGGACTGGGTGCTGCCGCTGGGCATCTTGCCGACCGCCGACGACTGCATCGCATCCATCGAGGACGAGAACGGTCCCAAGGGGATGGTCCAGTGGCTGTTCACCGAGAAGTGGGCGCCGGTGATGGAAAACAAGAAACTCGGCCTGAAGATCGAAAACACCAAGGGCCGTCCTTACCGGACCTCGGTCGTGTTGCCGGGTGTGCTGATGGTGGAAAACTGGCCGGAAGAGCACGTCGTGCAGTATGAATGGTACGTGCCGATTACCGACGACACGCATGAGTACTGGGAAGTACTGGTGCGCGTCTGCCCGACCAAGGCGGACCGCGAGAAGTTCCAGTATCGCTTCGACCGCGTCTACAAACCGCTGGCGCTGCACGGTTTCAACGACTGCGACCTGTATGCCCGCGAGGCGATGCAGAACTTCTATGCCGACGGCACCGGCTGGGACGACGAGCAGCTGGTATCGACGGACGTGTCTCCGATCACCTGGCGCAAGCTGGCCTCGCGTTGGAACCGCGGCATTGCCAAGCCTGGACGCGGCGTGAATGGCGCACTGAAAAACACCAGCCTGCGCTTCAAGGACACGGCGGATGGCTTGCGCCCTGGCTACAAGGTTCCGAAGATCCCGGACGAAGAGTAATCGCAGGCAGGACCGCACAGCCGTGCGGTCCTGCTTCGCCGACTGTGGCCAGGAGCGAGCATGGAAAACGAATTGCATTATCTTGAAATAGCCGAGCTGTCGCAGATGATCCGCGGCGGCAAAATTTCGCCTGTCGAGCTGGCGAAGGCGCAACTGGCGCGCATCGAACAGCTCGACGGCAATCTCAACAGCTACGCTTATGTCGCGGCGGAACAGGCGCTGGCGCAGGCGCGCCAGGCGGAAACCGAACTCGCGCGTGGCGAATACCGTGGTCCCTTGCACGGCGTACCGATCGGCATCAAGGATCTGTTCTGGACCAAGGACATGCCGACCACGGCGGGCACCACGATTTACCGCGACTATTTCGCGCAGGAAGATGCCACGGTGGTGGCACGCCTGAAGGAAGCCGGCGCCGTCATTCTCGGCAAGCTGCGCATGACCGAAGGGGCTTTTGCCATCCACCACCCGGACTTGCCGGCGCCAAGCAATCCCTGGAACACAGCGCATTGGCCCGGTGCGTCGTCCAGCGGCAGCGGCGTGGCGACGGCCGCCGGCCTGTGCTTTGCTGCCTTGGGCACCGACACCGGCGGCTCGATCCGCTTCCCCTGCGCCGCGAATAACCTGACCGGTCTGAAGCCCACCTGGGGCCGCGTCAGCCGTTACGGCGCCTTCGAACTGGCGGCAAGCCTCGACCACGTCGGCCCGATGGCGCGCAGTGCCAGGGACGTGCTTTCCCTGCTGTCCATCATGGCCGGTCACGATCCCAGGGATCCGACGTCGCTGCCCGGCTCCGGCCTGGACATTGCCGACAGCGGCGGCGGCTTCGAGGGCTTGCGCATCGGCGTGGACGAGTCCTGGCTGAGCGACGGTGTCGATCCGGACATCCAGCAAGGCCTGCAGCACATCATGGCCTTCATCCGTGACGGCGGCGGCGTCCTGCAAAGCGTGCGCATGCCGGATACCCGTGCCGTCAGCACCAACTGGGAACGTCACTGCGGTGTCCAGACTGCGGTCGCGCATGAAGCCACCTACCCGGACCGGGCCGCCGAATATGGGCCCGCCTTGAGCCGCCTGATCGACGGCGGGCGCGAACTGAGCGGCCTGGAATACCAGCGCATTTTGCTCGCCGCGCAAGGCTTTACCGGCGAAGTCGACGCCTTGCTGAACCAGGTCGATCTGGTGCTGGCGCCGGTACAGCCCTATGCCGCGCCAAGCTTCGCGCAGCTGGCCGACCTCGCACTCGACCCCGAAGCCAACCGCCGCCTGATTCAGTTCACCTCACCTTTCAACGTCAGCGGCCATCCCTGCCTGAGCTTGCCTTGTGGCTTCACCGGGCAAGGCATGCCCCTGGGCGCGCAATTCATCGGGAAGAAGGGTTCGGAAGGAATTCTGTGCCGCGCCGGCATGGCCGTGCAGCGTGTCAGCGACTGGCACCAACAGCATCCTCCTGGAATCTGAAATTCATTGTCATGAGAAACGCCATGCATCACGTCATCCTCAACTATGCCGACGGCGTCAGCCGCAGTTTTGACGTCGCCTCCGGCGCGACCATCCTCGACGCGGCCATCGCCGCCGAGATCCCTGTGTTATACCAATGCCGGTCGGGCAGCTGCTCTTCCTGCGCGGTCACCTTGTCGTCGGGCGATGCACAAACGTGCAGCGGCGCCAGCTCGACCCTGCTGGCCAGCGAAGTGGCCGCCGGCACGCGCCTGCTGTGCGTGTGCGAAGCCAAATCGGATTGCAGTTTCGATGTTCCCTACACCAGTGAGGCGGGCGCCACCGTTGCGCACGACGTCCATGCCTTCATCGATTCGGTGGAGAAGATTGCCAGCAACGCGGTGCGCCTGACAGTGGAGCTGGCCGAGGGCGAGTGGATGGAATTCCGCCCGGGCCAGTTCATGCAGATCGAAGTGCCCGGGCTCGGCGTGCTGCGCAGCTACTCGCCGTCGAGCGTGGCCACCGATGCTCCGAAGATGGAATTCCTCATCCGCATCCTGCCCGATGGTGCGATGTCCAACTTCCTGTCGAAGGCCGTCGGGCCGGATCAGGTGCTGAAGCTGACTGGGCCTTACGGGTCCTTCTTCCTGCGCGAAGAAAAAAAACGGGCGCCGCATATCTTCGTGGCCGGTGGCACCGGCCTCGCGCCCATCCTGTCGATGATCGACACCTTGCGCCAGGCCGGCGGACGCAAGCCGCCCATCCTGCTCAGCTTTGGCTGCGCCACGCCGGACGCGCTGTTCTGCCTGGATGACATCGCGCTGCGCAAGCAATGGCTGCCGACGCTCGAATCGCGTATTTGCGTGGACCGCGACCCGCAGCCGGGTATGCATCACGGCAATCCAGTCAGTGCCTTGCGCGAAGGCGATGTCCGGCCCGATACGGTTGCCTATCTCTGCGGGCCGCAAGTCATGATCGACGCCGCCACCAGGCGCCTGATCGAACTGGGCGCGGATCCGGCCAACATCTACAGCGAACAATTCACGCCGAGTAACTAAGACAAGAAAACGCAAAGGAACGATCCATGCTGTCCGCTACCACCCCTGTCCCGTTTTCCGCCGAACAGAAAAAATGGTATGAGCAGGCTTGCGCGAAGATCGACGCAAAGCGCCTGCAGCAGTTGCTGTTCGAGTTGACGAATATTCACAGTCCGACCGGCGCCACGCGCCCGGCCAGCGAATTCATGGTGGCCCACCTGGGCAAGGTCGGCTTCGAGGCCGACTACCAGCCGCTGACCGAGGTCAGCGGGAATGTGAAGGCGCAGTACAAGGGGGCAGGGGATGGGGCTTGCGTGATGCTGTACGCGCCCATTGACACGCACCTGGAATGTACGCCGGAAGAACGGGAACTGCTGACCGGTCCGGCGAACGAGGCCGACATGCAGCCGCGCGCGCAACAGGTGGACGACTGGGTGTTTGGCCTCGGCGCATCCAATCCCAAGGGCATGATCGCCACGCTGACCGAAGTTGCCACCGCCCTGATCGAAGCGAAGGTGCCGCTGCGCGGCGACCTGTTGATGGGCATGGCCGATGGCGGCATGCCGGTGGACATTTCGTCGCGCCAGCACGCCGGTATGTCGCATGGTGTCCTGCACCTGCTCAACCGCGGGATGTATCCCGACTTCGCCATCATCATGAAGCCGTGGAACTGGGTCTACCACGAAGAACCCGGTATGGCCTGGTTCAAGCTGCGGGTGTATGGCACCCTGGGTTATGCCGGCGTGCCGCACGACACGCCGGGCTTTCGCAGCTCGGTCGGGGCAACGGCGACAGTCATTCCCGAACTCGAGAAGTGGATCATCGACTATGCGGAGAAGAATACCTCCGGCGTGGTCAAGCCGCATGGCTGGATCGCCGGCGTGCGCGGCGGCAGTCCCGAGCGCCCGGCCTTTCCGTCCTTCCTGACCGAATTGTTCTTCGATGTGCGCGTCAATCCACGCACATCCCCCGCCGAAGTGAAAGCGCAGTTCGCTGCCTTCGTCGCCGACCTCGAGGCGCGCCGGCCGGAACTGGAGATGGATTGGGAAATGTATGGCTCCGTCCCTGGCGGTACGACCGATCCGCAGAACTGGATCGTCCAATCCTGCAAGCGCGGATGGGAGCATATCGAAGGCAGGCCACATGGCACGCCCGACTGGCTGGCCGGGCAGACCGACGGCGCGGCCTTGCGCCGCTGGGGCGTACCGACCGCACGGGTAGGGTGGCCGTGGCCGGCGCAAGGCGCACCGCTGCCGGTCGCGGAAGGCTTGGGCGGCATGGGCGCGACCTACATTCCGGAGCTGATCCCCTGTGCCCGAAAAGTCATGTACGCCTTGATCGATACATTGACGCGCTCACGCAGCGAAATGGGTTTGTAAGAGCGTGAATAAGCGCGCGTGACCGCGCGCGACAGGTTCCCTTGGGCGTGGCCGGACAACATCCGGCACGCCTTTTTTTTGCGCCAGGCATCCGGTTTGTGAGGCCGCCTTCATGAATATTGCGGGCAAGGGATAAGCGCGCGGTGCCGGGATAGTCGCGCAGGATAGGGATCGAGAGAATCAATTTGTAGAAGCCCTTTTTTGCACGTCAGCTTTGTGGATTGCTCTAATGAATAAGCCCGCCAGTCTTCTTGTCGAAAACCTGCCCCGGCCGAGTGGAATGCAGCGTCTCGGCAATCTTCTCGTATCGGCCCTGCCCTGGATGATCATCACAGGCTTGTTGTACGCAGGCCTCTTTATCAAACCCCAGGCCGTCGGCGGCAGCGTGAAGCCGCCGGCCCTGGAGCGCCGCGACCGCGTCTACGGCCTTGCAATGGGCGCGGGCGGCACGCTGTTGGCAGCCGCCTCCAACGGCAAGATCCTGGCCTTCGGTGCGGATGGCAAGATCACGCGCCAGGCGACGCCGGTCGATTTGTCCTTGCAGGACATCGCCGCCTTCGACGCCACGCGCCTCGTGGCGGTCGGTAACGACAACGTCATTCTTTATACCGAGGACGGCGGCGCGCACTGGAACAGGGCGGCGAACGTGCCGCGCTCGCGAGTCGCCAACAAGCTCAATCGCGTGCGTGCCGGCGCGAACGGGGTGGCGATCGCCCTGGGCGAGATGGGCGCTCTGCTGCGCACGCAAGATCATGGCAAGACCTGGGAGCGCCTGCGCGAGGAAGAGGACGTGGCGTGGAACGACGTCGCCATCCTCGATGCGGACACCTTCGTCGTGGTGGGCGAGTTCGGCCGCATCCTGCGCAGCACCGACGGTGGCAAGCGCTGGGAAAAGGAACAGGCTCCGGTGGAAGGATCCCTGATGGCTGTCGCGTTTCGCGATGCGTCGAACGGGGTCGCTGTCGGCCTCGACGGCATCGTCCTGAGCACCGCCGATGGCGGACGCAAATGGACCGCCACCACGCCGCCCGCCCGCGACCACTTGCTGGATGTGCTCTGGAACGCCGACAAGAACGAATGGTTCGCCGTCGGCGTACTGGGTCGCTGGGTCAGCGGTACCCCGGCCGCCGACGGCGTGCAATGGCGGACCGGCACGCTGGGCGAACACACGCTGTCGTGGCATACCCATGCGCTGGCGCAGGGCTCCACCTATTGGCTGGCGGGCGCCGATGTCGGTGCATGGGATGGCAAGCGCTGGACGCCGTTGACGCCGAATTAAATCCACGAATTTTCCGAGACTGCTCCCATGATTGAAAACATCGCGCGTTTCTGCATCGGCCGGCGCCAGCTGGTCGTCAGCCTGCTGCTGGCCTGTACGCTCATCCTCAGCTGGTTCGCCCTGCACATCCAGGTGCGTACGGTATTCGAGGACATGCTCCCCTCGAAGCACGAGTACGTGAAGACCCACGAGAAGTTCAAGGACACGTTTGGCGGCTCGAACATGGTCACCATCATGCTCGAAGTCGAGAAGGGCGACATCTTCCAGAAGTCCGTACTGGAAAAGGTGCGCGACCTGACCCTGGCCATGCGCGAGGTGTCCGCGGTCAATCAGTTCCAGATCACCTCGCTGGCTTCCAAGAAGCTCAAGGAAGTGCACGCCTCGACCAGCGGTATCGAGAGTTCGCCGCTGATGTGGCCGGATGTGCCGCAGACGGCGGCGAAGATGGCCGAGCTGAAATCGGCGGTCTTGCGCAATCCGCTGGTGTACGGCCCCTATGTGTCGAAGGATCTGCAGGGCACCCTGATTACCGTGGATTTCATCGACCAGAAAGTCGATTACGCCACGGTCTTCAAGGAGATCAATGCGCAGATCGCCAAGGTCGATGACGGTTCGGTGAAGATGCGCGTGGTCGGCGATCCGATCCTGTTCGGCTGGGTCAATCATTACCTGCCAGAGACGCTGCACCTGGTGTTCTACGCGCTGGGCGTCACGCTGGCCATGCTGTTCGTGCTGTTGCGCACCTGGCGCGGCGTGGTGCTGCCCCTGCTGGCCGGCCTCGTGAGCGCGATCTGGGCGCTGGGTATCTGCCAGATACTGGGCATCAATTTCGAGCCGCTGGTGATCGTGGTAGCGATGCTCATCACCTCGCGTGCCGTGTCGCACTCGGTGCAGATCGTCAATCGCTTCGATGACGAACTGGAGGCGCGGCCCGAACTCGCCGACGAAGAGTTGTCCCGCACCGCCGCGCGTGTCGCGCTGGCCGATCTGTTCCGGCCCGGGATGCTGGGCGTGATCGCCGACGCCGCGTGCATGGCGGTGGTTGCCATGAGCCCGATCCCGATGCTGCAAAAGCTCACGGTGCTGTCGGTGATCTGGGTGTCCACGCTGACCGTCAGCGCCGTGATCCTGACGCCGGTGCTGCTGTCCTATATCCGCAAGCCGCGCGGTCATGCGCATGCGCTCAACCTGCAGCCGGTCCTGCGCAAAGTGCTGGACTTCGCTGTCCGCATCACCTTGTCGCGCGCCCGTTACGCCGTGCTGGGCGCCAGCCTGCTGGTCATCGTCGGCGCGGGTCTCTATGCGCTGAACCTGAAGATCGGCGACGCCAACCCGGGTTCGCCGATCCTGTGGCCGGAGGCGCGCTATAACCAGGATTCGAAAGCCATCAACTCGCGCTTCGAAGGTGTCGACCGCATGTTCGTGGTGATCGGCGGCGACACGCCGGGTGCCGCCAAGAGCAACGACGTGCTGCAATCGATGGACCGGTTCCAGCGTTTCATGGAAGTGCAGCCCGAGATCGGTGGCTCGCTGTCGATCGTCGACGTGCTTCCGCAGGCGAATGCCACCCTGCACGAAGGTAATCCGCATTACCAGGAGATGTCGGACAGCGCGCCCATCAACGCCAGCCTGATGGCGATGCTGGAGTCGGTGTCCGAGCCGGGCGACATGGACCGTTTCATCGACCGGGATTCTACCAACGCCTCGGTCACGCTGATGTTCCGCGACCGCCGCGGCGAAACCATCCGCACCGCCGTGGCGCGCATCAAGGAATTCATGGCGGCCAACCCGGTCAAGGACGGCCACTGGCAGCTGGCCGGCGGTGTCGTCGGCGTGATGGCGGCCATCAACGAGATCATCCTGTCCAGCCAGATCGAAGCCATCGCGCTCGCCCTGCTGGTGCTGGCGGTGCTGTGCACCATCGTCTATCGCTCGACGATTGCCGGGATGCTGTTCATGGTGCCGGTCATTATCTCCAACATGCTGACCTTCGCATTCATGGTCTGGAAGGGCATCGGCATGAATATCAATACGGTGCCGGTGGCCGCACTCGGCATCGGTCTCGGCGTCGACTACGCGTTTTATATCGCCGACCGCGTCAAGGAAGAAATCGCCATCGGCAGTTCGCCCGAGCACGCCATTCGCCAGGCGCTGCATTCGGCGGGCATGGGCGTCATCGTCACGGCCAGCGTACTGATCCTGAGCACGCTCCTGTGGTGGGTCTCGTCGCTGCGCTTTCAGGCGGAAATGGGCCTGCTGATGGCGATCTGGCTCGCCGTGTCCGCGATGTCGGCACTGTTCGTGATGCCCTCGCTGATCTACGTATTCCGTCCCAGGTTCATCTTCGGCACGCGGCCCGCGGACGCCAAGGCGGCGCTGGCGCAGGCCGCCTGACCTATTCGTGCAGTTCCTTTCCATGCCTTTTTTCGGGGAAAAAAATGAAGCAACGTAAGAAGAGCACCACGCACCGCCGCCTTGGCCGCGCGCTGATTCCCGCTGCGCTGATCGCGGCCGCCAGCCCCTTGGCGCTGGCCGACGATGACAGCGGTGAAAGCCGCTTCCACCTCGACGGCTATCTGCGCGAAGAAATATCGATCAATGCCAAGAACTGGCGGGATACGCCCGACTACAAGGACCAGGGCAAGGTGTCGATGGCACGTACTTCCCTGCGGCTGAATATGGACTTCAAGGCGACCGATGCCTTGAGCTTCGTCGCCAAGGCGCGCGCTTCGAAGGAAATCAAGACCCCGTTCCTCCGCCACCTGGAGCGGATGGGCGCGAACAGCTATCACGATGGCAGCGTGATGGACCTCTACGACGACGTCGATCTGCGCGAGTGGTATGCCGATGTCAAGATGAGCGACCGCGTCAAGTTCCGTCTCGGCAAACAGCAGATCGTCTGGGGAGAGACCGACTTCTTCGTCGCCAACGACCTGGCGCAAGGTTACGACAACGTGTGGCGCAGCTTCCTCGAGCCCGCCAACGAAGAACTGCGGAAGGGTAACTTCGCGCTGAAGGCGAATATCGACGTCCCCGAGCTGAACGGCGGTATCGAAGCCTTCGTTCGCCCGGGCTGGGATCGCAAGCGCGATATCGGTACCGAAATCGACATCTACGGCGGCCGCTGGTCCAGCCAGCCGTATGCCGGTGTGGACTTTCGGAATATCGATCCCTATGCATGGAACAACGCCAAGGCCGACATCCACAGCAAGACCGGCGGCGTGCGCTGGAGCGGCATTGCCGGCGATACCAATTATTCGGTCTCGTGGATGCGCACTTTCTACAATGCGCCGATCATGAATCCGTCGCCGACCTTCGGCGGCGCACCCTCCGGCGCGACACCGACCGGGAGCGCGGCCACCGCCGGTGTGGCTGGCGAAGTCATCTATCCGATCGTCAATGTGTTCGGTGCGACGGCCAGCCGCTACTCCAGCCTGGCCGACGCGGTCTTCAGTGCCGAAGTCGCCTACATCAAGGATGCGCCATTCAACTACGCCTCCGCCACGCCGTCGCTGATGACGCAGCTCATCGCGCCAGGCTTCGACGGCTGGAAGACCAGGAACGTGGTCGCTTCCATGATCCGCATGGACAAGAACCTGGCGTTCACGCAGAACCTGCTGGGCACGGAAAAGCCGATGTTTTTCTCGGTGCAGCTGTTCGACAAGTGGATCCAGCACTTCGACGCGAACGACAACCTGCTCTACAGCGTCGGTTGGGGCGGCCGTACCAAGCGTCATAACACACTGCTGACCACCATCTTCGACCTGAGCTACGACAACGGGCGTATCCATCCGCAGCTCGTGCTGGGTTCGGACGTCACCAACGGCGGCGGCTTCTACATCCCGTCCCTGACGATGCAGTTCGGCCGGAACTGGCGCTGGAAGCTCGAGTACGACGGCTTCTGGGACAGCGGCTCCATGAAGGCCAACAATGCCGCCGACAGAACCACGCTGTTCGGCTACCTGCACAACCGTGACCAGGTCTACACGAGCCTGACCTATCAGTTCTAAACCATCGCATTGGAGAGCAATCATGAAAGCAACTATCTTCCGTCGTCTCGCAGCCGTTTCGCTGGCCGGCCTGGCCAGCCTGCCGGCGCTTGCTGCCGATCTGCCCGAAGGCACGGTGGTTTCCGCCGCCAATCTTGACCAGGTCAAGAACGCCACATTCGAAGGCCATACCGTCGGCAGCATGCTGACCGAGAAAATGGAATGGCGTATCCGTAACGGCGGCTGGAAGCTGACACTGGCCAAACCGAAGAAAGTTGCCCTCGATCCGCGCTGGGTCAAGGCCAGCAAGGCCAACGAAGGCAAGACCAGGATCAACGAAGCCTCCTGCCAGGTCGATGGCTGGAAGGCGGGCGCACCTTTTCCTGACATCGATGTGAAAGATCCGGATGCGGCGAAGAAGATCATCTGGAACCTGAGCCTGGGCTCCTTGCTCGGCGACGTGTCCTCCGTGCAGAACTTCACGCAGGTGCTGATCGACGGCAAGAGCGGCATCCATGCCGAACTGGTGGCCGAATTCACCCGATACAACATGAAAGGCCGCCTGACCGGCAACTCGACGACCGTGGGCGACGATAACGAAAGCGCGCGTCAGCTGTTGTTCTTCAAGTCGCCTTCCGAAGTCAAGGGCGTCGGCACCTACACGGTCATGTATGACGCCACCAAGGTGCCGGATGTCTGGGCTTACGTGCCTGCCGTCCGCCGTACCCGCCGCCTGTCGGGAGGCGCGTGGATGGACCCGGTCGGTTCTTCCGACCAGCTGCAGGACGACCTGGATGGCTTCAATGCGCGTCCGTGCTGGTATCCGGGATACAAGCTGCTGGGCAAGCGCTGGGTGCTGGCTGCCGCCAACAGCAAGCTGGATGTCTGGAACCAGAAGGCGTCCTCGGCTGCCGAGAAGTATCCGACGCTGGATCGTGCCGCGCCGTATTGGAACCTGAACGACTCCTTCGAGCCGCGTGAAGTCTATGTGGTCGAAGTGACGACGCCGTCACAGCACCCTTACAGCAAGAAGGTTCTTTACATCGAAACCGAGTATCCGCGTGTGCACTACGTCGAGGCGTACAACCGCAAGGGCGAGTTCTGGAAGTTCATCGAGTTGCATTCCTATGTCAACCCGAAGGAAGGCGACATCCGTACCGTCGCGGCCGACGTGATCGATTTCCAGCGCAACCACGCGACCATCTCCCTGATCGACGTGTCGACCTGGCGCACGAATTTCAACGCCAAGCCGAGCGATGTGTCCCTGACCCGACTGGAATCCGCTGGACGGTGATGATGCCAATACGTCTCGAATGCCTTTCGCACACGCCGCTGCACGGCTACTTCGATCCGGCACCGGCAGTGCTGGCCGAAGTCGAGCGCGTACAGGCCGCCGCACGCAGGCGTGTGCTTGCCTACGACCCTGAACTGGTCGTCGTGTTCGCGCCTGATCACTACAACGGCTTCTTCTACGACCTGATGCCGCCGTTTTGCATCGGTGCGGAGGCGACCTCGATCGGCGATTACAAGAGTCTTGCCGGGCCCTTGCCCGTGCCCGGCGCACTGGCCAAGGAGTTGACGGCCAGCGTGCTGGCTGCGGACATCGATGTGGCCCTGTCCTACCGCATGCAGGTGGACCATGGCTGCGCACAGGCGCTGGAAGTCCTGACTGGGGGGCTGGACCGCTTTCCGGTGATCCCGGTGTTTATCAATTCCGTCGCGCCGCCGATGCCCACGCTGCGTCGTGCGCGTCTGCTCGGCGAGGCGATCGGACGCTTCCTGTCGCGTACCGGCAAACGGGTTCTTGTGATCGGTTCCGGCGGCATTTCGCACGAACCGCCGGTACCCGAACTGGCGGGAGCGAACACGGAGGTGGCGGAACGGCTCATCGCCGGACGCAACCCGACGCCCGAGGCACGCAGTGCGCGCCAGGAGCGCACCATTGCGGCGGCCAGGGCATTCACGGCCGGCACCAGCAACATGCGTCCGCTGAATCCGGAATGGGATCGCGCATTCCTCGACCGATTGGCAGGCGAACTGCCGGCTGTCGATGGCATGACCAACGATGCGATCACGCGTGATGGCGGCAGGTCCGCGCACGAAATACGCACCTGGGTTGCGGCGTTCGGCGTGCTGTCTGCCTATGGCTCCTACCGCGCGTCGGTGGATTTTTACCGCCCGATACCGGAATGGATCGCGGGTTTCGGCGCCATGCACGCCACGCTCGCCGAGCATGCATAAACAAACAAAGGAGCAACACGAATGTCCGAACAACTCGCACAAATCCTGGCTGGGAGGCTGCGCAATGCGGAGAACACCCGCCAGCCAGTGCCGCCGGTACGCGGCGACATCCCGCCCGATCATATCGAGCTGGCCTATGCCGTCCAGAAAGCAAACGTCGACGCGCGTCTTGCGCAAGGCCAGCGCATCGTTGGCCGCAAGATCGGCCTGACCTCGCTTGCGGTGCAACGGCAGCTCGGCGTCGACCAGCCTGACTTCGGCGCGCTTTTCGCAAGCATGGCTTACGGCGACGGCGCGCCGATGCCGCTGTCGCGCCTGATCCAGCCGAAAGTCGAAGCCGAGGTCGCGCTCGTTCTGGAGCGCGACCTCACCCGGGAACAGCACACATTCGCCGACATCATCGGCGCCAGCGCCTATGCCCTGGCGGCGATCGAAGTGGTCGACAGCCGCATTCAGGACTGGGACATCCGTTTTGTCGATACGGTCGCGGACAATGCATCGAGCGCCATGTTCGTGCTGGGCAGCCGGCCGGTGCCGTTGGCGAATCTCGATCTCGCCGCGGCGGCGATGACGCTGTCCCGCGACGGCGAAGTACTGTCGAAAGGCAGTGGCGCTGCCTGCCTCGGCAATCCCTTGAACGCTGCCGTGTGGCTGGCCGACGTGATGGTGAAGCTGGGCACGCCCTTGCGTGCCGGCGACGTCGTACTCACCGGCGCCCTCGGGCCGATGGTGGCGGTCAAGGAGCCGGGAACCTTCGTGGCGCAGATCGACGGACTGGGAAGCGTACGCGCAGTTTTTGCCGAATAAGGAATCAATATGAGCAGGAAACTCAAGGCTGCAATCATCGGCAGCGGCAACATCGGTACGGATTTGATGATCAAGATCCTACGCCACGGCAAGTATATCGAGATGGGGGCCATGGTCGGCATCGATCCGAACTCCGACGGCCTTGCACGCGCGTCGCGCATGGGCGTGGCGGTGACGCATGAAGGGGTGGAAGGGCTCACGGCCATGCCGAACTTTTCCGATATCGACATCGTGTTCGACGCGACGAGCGCTTCGGCGCACATCAGGAACGACGCCATCCTGAGGAAGCTGAAGCCCGGCATCCGCATGGTCGATCTGACCCCGGCTGCCATCGGGCCGTACTGCGTTCCGGTCGTGAACGGCGATGGACATCTGGATGCGCAGAACGTCAACATGGTCACCTGCGGCGGCCAGGCGACCATTCCCATCGTTGCAGCGGTTTCGCGTGTCGCCCGGGTCTATTACGGCGAAATCATCGCTTCCATCTCCAGCAAGTCCGCTGGTCCCGGCACGCGTGCCAACATCGACGAATTCACCGAAACGACCTCCAAGGCAATCGAACAAGTCGGCGGGGCGCAAAAGGGCAAGGCCATCATCGTCCTCAATCCCGCGGAGCCGCCGCTCATCATGCGCGACACGGTCTACTGCATGGCCGAACTGGATGCCGACCAGGATGCGATACGCAAGTCGATCGAGAACACGGTGGCGGGCGTACAGGAATACGTGCCGGGCTACCGTCTCAAGCAGGAAGTCCAGTTCGACCGTTTTGAGGCGCCGCTGAACCTGCCGGGTGTCGGCAAGAAGCCCGGCCTGAAGGTTTCGGTGTTCCTGGAAGTCGAAGGCGCGGCCCATTATCTGCCGGCGTATGCGGGCAACCTCGACATCATGACCAGCGCTGCCCTGAAAACGGCGGAACGCATGGCCGAACGCATGCTGTCCACCGTGGCGGCATAACGAGGAAAGGAAAGAACATGACTGCTCAATTCGACAAATCCAGGAAGATTTACATCTCCGACGTGACGCTGCGCGACGGCATGCATGCGATTCGCCATCAGTACTCGCTGGAACAAGCCATTCAGATTGCCAGGGCGCTCGACGACGCCAGGGTGGATTCCATCGAAGTCGCCCACGGCGATGGCTTGCAAGGCGCCAGCTTCAATTACGGTTTCGGCGCGCACACCGACCTCGAATGGATCGAAGCCGTGGCCGGGGTGCTCAAGCACGCCAAGGTCGCCACGCTGCTGTTGCCCGGCATCGGCACCGTCCACGATCTGAAAGACGCTTACGAGGCCGGCGCGCGCATCGTGCGCGTCGCCACGCACTGCACCGAAGCGGACGTCTCGAAGCAGCACATCGAATACGCCCGGCACCTGGGCATGGACACGGTCGGCTTCCTCATGATGAGTCATATGACCACGCCGGAAAATCTCGCGCAGGAAGCGAAGAAGATGGAAAGCTACGGCGCGACGACGATCTATGTGGTCGACTCCGGCGGCGCAATGAATATGTACGATATTGCCGCCCGTTTCCAGGCGCTGAAGAAGGTGCTGAAACCGGAAACCAGCACCGGCATGCACGCGCACCACAATCTGTCGCTAGGGGTGGCGAACTCCATCGTCGCTCTCGAAAACGGCTGCGACCGCATCGATGCGAGCCTCACCGGCATGGGAGCGGGGGCCGGCAACGCGCCACTGGAAGTGTTCATTGCCGCGGTCGATCGCATGGGTTTGAACCATGGCTGCGATGTGAAGAAACTGATCGATGCAGCCGAAGACATCGTCCGTCCGATCCAGGAGCGTCCGGTGCGTGTGGATCGCGAAACGCTCGCGCTGGGTTATGCAGGCGTCTATTCCAGCTTCCTGCGCCACTCCGAGGCCGCCGCCCAGAAGTATGGCATTCCGGCCTTCGACATCCTGGTCGAACTGGGCAAGCGCCGCATGGTCGGTGGGCAGGAGGACATGATCGTCGATGTCGCACTCGATATGCTGAAGCAGAAAGCAGCCTGACACAGGGAGATTTCACATGAGTACCCCCCATACCGAAGCGTCGACCAGCAAGTTCGTAAAAGTGCGCGACGGCGAAGTGGAATACAAGGTCCACTACAACGATGTCGGCCCGGTCTCGGGCCAGGCAGTGGTGATGCTGCACGGCTCCGGGCCGGGTGCGACCGGCTGGGCGAATTTTCACCGTAACATCGAACCCTTGGTTCACGCAGGCTATCGCGTGCTGCTGGTCGACATGCCCGGCTTCGGCAAGAGCGACGCGTTCCTCAATACGGCGGGATCGCGTTCGGATTTCAACGGCCGCATCGTCAAGCTGGTGCTCGACCAGCTCGAGGTGGAACGTGCGCATGTGATCGGCAATTCCATGGGCGGACACAGCGCCACAGCGTTCGCACTCGCCAACCCCGAGCGTGTCGGCAAGCTTGTCCTGATGGGTGGTGGCACGGGCGGGCCGAGCCAGTTCGTGCCGATGCCGACGGAAGGGATCAAGCTGATCGGCCAGGTCTACCGTGAGCCGACGCTGGAAAACGTCAAGCGGATGATGAGCGTCTTCGTATTCGATGCCAGCACACTGACGGATGACTTGTTGCAACGTCGCGTGGAGAACATGCTCGCTCGCCGCGAGCACCTCGATAATTGGGTGAAGAGCCTGGCTGCAAACCCGAAGCAGTTCAGCGACTATGGCCCGCGTCTTTCCGAAGTCAAGGCGCCGACGCTCATCATCTGGGGACGCGATGACCGTTTCGTGCCCTTCGATATCGGTCTGCGCCTGTTGTGGGGCATGCCCAACGCCGAGATGCACATCTTCAGCCGCTGTGGGCACTGGGCGCAGTGGGAGCATGCCGACAAATTCAATCGCATGGTGCTGGAGTTTCTTGCGTGAGTTGCAGGCCCTGCGGGACTGCTTAGGCAGGCGAATCGGGAGTCAGCTTGCGCCGAGGAGGCCTTTGTATTGATATTGGTGGAGGAAGGTACAGTCGCTGCGCGACTGCTTAATCAGGCGAATCGGGAGGCCTTGCGCTTGCAAGCGCAAGG
>Ga0308158_10000338_pt1 | contig 88094 bp, 90 predicted proteins | sample PhyBR2_FD_201038 | JGI IMG/M metagenome (GOLD analysis project Ga0308158, IMG submission 201038) | Phyllosphere microbial communities from UC Gill Tract Community Farm, Albany, California, United States - DLSLB.R2 | ecosystem: Host-associated > Plants > Phyllosphere > Unclassified | place: USA... | reverse complement strand
CACCCCTTCACCTTTGGCTATCTCAACGGCGAGGCGGTGCGCCGGGTGACGGGCACGAGTGTGAGCGAACTCTTCGCTGAACTCGTCGCCAAGCCACTGGGAGTCGACTTCTGGATCGGAGGCTTGCCCACGCACCGCGAGGGCGACGTCACAAACCGCAGCGCTTGGAACTCTGCACCCCCCGTCGAACCAGCCGAGCTGTGGTCATCGCACGGAGTGGACATGTCGGATCCAGTCGTCCGTGAGCTGCTCGAAGAGGTGCAGTCGATCCCCGACATGGTCGAGTTTCTCAACAGCGCCGAAGGACATCAGATGGAGTTTGGCGGGGCAGGGGGCATTGCGAGCGCACGGTCGGTGGCAAAGATCTACGCCGCCACCATCGGTGAGGTCGACTCAATTCGCCTGCTCTCGCCCGGGACGCTGGACCTCGTGACCCGGCCTCGCACCGTGGGCCTCGGCCCCGTTCCTCAGCTGGCCGCCGTGCCCAACCAACAGCTTGCCGAGTTCGGGCTCGGTTTTTGGTTGGGGTCGCAGTTCGAGACCGGGCGGTTCGCGACCGGTGGAACCTTTGGGCACCCGGGGGCTGGTGGAAACTTCGCGTTTGCTCATCCTGCGTCGGGCATGGCCGTTGCGTACACCTGCACGAGCATGTCCGACCCCTCGCGACCCGACCCGCGACGGGTCTGGGCTGAGGCCCTCGCCGATCTGACGGGTGCGTAGGAAAATTGGGAGACAACAATGCGTGAGCTAGCGGCATACGACCTGGGTGACATGACGGCCCATTATTGGGTGGATGACTCAGACCAAGTTGGACTCATGCTTCGTCCTACTTCGGTACAGCCAGTATTGGCACGCGGTGGGATCGGCGACGAGCCCTACATCTCAACTCAACCCGGCATTGGCAACCCGCCCGCGCGCACAGTAGACCCGCTGGTGCACGTGAGTCTGCGAGGAGATGCTGCTACGGGCGGGTGGGGGCAAGGACGCACCATGCGGTGGTCGCCTTTCACCTCCCGTTTTCGCCTTGCGAACCACTCGGTTGAGCACGCCGGAGACGTCACGCGCGTTGTCACCGCGATGCGGACCGTCGAGGGTCTCCGCCTTGAGCACACGCTGATCCACCGGGCCGGCGGGAACCACCTCGGGGTGGAGGTGGAGTTCGTCAACGATTCCCCAGAACCAGTCACCGTCGACGCCCTCACCTCCTTCAACTTGTCCGGTATCTCGCCGTTCGATTCTGCCGATAGCCCCGAGCGACTCGTCGTGCACAGGCTGCGCAGTTCGTGGAGCGCAGAGGCTCAACCGGTGAGCGACACGATCGAGAGCCTTCAGCTCGAGCGATCCTGGCTGGGGATCGCCCGACTGAGCGAGCGGTTCGGCCAGGTTGGCACGATGCCGTCCCGCGGCTGGTTTCCCTTCGTCGCGGTCGAGGACACGGTTGCGCGGGTATCGTGGGGGGCACACCTTGCCTGGGCTGGCAGCTGGCAGATGGAGGTCGCCCGGCTCGGCGACGACGTGGCGATATCGGGGGGCCTCGCGGACCGCGAGTTCGGTCATTGGTCACACACGGCCATGCCGGGCGAGCGCATGGCTGCCCCAACGGCCATCCTGAGCTGCACGCAAGGCACGGTTGACGACGTCGCCGATCGCCTGGTCGCAGCCCAGAACGAGGCCGCCGATGCGCAGCCTGAGAGCGAGCGCTCACTGCCAATCGTCTTCAACGAATGGTGCACCTCATGGGGCAACCCCGACCGCGAGCGTCTCATCGCCATCGCCGACCGCCTGGCCGGCGAGGGCGTGGAATACCTCGTGATCGATGCAGGATGGTTTCGCGGCACCTCTCCGGACGTGTCGTGGGCGCTGGCGCACGGCGATTGGATCCCGAGTACGGATCTGTTTCCGCACGGATTGAAGGAAGTCGCCGACCGCATCCGCGACCGTGGGATGACCCCGGGTCTCTGGTTCGAGTTTGAGACTGTCGGGGAGGACTCCACCGCCTTCACGCTGACCGACCATCTCCTGCGGCGCGATGGCGTGCCGCTCACAGCAGGCAACCGTCATTTTTGGGACCTAACGGACCCGTTCGCCGTTGACTACCTCACTGCCCGGGTGGTCGACCGACTCGAACACGATGGTTTCGGCTATCTGAAGGTCGACTACAACGAGCACCTCGGACTTGGCACCGACCACGCGGACGGGCTCGGTGAGGGCCTGCGCCGGCAGGTACTCGCCGGTTACCGGTTCCTCGATGGAATCCGTGATCGGTTGCCGCAGTTGGTGATCGAAAACTGCGCAAGCGGTGGCCACCGCCTCGAACCGTCTATGATCGGCAGAACGGCGATGAGCTCGTTCTCGGACGCGCACGAGGTGCCGGAGATTCCGCTCATTGCGGGGAACCTGCTGAGCGTCATGCTTCCCCGTCAAATGCAGATCTGGTCGGTGCTCCACCCCTCCGACACGGACCAGCGCCTGGTCTACAGCCTCGCCGCCACTTTCATCGGTCGAATGTGCCTCTCCGGAGACGTTGTCGGTCTCGACGACCGGCTGTGGGACATTGTGAGTCGTGCGATCGCGCTCTACCAGAGGGCGTCACCCATCATTCGATCCGGCCGGTCGCGCCGGGGAGGCGTGCGCGGGCCGTCCATGCGGCATCCAACGGGGTGGCAATCGGTCACCCGCCACGCCGACGACGGCAGGGGGCTGCTGGTCGTGCTGCACACCTTCTCGAAGGGACCCGGCAGCGTGCAGATACCGCTCAACGGGTCTTGGCGCATCGAGGAATCACTGTTATGCGGTTCTGTCTCGCTCCTCGTGGAGGAGGGTGAACTACGGATCGACGGCCTTCGAGACTTTGAAGGTGTCGTGGTGCGGTTGACACCCGCTCGGACCGAGAAAGAGTAGAGCTTGTCAAGACCCAGCCGACAATGATCGTCGCGCTGCTTGTCGGGTTCGGCAACAAGACCGTTAAGCCAGCCGAGACGTAAGCTGCTCCAACTGCCGGTACAGGGTCGCCGGCAGGCATTCGTCGAAGGTGTCGAAGAACTCCTCGATCGAGTCGGCCTCCGCTTGGGCGCGACTATCTCGTCAGAGCAGACCGCGGCCGCCGAAGGCACAGTGTGGGAGCTGCGCCGGGCCCCGTCCGCGATGCTGCCGTTCTGCGGCCCGTCCACTGCGGCTACCGAGCCTGCCACGCGATCATGATCCCACTCGAGTACACGAGTTCTAGCCGAATCCGGGCCAGAGGTAGGCACGGGCACTGCGAGGCTGCGACGGCGAAACGAGCGTTCGGATGCGAGAGGAACCGTCGCGAGCGTACGCCCGGCGAAGATGGCTCCCATGTTGTTGCTGAACTGTCCTTGGAAATCGAGCAAGCCAACGGGGATCGTGCGACTCGGGGACTGCAGCAGCACAATCGAGAGTAGTGTCTCTCCCCAAATGAAGAAGCCGTTCACCATCCCGACTGCAGCGATTGGCCCCTTCGACAATGGCAAAACGATGCGAACGAAAGTCTGAAGTAGGCCAACGCCCTGCCAGGTGGCAACGCCGATGATGACCCACATCTCTGTCGCCAGATCGGCCAGGAGAGCGTGGGTGTCGCCAAGTCCGACAGCGCCAAGGGTGACTGCATTCAGTTGCGGCGTCGTGTTGACGCCATCAGCGTCGGCGTAATGCCGATTGCGGGACTCCCGGTGATCGGCCCGGGCGCAAGCCCAGCGCTCTGTTCGCGGGAAGTCGCTAAAACGGTCGACTGTAGAAGGGTCCGATGTTCCCGCAGGAGCTTTGAGCGGTCTGTGTCCCGGTCTACCCAGGCAAGCAGAGGGTGCCCTCGCCGCAGGCGAATGCCTAAAAAGCACCAGACATCCGATGTTTATCTTAGGATGGTTCTATGGCTGTGACAGACGAGGCGATCGACAAGATCAAGGACATGTTGATCCGTGGCGAACTCAAAGCCGGAGATCGCCTACCGCCGGAGAAGGAACTTAGTGAGCGCCTGGGTCTGTCGCGCAGTTCCATGCGGGAGGCTGTCAAGGCTTTGGAGCTGATCCGGGTGCTGGATGTGCGGCGCGGAGACGGAACCTACGTCACGAGTCTGGACGCGAAGCTGCTCAATGAAGCCGTGGGTTTCGTGGTGGAGCTCCATCAGGACAGGTCCGTTCTGGAGCTTTTCGAGGTGCGGCGGATCCTTGAGCCAGCTTCCGTCTGTCTTGCCGCAGGGAAAATCAAGCCGGATGAGCTGACCAGACTGCGGGCCACTATGGACGGAATCGACGAAGACACGGACGTTGAGGATCTCGTGCTCCACGATCTCGAATTCCATGGCATTATCACCCAGGCCGCGGGCAACGCCTACCTTGCCAGTCTCCTCGAGGCATTGTCCAGCCGTACGGTCCGTGCCCGGATCTGGCGCGGACTCACCCAGGAGAAGGCCGTGGCGCATACGCTGGCCGAGCATAAAGCGATCGCGGACGCGCTGGAGCGGGGAGACCCTGAGCTGGTCCGGGCCCTGGTCACCGTGCACATCAGCGGCGTGGAGGCCTGGCTGCGGCAGGCGCTTTAAGTACCTGGCTGAGCCGTTTCGCCTTGGTCCCAGATGGCGTGGCCGTAGGTGCGGTGGGCGGTGCCGGACCAGATGTTCACGGCCTCCGTGGGATCGAGAGTTCCGATCAGTTCCTGGAGCACGGCCAGCGTGTCGGCGTAGTTGCCGCCAAGGGTGCTCACCGGCCAGTCCCCTCCATACATCAAACGTCCTGGACCGAAAATCTCCAGCGCAGCATCCCAGGCCTGACGCAGGGCTGCGGCCGTGTACGGGCCACCGGGCAGCCGCAGCCCGGAGACCTTGGCCACTGTGTTGGGCAGGGCGGCGCATCGTGCCAGCTGGTCCCGCCAACTGGCCTCATCACGTGTACCGAGCGGTGGTTTGCCGAGGTGGTCGATGACGACTGTCAGTTCCGGAATGGCCTCGGCCAGGTCCACGGCTGACGATAAGTGCCGGGGCCAGGCGTCGGGGATGTCGAAAGGGATGCCTGCCGCCGCGACCCCTTTTAGCGACTCGCGGACGGCGGGCAGGGCCAGGAAGTCGTCGCGGGGGTCGCCGTGCACCAGGTGCCGGATTCCGCAGAAACCGGGCTCGTCGAGCCAGTCGTGCAGCTGTCGTACCGCCTCTTCGGGTGTGTCCAGGCGGATCCAGCCGACCACCCCGGCGATCCAGTTGTTGTTGTGGGCGGCGTCGAGCATTGCCCGGGTGTCCGCCAGTGTGTCGTCGGCCTGGACCAGGATGGCCCGGTCCACCCCGGAGGTGGCCAGCTCTTGCCTGGCCTCCTCCGGGGAAAAGCTGCGGTGGAGCGGCCCGTGCTGTGGCCCGAGCCAGCCGTATCCGCCGGATTCGAGGTTCCAGAGATGCAGATGGGCGTCCACGCGGAAGGTCACGCCGGCACCAGCAACCGGCGTCGCAGCTCCTCCCACAGTTCTTCCGGAACGGGCTGGTTTATCCGGGCAATGTTCTGGTTTATCTGGGCCGGGTTTGAGGCTCCGACCACGACAGTGCGGACCGCAGGGTGCAGGAGGCTGAACTGGAGTGCAGCTGTTGGCAGTTCCACGCCGTATTCGGCGCAGCAGGCAGCGAGACTGCGTGCGTGGTCCAGGATCTCCTGCGGCGCGGGGGCGTAGTTGTAGTGCGCGTCATCGCTGATCGTGGGGCGGGCGAGGAGCCCGGAGTTGTAGACGCCCACGTTCACGACACCCACCCCGCGCTCGATGCAGGCTGGAAGGAGATGCTCCTGAGCGGGCTGTTCAAGCAGGGTGTAGCGTCCGGCCAGCATCACCAGGTCGAGCTCGGATCGCTGCACGCATTTCACGAGGGCATCGCTGGAGTTGGAGCCGACTCCGATTGCGTTGACCAGGCCTTCGGCGCGCAGCTTCTCCATCGCGGGAAGCGCCTGGGTGATGCCGGCTTCCAGGTCGTAAGCGTCGGGGTCGTGAAGGTAGAGGATGTCCACGCGGTCCAGGCCGAGACGATCAAGTGAGTCCTCCAGGCTTCGCCGGATGCCTGCCTCGGTGGGGTCCCAGACGCGCCGTAGGTCTGCGGGGACATCGAAGCCTTCGTCATCACGCGCGCTCTCCGTGTTGACTGCAGGAACGAGGAGCCGGCCGACCTTGGTGGACACCAGGAATTCGTCCCGTGGCTTGCCGCGAAGGGCGAGGCCAAGCCTGCGCTCCGAGAGTCCGAGGCCGTAGTGCGGTGCAGTGTCGAAGTAGCGGATGCCGCCGGCCCAGGCAGACTCGACGGTTGTCTGGGCGGCGGCGTCGTCCACGGCACGGTAGAGGTTTCCAACGCCCGCGGCCCCGAAACCGAGCCGATCGAAAGAGACCTGGTTCATGGCCGTTCCCACAGTTCCCACACCTTGGAGATGCCCCGGTCGTCACCCGAGTAGTCATCCTCCACAGCCAGCAGGGCGGACATCCGTTCTTGCCAGACAACGTTGATCGGGTTCTCGGCCAGCGCGTGCCGCATGGCCTGATAGTCCCGGACGTCCACTAGGTGGAACAGGTCCTCGCCGCTCCGCCAGATCCGCCAGTTCAGAACTCCCGTATCCCGCAATACGGCCACTAGCTCCGCGGGGATGTTCGCGTGCGCCACCTCGTATTCCTCGGCCGCGCCGGGCTTGAGGCGGGTGTGCAGGGCGATGGTTTCGCTCATGCTACACCCCGGGCTTAAGGAAGGGTTCGACAACGGGCACCGCGACCATGCCGGGCCGGGCCTCCGTAAACCAGGGTGCGTGCGGGATCATTGGTGACTCCTAGTCGAGCTGTGTAGGTAGCTAGGCTGCCGAGGCCGGCGGCCGCTGAAGCCGCTCGTGGCAATGTTCACGATGAGGTGAGGTTGACGAGCGCTGATGGGGCCGTGGCCCAGGCTGCGCCGTCGGGAAAGCTGTAGTTGGTCAGGGTCGGGCTGAGCATTTCGTTGCCGGCGCCAGGGGTGGATGGCGGCCAGTAGTTGCCGTCGTGGACGTCAACTGGAGTGACGAAGTGCTCGTGGAGGTGGTCGACGAATTCGATCATTCTGTTGTCCTTGGTTCCGGAGACGGCCACGAAGTCGAACATTGAAAGGTGCTGCACGGCTTCGCACAGGCCCACACCGCCTGCATGCGGACAGACGCGCACTCCGAACTTCGCAGCGAGGAGCAGGATGGCAATGTTCTCGTTGACACCGGCCACCCTCGCGGCATCGATCTGCACAACGTCAACCGCCCCAGCCTGGAGCAGCTGCTTGAAGACCACACGGTTCTGGACGTGCTCCCCGGTGGCTACGGCAATAGGTGCCAGCGCCTGCGCGATAGCAGCGTGACCCAGGATGTCGTCAGGGCTGGTGGGCTCCTCGATCCAGGCGATGTCATAGGGCGCCAGGTGCCCCACCCATTCGATCGCTTCGGCAACATCCCAGCGTTGGTTGGCGTCCACGGCGATCCTGATATCCGGGCCCAATGTCTCCCGGGCGATCCGGACGCGCCGGATATCATCCTCCAGGGAGGCGCCCACTTTCAGCTTGATTTGCGTGAATCCTTCGGCCACGGCTTCCTTGGCCAGCCGTGCGAGTTTCTCGTCACTGTATCCGAGCCAGCCCGGCGTTGTCGTGTATGCCGGGTAGCCCTCGGCGAGAAGCCGGGCACGGCACTCCTCCCTGTCCGGTGCCGCGCGGCGCAGGATATCCAACGCTTCCTCCGGAGTCAGAGCGTCCGTAATGTACCGGAAGTCGACCAGGGATACGAGCTCTTCTGGGCTCATGCGGGACAGCAGATCCCACAGCGGAAGCCCCGCACGCTTGGCCTTAAGGTCCCATAACGCATTTATCACGGCGCCGATCGCCATGTGTATCACGCCCTTTTCCGGTCCAAGCCAGCGCAGCTGGGAATCGTGGACCAGCAACTTCCATGTCGCCCCCATATTGCCGAGGAGTTCCTCCGCGTCCTGGCCCAGGATGTGATGGCGCAGTGCTTCGATGGCCGCGGCCTCCACTTCATTGCCGCGGCCGATCGTGAAGACGAAGCCGTGGCCTTCGTGGCCGTCCTCGGCATCCGTGCGGATGATGAGGTATGCCGCCGAGTAGTCGGGATCCGGGTTCATGGCGTCCGAGCCGTCCAGCCCTTGGGATGTGGGAAAGCGGACATCGAAGGTATCCATTGCAGTGATAATGCTCATGCCTTGCTCCTTGCTTTGCTTCGGCCTTGCCTTTGCCTCATCCTTCGTCGGGAGGGTCGGTATTGGGGGGGGCCATGCGTATTGAAGTCTGAACCCAACCCTAAACATCGGATGTCTTGCTTGTCAATGGTCCGGTTTCCCGTACTATTGACCAGATAAGTACCGTAAAGCTCGGATGTTAGAGCAAAGCCTTGAAGGGGAGAATGCCCGTGAAGTTTGCCCGCTTGGGACCGGTCGGATACGAACAGCCGGCAGTCATCGAACAGGACGCCGATGGTGTCGATCATTACTTCAGCGTGGCGGCGCTGACCGCGGATATTGACGGCGGCTTCCTCGCCAGCGGCGGCATCGCCCTCACTCGCAAAGCCCTGGAATCCGGCGAACTTCCCGCCATTTCCGTCAAAGGCCTCCGCATGGGAGCCCCGGTCACCCGCCCCGGGTCGGTGGTCTGCATTGGCATGAACTATGCCGCGCACGCAGCCGAGTCCGGTTCAGCCCCGCCAGAAATCCCTGTCGTGTTCCTCAAGCCATCCAACACCGTGGCCGGCCCGTTCGATGCCGCCCCCATCCCGCCGTCGTCGGAGAAGTACGACTGGGAGGTGGAGCTCGGCATCGTCATCGGTAAGGAAGCGTCATATCTTTCCTCGGCGGAGGATGCCAGAGAGTGCATCGCAGGCTACCTCGTGGCGAACGACCTCTCCGAGCGGGACTATCAGCTGCCGGGGGCAGCTGGCCAGTGGACCAAGGGCAAGTCGCTGCCGTCGTCCACACCGCTGGGACCTTGGCTGGTTCCGGCGGACGAGCTCGATGCCGGGGCGCTGCGGCTGCGTTCGTGGGTCAATGGCGAGCCTCGCCAGGACTCGACCACCGCCGACCTCATCTTCGATGCATCCACATTGGTGCACCATGTCAGCCAATACATGCTTCTGGAACCGGGCGACGTCATCCTCACGGGTACCCCTGAGGGCGTGGCACTGTCCGGCCGCTTCCCCTACATCCGCCCCGGCGACGTCGTCGAACTCGAGATTGAAGGACTTGGGCGCCAACGCCAGGAATTCTACCGGGCGGCTGCCCAGGGCTCCGCGCCCGTCGCACCCATCACGGCCGGCGCTGGAAGGGATCTCCGATGAGCAACGAGTTCGAGGGCGTTGCGGCGATCGTGACGGGCGGCGCGTCCGGTATCGGAGCCGCGATTGCTGACAGGCTGGCCGCTGGCGGCGCGAGCGTGGCTGTATTGGACCTTAACCCTGCCGGGTCTCCGCACTTCGGTATCGAATGCAACGTCGCGAACGACGCATCAGTACGTGCCGCCATCGACGCGGCCGTCCAGCACTTGGGGAGACTTGATGTAGTTATCAACAATGCCGGCATCGGCGCGCAAGGGGATGTCACGGCCAACGACGACGCCGAATGGCAACGGGTTTTCGACGTCAACGTGCTGGGAATCGTGCGTGTGAGCCGCGCCAGCCTCCCGCACTTGCGGAACTCGCCCGCCGCGGCGATCGTGAACACATGCTCCATCGCGGCGACAGCCGGGCTCCCGCAGCGCGCACTGTATTCCGCGTCGAAAGGCGCGGTGTTGTCGCTCACGCTGGCCATGGCGGCCGACCACGTCCGCGAGGGCATTCGCGTGAACTGCGTGAACCCCGGCACCGTGGACACGCCGTGGGTGGGCCGCCTCCTGGACTCGGCAGCGGACCCCGAAGCTGAACGTGTCGCGCTTAACGCCCGCCAGCCGCAAGGTCGCATGGTGGACGCCGCCGAGGTTGCGGGCGCCGTAGCCTACCTTGCCAGCCCCCTGTCGGGTTCCACGACCGGCACTTCCCTGGCTGTGGACGGCGGGATGCAGGGGCTTCGTCTCCGATCAGCTACCTAGGTTTCGCAGACGAAACGCAACAGGCGTCCACAGCCGCGTTAATGGACCCAGTGTGGCGCGCTCAGGCGGGTCGGTGCCTGCGCGAAGTTCCGTTTCCTTGGTTTTGATTCGGGTAGTTTCAGGCCGGGCGGCTCCAAGATGGATTCCGCAGATGCCGGGCAATGCGGCGGCTACTTCCAGGACAGGGTGGGACCGCTGGACGAAAGAATTTTAGCCGTTGAGGTTCATCCGGGCCGTGGCCAGCACGCCGCCGCTGCCGAGGCGTGTGGAGTGAAGGGGCAGACAGGCGGAGCGGGACGAAGTTCAGGAAGTTTGGCTGCATCCGGATGGTCCACTCCGTCGGGTTGTTCAGGCGGCGGCGGTATTCCTCTGAGGAGATGTCCGTTGTCAGTGAATCTGGCAGCACTGACGTGGGAAAATGCCACGTCGAGGGACGTAGATCTGGCATTTTGAGTGTCCCTGGATCTGGCAGCGTAGGAGGCAGGCCGTTGCCTCCTAAGCAGTTGCCTGGTTGCCGTCTTCAGGTTCTAATGCCGCTTCGTGTCACGACTGGCGTCTTCAGCCAATGTGTGTCTGCGAGTTTTGGGCGCTGCCACATTAAGCGACACAAACACCGGCAACCGTAGGCTGCCGTATTTTCTGACAGAACTGCCAACTCAACTGACACCGGACAGGAGAAGGTCCCAGCTCGGCGCCCTCCCGTTGTTCAATCGCCGATAACCGTGATTCCGTCAAGCGTTAGCCGTCCCGGCCACTTCCGCTATCAGGTAAAAGCGCCGATAGCGGACCATATGTCGCCCTGAAGCGTGGTGGAGCAGCCTCGAATGTGCCACAAGCCGTGGCATTCTTGCCATGTGCACATCCGCGCAAGCTCAATTTCTATGTCGCCCTGGTCGAAGATGTCCTAAGACGCACTACTACAACGAAACCGTCGGCATCCGGATCTGCGGCACCAAGACGACCTCAGCGTCCGACACAGCCTCGGCCGCTCTACCCCGCCTAGGGCGGTCGCAGCTCCTCCACCTACGAAAAATCACTCCCGCCGCTGAAGGAGTGGCAGCACCCAGCGAAGGGTACCTTGTGGCGACCCTCGATTGGCCGAACCCGACGAGGGGCAGAACGACCCCGAAGACCCCGTTCGGTAACCGATATACGCCGGCTGAAGACCCTCCATTCAGTCAGGTGCGGCTGTGACTTCTATTTTCAAAAAGTTCGCAGTCACCCGCTGCGGCTCTCACCGCTATTCAACAGGGGCTGGTAAATTGCAGTTGTGTCTCTTATATCTGACGGCCGCCTGACTCTGCGGGAGCGGAAGAAGCGCCAAACCATGCAGAGCGTGTTGGCTGTCGCTCGTGAAATGCTCTCCGAAAAAGAGTACGACAGCATCACAACCAAGGAAGTAGCAGCCCGAGCTGGCATCGGCGAGGCAACCCTATTTCGCTACGTTGTCAACAAGAAGAACCTCTTCCTGCTCATCTACGAGGAATTCTTCAATGACGTGCTGCAGGCCTGCTTGGATGAAGACGCCAAAGACACCACCGAGAACGGCACGGCCGACCACTACATCGGCCGGGTCACGACGATGTACACCCAACTGGCAGGGCTCTACAAGCGTGATCCCGACAGTGGTTACGTCTATGTCCGCGACTCTTTCAGCCCCGAGGACTTCGGCCAAAGGGGCTTGGAACAAGGAGACCGCTGGCATGACTTGGTCGAAAGAGTTCTCCGCAGAGGCCAGGAAGCCGGCGTCCTCCGCCCATCACCACCACGTCTCATTGCACAGAACATCCACGCGATCTACGTCCATGAAGTACTGGCCAGCCACGCCCGCCGGAGCGGCGAGTGCACGTCGAAGCGTTCCGACAAGTAGCTCAGCGGCTTCGGCGACTTCCCTGCGGGTCGTCCCCGAAGCACTCCCCTTGGGCAAGGCACCCAAGGCGAGCCTCGATTAACAGCATGCACGGCCGCTGCCGTGGGGACGTCCCCTGTGGCGTGCGCGGTGAACAGATCGCGCAGGTCTGCCCGAAGGGCTGCGACCCTGCCCCGGCAGTGTTCCTGCAGGACAGATTCCGATGCGATGAGATCCCGTGCCATCAGCCAAGCCGTCGCAGCTTCGGGGCTTGCTAATTCATCGTAGCGTTTGCCTCCGGGCAGGTCGCTGGCGCTGCGCCCGCGGTCCGGCGGCTACCGGTCACGAGAAATGACGGCTCGGCACAGCCTTTCGGCTCCCAAGTCCTCAAGCGAAAGGGAGGCAGCGATTCCGCGCGGGTTGGCTGCAGGGGAACCGCTGCGTGTTATCGGCTGAATTGCTGATAACCGAGTAACCGGCGGAAGTGACGGCCACACGGACAGTGCCGCCCTTGGCTGGACCGCAGGCAACCAGGGGGCGGCCTCCCGGAACAACCTCATCAGAGGCCGATTCCACACCCACAAGCGCCGGGACAGCCTTTTTCCACTGTCTTGACACGGTGAGCGCCCGTCAGACAGTGGACTCAACGTCTTCAGTGCCAACGCGCGAGGATGAGGTTCGAACGAGCAGCAGCCGCAGCCTCCGGCTGACGAGTCGGGAGGCAGCTCCATGAGTTTGAGATTAAAAACATGTCAGTTTTTTCATTCCTCGATGAAGCCTCACATGGGCGCTCAGGATGACGGCAGTAAGGGCGGGCGAAGGCCACTCGTCGGGACCCATCATGTCACCGACAACAGATCGAATATACCCCAGGGAGTACTGGAGATCCCGCCCAATAACCAGATCATGCGGGGAGGCGTTTCTCGGATCCACAAGACTTGGCAACGGACGCGGATCATGAGCTGGCGAAAATTTGTAAGCACTCCGCAAGGAGCAAAGTAACAATTCGATTAACAGACCGACTACTCGGTCCGTTAGTGATATCGTGATATCCGACACATGGCGCTTTGAGGCCTGATGTTTCCCCTTCATAAAAGAAAGAGATGAGACCCATGGTTGTGTCTGATCCGGCTGCAGGGCCGACATTCCCGTCGTCCACTGCCATGCCTCCTAAGAAAAGAGCCAAAGCAAGCGTGATCGTCACGATGGTTCTGGCGCGGCTTGGACTTATGACAGCCCTTTCCGTGCCCATCGTGGCCGGGATGACGCTCAAGGTGCAGTCCTTGGCGTCCGAGGCTGAAGTTGCTCCAACCCTCGGTTTCGTCATCTCCATGGGCGCCTTCGCAGCCCTCCTCTTCGATCCCATCTTTGGCCGGCTTAGCGACCGAACCATCGGCCGCTTCGGCCGCCGCCGCCCGTGGCTGGTGGCTGGAGCCCTGGGACTCTTGGTAAGCCTCTCCGTGATTGCCATTGCGCCGAACATCGCGGTCTTGGCCATCGGCTGGTTCTTCGCACAGGCACTTGGCAATGCTGCAGTCGCTGCGCACACGGCCTCCCTGGCAGATCAAATACCTCAGTGGCAGCGCGGCAAAGTCAGCGGCATGATCGGTATCGCCTCCCAAGCCGCCGGGCTTGGGGCGGCGTACTCGGCCAGTCTTCTCGGACAGAACATGCTCCTTCTCTTCCTGGTTCCCGGAGTCCTCGGACTGATCCTGGTCCTCGTCTTTGCATTCGTACTGCCGGACCAGCCCATGGAACGCCGCCCCGTTCCCGAGGGCGGCCTGAGCACCGCTTTGAAGACCTTCTGGGTCAACCCGGTCAAACATCCGGACTTCGCATTCGCGTGGATCTCACGCTTCCTCGTCGTCCTGGCACTGTTCATGTTCGTCACGTTCCGCCTCCTGTACCTGCAGCAGGACCTGGGCCTTTCCAAAGAGGACGCAGCAGGTGCCTTGGCGACCGGCGTCCTCATCTACACCCTCGCCCTCGTCACGGCAGGCCAAATCGCCGGATGGATCTCGGACAGGCTAGGACGCCGAAAGGTCTTCATCTGGATCTCAGCCATCATCTTCGGCATCGGCACGTGGATGCTGAGCCTGGCAGACTCCACGAGCGGATTCTATTGGGCGGAGCTCATCATCGGCATCGGCTTCGGCACTTACATAGCCGTCGACCTTGCCCTCGTCATCGATGTCCTCCCCAACCCGGATGACACTGCGAAGGACCTGGGCGTCTTCAACATCGCGATGGCCGGGCCCCAAACCCTGGCACCAGCAGTATCAGCTGGATTGCTCGCCATGAGTGGCGGAAGCTACGATCTTTTGCTGGCCGTAGGAGCCGGTATCGCCCTGCTCGGTGCCCTGGCCATCCTCCCGGTAAAGAAGGTCCGATGAGCGAAACCCATGCCCTCCCGAGCACCGCTGGCGAGGAGACCCCAGAAACTGACAAGGAAACTGTCAGCGCCATCGAGCGGGCAATTGCCACCTTGGACCTTCCTTCGAAGGTGAAGCTCCTCTCCGGGGCAAAGATGTTCAGCTTGTCCGATGAGTCCGCGATCGGCCTCCAGGAAATCGTGATGTCCGATGGGCCCTCAGGGGTCCGCGGTCCGCTGGTGGTCGGAGGGCGGGTCGCTTGCCTGCTGCCCAACGCAACGCTCATCGCCCAAAGCTGGGACGTGGACGTGATGCGCGAGGTCGGGCAAATCCTTGCCGACGAAGCAGAGGACCAAGAGACCCATGTTGTCCTGGGGCCCACGGTCAACCTTCACCGGACCCCCCTGGGGGGACGCCTGTTTGAATGCTTCAGCGAAGACCCTGTCCTCACCGGCCACCTCGGGGCAGCCTACGTTCAATCCCTGCAGGAACGGGGGGTCGCCGCTACGCCAAAACACTTCCTGGCCAACGAAGCCGAAACCGAACGCACCACCGTTGACTCTGTCGTTCCCGAAGACGCCCTCCGGGAGTTGTATCTGCTTCCCTTCCAGATCATGGTCGAAGACGCCCGGCCCTGGACGATCATGGCGTCCTATAACAAGATCAACGGAACCACGGCCACCGAGCACGACGAACTCCTGAACAAGATCCTCAAAGAGGAATGGGGCTTTGACGGGCTGGTGATGTCCGACTGGCTCGCCACCAAAACAGCCGTGGAAAGCGCCAACGGCGGACTTGACCTCGTCATGCCCGGACCGGACACTCCCTGGAACCGGTCCCTGGTGGAAGCCGTCCAAAAAGGTGACGTCTCCGAAGACACCATCGATGACCACCTCCACAGACTTCTCAGGCTCGCATCGCGGGTGGGCGCCTTCGACGGCAGCCGCACTTGGACAAAGAAACTGCCCCGCCCTGACAGCCCGGAGCGACGCGAACAGCTGCGCCGGCTCGCCGGCCGCAGCATGGCCGTCCTGGTCAACCGCGACAACACGCTTCCACTCCGCAAGGACTCCACGGAAAGTGTGGTGGTCATCGGCCGTCACGCCATCGATACCGTGGCGCAGGGCGGCGGCTCCGCCATCGTGCGCCCGCCCCACGTCGTCAGCGCCGCCACGGGAATAGCGCGGGCCCTCGGCGAGGACCGCGTAACCGTCGTCGATGGGGTCCGGACCCGCACACAATGGCTCGCAGCAAATCCCGAACTCCTCCGCGACCCGGAAACCGGGACCCGCGGTGCGCGCGCACGGACCTTCGACAAGGAAGGAAAGCTGCTCGGGACCCGCCACCTCGAAGTCCCGGAGCTTGAAGTCAGCGGAGAAAGCTGGGCCTCCGGAGCGGCGTCCATCGAACTCTCGGCCGAGCTGGCACTGGACAAGCCGGCCAGAATGATGATCGGCACCCGCGGAGCCGGCAATTGGGACATAACTGCAGGCGGCTACCGCGAATCGGTACGGACCCCCTTCCACGACGGTCCCGGTGGAGGGTTCTTCCGCCCCAATAGCCACGCCGCGTCACTGGACGTTGATCCGGGCGCGCTGATCACCGCGACCACCGAGGCTGAGGACGAGAACCGCCTTATCGGCCTGGTCGCGGAACCCGCACTGAAAAACAGCGCCGCAGCCATCCGGGACGCTGTCGCGGCCGCCGCTGACGCCGACGTTGCCGTCATCGTCGTCGGTTACACGCAGGAACAGGAAACCGAAGGCCAGGACAAGAGCACCCTCGCCCTGCCCGGGGACCAGGACGCCCTCGTGGCGGCGGTGGCAGCAGTGGCGAAACGGACCGTCGTGGTCCTAAACGCCGCCACACCCGTTCTCATGCCATGGATCGCTGACGTGGACGCGGTACTCTTTGCCGGGCTGCCGGGACAGGAAGCGGGCGATGCCATAGCCGCAGCACTGACCGGCGACGTCGAACCTGCAGGACGCCTGGTCACAACCTTCCCGGCCCGGGACGGCCAAGGCCCGGCATGGTCAGTGACACCACGTAACGGCAAGCTTTCCTACTCAGAGGGAACAGGAGTGGGATACCGCGGATGGAGCACCTCCACCGAGCAGCCCCTGTTCTGGTTCGGACATGGCCTCGGCTACACCGAATGGGCCTACAAGACCGCCGAAATCACAACCATGGAGCGGGAAACCGTGACATCCGTACGCGTGACACTCGACAACGCCGGGAACCGGGCAGGAACAGAAACCGTGCAGGTCTACCGCTTCCCGGATGACCCCACCGTGCCCCCACGGCTCATCGGTTGGGCACAGCTTCATCTGGAACCCGGCAAACAGGCAAGCATCGAGGTCAGTTGCGATCCCCGCGCCCAACGCCTGTGGAACAGTACTGCGCGTGCTTGGAACGACATCACCGGTGGCCGGATCGTCGTCGCGCGTGGGCTTGGTGATGTCAGACTGGAACTGGCTCTTACAGGGCCCGCGGCCGTGGCGGCCGGAACAAGCAAGGAGTAACCCATGTCGTACCCAGCCGGATACCGGATAGAGCGGGAGCGCCCCCGACGCCGTCAAAGCGGCGAAAGCGCAAGGCTGAAGGCAATCCACGCCGCGATTGAGCTCTTCGCGGTGGGCGGTTACGGTGGAACGTCCATCGCCGACGTCGCGGCGAAGACCGGACTCTCGCAATCCGGCCTGCTCCATCACTTCCCGTCCAAAACGGCCCTGCTGTCGGCCGTGCTCGAGCACCGTTCCAAGGAAGACGCCGACTTCCTTTTCGACGGAGAGCAGGCCCCGCTGGGCTGGGCAGCCTTCGACGCTCTGGTGTCCCTGGTTGCGCGAAACTCCACCCGGCCCGACTGGGTAGGGCTTTTCGTCAGGCTTTCCGCCGAAGCCACCGAACCGGGACACCCTGCGCACCAATGGCTCCTGGACCACTACTCAAGCCTGCGCAGATGGCTTGGCGAAGCGTTGGAAGACGGGAAGCTCCACGCGAACGTCGCACAGGACGCACCCGTGGAGGCAATCGTCAACAACACCATCGCCGTCCTCGACGGCATGCAGCAGCAATGGCTCTGCGCTCCTGGGAGTTTCTCCATGGTGGCGCAGTTCAGAACCTTCATCGAAAGCATCAAGACCACCTGGGGCTGAGGTCCGGTAACAGAAGGGAAGCTCCGTTTGTTTCGTGGACCCTGCCTTCTGTTGCCGTGCCCGAATCCACGGAGACATCCGCGTCTGCCCTAATGGGCCGGACATGCGGTCTAAACATTAATAAGAGGGACAGGAGCCAAGGCGATGCTAATCGGCGTTGGACTACTAGGTTTGGTCATAGGCGGACTGACAGGTCTGTTAGGCGCTGGAGGAGGCATCCTGACGGTCCCTGCTTTGGTATACCTGGTCGGGATTCCCCTTGGAACGGCTATCCCGACTTCATTGGTTATGGGTGCCGTCGGCCCGGTTGCAGCCCTGCTTCCTCGATTACGTGCCGGGGTGCAATGGCAGACTGTGCTTGTAGTCAGTGCCGCCGGAATCCCTGCGGCGTTCGTCGGCACACTGGCCGGAGCCTCCCTGCCGGAAAATGTCGTGCTGGTCGCATTCGCAGTCCTCATGATCGCCGCCGGCGTCCAAATGCTCACGAGTCGTCCACGGGGCAAGGACGTCAGCGTTCGCCCTCGGCTTTGGCTAGTACGTGGATTGGCAGTGGGTTCGCTCGTCGGTTTTCTGACCGGTCTACTCGGGATCGGTGGCGGTTTCATCACAGTTCCGGCGCTCATGCTGCTCCTCGGTCTGCCGATTGGACTGGCAATTGGTAGCTCGCTCGTGGTCGCTATCGTCAACTCCCTGGCCGGGATCATTGCGCACGCCGGAACTACGAGTCCTGACTGGGCGGTAGCCATAGCTTTCGTTGTGCCCTCCATGGTGGCAGCGTTAATCTCGGCGCAACTGTCGAAGCGGGTCAGCGGGCATGCCTTGCAGGGGTCGTTTGCCATCCTTGTGCTGGTCGTCGCCGTAATCACTATTATTCGGGTAATCCATAGCGCAACGACTTCCTGACGGAAAGGCGACGCGTTCCGCTCAGTTGGGTCCAGATGCACTGCCCATCTCCGGGCCTCGTAGGCCCCCTATTGGGGGCCCGGGGCGCGGGCCCGGCCGCAGATTGGTCTTGCCCAAAGACCGGACCCGGCGAATGAAATGGTGCCGCCTACGGCAGCACCGAGCGGGTCCAGGCCCGTGATGGCTAGGGAGGTCAGTGACTATGCCAAAGACTCAAGGCAAGAGCCGACTCCCGCGACTACTGCGTCAATGCCTCAGCTTCAGCTATTTGTCTGGTTGGAGCACACCCCAACCTGACCTCAGGCCGCGCTCGAAAAACGCGTCAGGTCATGCTGCCGAATCCTTTTCACGGACCCGCCAGTGGGCGACTTCCAGGATCTGGCTTCCGGTCAACGAGCTGCGCGCGTCCAAGCCCAAATCATGGGTCCGGAGCAGTGCGGTCAACGCTTTTACCGCCCTGGCCCGGTCGGGTGTCATCGACTGACGTGCACTTATCAGGACCCGCAACGCCGCGCGGACCCCTTCGTTCAACCGTGACCGGCGCAACTTATCCTCGTCCAAGGCAAGAACGGCAGAAGCGATCCGGTGCGCGTCCAACGGATCAGACTTCCCAACCCCACGACGCGGCAGCGCATCCATGCTCGTGGCTTCGGCGACCTGGTACCCCGCAGCCGCGACAGCCCCGGCCAGCACGGCACCATAAGAAGCGGCGCCCTCAATCACCCAGAGAGTAGCCAGATCGGCTTCGGTGCGACGAGCGACCCAAGCAATAGCGCGACTGATCCCGGCACCAGTCGCCGGGAAATCCCTGTTATCGATCCGTTCGCCGCTTGGCACGGCGATGATGGCGAAGACGTGCTTACGGGCGTGAGTGTCGACACCGACGACAACGGGTGGGAATAGGCAACGATAGTCATAGCGGTTCTGGCTCCTTCGTTGCGCGGACATGGTCAGGCCATTACGGGCCGGTACCAGTCCGGGTTGAGGTCACTTCGGAACAGCACTGTGACGAGCCACGCCCCCCGCTCGGGGGGCGGACAATCTTCTGATCAAGTCACCGAGGTGGGCCGGGCAGGTGCCGGCCGCCCACCCAGCAGACGGACATGTCGATAACAAGACACCCAAACAGCGCCGGGGCCAAGCGTTTAATGAGTCACGACCGCAGGGTGGAACGGCCTGCACTTACTCTGCCAGCCAATCCCAGACCAGCCACCGCAATCCTCACAGGCGTTTCATCTCCATTGCCAGTCACCCGCCGGAGCGGCGCAGGAAGGAGCCGGCGAGGAGGAAGAAGACGCCGAGGCCGGCGGCGAATGCGCTGACGCCGTAGGCGAGCACGGAGGTCATGAGGGAGGTGCGCAGCGAGGCCGCCGTCGAGAGGGCGACGCTCTGCTTGCGCAGCTCGGCGGCCTCGTCACTGCCGCCGTCTATTCCGCGAAGAGCGTTGCTGATGTCGGCGAAGGTGCGGCCACCCGCGGCAGACTCGGCGTGGCGTTTAATGACGAGCGCCTCGACGTAGGCCGTTGCCGGACCCTGCACGCGCTTCCCAGCGAGCATCGGGGCATCACCTGGCACGTCAATCTTCTCCGCCAGGAGCTCCTTTGTGACCGCGACCCAGGCCCCCGCCCCGGCGGCCACTAATAGGGTCCCGGCAGCGACGGCGAAACCGCCGACACCTCGCAGGGTTGTGGCGGTGGGCGAGGCGGCCATCGGGGATCCTTTCGAACGCGGGAGAAATCCGTTTGAAGTGTAACCCGATCACGACCTGCGAGTGATCAACGCGGCCAGCGCGACCCTGGCGCAGATGTCAGGGCCTTGAGTCACAAGGGGTTCAGGTCTGACATCCGTGGGTACTCTTTCTTAGGAGCGCCACAAACTTGGTGCTTGCACTGCTGCCAAGACTGGCCTCCTCGCGCTGACCTCGACCATCGCGGTTGAATTTGCCGAGCAGAACATCCGCAAGGACACTGTTGCCCGGGCCCCATTAAGAACCCGATGATGGACGAGGCCCTGGCGGACAACTCCGCCGCCGGGGAAGGTAAGGTTTCCTTTCGTCGGCCCGCGGGGCTTCCTAAGTGTACGAAGTGACCGTGAGCGGCTGGGCGGATCCGTCGAGCGCGTATCGGACGGTTCGCTCGACCGACTCGACGCTGTCCTCGCGCCACGCACCAATGATGCGCCACATTCAGGCGTAGGCACCGACGTCGCCCGCCAGCTCGCAGTCACTGCGGGAGACGACCCCGAACGCATCACCATGGAGGTTGAAGTTCGCCGCCCTCGTGGCCTCGTCCCCGCCTCCTCAGGCTAGACATCCCGGCACCGACTCAGCTGGGCCGGTGACCGGCAGCCCAACATAGCCAGCACCGCGTAGTGCTCGTCGGAATGCGCTATGACAACCGAACCCGGGCCCGTGCCACACGACGTCAGGAAGGTGAAGGAATCAACCCCGCCATGGAGGGATCGGGGCGTACTGCCTGCCATATTTAATGGGTGCTGCGACCTTGGGCGGCGGATGTGACAAGGTCACTCTTGGTCACCGCGGCACCCGTACGCAGCGCTTCGGTCCAGGTCGCGGTGTCGGTGACGGCGGCCCAGTTCGAGTGCAGCAGGGTCATGAGGGTCTCGTGGAGCTGGCGTGCGGGGGCTTTGCCGGCGTCGTTGGCAAGGTCGATTGCTCCCGTGGCGTCGTTGAGGACCTCGACGGTGAAGCCGAGGGGCTCGGCGGCTGCGGCGGAGGCGATCACGCAGTTGTTGCTCATGTAGCCAGCGAGGGTGATCGTGTCGACGCCCTGTTCGCGCAGCCAGACTTCGAGGCCGGTGTCGGCGAAGATGCTGGAGAACTGCTTGCTGACTCGCTTGGCTGCGGCGTCCTCGTGGGCAACTACTTCGGGGTGGTTTTGCCAAGTCTCCGACCCGGAGCCGAACACCGGGGCTTCTGGGGGAAGCTCGTGTTGGACGATCACGACAGGCGTTCCTACCTGCACTGCGGCCTTGATCGCGGCCTGGATGTTGGTGATGGATTTGTCACGGTCCGGGTACTGGATCGGGAGCAGTCCGTCGAAGTATTCCTGTTGGGCGTCAATGACGATCAGGGCCCGGTGCGGCGCGTTCATGAGGTTCTCCTTGTACGTTGTTTTTGGTTGGTGTGGCTGGTCTGTATGGGTGCTACTGCGCGGCGGCTGAAAGAGGCGCCTCTAGCCTGGGCAGTTCGTAGTGGTCGGCGATCAGGGTGATTCCGTGCTGGTCGAGGTTTGTCGAGTGCCCGCCGACGACAAGCATCATCTCATCGGTCCCGGTGCGTTCGTGCAGGGCTTCGAGCCGGTCGGCGACAGTGGAGGCGGTGCCATGAAAAGTGCGGCTGGTATAGGCGTCGAGGATCTGCCGCTCCTGAAGGGTGGCAGCGTACGCCTCGACCTCATCCGGGGGAAGGAGTAGGTACCCTTCGCTTTTGAACATGCGCAGCATCGCCATCGCCGATGTTGCCGCCTGCCGTTTTGCCTCAGTCGGGTCGTCGCTGATCGCCACTGGTACACTGACGAGCGTGTGTGGCTCTGCGAGCACGTCGGAGGGCTGGAAGCTCTCACGGTAGAGACGCATGGCTGCATCGACGTCAGCCTCGCCGAACTGCAGGGCGAACGCATATGGTCGGCCGAGCTGCCCGGCTAGCTGTGCTGAGTGCGGAGAGGAACCGAGCACCCATACCTCTGGGGCGGTCGAAGGTGCAGATACCCGGTTTTCCCTTGCCTGCCAGGGGCCGGGAACCGCATGGACATGCCGGTAGGGGTGCCCGGGAGGGAAGTCGTCACCCAGGAATGCCAGTAACTCGAGCACCTGCTGTGGGAATCCGTCGTTGGCATCCGATCCCCGACGCACAGCCGCAGCAGTCGCCCCATCAGTGCCCGGGGCGCGGCCCAGCCCAAGATCGATCCGGCCCGGGGCGAGAGCGTCCAGCATCGCGAACTGCTCGGCGATCAGCAACGGTGCGTGGTTGGGAAGCATTACTCCGCCGGCACCAAGGCGAATGCTTGTCGTCTCAGCGATGAGTCGTGCGACCATCAACGGCGGTGATGACACCGAGGTCGCTCCCATCGCGTGGTGCTCAGACATCCAGAACCGGTGATAACCGCGCTGGTCCGCCGCCCGCGCCAGCTCGATCGCGCCTTGGAGCCCCTCCTCGGCGGTCATCCCCACTCCTGTGCCGCCCCCGGAAAGCACGGACAACGCGAATGGGGCAGTGCCGGCTGATTGACCGAACTTCATTTAAACTCCTCATGGCAAAATATGTTTTTTGACGTGATTGGAGCGTAGCAGCTACCTCATGCTTAAATGAAACTGATACCATGAGAACCATGTCTGAAACACTGCTAGCGGCCGCTCCCGGCGCTGATGAGCATCCCTGCCTCGCGCTGGTCAACAGCGCCAGCGACCTGCCCGGAGGCAAAGACTATGACGAATTAGCAAGCCCCGAAGCTGCGACGGCTTGGCTGATGGCACGGGATCTCATCGCATCGGGGTCTGTGCTGCAGGAGCACTGCCGGGGCAGGCTCGCAGCCCTGCGGGCAGACCTGCGCGATCTCTTCACTGCGCACACCACAGGGGACGTCCCCACGACAGCGGCCGTGCATGCTGTTAATTGTGCGCTGACCCGAGCCCCCGGCGCACTCCTGCTGCAGTTCGACCAGGCAGCCCGGTTCACCCGCAGCGCCAGCCACCCCGTGACACAAGTCGTAGAGCACGTCATGGCCGTCATTGCAGACGACGCCGCCTCGCTACTAAGCGGCGACCAAGCCTCGGCACTCGCCTCATGCGAAGCGGGCGGATGCCGGCGATTCTTCCTCCGCACCCACGCGCGACGCCAATGGTGCTCAACCCGCTGCGGAGATCGCGTCCGCGCCGCACGGGCCTACACACGCAAACGCGCAACACATAGCGCATGAATTACGCGCCGCCGATGCGGGACTATCGTGACTAGCCGCCCCGGCCGGAGGCCGCCGGCCGCTCGGGCAAAGCACACCCCTCGTCAGAGGGGGTGTGCTTTAAAGCGCGTACATTGTGGTGGGTCGGGTCCCCACAGAGAAGGCTTGGGCTCTGTTCACATGGGGATAGCAGCGAGCCGTCCGCCGCTAGGCGGACGACCGCAGCCGGGCACTGCTTGTCCGCCACGAGAGTATGGTCGTCCTACGGTTGTCGGCCCGTGGCTGAGGTGACTAGGGGTATGTCTCCGGTCGATCCGTCGCGAGTCGAGGCTATTTGTCGGATCCGCCCGCGGCATGCGTACCAGCCCGCGACCATGAGTGCGACCGCGATGGCGGTCACGACCATGGTCAATGGGGAGTCGACCAGGATCATCACAAGTACTACGGCGAGGAAGGCAATGGTCAGGTAGCCGGTAAATGGTGCGCCGGGCATGCGGAACGATGGTCGTTGCCCCAAGCCTTTCCGGGTCCACCGCTGGAACTGGATCTGGCATAGCACGATCGCGCCCCAGGCGACTATTATGCCGACGGCCGCAATGTTAAGGACGATTTCAAACGCGTCCCCTGGGACCATGTAGTTCAGCGGAATGCCGAGGAAGGAGACCGCTGCCGTGATGGCGATGCCTCCGTAGGGGACACCAGCCTTGTTCATTCGGAGGGCAAATTTCGGCGCGGACCCGGAGGCCGCCATGGAGCGCAGGATACGTCCGGTTGAGTATAGACCGGCGTTGAGCGATGACAAGGCGGCCGTCAGCACGACGATGTTCATGACGGAGTCCATGCCGTTGATGCCGATTGAGCTGAAGAACGTCACGAATGGGCTCACACCCTTTTGGTAGGCGGTGTAGGGCAGGAGCAGTGAAAGCAGGACGATGGATCCGACGTAGAAGACTGCGATGCGGGCGATGACGGCGTTGATCGCCTTGGGCATGACCTTTTCCGGGTTTTCTGTCTCACCGGCAGCGGTGCCGACGAGCTCTATGGAGCCGTAAGCGAAGATGATTCCGGACATAAGCAGAATCATCGGAAGAATGCCGTTAGGAAAGACTCCTCCATGGTCGGAGATGAGTTGGAAACCAACCGGGTCACCGGTGGGGGTGCCGAAGATAACGAAGTAGACGCCAACAACAAGGAAGGCAACTAGTGCGGTGACCTTGATGAGGGCGAACCAGAATTCCATCTCGCCGAAGACCTTCACTGACACTAGGTTGAGTGCGAGGACGAGCGCCAGGGCGATGAGCGCCCAGGTCCATTGCGGGACCGCGGCGATCCAGGGGACGTATCTGCCGAAGAAGCTCATATAAAGCGCGGCAGCGGTCGTGTCGGCGATCGTCGTTGCAGCCCAAACCAGCCAATAGAACCATCCCACTGTAAAGGCGGCCTTCTCGCCGAAGAATTCTCGGGCGTAGGAGACAAACGAGCCCGATGAGGCCCGGTAAAGGACTAGTTCGCCAAGTGCGCGCAGGATCAGGAAGGCAAAGGCGCCGCAGATCGCGTAGGCGATGAAGAGAGATGGCCCGACGGCGGCGAGGCGGCCACCTGCGCCAAGAAATAGGCCCGTGCCGATCGCCCCTCCAATGGCAATCATCTGGATTTGTCGGGACTTGAGTCCCTTCTGGTAGCCGACATCCTCCGCATGCAGGGATTGGCGGGTGGGGTTGTCATGCCCGGCGTCAGTGACGGGCTGCTGAATCGACATGGGAAGCCTTCCTGAGTTGTGCTGGATTTACAGGGCGTGGGAGATTCGTGAAGCAAGCGCAAGGATCTGCTCGATGCTTGGGTTAATGCCGACCTCGGTAGATTCGCGGTCATTTTGGGCAGGTCCCCTCTGGGCGCTGCTGTCGGCCGGCCATGAAACGAACACCTGCCAAAGGGTGTGTGATCTCCGACTACTAGAGATTCAAATCAATGTTGAGAGTATGCAGAACGCGAGCGAAAATATCAAGAGTTAGTTGAAATTTTATTGCGACTGCTATGCGAACTGGCGGCATTCGCGGCAGATGCTCGATGTAGGCCCTTTTTAGATCTAAACGAAATGTGTAATACTTGTTAAAACGGTCGCACGATTCGCACGCTTCGTTGAAGGCGCTGCGTAGGATCGAAGTGGCGTAGGTGATTTGCCCGTTTCTCGAAAGCTTGGAAGGTTTCTCATGGCTGAGTCGATTACGTCTACACCGCTCTATGAACGCGCGGTCCGGGTGGGCGATCTACTGTTTGTCTCCGGCCAGCTCCCCTTGGGGGGTGGTGGCTTGTTGTATCCCGGCCGCGTGGGTCAGGACGTCACAATCGAAGAGGCCCGTGAGGCCGCAGTTCTTGCAGCCCGCCGGTGCTTGGACGTCGTTCGTGATGAACTCGGGTCTTTGGACGCCGTCAAAGGGATCGCCAGGATTGGTGGCTACGTCTCAGCTGGGGAGGGATTCGTTGATGCCCCTGCCGTGATAGATGGTGCTTCCCGCCTCGCCCTTGATGTTCTGGGCGGCAAAGGGCGCCATGCCCGCCTGGCAGTGGGAGTATCGTCGCTTCCGCTAAATGCATGCGTCGAGATCGAAATGACTGTCCAGTGCTAAGGGCAGCCGAGCAGAGCCAAGCCGGCAACCTCCCGGCAAGTGGTAACCCGCTTGAAGAGATCACCCTTGAACAGCTTCGGCAACGTACGAGTATGAAATGGCGCACCCATCCCTCCGACGTACTGCCTTTGTGGGTTGCGGAGATGGACGTCCGGCTCGCGCCGTCTATAGCTGAAGCCTTGCATCAGGCCATCGACGCAGGCGATACCGGTTACCCTGCCGGGACGGAGTTGGCGGAGGCAATAGGGGCCTTCGCTTCCCGACGGTGGGGTTGGGATGGGTTGGCGATCGAGCGCACGGCCATCGTGCCTGATGTGATGATGGGCGTAGTCGAGATTCTCCGGCTGGTTACTGATCCCGGAGACGCCGTAATCGTCAACTCTCCCGTTTATGCGCCTTTCTACGCTTTCGTCACCCATGATTCGCGTCGCATCATCGAAGCACCGCTAGGACATGACCATCGGATTGACCTCAACTCGCTTGAGGAAGCTTTCAAACAAGCGCGGTCGCAGGGACGGAATGCGGCGTTCCTCATCAGCAATCCTCACAACCCGACCGGAGTTGTCCACAGTTCTGGCGAGCTGGCAGCTGTCGCCTCCCTCGCCCGCTATTACGGCGTTCGTGTCATCTCGGATGAGATCCACGCTCCGCTGATCCTATCGGGAGCCACATTCACTCCGTATCTCAACGTGCCCGGATCGGAGAACGCGTTCGCGCTCACGTCGGGGTCAAAGGCCTGGAACCTCGCCGGCCTTAAGGCTGCGCTTGCCATTGCTGGACCCGACGCCGCCGACGATCTTAGACGGATGCCCGAGGAAGTCAGCCACGGACCGAGCCATCTGGGTGTCATCGCACAGACCGCCGCCTTCCGTGACGGTGAGGCCTGGCTGAATGATCTTATTTGCGGGCTCGAAGCGAACAGGGCGCTCCTCGGAAGGCTACTCGCCGAGCACCTTCCCGACGTCGGATACGTCCCTCCCGAAGGGACATATCTGGCGTGGCTGGATTGCGGCCATCTCGGCTTGGATTCGACGAGCGTCGGCGAAGACCTCGGAGCCGTTGCCGATCTTGCCGGGCCCGCCAAAATGTTCCTTGACCGGGCCAGGGTTGCTTTGAGCTCCGGCCATGTCTTCGGATCGGGAGGGGCGGGACATGTGCGCCTCAACTTTGCTACGTCCCAGGCAAACCTGACAGAGGCCATCATTCGGATGGGTCGGGCCACCCGAAGTGACTGACAGAGACTTGGATGGGCTTGCCGAAGGGCAGGGACGACGCCGGATACACTTCAACGAAAAGCACCTTGCACCACGCATCCGCGTAATCCGGATCGCCTGCGGCTCGGAAGGACAGCAGCAATGAACACGATTGGTTCGATTGGACCACAAACTCCGTCTCCGGACGCGCTTGACGGTATGGACGCTGAGTGCATCAACCTGGTCTTGGAACTCCTGGTGGCCCCTCTTCAGGCCGCGGTTCCTCAGCCCACAGAGGTTGTCCTTCACGACCTGCAGCGAATTCCTAATACAGTTCGTGCCATTGCCGGAGCCGTAACACACCGTCAAATAGGAGATCCGCCCACGGACAAGCTGCTCGAACGAGTGGCCGCCGGCGACTTCTCCCACGAGATCGGCTATCGGTCACAACTACCGGACGGGCGAATTCTCCAGAGCACCACAATTATCTACATCGATAAAGAGGGGCGGGCCGCCGCTGCGTTGTGCTTGAATGCTGACGTGTCGGCTTGGGTCACTCTACGCTCAGCATTGGACCGGTTCGTTCTCGGCAACGACGGGAGTCCCGTCCTGGCGGCGCCCACGCTAAATAGGACCACGGCGGTCGGCCCTCAGGGCAGTGAGTACTTCCCCCATAGCGTGGAAGAACTCAGCGCAAAACTCGTCGAGGCCGCCATCGCCGCGATTGAGGTGCCCGTCGAGCAGATGCGCAAGGAACAGAAGGTGCAGGTTGTGGCTGAGCTGGAACGCCGTGGATTCTTCCTGGTAAAACAGGCCGCTGAGACTGCTGCCACTGCGCTGGGAGTCACCCGTTTCACTATTTACAACTACCTCAACGAACTCGGCGGGGAAGTCCCCGAGACAGCCTGAACTTCGGCAGAAATCAACGTTGCTGGTTTCCTAAACTCCGTCACTGGCACCGTCATTCCCGGATCGCCGGCTGAACAACTCCCTACCCGCTTATGCCCAAAACGGCTCACTGCGGCACCACGTTGCCTCTGCAGCGTCGTGTTGGTCATCCCCCGGAAGGGTACAAACACGTTCCATGTACCAACCACCGCCACAATAAATCCAAGGAGAAAAATGAACATCACCACTACGAAGCCGTTTGCCGACCTTGCTGCCATGGAAGCAACCGTCGAAGCTGTCACTGCCCAGCGTGAACTCGGTCGCGTCACCTTCACCATGAACAGCGAGTCCACAGGCGGTCTGACGGCCAAAACCGAAACAGGACCACTTATGCAGGCAGGTGTCCCGGACGAGTCACGTCGTGGAAAATACACGCTGCACAGTGACGAGCCCCTCTCCCTGCTGGGCACAGACACGGCCGTCAGCCCTGCAGAGTACATTCTTAAGGGCCTCGCTGGCTGCTATGTAGTCACACTCGCTTCACTGGCCGCAGCTCGCAACATCAACCTTGACCAGATCCGGCTTACCCTTGGGTTCGACATCGATCTGAGCGGGTTCCTCGGGATTGATAAGTCCGTCCGTAAGGGCGCAGAACACATCACGGTCGACGTCGAACTCGAGAGCGCGGGCACTTCACAGGAAGATCTTCAAGACCTTGTGAAGGCACTGGAGGCAACCTCGCCGATTCGCGATACCCTTGCCAACCCCGTGAAAGTCACCACCACACTCATCTAGCAACACCGCCGGGGACTTCCCGGGCCGGCCTTCTCAGCAACCGGCCCGGGAACTCCTCTGAAACCACATAGCAAAACGCCAGCTGAACAGCTGCGCCAAGGCACGTTGGTTAAACGCGGAGGTCCCTTAACCATTGTTCGACGCTTCGGGGTTGGATTCCCAGCAGTTTTTGGGCTGAACGGGTCTCCGTGATGAGTTCATCGGGCTGGTCTTGCCGATGCTTGTAGGAATCAACGACTGGCGTTGCTGCGGCTTCGCCAAAGACGGGGATGATGAGGTCGCCGAAGGCCACGGGGCTTAAGGCTTCGAAAGTGACTGGTCTGCCATAGTAGGCAGAGAACCCGTCGGCGAGGTCCTGGCCCAGAAGCCCTGGGAGCGCCCCGACCGAAACGATGCCGGAAACAGAACCGTTCGTTAGCAATTGAACGACCACGTCGGCTACGTCCAGATGCGAACTCCATGACGTCGCGTAGTCCTCGCGCAGCGGGTAGCGCAGCACTCCCTCGGCCAAAACCGGATTGTGGACCGCTGGCATGAGCAGGTTCTCCAGGAACAACCGGGGTTCCACCACCGCGTAAGACACGCCGCTGGCTTTCAGTTCCCGAATCATGGTGTCCGGGCCGGTTGATCCGTCACCCTCATCATCAACTGTGTAGCCACTGGTGGAGAACACCACGCGCCCGGGCTGTGCAGTTTTGAGGGCCTTGCCAATGGTCTTGGCAAAGACAATTTGATCCGAGGCCGGGGCTATTGGGAGGTGCACAAAGACCCCTTCTGCGCCGTCGTAGGCCCGTGCCAGCGATTCTGCTGACGAGTAATCCACGGCAACTGCCCGGCCTTCGACTGCGGAGATGTCTCGGGCGGCGGCTACCGCCGAATGGTTTTTGGCAGTTAGCGCGGTAACAACTGGGGACCCTTGGGCGCCCGTGGCGCCGTGAACGATATATGTCATGAACCTATTACTGCATATACTGCATCGATTACATCAACTGCAGTAACGGTAAGTGGGTACAGTCATGAAGTTCGATCATTGCTCGTTGCAGGAGTGCGGTATTGCCCGCTTCCTCAGCCTGCTCGACGGCCCCTGGGCAACCTTGATTGTCAGGGACCTTCTCAAGGGTCCGCGTCGCTTCAACGAACTTCTCGATGGCCTCGGCGGGATAAGCCCGCATACGCTCACCAGCCGGCTTCGGAAGTTCGAGGCCCACCAGTTGGTGACACGAACGTCCTACCCGGAGATCCCGCCGCGGGTCGTCTATGAACTTACGCCCTTGGGAATGAGTCTGGGTCCTGTACTGGAATCCATGAATAAATGGGCGCTTTCGGTGCCCGACAGCACCTTCGATTTCTAGGCCGCCCACGCGAAAGGGACTAGTTGACGGCTGTTCCGTGTCTATGGCGTTGTACGGCGTCGTAGTTGCCGCATTTGGCTGAACAGTAGGCTCGTTTCCCATTGCGGCTCGTATCCACGAAAACCTTGTCACAGCCGGATCGGCTGCAGGTTCCGATTCTCTTCCCTGCAGATTCAACAGCGAAGAGTGCAAGGCCTCCGGCGGTTACGGCCTGGACGCGTGCGACGACGTCTTCCTCTTCGGGCGCCCAATGCAGGTGCGGACCCAAACCATCGTGAGTGCTTAGGTAGGCCCGGCTTGTTCCTGCGTCCAGCAGCGTGTTGATTGCCGCGCAGAGCTCCACAACATCGGGCGCATTGAAGGCCGTTCGCAACAGGTCAGCCCATTGCCGGAGGCGCTGCGAGGAAAACGGCGTCAATGATGATGACTTACGAATCTGATGCTCGCCCAGCACCTGAATCAGGCGTGGAAGGGTCCACCCAGGGCCGTTCGCGAGGTTAACGAGGTCAACCGCCAGTTCCGGGCCGGTCATGTTGTCATGGTTGAACTGCACTAACCCATTGCAACACACTTTGATCATGCTGCTCGTCACCACTGCCATCGCACCAGTCGTTCTGCTTCTGGCTCTGGGAGCTGTACTTCGACGGAAGTTCCTCAAAGACCCAGGCTTCTGGAAAGGCATGGAATGGTTGAGCTACAGAATATTCACCCCTGCGCTTTTCATCGTCTCCATTGCCGGCACAGATCTGAGCGTTGTTCCTCCGGGGCCGCTGCTCCTGAGCTTGGGAGTGCCGATCGCCGCTATTGCTGCCTTCACCGTTGTCCTGGGACTCTCACTTCGCACCAAGGGTCCCCGGCTAACCTCTCTGGTCCAAGGAGCCATCAGGCTTAATACCTATATTGGCCTCATGTTTGCCAGTGCTCTCCATGGCCAAGAAGGTGTGGCAACCTTCGCTCTGGCAAGTGCTGTTGTCGTCCCATTGGTAAATGTCATCTGTGTTGGCCTCTTAAGCGGGTACGGCGAGAAGCGTGGGGCGGTGCCTCCGAAGCCCTTATGGCGGGAGTTGCTCGAAAACCCGCTCATTCAAGGCTGTGCCCTCGGCCTTCTTCTAAACTTTGCGGGACTGCCGCTTCCGGATTTTCTGTCCGCTACGCTCTCCATGCTGGCCGCTCCTGCCTTGGCCTGCGGAACGCTCATTGCCGGGGCAGCGCTCCATATCGATTTTCGACGTCGTGATGCAGCTGACATCGCATGGGTTTCAGCCCTGAAACTTGTCGTCCTCCCGCTCGCAGCTGCGGCCATTGCCATTCCGTTAGGTGTTTCCGGACCGGTCCTCAGCAGCGTAGTGCTGATCTGTGCAATCCCCACGGCACCTTCAGCCTCTGTCCTGGCTGGTCGAATGGGCGGTGACGTCCAGCTCATGGCAACGATAACGGGAGCGCAAACCCTCCTCGCCATAGGGACTCTGCCGGTAGTACTGAAGCTTGTGGACCTCATGAAGCTATGGCTATAAATCTAAAGCCGCAAATGCCCATTTCGACGCTGCGTAGAAGTAGACTGGCTCGTATATGTTGGCCTGCCGTTGCGAGGCGGCCCCTGGAGCGGGAGCTGGATAAGTGACTGGACGGGGAGTGCGCATGACCCGCGGCGTTGCCGCGGCCATCGCTTCTACGTCCATTGCTGCTTTGTCCCACGTCATGGCTGGCGGACCAACACCGGATACTGCCATCGCCCTGTTCTCGCTTGCGTTGTCCTTGCTGGTGTGCACCGCTCTGGCCGGTCACGTTTTGTCTTTGTGGAGGCTCTGCGCGGCCGTCGTTCTCAGCCAAGGTTTGTATCACGGTCTTTTCAGCCTCGGATCCTCTTCATCAGGAGTAGAAGCTGTGGCGCCGGCGTCCGGCCATGCTGCACACTTAGCCACGCTGGTTTTGGATCACGCCGTCACCACCGCAGTTATGGACCACTCAGCCCCCACGATGTGGCTGTGGCATATTGCGGCGGCAGCTCTGACCGTCGCCCTCTTGCGGCATGGTGAAGCCACCGTCATGAGGCTGCTCAGGGCCTTCGGGCTCAAATTGGTCCCCTTCTTGCGCTTCTTCCAGCCGCTTGCCGTCGAGCCAGCGGCACCGCTGAGCCCTGCCAACTGGCCGGTGCGGCCGCTCCGGAATCTGGGCGCCCCCGTGCTGGTGATGCGGCACCGCGGCCCGCCGCTGCTTCCGGTCGTGTCCTAGGCGTACTTAGCCTTCATCACCCACTTAGCTCCGCCGGCCGAATTCGGTCGTGGAGTGGGAAGCAGCCATGGCAACATACTGTTTGCAAAGATCCTCATGGCGGAACTCTGAAAGCGGCAGGAAGTCTCTGCTGCTTGCTGTGCTGCTGTGCCTTGGCTTGACCTTGGCCACCGCACCAGCAGCTTTCGCCCATGACGAATTGGTATCGTCAAACCCCCGCAACAATGAACGGTTCAGCTCAGCACCCTCGAGCGTCTCACTACGGTTCAGTGCGCCGTTGCTGAAAATCGGTCACGAAATCCGTGTAGTTGACGCCGCCTCGACGAATTGGGTCCAAGGTGAAGCTGTCCTCGCCAGGGAAACACTGACGCAACCCCTCTCCCCGGATCTACCTCCGGGCGAATACCAGGTCCGATGGCGCGTCGTCTCCAGCGATGGACACCCGATCAACGGTAGTTACTCGTTCCTGGTGGGTGCCGACGCGCAACCCGGTTCAATACCAGCGCTGGGGACCGCAATTAAGGCGACGTCAGGCCGTGCCGACGCGCAATCGGGAGCTGAGGTTTCCGCTCAGGCGCCCGCACTTCCTGGATGGGCCGTGACCGCCGTCATCGGTGCTATCGGGGGCGTCGCCCTGTATCTGCTGTGGGGTTTCGCCAGACGAATCCGCAAATCCACACGTTCAGGTGACTGACCGCATCTCTTCAACATCAACTGTCCCCGTCGGCGGAAACGACATCATTTCGCCGTGGGCCGACTCCATCAGGAGCACAATCATGTCCAAGAAGACTCTGTACCCCGTATTTCCCGTCCTCGCAGCAGCCGCTCTAGCGCTGGCCGGGTGCGCCCAAGGTGGTTCCCCGGCATCGAACTCCTCAACTTCAGCGACGCAAAACGCAACACCATTAACTGTGTCTGAGCCTTGGGTGAAAACAGCTGATACCGGAATGTCCGCTGCGTTCGGAACCATACGAAACGCCACCGATGAAGAAGTCACAATAGTGGGAGTCAGCACTCCGGCCTCGCCCATGGTGGAACTGCACGAAACTGTAATGGGCGCCAACGGGACCATGCAGATGCAAGCCAAGCAGGGCGGATTCGTGATCCCCGCACACGGGGAGCTCGCCCTCGCCCCGGGCGGCGACCACATCATGCTCATGGGCCTGGCTAAACCAATTCTTGCGGGGGACGAGGTCAGTTTTGAACTAAAAACCTCCGACGGCGGCACTGTTGACTTCACCGCGCAAGGAAAGGACTTCGCGGGGGCTAATGAGAACTACATGCCGGGGGAGGGCGCCACGTCAGTCGGCCCGGGCCACGGTTCGATGATGCATGGGCACAGCGGGTCCGCGAGCCCGGAGCCGTCCAAGTAGTGTCCGCCGGTATTGAAGATGCGGGCATGCCGGGAACCGGGGTGCGCCGTCGTCATCTGCTTTTTGGCGGCGCGGCGGCAGGGCTGGGAGCGTTGGCCGCCGCCGGGGCGCAGCTGGCCGGATCCGGTACCCAAACAGCAACTTCCACTACTGCGTTGGATGCCAACGGCTCTGAGACCATTCCGTTTCACGGCGCCCGACAGGCTGGAGTTGATACCGGCGCCCAAGCCCATGGTGTCTTCATCGCGCTGGACTTACGGCCGGGAACCACGCCCCAGCGCGTCGGGGCCCTCCTGAAGCTCCTGAGCGACGATGCTGCAAACCTGACCCAGGGCAAGGCTGCGTTGGCAGATACGGAGGGCGAGCTTGCCCTTCGTCCGGCGCGATTGACGGTGACTTTCGGGTTCGGTCCGGCTGTGCTGGACCTGGTGGCCCCAACCCTTCGTCCCTCGTGGTTGGGGGACCTCCCTGCCTTCTCCGTAGACAGGCTTGTCCCGGAGTTCGGCGGTGGGGACCTGTTGTTACAGATTTGCGCAGATGACCCGTTGACTGTGGCGCACGCTCAGCGAATGTTGCTCAAAGACAGCCGAAGCTTCGCCAGCCTCCGGTGGGTGCAGAACGGCTTCCGCCGGGCGTACGGTACCGAGAAACCTGGCACGACCATGCGGAATCTCTTTGGCCAGGTCGATGGAACCACCAACCCCTCAGCTGGTACCCCGGTCTTCGAAAGGGTTGTCTACGGTGATGAACAGGTCCCTGCCTGGACGGAGAACGGCACCTCGATAGTCATCCGCAGAATCAGTATGAACCTGGATAAGTGGGATGCACTCGATCGTTCGGGTCGGGAAGAGTCCGTTGGACGGAAACTCTCCAACGGCGCACCCCCGACCGGAGAGAGTGAACACGATGAACCGGACTTCCGAGCCCTCAATCCTGTGGGCTTTCCCGTTATCGCGGATTTCGCCCACTTGCGTCGTGCGCGCCCGGAGGATGAAACCCAACGGATTTTTAGGCGGGCCTTCAACTATGATGCAGCACCAGCTGCGGGCGTGGTGTCTGATTCGGGACTGATTTTCGTGTCGTATCAGGCCGATGTTGAGCGGCAGTTCGTGCCCATCCAACGTCGGCTTGATGAATTGGACCTTCTCAATGAATGGACCACGCCGGTGGGCTCGGCGGTATTCGTCATTCCTCCCGGGTGCGAACCCGGGGGATTCATCGGCGAACAGTTATTCAGTTAAGGCAATAATCCGTGTTGTGTCTGGAGTCTGCCCTGTGTGGGCGGACTCCAGACACTATGCACGCGTCGATGGCCAGCGACCGACAGAGGCGGCGGTGGAATCAGGCCTTGAAGCTAGGGAAGGCTCGCACCTTGCCGGCCCGGTCCGGCAGCCTTGGATATTAGGCGTTACCCCAGAAGGAATCTTCAGCCGTGGCATCGGCTGAGAACAGCCGGACATCGACGATCTTCCCGTCGCGGACTGTGAGCAGGTCTACTCCGGCCATGTTCATGGCAGCATGGGGGAGTGTGCCCGAAAAGGTGACGGGCACAGCTACGAGTTCGCCGTTGACCATTGCCGGCCCGGACACGGTGAGCTGGAATGTTCCTTGGCTGGTTTCCATCATGCCTCCCAGTAGTGCGCCAACGCCATCAAGCCCGGTATGGTCACCGGAAAAGCGGTTTGCCCCCGGCTGATGCCACACCACGTCAGGGCTCAGAAGCGCCATGGCTGCCGGTACGTCGCCTTGGCCGAGCGCGTGGAAGTACTCAGCGGCAACGGCTGCTGGGGTCTGATCATTCATGGGTTCTCCTCGAGTTGGTTTACTTTTTAATAGTTACATTCGGTAACCTGTTACATCAACGTAACTAATGGGTTGTGTGTACAAATAGGAGTTGGATCAGATGGACGCGCCGGTATGGAACATCATGGTGGCGACGTGCCCCTCGCGGACTTCCCTCGCAAAGATCGCGAACAAGTGGACCGCCATGATCGTCATTGCCCTGAGCAAGGGGCCGCTGCGATTCGGTGAGCTGCGCGGAGAGGTGGACGGCATCAGCGGAAAGGTCCTCGCAGACACCTTGCGGGATTTGGAGCGCGACGGGATTCTCAATCGAACCTCATACAACGAGATGCCGCCCCGCGTGGAATATGAGCTGACAGCTCTAGGACATACCCTGCGAGAGCCCCTCACAGCGTTGGGACGCTGGGCCGAAGAGCACATCAGTGAGGTTATGGAAGCGCGTGATACTTATGACGAACGCCCCGGCCCAAGCGTCAATCCACCTGGCAGGCACTGAAGCGGCGCCGTTTGAACCAGGAAGGCATCGGACGCATCCGTCGGCTGGCACCGGCGCCCCAGCCATCCAATCCTTGGCGTGGGAGCTCATCGAAGACTACCTGTGCACGGCCAAGTGGCCCGGTCCATCTTATGTGCGGGGTCATGCGCAACGGCTGAAACTCGTCTGGGGCGGCCCCGAATCCGTCGTCTGGAAATTAACGGCTCAGTTGCATCCGGAGACCTCACAGGACGGAGTTGAGGAAGGCCCGGGTGCGTTCGTTTTGGGGGTTGCGGATGATTTGCTGTGCTGGGCCTTGTTCGATGATGGTGCCTTCTGCCATGAAGATGACGCGGTCGGCTACGTCGCGGGCGAAGTTCATTTCGTGGGTGACCACCACCATGGTCATGCCTGATTGGGCGAGGTCTTTCATGACTTTGAGTACTTCTCCGACGAGTTCGGGGTCCAGTGCTGAGGTGGGTTCGTCGAAGAGCATGAGTTTTGGTTCCATGCAGAGGGCTCTTGCGATGGCGACGCGTTGTTGTTGGCCGCCGGAGAGCTGGCGCGGGTAGGCGCTGGCTTTGTCTGCCAGACCGACGCGCTTGAGGAGTTGCAGGGCTCGAGGGATGATGTCTGTCTTCTTTTGTTTGAGTACCTGCCGGGGTGCTTCGATGAGGTTTTCCAACACGGTCATGTGCGGGAAGAGATTGAAGTGTTGGAAGACCATGCCGATGTCTGCGCGGTTTCGTCGGATATCGGCGTCCTTCTGTTCGTGGAGTTTTGTGCCCTTGATGTCGTATCCGACAACTTTGTCATCTACCCACATGCGGCCGCCGTCGATCCTCTCGAGGTGGTTAATGCAGCGTAGCAGCGTGCTCTTTCCGGAACCTGAAGGGCCGATCAGGCAGACCACTTCGCCTGCTGCGATGTCCAGATTGATGTCCTTGAGGACGTGGAGGGAGCCGTAGTTTTTGTCGACCGAGTCTGCTTTGACCATTGTCCTGGTTCCGGCGCTCATCAGGGCGGGGTTGGGGGTGTTGGTCATCGTGTACCGCCTTGTCGGTGTGCCCGGTGGTGTGTGGTGAAGAAGAGGGTGATGCTTTGCCAGGGCGTGAGGGGGAGGTTTCGTTGGTTGCCTTTGGCATAGCGGCGTTCGAGGTAGTACTGGCCGATGCTGAGTACGGAGGTGATGATGATGTACCAGATGCTCGCCACGATCAGCAGCGGGATGGTCTCGAAAGTCCTGGCATAGATGATCTGTGATGAATAGAGAAGTTCAGGGACGGAGATCACTGACACGAGCGATGTGGTTTTGAGCATGCCGATGGTTTCATTACCGGTAGGGGGAATGATGACCTTCATAGCTTGGGGCAAGATGATGCGCTGCATGGTGCGGAAGCGGCTGATTCCCAAGGCTCCGGCTGCTTCGGCTTGGCCATGGTCCACCGAAAGGATGCCCGCGCGCACGATCTCGGACATGTAGGCTCCTTGGTTCAGTCCCAGTCCGAGTATCGCCGCTGTAATAGGGGTGATGATCTGGTTCGCGTCCAGCGCTACGCCTGGTATGCCGAAGCTGATCACCGGGTAGAGGGCCGCGAGGTTGTACCAGAACAGCAGTTGGACCAATACCGGGGTGCCGCGGAAGAAATTCACGTAAGACGAGGCCGCGGCACGGACCACCGGGTTGTGCGAGAGCCTCATAACGGCCATGACGACGCCCAGCACGATGCCGATCAGCATGGACACTGCTGTGAGCATCAAGGTGACGGCTATGCCGTTCACAATTGATACATCGCGTATGTACTTACCGACTGTTTCCCACCCAAAACGGGAATTGGTTACCACTGACTGCAGGGCCAAGGCCGCGAGGACCAGAATCACAGCCCCTGAGACCCACCGACCGAGATACTTTGCCTTGACGGTGGTGTAATCGTCCGGAGACCTGCGAGGTGTCTGAGTCGGAGCTATTGTTGCCATTGATTTTCCTCTGTCCGCTGGATTGCTACTCGGAGACTTGGTCGGCGGAAATGCTGGATGCGGACGGGATTCCCCAGCGCTTGTTGATATTGGAATAGGTTTCGCTCTGGAGAATCGCTTTCATGGCGGCGGTGATCGCTGGTCGCAGGCCTGACTCTTTGTTCAGGGCTATACCGGAGAGCCGCGGCTCGTAGTCTCCGCCGTCGGCCAACTCGAATTTTCCGTCGGCAAGTTTTCCTTGGTAGGCCAGCGGAATGCTGTCTGCCATGACCCCGTCGACGCGTCCTGATAGGAGCGCCAGGTTTGCATCTGTCTGGGCAGGGAACACTGCCTGGTCAATGGGCGGCTCGCCCTTGCCGGTGCATTCTTCGGACATGGCCGGGAGAATATCAAGGGCTTCGTGGGTTCCTTTTTGTGCGGCAATCTTTTTACCGCACAGCGTGGCTGCGGTCATGGATAGCTTTGAGGGATTCCCTGGCAGGACCGCCATGCCGGAGCCTCCAGAGATGTAGGGGACGAAGTCGACCACTTTCTGTCGTTCTTCTGTCACGTTGAAGGCGGACATGCCGGCGTCGTATTTGTTCGATGTCAAGCCCGGAAGTATCGTCTCGAAAGAAGCGGGAACGTATTGTGGCTTCAGCCCCAGGGATGCTGCCAGGGCATTGCCCATGTCAACGTCCCAACCGATGATGGTCTTGTTATCGGTGTCAAAGTACTCAAAGGGCGGATACGTAGGGTCGGTTGCCATGACCAAAGTGCCCTTATCCCGTATGGATTGAGGAAGAAGTCCGCGCGCTTGCTCATTAACGCCGTTTTGTTCGCTGGCCGAAGGGCTTGGGCCGCTTGCCGGTCCTTCTCCGGAGCCAGCCTGTGAAGCTGTCGTGCAGCTGCTAGCCGAACACATAACGAGAACTGCGGTGAGGATCGCCGTTGATTTTCTGCTGAGTCGCATTGCTTGGGCCTTTCGTGAAGAGGGTCTGCCGGTTTCGTGGGGTGAAGGTCGGCATCTTCGACGAGTGATGGGGGTCACTGTCGCGGCAGATGTCTCTGAGCTTGTCATTGCACTACGGCGGCAGGGTTGTTCTCAGGGACAAAAAAACAGGAAAAGGTGGTCGCGAGCGACAAAATATGGTTTGCTGCCGGACTCCAGCATGGAGAGCATGACAATTCTTTCTGAACCGCTTACCGCCGCGCGTGACGTTGCCGCGAAATCGGCCCATAGAGCAGCACTGAACCTACGGCCGCTTTCCTCCAGGGAAGAGTTCGCCGCTGCCTCGGATCTGCTCGCGGGTATCTGGGGTACCAGCCGGGACGCGTCGCCGTTATCTTCGGACCTTCTCCGTAGTTTGAGCCATGCTGACGGGTGCGTGATGGGAGCGCTGTCCGGTGAGGAGGTGGTAGGGATCGCAGTGGCGGTTTCCGGGCCTCCCGTGTCGGATGTCATGTATTCGCTCATCGCTGGGGTGAAGTCGGCTTTCGCAGGCCGTGGAGTCGGCATCGCACTCAAGTACGCGCAGAGGGTGTGGTCGCTCGAACGAGGAGCCAACCGCATGCTGTGGACGTACGACCCCCTTATCCGGAGGAACGCGCATTTTAATCTTGTGCGCTTGGGGGCGCAGGTTCAGGAGTACATTCCGGAGTTTTATCCGCCGATGCACGACGCTCTGAATAGGAAGGACCGGACGGACCGCATATGTGTCAGTTGGGATCTGGTGTCGGCTACCCAATCGCTCCCGGCGGACGACGACGGTCCAGTAGCGCTTTACGCCGAGGAAAACGGAGAGCCTCATCGCACCGGAATCGTGCCCCGGCACAGCATGCGCGTCTGGATCCCCCGTGACATTGAGGCGATGCGCCTTCAGGACAACGCTCTGGCGATGAGGTGGCGTATTGCTATGGCCGATGTGCTTCAGGAAGCGGAGGCGCAGGGCTTGGTCCCTGTTTCTGTTTCTGTTGGCGGATACTACGTTCTGGAGCAGGTGGCGGCCGCATGAGCTCCCAGTTCAAGGTTGAACTAAGAACGGTGCGCATGCCCCTCGCCGGAGAGTTCAGGACATCGCGGGGCCGCGAATCTGTCCGTGAGATGCTTTTGGTCCGGTGGGTCACCGACCGAGCCGAAGGGTGGGCGGAATGCGCGGCAGATGCCGATCCGGTCTATTTCCCTGAACGCCTGGAGTCAGCGCGACGCCTCATAGCAGAGGTACTTCTTCCGCTGGTGGCTAAGAATCCCGAAGTTGATGCGGCCGGCGCCCATGTTGCGATGAAGGCAGTACCCGGTAACCCGTTGGCTAAGGCCGCACTCGAAAGCGCCATCCTGGATGCCGAGCTCCGTGCACACGACATGTCCATGAAGTCCTACCTGGGCGGCTCGCGCGACAAGATCAGCGTAGGAGTTTCAGTAGGTATTTCCGAATCATTGGCTGCTTTGATGCGCGAGGTCGAAGGCTATGTGGCGGAGGGTTATCCCCGGGTGAAATTGAAAATAACTCCGGGGTGGGATGTGGATCCCGTCCGCGCCGTTAGGAAGGAATTTGGCGATGATTTGCTTCTTCAGGTCGATGCCAACCAGGCTTACACAACGGCTGACATGAACACGCTCCGCAGGCTGGATGCTTATGACCTGTTGCTGTTGGAGCAACCACTTCACGCGGAGGACTTGTCTGGCCACGCCCGACTGGCCGGAAACCTGCGTACGCCTATCTGCCTCGATGAATCAATCACGTCCTGCGCCTCGGCAGCTACGGCAATTCAAATGGGCGCCGCGCAGATCATCAATATCAAACCTGCGCGGGTCGGCGGCTACCTTGAGGCCCGGGCAATCCATGACCTGTGCTTCGCTCAAGGGATACCAGTTTGGTGCGGTGGAGTGCTTGAGACGGCAATTGGCCGGGCAGCCAATCTGCAGTTGGCGTCATTGCCTGGATTCACCCTTCCCTCCGATATATCAGCAACCAAGCGCTACTACACCAAGGACATAGGCCAGGAGTTCAATATTGAGTCAGGAACCATCAGTGTCCCAGCGGGCCCTGGGACAGGAACGATCCTTGACCTGGACTACTTGGAGTCAGTCACTGTGGAACAGGAATGGGTGCTATAGGTCCTGATTGATCAGGTGGTGTTGCTGGCACGGTGACAGGCGGGAAAGGCGCTAATGCCTTTCCCGCCTGAGCAGGCCAAGCTGCAACCAAGCGACGAGGCGCAGCTCCGGGTCGTCCACATCAATTTCGAACTTCTTTATTAACTGCCGCATACGGTAACGCTGCGAGTTCTCATGGACCATCATCATCTCCGCAGCTTTGCGATTATCACCAAAAGAATTCAGAAACGCTAACCACGTCGCCGCGTATTCTGTACCGTGATCCGCATCGTAGGCAAGGACCTGACGGACAGGGGCCAGCAAACGGTCCGCGGCGGCGACCGTTCCTTCTGAAAGCTCTTGAAGAAGGATTCGATGACGTTCGTTTTCAGTCGATATGGAATGAGCCGAAGCCGCTACGCGCTGAAGCCGGAAGGCTGTCTCAATGTCCGTACGCGCTGTACTCAAGTCGACCGCTGAATGAAGCGCTCCGGAGTACGCACTTCGGAGTTGAAGGTCGGCAGTAGCCGCCACTGCGCGCTGTGAGACAGCAAGAAAGTTCCGGATCCGCTCATCAGTTAACTGTTCTGCTCCCGGGAGGAGTACAAAGACCCGATTCCCCAGCACCGTACAGGATGCGGCCCGACGGACGGCTTCTGCATTTAGGGCGATGATGTCGGCAACCCGGCCCATGTCCACATCAGCCCCGTGATCGACTGAGTGTGCAAACCCGACCAGGATCACAGGCATCTGTTGGGCGAGGGTGAGGGCAACACCAGGGTCCATTTGTCCTTTGCCGAGGGCGGCGGTCAGCAATTCGCCCCGCCGGTGGCGCTGCAGACTGTAAGCGCCGGCCGCGTCCAGAAGATGAAGAGCTGCTATGGGCGCCGCTTCGGCGAGTACTCTGGCAATCTCATCGCTTCGTGTGCCGCCTTCGTCAAAAGCCCATAGTGAACCAACCAGCCGTGGACCGACTCTCAAGGGCATTGCCACCCGGTTCAAGGCGCCGTTCTCCTTGCCAAAGAAGACCGGTGTCGTCGCCATGGCTACGGCTCTATAGCGTGCCAGGTACCAGGGGAGATCGGGCACAGCACGTCCCAGAATTGCATCCCGTCGGCTATCGTCTGTATTTTGATCAGCGATGTTTGAGTACGCCACCACTTCGCGATTGACGTTCTCTATTGTGATGGCAGTTCCCGCAAGCGCAGCTATCGCATTGGACAGGCTGAAGAGGTCACCCGGAGCGATTTCGGCGATCGATGCAGTCCGCGCCTCCGGCGGTTCGGAGACAGCAGCACTAATGAGCGCATGAAGTGAGTTCCAGGAGGCGTCATCTGGAGCCACGAGCAGCTGGACCTCTCCGGCCCCTGAAATATCAATTTCCTCCGTGGCCAGGTCGCGGGGCTTCAACACTACGGCTGCGTACTCGAGCATCGCAGCTTCCTTGATGGCTGACGACGTTGCTGCAGCCGCTAGAGATGCGCCCGTCATGAGGAGGACACCGCCCTTGATGGGCGGGACGTCCTCCAAGGGAACCCACACAACCGATGCACGAACCTCGGGGTCTATCGACAGAGACCCGTCCTGCTGACTGTGAGGGGTCAACAGTAAAGGCCCCAGAGCTGCCAGCAGCCCGCTAAGAGAAGTGTAAGGAGGCGAAGCAGGTCCACTCATGCAAACGTTCCTACCGGTTGGTGCAGCCATTGATGGGACGCACCAACAGGGAGTCGATGAGCCCAGCCAGCAAAGCGGCCCGCTCGGGCATAGCGCTGATCTTGATCCATTCTCCCTCGCTGTGTGCGCCGGCACCAACGGCACCCAAACCATCCAATGTCGGAATCCCTAAAGCGGCCGTGAGATTTCCGTCCGAAGTGCCTCCGGCCATCGCCTCGCGGAGCGGGGGCAGCCCCAAACCGTGGGCAACTTCCTTGGCACGAGTAAACAGTGCTGACGCTTGCGCATGTTCAAGCGGTCCCCTGTCGATGCCTCCCTCAACTTGAAGGACTGCACCATCGAGCGTTGGCCGCAAAGACCTCAGCGCCGCGTCGACGCGCTCCAGCTCAGACATTGACGTAGCTCGAACGTCAACATCGAGCCAGGCTGACGCCGGAACCTGATTGGATGCCTCCCCTGAACGAAGGGTGGTGGTGGTGACTGTTGTGCCTCGCGCCGCGTCCTGAAGGGCATCTATCAGCAGGATCTGATGTGCCATTTCAACCGTGGCATTGATCCCATTTTCCGGATCAAGACCAGCATGTGAGGCACGCCCCATGACATGGAAGCGATACATGCCTGAACCTTTGCGGCTCGTTTTGAGTGCTCCATCCAGGCTTGCCTCAAGTACCAGAACGGCTTCTACTTCAGCGGCGAGTTCCTCAATTGCGTCACGAGAAGATACCGATCCGGTTTCCTCATCTCCGGTGAAAAGAATCTGTATTCCATCAGGTCTGCCCAACGCCTGGACGGCGTAAAACGCCTGCACCATTCCAGCCTTCATGTCGAAGGACCCCGGACCTGATGCTTTATCCTCCTCCACGGAGAACGGCCACCTTCCGATGGTTCCGGCCGGCCAAACAGTATCGTAGTGACCCACAATAAGAACCCGAGGCTTATCACCCAGAGTCCATAGAAGGTGGCTGCAACCTTCGCCGGGGAGATACTTTGGTTCACTCCCGAGGAGGCGTTTCCCAACAGCTGAGACGACGCCGGCAGTAGTATCCAGATGCGCTTGATGCGTTGACGGGGATTCCGACGACACGAGCAGCTCCAGCTCTTGGAGCATGCGGGGTTGAAGTTCAGACAAGACATCCATGAGTCGGTCAGTCAATATGGTCTCCTTAGGTAGGCCTGCCTCATCATCCGCTCCTTCCAGTTCACGATGCATGCCAAATCCGACAAAAATTCCAGCAACCTTTGTCGTGTCAAACCATGACGCATCACAGAACCTGCGCGCCTTGCTGCGGGCGCCACCCTGCCCGGGTCAAGCATTTTCGGCTACTCAAGGGGTCCCAAGAATGAAATCCTCGCTGGCTGTGGCAGCGCTGGAGAACGCTGTGCGCTCACGCCATCCGGGTGAGACAGTGGTGCACTCGGACCACGACTCCCCGTTGGAGCTCCCCGACTCGAGTGGGCAGGGTCGGCCGTGGAAACGTGCGTCTATGCAGGAAGTCTGCAGAGCCAAGCGTTCCAAGGTGCAATGCAGCCAGGAATTCGTTGACGGACGGGAGTTCTCGCATCCACTTCTACTCCCGCGCTTTCCACGCCGATAACCCATCATATGTCGCTCCTGGACGCTCCCGTTTTGGACGCAGATGCGTTCACGGTGCATACGCCGCGTGTTTAGCACATGGCGTACGGCAATCAGCTGTCGCGGTTGGGCTGTGTGGACGTGTGCATGGGCTGAGGGAAGAGCTTGACGTGCAGTTCTGCCGTTAGGTCTCACACGCTCTCCTCTGGGAGAGTAGGATCGGCAAACGCGTTCGAGTTACAGCAGCTTCATCGCCCGGAGCGCTCCTTTCGGTCAGCCGTTCGGGCCGCCTGAACTTTACCCCTGGTCGATGTCGGGTACACCGGGTTAGAGTTTGAGCTTTAGTTCGTGAGTGATGCCGCAGGGAACTTCTGGGTCCACCTCGACTCGATATTTTCCAGCCCCACGCTGCGTTAGGAGCAGACCGCACCTGTGCCTGAACGCAATAGGTATTAGGCGGTTTTCGGCGTCGTTCAGTTTGGAATCAAGAGTTTCCTTGTCGTCGCCGACGGTCACTTCGACGGCAAGCCAGAGTTCCTCTGCCGCTGTAATTGAGGAATCTGCCGGTGGGCGCATCGTGCTTATTGCCTGGGACATAACTTCTCCTTCGTGTTTTCGATGTGAAAGTTGGAATCAGTGTGCGGTTGGCTGAGGTTTGACGACCGCAGGGCAGTCCCAGTACGCAGCGGGGCGGCCCTCGACCGGGCTGCAGTCAAAGGGCCGCCGGCAAGTTGGCGGAGATGCTGGGTATAGGGGCCTGCACCCATGCCTCTTCAGGAATGCGTTTCTACGAACCTCCACCCGCTACTTGCTCCACAAGTTTCCATTCCTGGGCATCATCCGCAGCGGCATTCGAAGATGAGGCCAGCGACGCTCCCAGCCCGATTGCGCCGTATCCGGCCGCGCCGGTGATGTAGAGGGAGGGGTTGCGGACCGATTGGAATTTCACATACCCATCGGTGGTCGTGACCATGTTCCACAGCTTGTCGTTACCACCGTCGTCTACCCACTGTGCTAGCTGAACTCCTTGGGAAGCGTTGCCTTCCCAAATACCGACAGACCGGCCGCCAGCCTTATTCAGCAATGTCACGGATGATCCCTTGGTGACAACGTGCCAGCGCTGGGTGTCATTGGCTGGATTGTTGGTCCACGAGATAATATCTGGGACGTTGCCGGTCAGACTTGCATCCTGTGTCTTGTCTGCGTCCGTGCTGAGGATTTGCCCTGTCTTTCGGTTCACAATCGAGTAGTAGGCGCCTGCGGAACGGCCAAGGTCCAAATCACCATAGAGGACGGGGCCTATACTGCCGTTGTTCCAGCCTGCCTGCAGGATTTGTACGCGTCCGGTTCCGTTGACGTAGGTGAGGTTTCGGCTGTAGCCAGCGGGCATGGAGGTTAGATAGCGTTTCCAGGATCCATCGCTTCGACCTGATTCGTTGACGAGGAGCTCGCCGGAGTCCGCGTCGTTGTAAACGATCCGTCCATCGGGTAGTCCCAGCAGGACGGGGCTGCCGCCGTTGATTCCGGGTGAAGTTTGACCGAGATCATCGGGGCGGCAGCTGAGCAGGTCTGTGCAGGACTTGATTCGGGTGTTCGCGCCACCACCGAAATACTCCCATGTCATGAGCCATTTATTGTCCGTCGTGGGGGCCACGGTAATCATTCCCGGGCGGCCACCGCCGATCTGCGTCTTGCCGCCGCCACGATTTTCGGTTAGACCGGCCACATCCACTACGGGTTGGCTCCACCCATTGCTGGTGCCGTCCCAGGTCTTGTGGACCAGGATCTGCCCGTGGGAGTCCGGTGCGGTTGCGTTGTTGGGGTCCAGCACAGGAATGCCTGTGGCGGCATCGTATCCCAAATAATCATTCTCGTCGGAATAGTACGCAACCAGTTTTCCTTGGTGAACCAGCAGGTGAGGTTCCCAGAGCGGGTCTACCTGGGCGTTGGTGTTTGCCGCCGAAACCCGGCCGATCGCACCGGCGCTTCCTCCCTGCCAGCCGCCTGTGGCGATGATGTCGCGGATCTGCCAGGAAGCGCCCTGGTCTGCGCTTGAGTACAGGGCGATGGCGAGGTCGCGGCGGTCGCCGTCGCCAGTGGGGCGCCAGTTCGGATCGGCGGCCTTGTGCTCGTTGTAATACTCGTCGTCGCCTGAGACCACACTGGCCAGAAGCAATGTCCCGGCAGGTAATGTGCCTACCGCTTCAGGCAGTACGTACAGGTAAGGGTTGGTCCAGTTGCTGGTGTACTTGGCGTACTTCGGATCCGTCGACATCTGAGCTGGGGCCTTCACGTTGGCGAGGGCCTGCCAGGTGGTGCCAAAGTCATCACTCTTATGGATAGGCATGTCCTGCCCCACCACTACGCTTTGACTGTCCTCGAATGCAGCCACCAGGCGTCCGCTGGGAAGCTGCGTGGCCTTTGGGTATAGAACGCAGGGACTCTTGTTGCAACTGGCTGTATTACCTGCTGTGAAAAGGGCCTTCGGCCCTGGTTCGTAAGCGACCGAGACTGCACTGGTCGCCAGGCCGAGGCCGAGAGTGATGGCAACTGTGGCCCCGGCGGCCAGGGTTTTCTGCACGAGTGGACGCATCATTGCGTCTCCTTCCGATTAGGGTGTGTGACATCTAGAAGCACAGCAGGAATCGGCTCGGATTGCTGCGTTTTGGAAAACCTTTCGTCCGGGAATATCCCAAAGCAGCTCGCGACCACGCCGGACACCAGTCGGATTCCCTTGAGAAGTCCATCCCACTTAACGAAAACTTTTCTATTTCCTTGCACGGTCTTTTCGTCGGGTTTTAGCTTGAGTTGCTACCGGCGTCAGCCCCCACTGATGCTTTCCCGCACTATGAAAGAAGCAAGGATGCTTACTCACATCTCAGAAGCGCGTGTTTCCCGCCGCGGTTTTCTCTCCTCAGCCGCAGCGGTCGGTGCCCTATCCATCGTGATGGGAGCTACCGCCTGTTCCGGGCACTCCACAGGTGCCGGCACGGCCGCTGGCCAAACTACCCTGTGGGGCCTGAGCGGGACCGACCAGGACACGGTGATAGCGCCCTCTCTTAAAGACTGGAACGAAGCCCACAAGGACCAGCAAATCCAGGCTACCTACACGCAAAATGACGCATACAAGACGAAGATCCGGACAGCATTCGGTGCCGGTTCCGCACCCACCCTCATTTACAGCTGGGCCGGCGGAACCCTGAACTCCTACGTCAAGGCCGGAAAGGTGGTGGACCTCACCAGCCAAACCGCAGGCGTGAAGGATCGCTATCTGGAATCGGTGTGGAACCAGGGCGTGGTGGACGGCAAGACCTACGCAGTACCGATGAACGCAGCCACACCGGTGGTCTTCTATTACAACAAGGACGCCCTAGCAAAAGCCGGGGTGGACGCGCCAAAGACATTTGAAGACGTCATCGCGGCCGTCCCCAAGCTCAAAGACGCCGGCATCGCCCCGCTGGCACTGGCCGGTGGATCCAAGTGGCCCGAACTGATGTGGGCGGAGTACCTCGTGGACCGGGTGGCCGGGCCGGAAGCATTCGAACGCGTCATGGCAGGTCAGGAAAACGCCTGGAGTGATCCCGGGATCATCAAAGCCAACACCATGATCCAGCAGCTGGTCGACGCGGGCGCGTTCGTCGACGGATTCGCCTCCGTCACCGCCGATTCGAACGCCGATGTGGCTCTGCTCTACACCGGCAAGGCGGCCATGCTGCTCCAGGGTGCCTGGGTGCTGCCCACGTTCGCGCAGCAGGCGCCGGAATTTGCCAAGAACGGGCTCGGCTATGGGGCGTTTCCCGCCGTCGCAGACGGTAAGGGCGACCCGTCCAACATCGTCGGCAACCCTTCAGGCTATCTTTCGGTGTCCGCCGCAGCAGGCGCCGAGCAGCAGGCGACTGCTGTCAGCTACCTCACCACAGGAGTGTTCGACGCAGCCTACGTGGACCGCATGATCGGAAACGGTCAGGTTCCGCCCGTCAAGGACATCGAATCCAAAATTGAAGCCTCCGGCAGCGAATTCGGCTCCCTTGTCTACGGCATGACCAAAAATGCAAAAAGTTTCCAAATGTCCTGGGACCAGGCACTGCCACCCGCACAAGCCACCGCCTTACTGACTAATCTCGACCAGCTCTTCAACAAACAGATCACCCCGCAGCAATTCTCGGACAACATGAACAAAACGATCGGACAGCAGTAGAACCATGGTTATGACCCATCCGGCGGCACCACCGCGCCGTACTGGCCCGACTGGCTGGTTAATGGCGCCGGCCTTGGCATTCTTCCTTCTGTTTGCCATCGCCCCCCTCGCCGTAGCGCTTTACCTGAGTTTCACCAGGTGGGATGCAATCAGCGACCCAGGCTGGGTTGGCTGGGACAACTGGGCGACCGTCCTGACAGACCCCGTCACCGGCCAGGCACTGGTCCTGACCTTGCAGGTTATCGTCTTCTCATGGCTTGTCCAGACACCCATCAGCCTCTTGCTCGGTGTCTGGACAGCGGGGCGGCAACGAAACCGAGCCATTCTCTCGGCTATCTTCTTCCTGCCGCTCATACTGTCCTCAGCTGCAGTGGCCATTGCCTTCAAGGCCATCCTCGACCCCAACTTCGGTCTTGCCGCCTCGGTGGGGATACCGTTTTTGAAACAGAACTGGCTGGGCAACCAGCAACTGATCCTTTATGTGGTGATTTTCATCATTGCCTGGCAGTTCGTCCCCTTCCACACTCTGCTCTACCAAGGTGGCGTGCGCCAGATCCCTGCTTCGCTGTATGAAGCCGCCCGAATCGACGGCGCCGGGACCGTCCGGCAATTTTTCAGCATTACGCTGCCCCAAATGCGCTACACCGTGGTGACCTCCTCTACCCTCATGGTGGTGGGGTCCCTGACATACTTCGATGTCATTTTCGTCCTGACCGGAGGAGTTCCCAGTTCCGGCATCCGCATTCTGCCAATCCAGATGTACGTCACCGGGTTCTCCGCCAACCAGTTCGGGCTGGCGAGCGTTATGGCCATGATCCTGGTGGGCATCGGAATCGCCTTTGCGTTGCTGCTGACCAAACTCAGTGGTTTCGCCAAAATGACCAGCCAGCAGGAAGGCGCATGATGAGCCAGCTCGCCAACACGACCATCCAGCCACCCACCATGATGCCGCGGGACCGGACGGACACGCCGCGCGCTGGACACAAACGAAGGACCAAAGCGAACTGGCTGGCCGGGATCGGCGCATGGGTGTGGCTGGGCATCATCGTCCTGCCGATCTATTACATCCTGATCACCAGCCTTCGCCCCCAAGACGGCTTCTTCGCAGCCAACCAACTCCTTCCACCGGCCAACCCGACCCTCGACGGCTACGGACTGGTGCTGCAGAATGATTTCTTCCGATACCTGGCCAACTCCGTGATTGTCACTGCTGTCAGCGTTGCCGTCACGGTTTTCGTTTGCATCATGGCGGCCTACACCATTGTCCGGGGCAACACCCTAGCGACCCGTGCAGCTTTCTCCCTCTTTCTGCTGGGATTGGCCATCCCTCTGCAGGCAACGATCATTCCGCTGTTCTATATGCTGTCCAGGGTCGGGCTCTACGACTCCCTGACCGCTCTGATCCTGCCGTCGGTCGGGTTTGCCATCCCCGTAACGGTGTTGATCCTGGTCAACTTCATCCGCGACATTCCGCAGGAACTTTTCGAATCCATGAAAGTGGACGGGGCCACCGACTGGAGAACACTCTTCGCGTTGGTGCTTCCGCTGGCACGCCCCGCCATCGTCACGGTGGCTCTCTATGACGCGCTGAACGTGTGGAATGGATTCCTGTTCCCCCTCGTCCTGACTCAAAGCCCTGAAAAACGGGTCCTGCCGCTGTCTCTCTGGGCATTCCAAGGCTCGTTCACCGTGAACATCCCTGCCGTTCTGGCCGCCGTAGTGCTGTCCACACTCCCCATCTTTGTGCTCTACCTCTTTGGCAGGCGTCAATTGGTTAGCGGCATGACGGCCGGGTTCAGCAAATGAGTGTCGGGGCGGCTTCGCTGCCGCTGCCTGAGGGGAGTAACAACCGTGCCACGATCACGGCTGTCGCCAAGCACGCAGGGGTGTCCATCGCCACCGTGTCCAAAGTGGTGAACGGCAGAACAGGGGTTTCCGACGAAACACGCGGACGGGTCAGGGACGCGATCAGCACCCTTGGCTATGTCAGCGTGGGTGAACGCCAAAGCGGGATCCTGGATGTACGTGAAGCAACCATCGAGATCGTGGTCAACCCGCAGGATGTTTCCAATCCTTATCTGAGCACGTTCCTGGGCGGTGCCCTACAGGCCGCCGTGAATCTGGACGCAGCCCTGCTCCTACGGGACGTAGCGTCCATTCGGGAACAATCGCCGCTGGACTGGGCCCAAGCAGTGGCGCGGTCCGGCCGGATGGGTGTCATTGAGGTCACCAGTGAGTACTCCCGACGCCGTGAACGGGCCCTCCGCAATGTAGGCCTCCCCATGGTGCTTGTCGACCCCATCGACGAACCACGGACTCAGACCCCCAGCGTGGGTGCGACCAACTGGGCAGGTGCCTACGCAGCCACCAAGCATTTGTTGGAGCTGGGCCACACCAAGATCAGCTACATCGGAGGTCCCCCCGGAGCAGCGTGCGACGTGGTCCGCGCCCACGGCTGGGCGGCAGCCATGGCCGAGGCAGGAATCGGCGTGACCTTGGACGACATCCCACGTTCCGGCTACACCTTTGAACACGGACTCAAAGCAGCCACCGAACTGCTGGACCAAACTGATCGGCCCACAGCCATTTTCGCCGGGAGCGACATCTCCGCCATGGGCGTCCTGGAGGCAGCCCGGCGACTGGGAATAGCCGTTCCACAGCAGCTGAGCGTGGTCGGCTTTGACGACACCGTCCTGGCCCAAACCTCAACACCACCGCTGACCACGGTGCACCAGCCGATCGCCGAAATCGGTGCCGCCGCCGTGTCGATCCTGCTGCGACTTGCTCGGGGAGACATTATTCCCGGCAAAAGGGTGGAACTCGCCACCGAACTGGTGGTCAGGGCCTCAACCAGCACACCACATGACCCCGACAACTCTTAGGACAATCATGACTACAGCCGACACGACCACTACGGCCCTCTGGCGGGATCCGACGCGCCCCGCTGCCGAACGCGCAAGGGATCTACTGCAACAAATGACCACCCCCGAGAAACTTGCACAACTCGGCAGCAGTTGGCCTGGCGCCGATGACGCAGGTGGCGAGGTTGCCCCCATGCAGGAGACGGTGCTCCGTGCGCGCCCTTTCGACCAGGAAATCGAGGATGGTCTGGGCCACCTGACACGGGCCTTCGGCACAGCCCCTGTGACGCCAGCCGAGGGCGCCCGTCGTTTGGCCGGCCTCCAACGGCAGATCCAGGGTGCCAACCGCTTCGGACTACCCGCGATTGCCCACGAGGAGTGCCTCACTGGTTTCACAACTTGGCAGGCAACGGTGTACCCCACGGCATTGGCCTGGGGCGCCACTTTTAATCCGGAACTAGTTCAGGCAATGGCTGCCGCCATTGGCAATGACCTCGCCTCCGTCGGCGTCCATCAAGGACTATCACCCGTGCTTGACGTGGTCCGCGACTACCGGTGGGGTCGGGTCGAAGAAACCATGGGGGAGGACCCCTACCTGGTCTCCCGGCTGGGCGTCGCCTACATCCAAGGACTCCAGTCGGCCGGTATCGTCGCAACCCTCAAACACTTCGCCGGCTATTCAGCTTCCCGCGGAGCGCGCAACCATGCCCCCGTTTCTCTGGGACAACGGGAACTCCACGACGTCGTGCTCCCGCCGTTCGAAGCCGCCGTGCGCAGCGGTGCCCGCTCCGTCATGAACTCCTACACCGAAACCGACGGCGTCCCGGCAGCCAGCGACGAATACCTGCTCACCACCGTCCTTCGGACGCAATGGGGTTTCACCGGGACTGTTGTCTCTGACTACTGGGCCATCCCGTTCCTCGAGACCATGCACCGCACGGCAGCCACAACCGCCGAAGCAGGCCTACAGGCACTGGCAGCCGGAATGGACGTCGAACTCCCACACACCTTGGCCTTCAGCCCGGACCTCCTGGCCAACGGCCCGGACATGGACCTGCTGGATCTGCTCGACCGCGCCGCGCTCCGCGTCCTCACCCAGAAAGCCGAACTGGGCCTCCTGAACCAGGACTGGGACCCTGATGCGGCCCTGGGCGGGCCCATCGACCTGGATCCGCCAGCAAACCGCGCCCTCGCCCGGGAACTGGCAAAGCAAAGCGTGGTGCTGCTTCACAACCGCCAACAACTACTTCCCCTCAACCAGGACGTGGCAACCATCGCCATCATCGGGCCCGGAATCGAGGACCCCGGCTGTTTCTTCGGCTGCTATTCCTTCCCCAACCATGTAGTCCCCAACCACCCCGGCACGAACATCGGGATCGAAGCAGCCAACCTCGTCCAAGCCATTCGGCAGGAGTTCCCCTCCGCTGCCATCAGAACCGCCAAAGGCACCGACATCAACTCCACAGACCGTTCGGGCATCGCCGCAGCAGCAGCTTTGGCTGCCGACAGCGACGTCACCATCGTCATGGTGGGCGACCGCTCAGGAATGTTCGGTCACGGCACCTCCGGCGAAGGCTGCGACGCTGTCGACCTCCGGCTTCCAGGCAGCCAGGACGCGCTGGTGGACGCTGTCCTCAACGCGGGCAAGAACGTGGTGCTCTTGACTGTCTCCGGACGCCCTTACGCTATCGGCGGTTTCGCTGACAGAGCCGCCGCCGCGCTCCAGGTCTTCTTCCCCGGCGAAGAAGGAGGAGCTGCCATCGCCAGCGTCCTCTCCGGAGCTACCAACCCGTCCGGACGTCTCCCGGTTCAGATTCCGGGCAACGCATCAACACAGCCAGGAACCTACCTCGCCCCACCTCTTGCCCTGAAAAGCGACGGCGTCAGCAACCTCGATCCCACCCCCGCCTTTCCGTTCGGGCACGGGCAGTCGTACACAGATTTCACCATCACCAATGTCACCGGGGACCATGATCGGCTGGACTTGGACGGAACTGTGAGGATCACTGCTACTGTGACCAACACAGGCCAGCGTGAGGGCTGGGAAATTCCGCAGCTCTACCTGACTCACAAGTCTGGCAGCGTTACCCGCCCCGTCCGCCGGCTCGTGGGCTTCCATCGGGTTCACTTGACCCCTGGCGAAACTGCCGAGGTAACCTTCCAGGTCCATGCGGATATCACAGGCTTCACTGGACGCGACCTACGTCGCAGGGTCGAACCCGGAACTGTCATCTTCACCGTGGCAGCCAACGCCGGCGACCCTGGCGCCACTGTTACGGTGACACTCGAAGGGCCCGCACCACGCTACTTGGACAAGGACAGTGTCCTGAGCGTGCCTACCAGCTCATCGGAAACCCATCCACACGGCCTGAATGTGCCAGAAGGACTTGCCGTAAGCCGAGCGGGAACTCAGTTAGCGCATTAAAGATCGCGCATGGGGCACGCTAACGGGTTTACTGTGCTGATGACACCGCAGCCCCGTGGCAGCCTCCACCTCCGAGGCTGCCACGGGGCTGCGGCACAGCAAATGGCCGATAGCTGGAACGGTCAGGGACGGACGCGACACCGCCCTCAATGGCAGGGAACACTAAATCGGTTGAACTGGAAGCCCGGCTACTTCTACTTCCGTTAGTTGAACGCCGATAACGGACGTTATGTCGTGTTGTACTCTGCGTATCTCATCAGATGAATCAATTCGCCCCATCCGCTGATCCTGCCAGGATCTCCCCAAACACCCCGTAGTTCCGCTGAATCTAGGCGATCTCGTGCTCTCACCCTGAGATCCTTTTGGTGACCTGGCGTGATGCTTTGCGCGTGGATGACGACACAAGAAGCGCCTCTGAACTGCGGTTTTGTCTTGATGATGCATTTGATGAATCATTGATTCAAGTTTTGGACATGTTTTCTCGGGTGATTTTGGAGGCGAATAATGGCGGTCGATGGTTCCGGGCGTGTGCTGCAGCTGAGTGCTGTTCGCCTGTTGCATCCCGAGGAGCAGACGCTCGAGGACATGTTCACCGGGTGGCGCAACCAGCAGCTCTCCAGGAACCTGCAGTTCGACACGATCGATAAGGGCATCGCCTGCGTCAAGAGGTTCGGGAAACATGTGAACGAGTTTCCGTGGAACTGGGGGCCGGAGCATGTCGAGGAGTATTTCGGTGACCTGCGCTCGATCTACCAGTTGAAGCAGTCGACCATCCGCGGTTACCAGTCCTCCCTTCGCCGGTTCTGCTCCTACGTGTCCAACCCCGACTACGGCTGGGACCGGGTCTGCGAGGAACGTTTCGGCACCCACCCGTCCCAGGTTTTCTTCGACTGGAATACCGCTTCCCACACCCAGGAGTACGAAGGCCGGCCTTCGAAGAGGCCGTTCACCAGGGCTGAGCTGCAACGGCTATTTGACCACGCAGATGATCAGGTTGAACTCATCGCCGCCTCCGGCAAGAAGGGCTGGCAAGCAGCCTACCGGGACTCCGTGATGTTGAAAGTCACGTACTCCTACGGACTCCGGTTCAACGAGCTGCGACACCTGCAAACTGTCGATTTCGCGACCAACCCGCAAGCACGAAGGTTCGGGAAAACAGGAATCTGCAAAGTCCGTTTCGGTAAGTCCCTCAAGGGCTCAACCTTCAAATCCCGCAGCGTCCTGACAGTTTTCGATTGGACCTCCGGCGTCATCGACGACTGGCTCGCCAACGGCCGCGGAACCCTCGACACCCTCGACCTGTTTCCCAGTGAGCGGGGCGGAGTGATCTGCGAATCGACCCTGCTGCGACGGCTGCGGCGCTACCTGAAAGAACTGGGTATGCCGATGGACGGGCTGGACCTTCACTCGCTCAGACGCTCCTATGCGACGCACCTGCTCGAGGATGGGTGGGATTCTAGATTCGTGCAATATCAAATGGGCCACGAACACGCCTCCACCACCGGGATCTGCCAGTTCGTCAGCGACGACTTCCGCAACACCGCCCTCCGGGCAGCCTTGGACGGCACCATGAACGACGTCCTCGGCATGCAGATGCGAGGCCAATGGTGAAACGGGAAGTCCAGTACAGATGGCGGCTCGCCGAGCTCATGGCAGCACGGGGACTGCACAACACCACCGACCTCATCCCCCTGCTCGCCGAACGCGGCATCACCTTGTCACGGCCCCAGGTCTATCGGCTGGTCAACCAGAAACCCGAACGCGTCGCCTTACAGGTCATCGCAGCGATCTGCGACATCTTCTCCTGCGGACCCGAGGACCTCATCACCGTCACGGCCGCAGACATCCGCGCCCGCAAACCGGCACCAACTCCCCCAACGTCGTCGACCTGAACCGTACCGTCCGCCCACGCCGGGCCCGCATCATCGACGATGACAACTGACCAACCCACCGGCCTGACTGCCCGCAACACCACCCGCGGCAGGCCACGCACCACCGGCACCGCCACCTGCGCCCGCTGCAGCCGCAGCGCCGGACGAACACGCGCCACTTGGCCCGAAGGGAAAATCTGCGGCCCCTGCTTCACCACTGCAACCCGAACCCACGGGACCTGTCCCGACTGCGGACAACAGAGGCTCCTGCCAGGCCCACCCGAAACCAGCGGCGGACCACGATGCGCACCCTGCGCCGGAATCACCCACGACTTCCACTGCACCCGCTGCAACCACGAAGGCGAGTTCTACCGAACGGGCATCTGCGCCCGCTGCGCCCTCCGCGACGACCTCACCCAGCTAGTCCCCACAAACCCCGCTGAACCTGCAACAGCTGCCCGGCTTATCGACATTCTCTGCCAAGCCGAGCGCCCCGAGAGCATCATCACCTGGAAACGCTCCGCCACAGTCCAAGCCCTCCTGAGATCCCTCACCAACGGGACAACACCCCTGACCCACGAAGGCCTCGATACCTACGCCGAAACGGCCGAACGAGCAACAAACCACCTACGCGCCCTGCTCGTCCACCACGGGCTGCTCCCCTACCAGGACCCATACCTGGCCCGGTTCGAAGCCTGGATCAAAGCCAAACTCGACCCCCTGCCCGAGCAGGTGGCTAAACCAGTCGAGCACTTCGCGACCTGGCACCACCTCCGACGCATCCGGACCACCACAACACCGGAGAAGAACGCCCGCGGCCCGGTGCACTCTGCCAAACAAGAGATCACCGAAACCATCAAATTCCTTCTCTGGCTCTGGGAAACGCACCAACGAACAGCAGCGACCTGCACCCAGCAAGACATCGAAGCCTGGCTCGCCGCCGGACCCACAACCAGAAAACAAATCCGCACCTTCATCGTCTTCATCAAGAACACCGGCACAAACCACCGCGTCGAACTGGGCTACTACACCCCGAAAACACGACCAACAATCACCCAGGACCAGCGCCTGGCCTGGCTGCGGGAACTACTCACCGGCACCAGCGAATCCCTGCCCTACCGAGTCGCCGGCGCCCTTCTGCTTCTCTATGCCCAACCCCTCGTGAAAGTCGCCAGACTCCGGACCGACGCCATAGAGGCCAACGAAACCACCGGTAACATGAGAATCACCCTGGGCCTTCACCCAGTGCCCGTCCCCACCCCCGTAGCAGACTTGATCCGCCAGCACCTGGCAAGCCGGCCCAACCTCAGAACCGGATCAAACACCCAAAGCCCATGGCTTTTCCCAGGCACCAGGGCAGGACAACACCTTCACCCGAACACCATCATGGACAGACTCCGGAGCCTCGGCATCGACCTGCGTGGCGCCCGAAACACCGCCCTCGATGAGCTCCTCACGATCACACCGCCACCGCTGGTCGCCGACGCCCTGGGCTACAGCCACCAAGTAGCATTCATCCACGCCGACAACGCCGGCGACGCATGGACACGCTACGTCAGCCGGCGGACGAACCACACTCCGGAAAAGCTGAGAGACAACAAGCGAAAGGACCGGAATGGGTAAGCGTAAACCCGCTGCGTGGGGCATAGTCGTGCGCTTGGACACGGGACAGACGTTGTATTACTACCTGCATCCCAACCGGCCCGGCAACGAATGGACGCCCAGGGAAAATCAGGCACTACGTTTCAATTCCGAAGAGGAAGCACAGTCCCGGTGCCGCACCTTCGTGACAAACAGGAAAGCAAAGGAATACTACGTCGTGCCGCTGCCCCTGCTGAGGGTCTAGGCCTCTGGCACCACGGCTCTCGCCGTTACTCGGGTTTTGGACGACCACGATTTCTGGTTGCCATGGGATCCCGCCATGTCCTAGCGCTGGGGTAGCTCATATCCTCGGCGGCTAAGTTCTTCCCGCACGGGAACGAAAGCGAACTGGGGCTTGGCAGAAAGCAGCGGAACCAGATCGACCACGGACGGGGTACTGTCCATAAAGTCTGCGACCGGGTTGATGATGACGTCAGTGAGCTGTTCGAGGAACGCATCCTCGGGGATGCGACCACCCATTTCGGCGTCGAGCAGGATGGTTCCCGGAAGGTCTCGTGCGACCAAGCCATCAGGTCGAGCAAAATCGATCGTAGGGATTACGCCAGTTGTTTCGGCTCGAAGGCTCAGAAGGCAGAAGTTTTCTGAACGGAACTCCCCACTAGGGACCGATGGGTCCCAACCAAGGTTCAGATAGTAGTCTCCGCTCCCCCACGGTGACTTTTGAAGGTTAACCACCTGATACTCGCCGGCTGATGTCGTTCGGAACCAGTTCCGGCCCCGTTTCCGGAACCCGCGCAACTTGAGTGCGCCAGCGCAGGCCGACTCGACCATTTTCGTTCTATCCACACGGGATATTCTCCAGCATGGAGACGTCCGCACTGACGAATGTATCGACGCAGTCGTGCCCTCTGCGAAACTCGTCCTATGACGCATAGAAACGATCTCCGCGTGCTTGCCATCCGGGAAGCCCTTTACGAGGAAATTGTGGGCGCCGACGTGCTGATTGCAACAGCTCTAAACGCTCTGTTGGATGGCGTAGATTCTCCATCGCTGCCGCTCCTAGCTGGCCTTACGCGACGGGAGGAAGGCGACGCGCATGATCTATTCAACGCAGTCGTAAACGAGTTGAACATCGCACCGCCGACGCCCGCGAAGACGGCGCCCGAACGCTGGAACTTGGTCAGATGGCTGTGCCAGGCGCTGGTAGACGGGGAACTTAAGCCCGAGTATGCGGGTCGCCTCATCTGGTGGGAGGGGTGGGACGAACTCGGATATCCCGAATCACTCAGACCACTCGTCGGCCAAGTGAGCGAGTGGGACGATTGGACACCATCTTGGACCATTGACCGACACCAAATCGGTCAGCTGATTGTCGACGAAGCAAAGAAGCTCCTCGACGGGCCCTGGCCACCGAAGTAGCCGAACGGTTCACCTCACAACGAGGAATACGTCCACATCCAATCCGCAGGGACGCCACTAAGGTTGCCTAATGATCTCCTCTCTTGGCAACTATTATTGTCATTGGACATACTGGTCACTGTACCAACCAGGGGCCGATGAAGGGAAGCACGATGGGCTGGTTCACCGAGGGCAGCGACCACGAAGGCTACGTCGTCTGCGTCTTCGCCGACGGCATATACGGCGCCGGCGGGAAACACAGACAGATCAACCTGATGACACCCGGCGGCAGGACAATCTGGGAAAACGACACGGACCCGGACAGCGTGGCGTGGCGGCCGCCGTCCCAGGTGGTCGGCTGGAAAGTCGCCTGCAGCTGCGCACCTCACCGGAAACACGTCATCATGGACCAGTTGTGGACGCGGGTCTGGGACCCGACAGAGGAAGACCTCGCCCGCCGTCGCATCTACGCCGGAGATCCCGCCAGCGACGACGCCACCTACGTCAGCGACCGCGAAGACTTGGAGCCTTTGTTCCTGGAGCAATGGCACTGTCACATCGCCCCTGACCGGCACGCCCACACCATCAGCACCTTGGGCGAACAACTCAAGAAGATCGAGACTCAACTCGATGAGGCGGTGGCCGCAGCCCGTGCCGACGGCCTTTCCTGGGACAAAATCGGCAGAGCCTATGGAATCACACGCCAGGGAGCCCGGAAGCGCTGGGATACCCAGGAAGCTAGTACTTAGCGATAACTCCGACACCTACGACGGCGCCGGAATTATGACAAAACATGCCTAAGATGCCATAAGTCACCGGCGCCCTCTTGAGCCCCAGTCACTGCGGAATGGCTCGTGGCTTCTTTCGCGACAAGATAGATCACATCGATGTCGGACGAAGGCCTACGCTGGATCAACGCTAGGGCTGCCCGAAGCCGCAGCATCGACAGGTATCGCCTGGAGCAGCTCAGCAAAGTTTTCCACAATGCCATCAGGCATTTTAGATCTGTGCTCTACATGCCATCGCAGAGCCGTTACGCATAAGGAAAGTTCCGTCGCGGAAAGGCGCAGAACGGGGCGCTGCGATTCCTTGCTTCCCTTAGATATTGCGCGGTCAGCAGCTCTCGCCAGACGAATATACGGCGCTCTTCGGGACGCAGACCAGAACTTTGATGATATTGCGAGACTGGCATAGCTCACGGCAGCCGCTCTAGCAACCTCTATCTCCGCTTCCGAGGCAAAACAGAAGCACAACGCGTCGGATGAATTCTTGCGAATGCGTCTCAAATCAGGACGATGACGTTTCAAAACAACCGCGATTCCTTGACTTGGTCTTTCCTTATTGTAATGTTAGGACACCTTCAGTGGAACGCAGTAGAGGCGGTGCAGATGTCCAGCTCAAGATTTGACCCGCATCTCCCCGATGAAAGTCAGAGTGCGAGACTCCGCACTTTGATCGAGGCGCTCAACACTACGAAATCGTCGCTACGTGAAGTCGGGATCCAGTTGCCGTCGACCGAAGCAAGGGTCAATGGGGTCACTCCACCTCTAACTAGACTCGTCGCGGCAGCCGACGCGGCCTCACCAGCTATCTACGAACGGCGCTCCAAGGTCATTTCGTCGAGTTCTGCTCCCGACTTCGCGCTGTTCACCCTCAGGTACTCACATCGTTCGGGTCACGCATGGAAGAGTGAACTGGCTACGCTCCGGCCGGAATTTCGAGCCTATGAGGTCAACCGCATGGCGGGAATGGCCCGCCGCAGAATGGCGAAAGCAGAAAAACTCGGACTTAATCATGACCCCATAGGATCCACTGAAGCCCTAGGGCTCTCGGTTAAGGAGGCCGAGGAGCTCGCCATCAAGGCTGTCAGGACTCCGCGCAAGAGGCTCAGACGGAAGAGAATCAAGCAGCTGGCGGGTAAGTTGGACGGTGTCCTGGTCATCACAAAGAACACGCTTGATGCAAAATCCCAAGCAACCTACGCCTACTCGTACTCAATTGCCTGCGCGATTCTGGGTTGAGCCTTGGATCTGGGGCCTTGGTCAGGGTGGGCGTCCGCTGCCGTCGCCGCACTGAGCATCGCATGGACTATTGCAGTTGCCTCGGTAGCAGCGTGGCGCAACCGGCGCATTGCGGCCTATTCGGTCATAGTTGTGCAGAGCGAAAAGGAGGAACCACCAAACCAGGCAGGGCGAGGGAACAACCGTGGTGAGCATCCAATCAGCAGCGTTGAGCTCCGCGACGAAACTTGGCAAGTGCACAACTATGGTGACTATCCAATCACCGATGTTGAGCTCCGCGACGAAACTGAAGAGGATATATTTTCCTTGGAAGATTTTGTTGCGCCAAAGTTGCCCTCTAGGCCCTTTGTTATAGGCCCTCATAACAAGCAATTGGTCTATCTCATATACCGTGATGCCCGAGGGCTCCTGTGGAAAAGGCGGTTCAGGCCAAATGGCCCGCAACTTCCCAAGCGGAAGAGAGACTATATTGAACGATCCAAGAGGTCGTGGGTCGTTGTAAAGGCAGGTATAAAGGCGGTTTTTCGACGATAACCTGCGCCACATTTCCCTTCTGGGTGACGCACCGACGCTGCGTGGCCACCAATGGCCAGACAAAGACCGGTACAAGGGTCATGCCGGGCACGACCTTAATCCGTCGAATCCCTCGAGCGGCCGAGATGCTGAGCCCTGTTTTCATACGCGTTTTGCAGAGTTGGCTTTGACTTTGCCCGTGGTCTGACCCGGTTCCGGCTGCTGCCTGGGTGACCGGGTAGTTCGGAAGGGTTTCCTCCGAATTGCTTGGCGGGGTCTTCTCGATCCGTTGCTTCGGCAGCCCGTGTTCTGGCTTCTTCGGCTTCCAGTCGGCTGGTCTGCTTCTACGCGGCTCAGTCACACGCTAAACGGGCCGGACCCACCGGGAACCAGACAGCTGGATGTGACCGTTCTGGAATCCTTGGGTGGTGCGACCGATATCGCCCGGCTTCAGATGAATGACCCTTCTGAGAGCCAGCCGTGGTTTCGTACTGTCGGCCCAAGGCCAGCATTTGGCATGCTCTCCCCTTAGCTCGACGTATTCCTCCAGCAGGTACTCCCGGGTCGATGTGACCTCCATGACGACGTGAAGATGAGGACCAAATCCCCAGGCTTTATCCGCGGCTGGCAGTTGTTGGGGCTGCCGAAGAACTATGAATTTGCACTGCCCAAGTACTGGCAAGCAATACTCCTGTTTCAACAGCATCAGTCGCCCCTGGTCGCGGATGTCCATCAACAACTGCTCAACCCCTGCCGGTCCGGAGGCGCTGTACCCGTCACCACAATTCCTGACGGTCGAGGGAGTTGCCTGACCTCTCGGTCTAGTTCAATGAGCATGCTCAGCACAGGGTTGCATGGGTGAGTGCTGGACACGGATGAATCCGCCTTTCGACAACACCCCTCCCCGTTTGTTCCCGTCGCTAAACTTTGGGCATGAGCGATAAATTCATTATCGGGGTACCTGCAGAAGAGTCTGACGACCTGTCACTATTGGCCAATCAATTAGGCACCTCGCACGAATCTGCCGAGCAGCGCTACTTCGACGGCGCAGCATATGTCGAAGTCATTGTTCCCATGGTTCTCTCCGCCGCCGCCTGGGCAACCCTACGAACGTGGATACGAGCCAGGGCGGAAATTCGCAAAGCCACCCGTGTAGCCTACAAGGGGGTCGAGATCACAGCTATGAGCGCTAAGGACTCTGAGCGCATCATTAGCATGCTGTCCGACAAACTGACGGTTAAAGATGGCGACAAGTGATTTCATCGAAGCGAGGTGGGGAGCGCGCGCGTTCGACGACTTACCCGCGGAACAGCTCCAGCGTTGCGACGTCCGCCTAAGAGACGTTTGGCGGGCACTGTCTACGATCCTCCAAAGCCAAGCCAGCAGCCCAACCGTTACCGAAATACATAGCCCCCGCGCCCTTCCTGCTCTACTGAGGCCGTCCGGGGAGCTTCCAATTCTGGTCTGGGACGCTGGCTTAGGCACTCTGTTTGAGGCTCTGTCTTTCCCAATGCCATATGCCCAGCCGCCTCCAGTCACAGAAGCTCTACTCCGACGGATCACAGGTATCAGATATCTGCTGGTTGGCCATCTGCAGGAAGCCGCTGCTCAAGTTGTTGAGGCTCGTGCAATTCTTCAGAAAACCCCCGTTGACCGCACGTATCAAATGAGAGTTGATCCGGAAGACCAGTTTGAGGTTTTCCTCCTGACGGAGATGCAGGAACGGTTTGCACTCGGCCATGAACTGGCCCACTTTCTTCGCGAAGTCGACCCCGACGCATTCGAAACGTTCAGCCGGTATGCCCGAAATGAAGCACACCACGCATTACAAATGGGCGCTCCTCCCACAATTTTTTCGAGAGAGTTATCGAATGACCTCGGGTCAGAAGACATGACTGCCTTATATACACGAGACCTGAACCCATACGCCTGGTACCTCTTCGACAACAACACTCGATGCTCTCGACAGGTAATTTCTTGCCGAAGTTGGGTAGAGGAAGCCACCCTAGCTGTCGAAGTCTTGAATTCCGGCCCGAGCCTAACCAAAGAGGAAGTCATCTGCGATCTGCTGGGTGCCCTCTCTGTTGCAGTAGCAGCCCACAACCGGGAAGCGGGATGGACGCCAATCATGGCCGCAGCGTGCTCGCGTCTTGCGCTCTCAAACCTCGAAGCAATCCTGGGCATTGATGAGTGGGTGGCAGGCAGAACCTCCGGAGCGGCGACGCCACAGATTTCTGTCACGACACGTCAGCGTTGCTTGAACGTACTCCTCCCCCAGATGTTAGCGAAGACTCTGGAAATGCATGGGAGGCCCTCCAAACTGGAGGTAGGCGATATTCATTCTGTAATGCACATGGTTGAGAATAGGTACAAAGAAAGAGTTCACGCAGGGCTGTCAACCATTGATCAAGCGCAACCTAGTGTCGAAAGTAACTCCCTAGATGAGAATGCGGTGCTTATTCTGGGGGGCTTCATCTTTATGAGAGTGTCCGCAAATAATCGCGAGGTGAACCGCGCAGCTGGTGAGCACAAGTTTGAACTCGGGAACATTCATGCTTTGAAGGGCGTATATACGCGTTACGTTGATGATGCGGAGTTTGCCAGAGGAATCGATGAAGCACTAAGAAGGCACCAACGGGGCGACTGGGGAGACCTGCCGGACGAGGATCGTGCGAGGAATGAAGAAGGCCTCTACGACGAGTTTGAGCCCCCGTCGCCAGAGCAAGAATGGAGGCGAGACTCACTGTGGTCTCAGTATGTCGTCTGCGGTGAGACGATCCTCATCGTTACCCTCAGAGACCGGCTGGAGACGGAGATCTTTTTTGGGGGCGATTATGCCTGATCAAGAACCTAGATGCGATGCCATTGCAGGAAAGAAGGCGCTGCCGGCATGGCGTCGGCTCGCACTGGCCGTGGCGAGGCTGCCCTATTCAAAGGTGGTGACGTGGCTTGCGTGGACCCCTCCGGTGACATGATCGACATCAAAGCGGCGTAGCGTCCCACGGCCGAGTGCGTCGGCGGCCATTTGCGCGAGCTTCATCGCATTGGCAGCGCAAATGGACTCCGTGCTCGCGCCATAGCAGTGAGCGATGACGGCGTCAGGTACGAATCGTCCTCCCATTGCGGCGTGTTCCTGTCTTCCCGCCCACCACCGCAGCCGGGCCCGCTCGATCGCATCGGCCTGCGTTGTTTCAACATCGACGACTTCGACTTCCTCGTACCTCGACATGTACAGCTCGTCGATGTATTGCTCGGGCAGTTTCTCCCAGGACAGCGTGCCGTCGATGATGACGTTTTCGCCTGCGGCCAAGGCCAACTGCCTGACCAGGTTCGTGGTCCGGGTGGAGATGGAGTGAACATGGGAGGCCAGTTCCCTTACACCCACAGGCCCGCCGTCGGGGAGGGTGTGGTTGTGCCGGTAGTTCAGGAGTCCGTGTCGTTCCGCGTCGTCAAGGATTATGTCTTTGGCATCATCCGGGTCAATCCGGCGGTAGCCGCGCAGGTCCAGTGTCTTTAGCGCCTCGGTCTTCCCTGCACCCGGTGGGCCGGCGGCAACGACGACTGCCCGCCCCGCAGCCTGCACGTCCTGTTGCCGGCCCATATACGCCTTGGCCATCCGGACCACGGCTGCGTCGTCAAAGTACGCCAGCAGCAGGTTCGGTGCTATCTCTAACGCTCCGCCCGGTGCATAGAGATTGGTCAGCGCTGCGTGCACCGTGTCTCTATCAGCGGCCAACGGCCATCCTGACTTCATTGATTTCGGCTTCGTCCAGGAGTTCTTGGCCGAACGCAGCCACCACCTGGTCCCACGTTCCGGAAATCCGGCCTTCGTGAGGGTAGGGCGCATCTTCGCCGTCGGTGTAGCTGATGGACTTCAGTTTTTCGAGAAGCTCACGCCGGGGCGTGTCGTAGGCGAAGGCGCGGAGGATAAGCTCTTCCGGTTCCTCAGCAGACAGGATGCCCGGGCGCCGTTCGATGGCCTTAAGCATCCGGTGCACCTTGGCCTGGCTGGTTACCAAGATGTCAGCGATCTGGCGCTGGTTCATCCCTCTCGCCGACGCGTTGTGCACTGCGCGGAGTTCATCCAGCAGGTCCACCCGCTGACGTGCTTGCCGCTGCAAAGCTCCGCGGTGCAGGGCCGCAAGGTCGCTATCCATGACGATCATGACCACTTTCCCCTTTCCTCACCAGCAGTCTACGTCCTTGATTCAAGATGAATCAAGGACGTAGGCGAGGCAGCTAATGACCGGTCAGAATCCCGATGGTCACTATGGCGGGTTCAGGCGTACGAGCTGCATGGGTCCAACGCCTCGAACGTACCCGTGTTCCAATGTCCTTGACTATGACCTCAGAGTTGAACATCCGGCCCTTAGCTTCCATCGAGTTCCGGACAGTAACTGCTGATGAGTACACGAGTGAGCTGCTCACCCCGAGTAGTCAGGGCATTAAGGTTCTCCAAGGACATCGGTGAGAAGTCTGTGGGATACGCTGCTACTCGACTACGCGAGACCAAGTCGGGGACTTCAATAGGTAGACTGGAATCCCGCATGCCAAGGTATGAGTAGACAACGCCGTGTAATTCGCGTGCCCTCGACAACTCATGAATCCTCGCGCGGTAGCCGTCCTGGGAACGGGCGTGGACGACACTAAAGCTGCGCGCGATTCTGCCCAGCATGAAGTTGGGAGATTTCCTTGCTACCTTGCCCCCTCCTGCGTCCACGGCGATTATGTAATTCAAGTCGTACACATGCCGGGTGTGTTCCTTCGAACGCCCGGGAAGAAGGGGACTCAACCCGAGATTGTCATAGACGCCGCCATCCGTCATGAGTACCGTTTTCTGTTGTTCTGCCCCGTCCTTCTTGCGAAAGGTGTACTCCCGGTTCAATTGCGGCAAGAGCAATGGGAAGGCTGCCGAAGCCGCCACAGCGTCTGCAACTGGCACTTGTTGGGTGATGTCACCAAATACTGAGCTGGAGCTCACATCGCTACCAAAGCGGACAGCGTTGCCAGTGGATAGATCCGTGGCGGAAATGATGGTGGTGAGCCCGGGGTGCGTGACTTCGGACATCGACCTTCGCCCGAAGTCACGTGTTGCCAAAGCGTCGACCAAGGCCTCGGTGCGTGTGCTCTTCCTGTCTGTTCTGAATTTTCCGGGGAGTACAGCACCAGCCACGCTTGCCAGATTGGCCGCTGATCTTTTCGGGCCTAGGGTGCGCATGACGAGTTCACTTTGTAAACCCTGGCGAAGTAAATCTGTGACGGAGTCATCAAATTCACGAAACGACTTGGGGCCGTAGGCCCACATAGCCGTAAGTAGGCTGCCCCCACTGATGCCGGAAACCACAGCTATTTCTTTCAACAGATCCCGGTCATGCAAGGCCCTCAGTGCTCCAAGTCCGAAAGCTGTTGCCCTGAACCCGCCGCCTGAGAGAGCCAGACCTAGTCTCGGCCGCCCTAGGTTAGCCATGGTTTCCCCCAAAAAATCTTTGCAGCAGCCTAAGTACTTCCGGTGCGGACCCTTCCGACGACGTGTTGTCCATCTCGCTGCGGGCTTGACTGTAGCCCCCTCTGAAGTACCTTCCCGGAGGTAAGGACTGCGTTTGTAGACCACCAATGCACGCCGGTTCGCCATCTTGGCTTTCTGCGGGCCGAGGGACAACTCGTACAAAGGTGCGCGGCTGAATGTTCGGCGTCGAATCACGCCAGGTCGACCAAAGTCCTTGTGGACCACCGAATATCATCATCAGCGCACGTTTGAGAGACCCGTCCGGACCAACGATCCTGTGCATACCTTGTTTGTCGGTTTCACTCGGTGAGGCCTCGCCGCCGGGGTGAGTGTGCCAGAAGCCTACGAAACCACTCGCCATTCCCGATCTCTTGAGCTCAGCGTCGACACGTTTTTGAACACCTTCGACCCCGTGTTGGAAGTAGATCTCAGACAGATAGCTGTCGGGCGGCGGCCCGGCAACACTGTCGACGAAGACAACACCAAGCGCCTCGTCAAAGGAGCCGAACAGCATGCCCCCTGTCTCAATCTCTTCACCGCGGATCCGGGAACCCCTGCGCACCTCAGCACGGACTTCAGCCATGGCGGACGCGCTGACTTGAACCAAAAACCCTGAGGAATGGTCAGTTAGGACTATGTCGGAGGGCCACGCCATGTGGGATGTTGCCCTTGTTGCGGCGTCTCCGAGCCGGACGACTGAAGCAAAGGAAGTTGCGTTAGACAGGGTCTGGTCTTCTGCGTTGCTGTTTCTCTTTCCGCCATTCAAGACGAGTAGAGCTTCATTTAACAGCAAGCCAGCCAGAGCCGTGGTCTGCGCAGCCGATCCCACGAATGTCGGCGCCGAACATCCAGGCTCAGGAAAGAACAACTCTGTTCGCGGAATTTCAGGGAAGAAGTCGTCGCGGACGTCCTGCCATTCCGGGAACCCCGCAGAGGCGCGAAGGGCGACCTTGCGAAAAGAACCAACGCCGCCCGTCGTCGAATCCGCCAGGCTAGTTGTCACCAGGCCTCTCTCGGCCTGATGGCCTATGACCATAGTGACCAGAGGTACCCGTACTTTCGAAGTCATCAGCCACCGTTCGACAAGCACACGGACCGCCGTGTCAGCACTTGCGTCCACAATGAGATCGAAATCGTCCACTGCGGCGGGAGCGTCTTGATTGAAGAGCGTTGTCCGGACGTTTCCCACCACCGGATGAACTTCGGTCGTCGAGATGGTCGAGAGGCGACTGGCCAAAGCGTCGGCTTTTGGTTTCCCTATGTCGAGGTCCGTGTACGGCTGGCGCACCAAGATTCCGGGTGTGACGGTGCCTTTGTCTGCAACTGTCAGTTGCAATGCTCCTGCCCGGACGCAGTACTCTGCGACAGGTGCTCCGAGAGCGCCGCACCCAAGAACCAAAACGCGCTTCCCATTAAGCCAGCTTGCCGGCGTCCCTTGGTCCCTCCTTTGAGTCACCTCCGGGCGCATTTCCATGACATCCATCCAGGAAATCGCGGCTACATCAAACCAACGCCGGGCTAAATCGTTGACGTCGGCTTTCAGCTTTTCGGCATGTTCCAAGTTCTGAACCTCTGAAAACAGGTCAGCAATGCTGGCCTCAAGTGGGTCCAGCTTCCATGCAGCCAAATGCGCCAGTCTGGCGTCGCCGTCGACACTTCGCGACGGAGTCCCAATGATCATCGCACTGAGCAAAGGGTCTTCGGCTTGGCTTGGCTTGTGCCAGGGCACGTCAGCTGCCGTCCGATCTTCGCTCACTTGTCGCAAACGAAGAGCCTTATTGATCGCCCCGGCCCAAGCAAGGTCCGTCATCATAAGGCCTTTGTCGTATCCCAACTCACTCAGGCCATCGCTCAACAGCTTGATCCGTGTGGGGTACTCAAAACCGAGCTCGTCGGAGACAAGCACGACCGGCACAGCCATGAGAGGAAGCCTGTTATGAAAAATCTCCGCATTCGGACTGATGGCACGCTGGACGGCCTCTTCGGGAGCCACCCATTCCAGCAGGTCAAGGCGCTGATTGCCAACTGCGCACCAAGCCATCATCCGGTGAATGTCAGTAGGTAATCCCTTGGCGGCCCATGGCGCCCGCTCACCAATGTCTGGATGGATCAACACAGAACCGTGATCCGAAGAAGTGTAGACTGCGGGCGGATGAAGCGGCTGCCCTTCCGGATCGAGCGTCCCCTCGGCGGCGTGGTCAATCCATTCCGAGAGACGAGAGATCAGACCGCGCATGCCGTCTGACGGGTTCCATTCGATGGACGGTGCAGCATAGAGGCAGAGATAACTCCCCCACTGCACGTGGGGAGTGCCCGCCCATCTCCTATGCACGGACAACACAGAAGGGTGCTCGTAAGGGAATCCGTCGTCCACCAGGACCTTGAAGCGCTCCCGCGCTCGGACAGCGATTCCCTCAGGGCGTTGGGTGGCTCCCGAAGTGTCTAGAGAAATTTCGAAGACGTGGCCAGCCTGCCCTTCCCATTCATTGAGAAGTTCAACTGCACCGTCGCCAACTTCAACAATGTCTTGAAGCTGGCGACGAGCCAATTCGTACCCTCGTTGGATCACCTGCCGAACCCGACAGCCGCCTTGGGTGCTTCGTCCGTTCCCCGGTCTGCCGCGACAGCCGCCCGGACCCGCTCGGTGCCGCTCATGCCCGCTGTCGCTGCGACGTGCACGCGGCCTCGTGCGTAACGACCGGCAGCTGTGGCGGCCACCGCAACCTCAGTGAGACGGCCTCGAGCACCAGCTGTCAGAGCATCCTTAGCCAAAGACTCAACCACGGCATCCTCGAAGATGCGGGCCCCCGCCGCATCTACGCCAAACACCACCGGGGACGGATCCTCAACGGTGGGCCATTCCATGGTGCAGAGGAACCTCGAAGCATAGTCACGATACCTATCAGCCGCCTTCCTATGTGGCGGATTTGCGCCTTCAACATCAACGCTGGGGATGAACGCACTACTGGCCACAACGGTAGAGCCCTCGCGAGCGTGCTTCTCAAAGGCCTCAAGAATGTCGGTCTTGAGTACATCCTTTCCGTCTTCGCGAATGTACATCACCTTCTTGGAACAATGATGGGGTGCCAAGAGCAAATCCCATGCCAGGTACTGCGGCCGTCCCTTGGCCTCGCTGTATTCGAAGATCTTAATGATCGTGTCGTAGGCAAGGTCGCCGAAGAGAAGGACCTTGCCGTCTTGACCTTCGTCATCGGTCAGGGTCACTTGCATGGACAGCGACGTATCATTCCTGGCGCCGGCACAGTCGTCAACGAACGGCGCATGGATGAAGGCCTCAAAACGGCCCTCGTAGTCGATGCCGTCAACTTTCGTGATCCTCTTGCCCGGACCACTCAGGTATTCATCAGGAAGCTCGGAATATGCATGCTTCTCATGATCTGTGTCGTATCCGACCACAATGAGCCTGTCACCCCCAGCAACGCCCTCACCGGCCGCCACGGCTTTCTTGATGGCTTCCACACGGCGCTCTACCTCGGCGTGGAACGCCTGGGCGTCTTCGCAGAGATCTTCGGCTGTCGGGTCATCAAGAATCTCACGCCACATGCGAGGAGTGGCCCAAAGTTCACCAATGGTCGCCTTGGACAGCAAGTCAGCAAACCCGCTGCAGTGGTCTTTGTCTGCATGGGTGAGCACGAACGCCGACAAATACGGTCGGCCGTCAGTACCTTCTGGCAACGCGGCGACAAGCAGGTCCACCACCGGAACCTCTGGCGTATCCTCATCATCGGCTTTGTCTCGATCATTCAAGTCGACCTGCAGCAAAACATCCTGACGGACAACAACAGTAGAGCTGTCGCCCGTACCGACCGGCCAGAAAACCACACCAAGATCCGGCAATTCATTTGTAGTCAACAAGTCGTCCATTTCCCCCACCCAGCAAACACTGCGGCAAGACGTCGAGCCTAAACAGATGGTCCTTTACGAAGGCAGCCTCATGGAAGACTGACCGGCACCATCAATGGAAAGGATACTACATGTAGTAGCAAGGATGGGCTGAAACCACAACATGATGTATTACGACTGTGTAATTTCGGGCAGCTGCATCGAAATGGAGCGCCGATCGCCCCTCAGGGATCTCAATCTACCGGAGACGTCTTCTAGCCTTTCGTGTCGGACACGTCCTTGATGGAATCTTGATCAACTCCTGAGGCAAGGCTGCCGGAAGGCACCTGCACGCGACGCGACATTGTGCCTCGAACGCTGGGCTGTTGGGTCGGATGATTCAAGAGTGCACGGCCCGGGCCAGAGCTTTGCCAAAGCGTCAACGTCAGGGACATCTGCGCCATCGATTGTGTGCGCCCAGGGCTCCTGACGAGGTGATCCAAAGAACTTGGAATTACTTGGCAGGGCACCCGTATCAGCGTGGAGGACCCCTTGCGGTTACAGTGTCCCCGGGAAGCGGATCGTGACGCGAAAACGCAGGAAATCTATGTTGAGACGAGGCTGCCCCTAGACTCAGTTTCGAACCGCACATAAAGGGCCGGTTGGTTCGTGGCCGGAGAAGGAGCCGCGGTAACTGCGCTGGAGATCGAGTACCTGAAGTTCAGCTATTCCTGCACCTACCGGGGCATCCCGGGTCGGGCGCATGACCCCTCGGACTATCCGCAGGAGTGGACGGTTTCCATCGACACGGACTCCTCCGGTCTCGATGATGACGAGATTGACGAAGACGAAGTGGTCCATGTCGGTGAGGCCGAGTTCCGGGTCGTCCCGGACGCTGGAACGATTGACTTGCTCGACACCTTGGACGCGGTTGATCAGGAAATGATGAGTGTCGCCGAAATGCTCGTGCACGAAAGGCCTGATCTGTTCTTCGCCGCCCGGATGGACCTCGGCGGGGATCTGCTGGTCCTCTCTTCGTAGAGCATCGATCCACGGTTCCGCGGCCACCGGACCGGGCATGCCATCCTGAAAGCGATTCAACACCACACTCGTCGCACGGGAGGCCACTCCCTGTACACCGACGGCGTCCTTGAAGGATCACCACCGCACGTAGCCGCCAAGGCAGCCCTGAGAAAATACTGGCTGGATTACGGATTCCAGGAAGCCGCAGGCGACTACCTCGCCTTGGTTGTCGGCCTTGATGCCTGAGAACAGACCAACACCACAGTCAGGCCGACTTCCTCGCAGTGGAGCTACGATGCGCGGCCTTTCCCGTGAGGGTGAGGGAGGCGGCCTCCTCCGTGAAGAAAATTGCCCCATCGGTGCGGAGACTGGTAAGAGCGTGCCGGGTTTGAGCACCGTCCCACCCCAAGACGGTGCCGATCTCTGACCAGGCGGGTCCGTGGCCTCGACGGTCCCAAGAAGCACGGATCACGGTCGTGAGCTGGTCGACCATAGCGGGAGTGAGTTCCACCGGTACCGTAGGAACGTTGCGACGCAGGTAAGCGTTCTTGCGGGACTCGTACCGGGCAGCGACCATCTTCATGGTGGGGTTTCGTTGTTTCTGATCATCGCGTCGGCGATGGCCAGAAACTTGCTCCCGGGTCGGTATCGGTCCACGACGGCGGCCAGCTCGTTCACCCGCTCGTCGGTTATCCGTTCCGGCGGCCGAGCCGTTCCATCCATTGACGGGCGGGTTCCTGCCGGCGCGGGAAGCTTTTCCGCTTCGGCTTCGACCTCCGCGCAGCTTTCGCCGCTTCCGGCTTTGTTGACGTGTCGTCCTCACCCATGTTCCGCCCTAACTTTAAGTTCGCGTTGGTTCCCGGATTCCGTCCTACCGGCTGGGGCCGTTCTTCGCCCGTTCGGCACCTGCTGACATCCCGCGGCTGGTCTTTCGTGCTTTCGCGGCCCCTGCTGTTGTGACGGCGGCGCTCGGGTGGGTTCCTTCGCTGCGGGCGGCGGCGAGCCGGCCGCGGATTTGGGGTTCTGTTGCGCCGGTGGTGGTAAGGGTTTCAGCGAACTTTTGGTGGTGTTCGGCGGAGCCGTAGGCCACCGCCGATGCGGTCTCCGCATTGTGCCCCTGGTCTGTGAGACGAGGACTGTCGTTGGCGGCGGTGACCTGCATTTCGATGTCCCGACCAAGGTCCTCGAGGCGGGCGAAGAGTTCTTTTTCTGCCGATTCGTAGCGCTGTTTCTGGGTTGACCATTGGTCGCCGGTGAAGCCGGCCACTACGAGCAGTTTGGCTTCGTGGAGGTTCTTGGCGGCGTCCACGAAGGCAGGGTCTTTGAAGTGTTCATCGCCTGCGCCGTTGATGTTGGCGGTGGTTTCCTTACGGAGCTGATCGATGTCGGGCCCGTTGACGCCGTCCTTGCCGATGAGGAACATCCGCTCCTTGATTTCGGAGTCGGCTACCTCTCGTGCCTTGGGTGTTTTCGCGTTGTGGGCGAGCTGGAGTGCTTTGGTCAGTGCGGGGTTGGCCAGGTACTCCACCGGCACCTGGTGGCGCTCCATCTCTGGGGCGAGTTTCGCCGCTTGGGCACGGAGTTCTTCGGCGCGCGCGGCCGCGATGAGTTGCGTCGCTTTCGCGTGCTCAGCATCGGCTTTGTTCTCTTCGTCCTGTCCGCGCTCTTGCTCGGACTGGGCCTTCTCGGACGTCGCGGTTTGGATGCCGGCTTCGAGCTCTGCACCGGCCACTTCGCTGGTGTCGATGCCGTAGCGGTTGAGGACTTCCTGCCGGATCTTTTCCGAAGTGGACAGCGCGGTGGGATCGTAGTCTTTCCATCCCTCGGCGACGGCATGTGCTGTGGCGATGTCGGAGGGTTGGGCGTTGTCCCACCACTGGTCCTTGTCCACCTGTGACAGGACCGCGTGGGCGGTGCTGCGTTCGGCTGCAAACCGTGCGGCGGCTTCGTGCGCTGCCTGCGCGTCACGGTGTTCCTGTTGCCGCTGGTCTTCCTGCCGTCGACGGGCGAGGGTCTCGGCGATGCGGGAGGCGATCATCAGGGACTGACGTAGTCCGCCGTCCAGCAAGTCGTCCATTCCGTCTGCTTCACTCATTGGTGTTCCCCTTGCACTAGTGGTGTGATTCTTATCGGTCGAGTCCCGGGCCGGTGTCGCTGCGGCTGGGTTGATGTGTCTTTGCCGGAGTGGCGGTGGGTGTGCTCGGCACCGCGGATCCAGGGCGGATGGGAACCATGCCTCGGCGTGCGATATCAATTGCACGTGGCGGCACCGTTGCCTCTGTCGTTTGCTGTTGTCCCGCTTCCGGTGGGAGGGCTTTGGGCATGGTTCCGGTGAACGGTGCGAGCTGGTTCTCCACAACGGAGCGGATTCGCTGGGCTTCCCGGGTCCGGCCGGACTGCTGATGCATCTCGTACACGGCGAACGCGGTGTTGATCAGTTGCACCATGAGTGCTGTTTGCGCGGCGGTTTTGTTCTTGGACGATGCCGCCATGAACAGCATCGCGGTCCCGGCAATCGACGGAAGAGCAATGGGTTTGCTGTGTGCCTTGGGTGCCCGGAGCTGGGCCGAGCGGGACAGTTCAGACGCCATCGCGGCCAGCGGACCAGGCGTGGGTTCGAGGCGGTGCGACCATGCGGCGAAGGCACCGGAAACTTCGCGTGCGGCCTTCGCCCAGGTGGCGTGATCGTCACGGGGGATGGACCGCAGTTGCTCCGCCAGGGCCGCAGCGTTGCGGGTGTACTCCACCCATACCTGGGGCGCCGGGGTGGCCTTCTCAGGCCCGGTCCTGGAGACGGTGCGCTTGTTACGCGCAGCTGCGTTCCACTCAGCTGCAGCCTCGGTGGCAAGGTGCGGCGAATCCATCCATTCCTCACGCAAAGCACCCAGCTTCAAATCCGCGGCGAGGGTGCCGCCACCAAACCAAATAGGACGCTCCCCGGCCTTGGGACGCTCGGCTACCGAGTAACCGACAATGACGTCGGTGGTGTTCTTCGCGTAGCGCGGCCGCAGCAGCATTCCGGTGTCGCGGGCCCGGCGAACAAACTCACCTTCCGTTGCGGATGCGCTGGCACTGGCGCGCACTTTCCGTGCCAGCGATGAGCGGTGCATTTCCCGTTCATCCCGGACCGCGGTGGCCTTCTCTGCCCGGTCATAACCCCGGGTCGCGTACACGCTGGAGAGCTGTTCCAGACCGTACTTCACTTCCAACTCGCGACAGGTCTGTTGCGCCCTTTTGTAGTCGCCGTGCGTGGATGCCTTGGTGCCATCTTCGCGCACCAACGAGACGGCAATGTGGATGTGGTGGTTACCGTTTTCGCTGGTGCCGTGGTTCACGGCAGCCCACCGGCATTGGGCTTTTCCGCTGGCCTCGGTGAAGCCCATTGCATCAACGAAGTCGTTGGCGATGTCGCCCCATTGCTGGTCCGTCAGGGCACCTTCCTCGGCGCGCAGGCTCAGCGAGCAATGCCACACGCTGGCGTCCTTGTAACCGACGTGCACGCGTTCCTTCTTGGCTGCGTCCCAGGCGAAGTCCTTGATCTGGACTGAGACACCGAATGTCTTACGTGGGCTGTCCAGGTGCTTGGCAATGGCCAGGGCGTCATCGCGGTCCAGAACACCGTCGTCGTACCAAGCCATGAGCGCCGCATCACCGGCCACCAAGTGAGGGTCACTGTGTGCGTTCTTCGTCTTATCGCCGTCAGTCGACGTCAGGTAGACCATGAGGCCTCCCATGCGCGAACCGCGTGTGATGTTCGGAATCATTTCTACATCAACCCATCAATGGCATCATCGATTCTCATGGCCACGGAGCGAAGATGCTTCAACGCCTCACGGGCTTCGATGGGGAACTCGCTCGTGGCGTTGGCTTGCTTTGCGAGCTGGTTGATGTTGTTCGACGAACGGGCCAAGAGAAGGTGCAGCTGCATGAGCTCAGCTGCTATGGCACGGCGCTCAGTCGGTGAGTCAGTTCGTTCGGCCAGGGCCGCCGAAACCAGCAGGTTCGGGACGGTCACTTTCTCCCGCTCGGCCCTCGCAACGAGAGCCGCTTCCTCTTCCGCCGTGACCCACACGTCACGGCGCTTCTTCGTTCCTGCCGGAGTGTTCGCGCGACGGCGGCGGGACAGATTGGGGCGGTGAGTGCTCTCTTCATCCGACATCCCAATCCCTCCCTTCAAAGGCCCAGCGCAGCGACCCCAAACCGGGGACCACACTGACAAGTGTGCCGTACTCGACCGCCAGTGTCGAGAACGACAAGCCATTTACACCCGTGTAAATGTATAGCTTGCTCCGCTCCAATCGTTTTGCATCCGTCCTCCAGTATGTTGGCTGACAACGAGGCGCGAGGGCGCTAAGCTGATGCCACGAAGACGACTTTCCAGGGGGAGACAATCCGTCACGACACCAGCCAAGCACTCAACCTTCAAGACAACACCGTCACCTACCAGCCCACCATTGGCAGCGACCACGGAACCCTGACGATTGCACTCCATGCCGATCGGCAACCCACAAGCTGGGACCTCTGGAACGACGTCACCGAACAACTTGACGGTGACCCCTATACCGCATCACTCATGATCGACAAAGCCATCACACGACACCTTCAAGAGCGGACCGAATCATCCGCGCTGATCACCAACGATGCCCAGCAGATACAACTGCACGTTCCGCTGCCCCTAGACCCCGCAAACGCCGGCAGAGGCGCTTCCGTTTCCGCGAATCTAGCCCCTCACCAAGAAGCCCTGCTTCCCGCACTGCGATCAGCCATACGCGACGTCGTACCGCAGGAACTGCGCGCACACGCGGACACCATAGCCAGCCACGCGGCCGCCCAGATTCCCAACCAAGTTGAGGTCACGGCAGCCTTTCAACGCACCACGGTCGCCGACGCGGTCCAAGAATTGACCCACAACACACAACCCCTTCAGCTGCGACAAGAGCCCGCAGAATCCGCGACGACCACAACGCTGCGAGACCCGTTGAAGACGCTTCGACACTCGTTTCCGGCGCACCCCTCAGCCGCGCTGACACCACGCGCCGAAGCTACCCAGGCCACGACCAGCAACACCCAGCCGACCGCGCACCGCCAGGCCGGATACGAACGCTAAACCACCACCCCAGAAAGGTGCCACAACACCATGACCATCGACATCGAACAGACCAAAGAACAAGCACGAGCGCTCCTGAACTCACGCATCAAATCCGTTGAGGAACTCGTCAAAGCCCGCCAAAGAGTCAACGATCTCAAAGAACAACTCGCCGACGCCGAACGCGACGACAAACGCGCCTACGTCAAAGCCACCCGAGACGGCTGGAACCCCGACGAACTCAAAAAACTCGGCCTAGAACCAGCCGCAGCAACACGACGCCGGAAAGCACAAAACAAGACACAAGACCCCGCCTCGGAAACCACCTCCGAAAACCACCACAGCAACTAAGCCCCTCGCCCACCTGGGCACGGCAAAGCTAAAACCTTCGGGCCTTTCCCGCACACACGTGGACGACAGGACCCGGCCGACCGGCTGCACACAACCACCACCTCACCACCGGGACACCACACACCAGGGCAAGCGGTCGCCGTGCACAGCCTCCACCCGCAGCCGGTCACCAACGGCAACCTTTCCCATGGACCAAGACACAGCGCTGCCGACGCACCACGTGCGCAGGGTCCGGTTCTTTCAGCCGGGACAACACACACCAGTTGCGCGGGGCCGAGGCGTGCAGGCACAGGAACCCTGAGTGCCGGGAGACCTCCAAAGCGGCAGGGTGTTGCACGCTGAGGTACTCGGAGCCTTAACCCAGCGCCCGCCTGCGCGGCGCACGCAACAAACGACAGGACACCCCATGGACGACGATGCCAATCTTGAGTCCCGCTTTCTGAAAGCAATGACGGACGTCGCTCACGAGGTACCGCAGGCCACGGACGGGCAAATCTACGACCTCGTCATGGAGCAAACCCAACAGTTCACTGGTGAGCTCCTGGGCTGCTCCCACGATGGCGGCGCATATAACCTTTGGATGGAAGTCAGCGACTTATACGATGATCCACGGGGCCCGATGTCAGAAGAAACCTGCGGGCAGATCGGGCTCAAAGCCGCCACGGAATGGTTGTCCATCGACCAAACATCTACAGACAAAATCAACCAGTTCTTCGATCGGTGGCAAACTCGGCACCCCTGGCAAGTTTTGTAACAGCGATGGCTGGGCGGACGCGAAGTTCATGAGACGGGAGTAGTACAGGGCTGCGAGCTCACGACACGATATATGTTCCGAGTTGGCGGACGGCCACTGTGTTTCCATAACGTCATGTTGACTCTCCCAAGTTCGGAAAATGGCTCCTTCCTGGTACGCACTTCCTTCACCGATGACGAGCCCTGGATAGATCTACTGACTTTTGTTCTTACGGAGAACCAGGACGGTTTCCGCGCTTACGTGAGAGCAATTGATGACAAGGCCTGGGACGGCGCCAGCTGGGAGCAAGTCCGGGAGGCTGCACTTACAGCCAACAACAATGCCGCCGTTCTTTTCATAGTTGATCGCCCTGCCCTCGGCACTGGCTATCCGATCCAGGTCATTGACTTGCACGTAGAGCTGCGTCATCCGTTTCGTTGCATCGCTACTGAACTCTGGGGGGTCGACAACAACCTGAACATTTCCAACATGGACTGGGAGGACTTCTCAGAGAGCACAGACGATGAAGGCGTGTTCAGAGGTTTTTCCTGACCAGCGGTTCATGCCCCCATTACCGGAAGCCAACGACGTATTTGGCTCCTGGTTCTACAGCCTTTCCCGGGGCCCTTAAACGAGGTTCGGGAACTTGCCTTCCCAGAGTTGCCGGCATCTCACTGGGAGCATCAGATCTGGCCAGACTCTACATAGAAGATCGGCGTTGAGAAGTTCCGTCTGGTCCTTCCTGGTCCCCTCGCGCAGCACCGCCTGGTATGCCTTGACAACTCCTTCGGGCTGGCCCAGATCGCATTCCTCTGTTGGTCCCCAGTACACGTGACGCGGCAGAGTCAGCTGCCCATCTGCCGGCCCTCGAAGGTCACTGAACCTGTCGGGTATCTCGTAGGGGATGACGTCCTGAATGAGGATTCGTTCCATCGGTAGGGAAACGACTCGCGCGGACTTGGAGCGGATCATTTGCCGACCCTCCCCCGCTGCCGTTTCTGCTCGCGTCCGCCGCCCAGGACGGAGCTGCCCGGCCTCAACTCCCGGCCATTTCCTGCCATCGTTGTATTTGCGCTGCAGCCGACGCAGCTCCCGGCGTGCAGCTGCTTCAACGAAGTCCGTGATCGAGGCGTAGCCCTCCAGCGGTCCCACGGCTTGCACCGCTGCCCTGATTTGCTTCAGGTCCTCTTCGGTGAAGTAGGGACCCTTCTTCTCACTCGACTTCATCAACGGTCCTAGTTTAGAAGGGGGGCTCGGAGTCGGGTCCGTCGCCCCAGGAACCGGCGCTGGCTGACGAGTTCGCGGCCCACGGGTCGTCCTGCTGGGCGGACTGACTGCCGGCGCCCTGGTTACCGAACCCGCCGCCGTTTCCTGCGCCCTGGTTGTTGCGCTGGGTGCGGTTGACCTTCGCGTTGGCGTACCGCAGGGACGGGCCGATCTCGTCTACCTCAAGCTCTATGACGGTGCGCTTCTCGCCTTCCTTGGTCTCATAGGACCGGGACTTCAACCGACCCGAGACGATCACGCGCGCGCCCTTGGTCAGGGACTCAGCGACATTCTCAGCGGCTTCCCGCCACACACTCGCACGGAGGAACAACGTCTCCCCGTCCTTCCACTCGCTGGACTGCCGATCGAAAGTCCTGGGCGTTGAAGCGATCGTAAAATTCGCTACCGCCGACCCACTGGGCGTAAAACGCAGCTCCGGGTCCGATGTCAGATTTCCAATGACAGTAATGGTGGTTTCGCCGGCCATGATGATTCCCTTTCCTCGTGCGCTGGTGGTGTTCTCGATGTGTGTGCTGGTTTCGTTCTGAGGTTCGGTCCCACCCGGTTCATCGTGGGTCAGGTCGTTGGGCTGGTGCTGGTCTGCGGTGTGTTCATCCCACAGGCCGCCGGGACCAAGAGGTGCGCGGGTGATCGCCTCAAGGTACCGGTCATCGCCTCCCTTGTAGGGGACGGCGTAGAAACCCTCGTACAGATCCACAACCTCGGGCTCTACAGGGTCGGGGTGGATCGTGCCGCTGGGGTTGGTCTGCCGGAACAGATCCACTTCCAACGGGATCCGCGGGCTGATCTTGAACCCGTCCACCGGGTGCGGGGTAGTCATGGTCCTCACGCTGCCTTGTGGGTCATGGCCGCTTGGACAAGCTTGTCAGGGCGCAGGCCGGACCAGTGGTCCTGGTCATCGGAGTTGTTCACGACCACGGGCGCCTGGGAGTATCCGAGCTCTTGGGTGATGTACTCCAGCGCTGCCGGTACTTCGGTGATGTCCACGGCCTCGTAGGTGACGCCATTGGAGTCGAAGTACTCCTTGGTCCGGTCGCAGTTCCTGCAGTCAGGTTTGGTGTAGACCGTGTAATCGGTGATTGAGGAAGTCATTTTCAGTCCTGCGTTTCGTATCAGTTTTGGTTAGGTTCGTCTGGCTGACTTGCTACTACAATTCTAGCTTTTATCCAATCGAATTTAAAGGCTTTTACCCTTATTTCTAGGGGTTTTTGACCTGTATTTGGTAGTGATTTTCGGGTGATTTGGGCGTCTGGTGAGGTTGGGAAGGCTGCGGGTAGTAGCCCAACGGCACTCCCCCGGCTTCATTAGCAGCTGCCCCGGGCGTGTGGCTCCCGTGCCTGCGTCAGGGGATTCCGCGTGCCCCAGTGAGTCGTCCCGGCTGAAAGAACCTCTGCTTCACTGCCGGTGGTGGGCCGGCGGCGGCTGTCTTGACCCATGGGGAAAGTGCCCGTCCCTGCGGGTTAAACAAAACAGGACCGGCGCGGGCCGGTCCTGTTTCGCTCTCCTCGGACAAAGGAAATCTGTGCTTCAGTCTAACAAGGCTGACGACTTCAGCATGAGAGTGTCTACGTGCTCAGGGACGACTCCCATTCGTCGTGCCTGGGACGAGCCTAACTGTGGCCTCCGACAAAACTTCCCGGTGGTGAGTCGAGGGAGCAGCCAGGTAGCCGGCGGGGCGCGGCTTTTGGTGGGCGTGTGCCTGGTGGCGCTCAATGGCGGTCCGTCGCTGGTGATTGGCTGCTGCGGTTCGCCCTGGGCGGCGGACCGCCCGACGTGTGGGAGGTTCCTGGCCCTGCTCGTGGTGAGTGGCCGGGGGCCTTGCCGGGCGGTGGGTGTTCCGCCCGGCAAGGGGTTCTTATGCCGCTTCTTCTTCGGCTGGTTTGCCGCTGTCGATGATGATCTGCTCAACCTCGCTCGGGGTGTAGCCCCACGTGACGAGCTGGTTCAGGTAGTCCCGGTGGCTTTGGAACGGGGACCGCCATGAGTCCTTGGCGATGGTCTTTTCGTATCCGGCGCAGACCAACGCGATCAACGAGAACTCGGGCCGTGCCGTGGACTTGGCCACGTGGTCCTTCAACGGGTTCCATTCCCACGACTTCTCCCCATCGATCTTGGCGCTGACCATTTCGGCTGCAACTTCTCCGTCGTAAGTCCGGGCGACGTCCGTGTGGTGCGTGATCGCGTGGACAGTGAAGTACTGCCAGCCCTTCGGTGCCTGCTTCTTCGCGAGCAGGGATTTCACGAACTCCCGCCGCACGGTCGTGGCCGATTCCATGGCCTTGTTGTTGGCAATCAGGGTTTTCCGCTCGGCCTTCTGTTCCTCCGTCATCGGCCCCTTGGTGGCCGACGAAGAGTGGTAGTTGTACCGCTCGGTGAAGCCAAGTTCCTTCCACCCGACGATCACCGGAACGGTGGAAAACTCACCCCGGTAGTCCTGAATGATGTAGACAGCGTTCGCGTCATCCTCCGTGGCCGGTTCCCCATCGGCCCGCTTCAGGGACGTGACACTGGCGGTTTCTTCATCGCCGTAACCGGGCCTTTCAACGATGGTTTTCCCGGTAGCTGCGACTTCCGCGGTGTACGCGGCGACGGCGGCAGCACGTGCGCGTTCGTCCCGGAGCTGCTGGGCGACGTGGAACAGCTGATCAGGTTCGTCGTGGACGACCGATTCCAGCTCGGCCGTGGCTTCCTCGTCCCCTTCAAACTCAGCCATCACGAGGGCTTCCTCAATGGTGAGTCCCTTGCCCAAGGCGGCGGTTCCGGCCTCGGATGCTTTGGCTTTCAAAGCGCCTTCGACGGTGGTCTTTTTCCGTCCGGTCTTCTTGGCGATCGCTGCCGCTGAAACGCCGATCAGGGACAGTTGGTGGTAGGCGTCGGCTTCGTCGGCCTCCGTCATCGCGGCGCGCTGGATGTTCTCCACCACCTGCGAGACGATCCGCTCCGCGTCCTCTGCGGATGCGGTGATCATCACCGGGATCAGGGGGCATTGGGCCTCGACGGCTCCAAGAGTACGGCGCTGACCCATCCGCACATGCACGGTGCCGTCCACGTTGCGGTGGGCGATGACCGGTTCAATGACGCCGTGTTCTTTGATGCTGGCGATGAACTCCGGGGTCAGGGCTGCGTCTTTACGGACATTGATGTCCACGATCAGGGTCGTGGGGTCGAGCATTTCCAGCGTGGGTGCTGCGTTCATGGTGTTTGTCCTTCTTGTCCGAGAAGTTGGGTGGGTGGGGCGACCAATGGTGACCGGCCAGCTCCCCCGTCTCCCCCCGGACCTCTCCAGGGAAGAACCGGCACCGGCGCGCCGCACGCACCAGGTGCGTGGCCCCGGCCGGTCGCGGGAACGGCGGTCCGTCGCCGGCAACCACCCACCCAGGCGGCCACCCGCGGCGGACCGCCCGCCCACATAAGGCGAACGGCCCACCAGCGCCTATGCGCCGCTGTCGGTCCTTGCCGGGATCGGGTGGTTGTTGAATCTACGGAAGTTGGCGGCGATTTCTTGGGCGATGTCCGCCATTGGTGTTCCCTGCGTGATGGTCTTTTCTTCGTCGGCGGAGAACTCCACCGGCTCGCCGGCCTCGTCGTACTGGTCCGGGCCGTAGTAGAGCTCAGCCGTGGTGAACCGGGATTCCATTGGGTTCTTCCAGCTGAATGATCCGGGGCCGATCGTGAATGTGTGGCTGCCTTCGCTCTGCAGGAAAAAGGTGGCGGTGCCTCCGCCGGTTTGTTCGACCTGAAGTTCCAGGCCTTCGGCTTTCATCGCGTCCACCAGTTCCCGGGCGGGAAACCCCTCGAGGTCGTCGGTGGTCTGTCGTGCATCGGGGCTTTCAGTCATGGTGTTTGTCCTTCTTGTCCGAGAAGTTGGGTGGGTGGGGCGGCCAATGGTGACCGGCCAGCTCCCTCGTCTTCCCCCGACGCTTCTATGTCTGTCAAGCCGGTGGAAACGGGTGCGGGCGCGGACCAAGTTGTCCCTTGGGGCGGCTTTGGTGACCGGCCAGCGTCCCCTCTCCCCCCGTTGTTTTGGCTGCTGGCGAAGCTTGCGGAGCTGTGGCCGACGGAGGCCTGTCTACCCGCAGGGCAAGGGGCGGGAAATTCCCGGAGGAAATCAGCGACGAAGGAGCGCCGCAGGGAAATTCGTGCTCCGCAGGCCCCGACGCAGGAGGGGCTAGACGGGCCGGAGCGGACACGTACAATCCGTCAGGACAGCAGCCAAAACGTCGTAGACAGAACAGGGCCAGGGGCGGCGGAGCCCTGCGGAGCCGGCACTGGACCCCCAGCCGGCCGCGCCAGCGGACGCCCTATTCCCGTGTGAGCTCGGCGAACACGCAACTCCACCGGGGCAGAACCCACTTGCAAACCTACTGACTCTGGAACGCCTGATGCATTCGTGGTGTCATTACTCCACATACGGCAAGGAATGATCATAAATAACCCGGCAAATGGTGCCTTCCTTTCCTTCCGTGATCCCGCAGTGCCTGCTGCCAGAATGAACGCATGAGTCCGGTCCGCGAAATCAGATATCCGCACTATCGAAAGTGGGCTGAGGAAGCCCTGGTCGTCGCCGAGGGGGTTCAGAAAGACTGGCCCCCCGAAGTCGACCCGATGGACGTGTTCGGCGGCGTCGTTCATTCCATATGCCTTGCCCAAACTGAACGACTGCGCGCGGCCCTCGTCCTCGACGACGCCGGGCTCGGAAATCACGCCACTCCATATGTCCGTCTCGCTTACGAGGAGACGCTCTGGCTGTCCTACTTGGCAACAATCGAGGACAACAGCTTGCGGAATGACCTGCTGCTGACGATGGTTCAGGTCGACAAAGCTCAGCGCGTGTCCACGCAGCGGGACTACTTCGGCGATCGTGGAGCCCGCATCACGGGCATTACGGCCGAGGCACACGAAGAACTACGTCCGAAGATCATTACAGTACTCGGCCTTCTGGAAGATGTGGCACAACGCCTGGGCTGGGAGCGGCGCCCAAACTCTCCGCACAAGTACAGGGGAGCCCCTCCAAAGTTGGACTGGATCGCTTCACGGATCACCAGCGATTTCCCGACCCCGCACGGCTACCTAGCTGAGTGCTCTTCCCAGTACGTTCATTTCAGTGCGTTCCAAGCAATCCGAGGAATTAAGGCGGGTACTGACGGCCGGGCAGTTCACGCCGACCGGATGCAGCGCGAACTCGATACAGGGTTTGCCCTCGGCTGGGCAACCTACCTGCTGGCCTACGCCTACCTCCGCGCAAGGGAATGGCTATCTCCAAGGCTTGACTTGGAGCAGGGCGAAGACCGGTGGTGGCATCTCAAAATGGAACGGATACTGAAAGATCTCAGGACCTACGGAGAGCCCCCGCTGATTTACGGCGCGGACCTACTGACTTCAAGTGCCACGTAGCAAGAAACAGCCCCGGCATCTAGGAATGGTGACGGGGGCCGTTCGTCTTAGTTGAAGATCGGGATTAAAGGGGCGGCCAGTCGATCGACAAGGGCGGCAAAATCGACGTCGGTAAGGTCGTCCCCAATGATGCCGTCGAGTTCTTCGGCGATCCTGTAAATGCGTTCCTGGATCAAGTGGGCACTCCCCTCAATGTTTTCGCCGGTGGCGTTTGCCACGGCGCTATAAGAGGACATTAATGCCTTACGCGCGCTCCGTTCGCGTCACACCGTTTCCCGGCCCAGCAACACACGGCTGCCGGGATAAGATCCGGCTAACTGTTACTCATTTTTTGGGGGGAATTATCAGAAGGCTACTCGCGCCGCTGGCGCTGTCCGCGCTATTCCTGACCGCTTGCGGGGGAGCCGCCGCAACACCGGCAACCAAAAGCCCTACGCCTACGTCGACCCCCGATAAATACGCTCAGACCTGGACTAAAACCTACTCGAAGACCACATGCTCGGACTGGCTGAAGACCATGACGCCCGCCCAACAATTCGCCGCCGCCGCCGACATACTCACCAGCGGCCGAAACAAGGTCGACAACGGCACCGGAATGCCGTCGGACTCCCTTATCAAGGACTTCCAGGCGGCGACTACGGAATACTGCACCATCCCCAGCATGACGCTGACGGATGCGACCTATGCCGTATACATGGACGGAAAGAAGTACCGGCCGTGACTCCAGAGGGCCCCAAAACCGTCCACCCAAATAGAAGAATCACGGCAGAGATCATATGGCCGGACGAAGCTCAGTTGCGTCTGCGGTTTCCGCCGCCCTACATAGAGCTCGCCATTAGGCCATCGGAGTTTGAAAATTACTGGGGACAACTTGGATATGCGTTCGAGCTTCCGGACCCGCACCTGTTTCCGGCGCTGAAGGAACCCCTGAAGGACGCCGACCGCAGCGCGATCGCGCGATACGTCGAGTCGTGTCAAGAGCTAGCCACGTACTCCCTCCTCGGAAGTGATCGACACCAGCGCCTCAGCATGGCCGAAGGCAAGCCCGTGAGCTTCAACTACACCATGCCACCGAAAGAAATTCTGAGGGGTTATGCAATCCTCTTCCGCCAACTCCATGCCAAAGATGAAGCTAGTTACGAGGTTGTGAAGAGCATTTTGGCGTCCAGCCTTAAACGGGAAGACGACGCCGTCCGCTCCACTGGTCTTGACTACATCCGCCAGTGGTCTCGCGCCCGCGCGAAGCTTTTGCAGTTCTCACTCATGGAGATCGTCCAGATGAAGGTGCTGCAGGAGGAGCGGCCAGGTTCCGACGTACCGCTTCCCGAGAACTCCCACACGCCAAGCGAGTTAATCTCGATGTTTCAGTATGGGGAGTACATTCACTGGGGCAATAAACGCGAGGAGCACGCGGCTATTCTTCAATTTCCTGTCTATGCCAAACTTCTTGAGCTGAAGTTTCATGAGGTCCAAATTGGGCTCTCACACTTCTACTTTGGCTTTGCGAAGTTGGCAGAGGCTGCTGTTAGAGACCAGGGGTAGACGATCCCTCCGTGCTGATCCATAAACGCATACATATGAACTTTCTGGTGCAGGAACCGGTACCGGGTCGGTGCGGAACCGGGCGGGAGCTCTTGAGCGTCAGGCCGTTGCGCGGCTGCGCCGACCGCGCGTCCCGCGTCGGCGGTTTCGATCCTCGTCCTCTTCGTCAAATTCAACTACTCCAGACTGGTACTGGTTCATGCGCTCCTCGTTGGGTATCCAGCAGCCTGAATAGGGCGGCGGAGCCCTGGCGCAGCCGGCACTGGACCCCAACAGCCGGCCGCGCCAGCGGACACCCTTTCCTGTCTTTAAAAGGGCTGAGGCCGGCCCCTCCGGGCCAGCCTCAGTTTTTCCCTCAGCAAAAGGAAAACCAGTCATGCAGCGTCATCGCTGCAGAAATTTACAGGTCCAGTGGGGATTTCTCCCAGGAGATATCAACGATGGGGGCGCCTGGCTGCGGCATTGTCAGCATCGAGAGCTCGAGAACGTCCTGGGCATGGGTGGCATCGGCAGGTGCTGCGTCATCGTCCGTCAGGATGTACTCGTGGCTCATGTGCTGCCCCCAGGCTCTTAGTGGATCGTGTTCCTTTCCACTGTAGCCCGGCGTCCGGCCGGTGCCCGCTTGTGGTGCTGCGCCCGCGGCAGCGTGATCAGCGGCCGGAGGAGCGCATGCGGGGGAGGCCGCCGACACCCCCCAAGGGGGCCGGACCGTTTTCCCGGTCCGGCCCCCTTGCTTTTAGCGGTGCCGCTTATAGGCGGTTGCCTGGTTCTTCGCGACCGGGGCGATGGTTCCCCGGCTCACCAGCTGGTCCATCAGTTCCGCGAGCCTGTAGCCCGGTGTATCAGCCAGAGCAAGCTTGAAGTGGTCCGCAGCTACCGACGACTGACCTTTGAGGTACGCCAACCATCCGATCAAGGTCAGCAGGGGCGCCCGGTAGCCTTCCGGCGCGGCGTCGATCAGATCCCGGGCGGTTTCCTGCGCCCGATCCACGCGGCTCCAGTCCGGGGCGATCCCCTCCCCCATGAGCAGATTCCCGCTTCCCTCGGCGTCCGGCAGCTCCGGGTCGATCACGTTGCAAAGCAACGTGTCCCGCAGGTCCGGGCGTTGGAAGCACGCCAGCAGCTCCACCGCTGTCTGCGGATCCGTCCAGCCGTCCCGGGTCAGGGCCTCTGCCCACAGTTCCCGGCCCGGGGCCAGCTCCGCGCCGAGCACTCCCGGGAGCGCGTGACGGATCTGTTCCTCCCTGTCTTCCGGGCCTGCGAACGGCGCGTAGCTGGTGCCGGACGTCTTTTGGTAGCTGCTGCCACGGAACACCAGTTCCGCGTTCAGCTGCCCGTCCGTGATGGATTCCAGGGACTCAGGCGGGCAGCACCCGGCGTCGCTGTCACACAGCAGGTTTTGCCAGTGCGACGGGGTGACCAGCCAGGCGTCCTGCAGCGGGGTCCCTGCACTGTCCAGCGCCTCAATGACGGCCTCGACGTGGTCATGGAAGGGGCGGGGCTGCCCGAGGGCGGGGGTGCTGGCCGTGTAGATTGCCAGCAGTACCGCCGTGGCCTGAGTGTCCAGTGCGAGGTAATCCACCATGGAGCGGGCGAAACCGGCGGGTTCCGCGAACGCGGGGGCGTCGACGCGCAGTGTCGCGCCCAGCGTCTTGCCCCGCATCGTCAGGAACACAAAGGATTCCCGCGGTACGAACCCGAGGGAGTGCGGGATGAAACCGAGGATGTCGGCGGGGCTGGAGATGCGGATTGCGTCGTTCATGATCAAAGTCCTTTGCTGAGGAATTTGGTGGGCGGGGCGGCTTTGGTGACCGGCCAGCGTCCCCTCTCCCCCCGTTGTTTTGGCTGCTGGCGAAGCTTGCGGAGCTGTGGCCGACGGAGGCCTGTCTACCCGCAGGGCAAGGGGCGGGAAATTCCCGGAGGAAATCAGCGACGAAGGAGCGCCGCAGGGAAATTCGTGCTCCGCAGGCCCCGACGCAGGAGGGGCTAGACGGGCCGGAGCGGACACGTACAATCCGTCAGGACAGCAGCCAAAACGTCGTAGACAGAACAGGGCCAGGGGCGGCGGAGCCCTGCGGAGCCGGCACTGGACCCCCAGCCGGCCGCGCCAGCGGACGCCCTATTCCCGTGTGAGC
>Ga0308158_10000329_pt1 | contig 90159 bp, 84 predicted proteins | sample PhyBR2_FD_201038 | JGI IMG/M metagenome (GOLD analysis project Ga0308158, IMG submission 201038) | Phyllosphere microbial communities from UC Gill Tract Community Farm, Albany, California, United States - DLSLB.R2 | ecosystem: Host-associated > Plants > Phyllosphere > Unclassified | place: USA... | reverse complement strand
AGGAGAACATTTTCATGGCTGCACCCAAGGCCGCCGCGCGCAAGCCGCGCCGCAAGGAAAAGAAGAACATCGCGCTGGGCCAGGCCCACATCAAGTCGACGTTCAACAACACGATCGTCTCGATCACCGACCCGTCCGGCGCGGTCATCGCCTGGGCATCGTCGGGTGGCGTGGGCTTCAAGGGCTCCCGCAAGTCGACCCCGTACGCCGCCGGTATGGCTGCCGAGTCCGCTGCCCGTCAGGCTGCGGAGCACGGCGTCAAGAAGGTCGACGTCCTCGTGAAGGGTCCGGGCTCCGGCCGCGAGACCGCGATCCGCTCGCTCCAGGCCGCAGGCCTCGAGGTCGGTTCGATCTCGGACGTCACCCCGCAGGCGCACAACGGATGCCGCCCGCCGAAGCGTCGCCGCGTCTGATCAGGCTCCGTGAGTCGCTCGCCCCGTGAGGGGCGGGCGACTCACTGCCCGCCCCGGGGCATCGCGCCCGGGCCGCGGGCCCGACGGCAACGTCACAACTCAAGACCTCACCCCACCACATGTCATATAGCGGGCATGTGATCGAAAGGAACACAGAGTGCTTATTGCACAGCGTCCCACACTCACCGAGGAAAAGATCGTCGAGAACCGGAGCCGGTTCATCATCGAGCCTCTGGAGCCCGGCTTCGGATACACGATCGGCAACGCGCTTCGTCGCAGCCTGCTGTCGTCGATCCCCGGCGCCGCTGTCACCAGCGTTCGCATCGACGGCGTGCTGCACGAGTTCAGCACCATCCCCGGCGTGAAGGAGGATGTCACCGAGATCATCCTCAACATCAAGCAGCTCGTCGTGTCGAGCGAGCGCGACGAGCCCATCACGGCTTACCTGCGCAAGACCGGTGCGGGCGAAGTGACCGCCGCCGACATCTCGGCTCCGGCCGGTGTCGAGGTGCACAACCCCGAGCTCGTCATCGCGACGCTCAACGACACCGCGAAGTTCGAGCTCGAGCTCACCATCGAGCGTGGCCGCGGCTACGTCTCGGCGACGCAGAACCGCAACGAGTACGCCGAGGCCGGTCAGATCCCGATCGACTCGATCTACTCGCCGGTCCTCAAGGTCAGCTACCGCGTCGAGGCGACTCGTGCCGGTGAGCGCACCGACTTCGACAAGCTCGTCCTGGATGTCGAGACCAAGTCGTCGATCAGCCCCCGCGACGCCGTCGCATCGGCTGCGAAGACGCTCACCGAGCTGTTCGGCCTCGCACGCGAGCTGAACGTCGAGGCTGAGGGCATCGAGATCGGCCCGGCGCCGGTGGAGGCAGTGAACTCCAGCGAGCTGTCGATGCCGATCGAGGACCTCGACCTCTCCGTGCGCTCGTACAACTGCCTCAAGCGCGAGGGCATCAACACCGTTTCGGAGCTCGTCGCCCTTTCGGAGACGCAGCTCATGAACATCCGCAATTTCGGCCAGAAGTCGGTCGACGAGGTGCGCGACAAGCTCATCTCGCTCGGTCTGTCGCTCAAGGATTCGGTGCCCGGTTTCGACGGCGCCCACTTCTACGGCGGCAGCGAAGACGAGTCCTTCTGATACCCGACCTTTCCTGACCAGGAGTTAGACGATTATGCCCAAGCCCACCAAGGGTCCCCGCCTCGGAGGCGGCCCCGCCCACGAGCGCCTGCTGCTTGCAAACCTCGCCGCGCAGCTCTTCACGCACAAGTCGATCACCACGACCGAGACCAAGGCGAAGCGCCTGCGTCCGCTCGCGGAGCGTCTGATCACCCTCGGCAAGCGCGGCGACCTGCACGCGCGTCGTCGTGCGATGACCGTGCTGCGTTCCAACAAGGACGCCGCTCACGCGCTGTTCAACGAGATCGCGCCGCTGGTCGCCGAGCGTGAGGGCGGCTACACCCGCATCACGAAGATCGGCAACCGCAAGGGCGACAACGCGCCCATGGCCGTGATCGAGCTCGTCCTCGAGCCCGTCACCCCGAAGAAGAAGGCCACCAAGGCCGCCCCGAAGTCGGAGAAGGCTCCGGCGGCTGAGAAGCCGGCCGAGGTCGTCGAAGAGGCTCCGGTCGAGGAGACCGCCGCCCCCGCCGCGTTCGTCGCCGCCGAGTTCGGTGACGACTCGGCCGAGCCGCTCGAGGACGGTTCCGCTCCCGAGGGCTTCGACATCAAGGGCAACAAGGACTCGATGAAGTTCCACCGCCCCGATGGCCAGTGGTACGACGCGACCGTCGCAGAGGTGTGGTTCCGCACCGCTGAGGCCGCTGAGGCCGCCGGTTTCGTCGAGGCCGGCAAGTAAGCCGAATCTCGCAGAGAAGAAGCCCGTCGCTCCGAAAGGAGCGGCGGGCTTCTTCGTGTCGCGACGGGATCAGCCGCGTGCGCGCAGATCCTTGCGCAGGATCTTGCCCGAGGCCGACTTGGGGATGGCGTCGATGAACTCCACCTGACGCACCTTCTCGTGCGGGGCGACGTGCGCGGCGACGTGCGCCATCACGGCATCCGCGTCGAGCTCGGCCCCCTGCTGCACCACGACGAACGCCTTCGGCACCTCCTGGCCGTCTTCGTCGGGTGCGCCGATCACGGCGGCGTCGGCGATGGACGGATGCTCGAGCAGCACTGCCTCGAGCACGGCCGGCGCGACCTGGTAGCCCTTGTACTTGATGAGCTCCTTGAGCCGGTCGACGATCCGGAACACTCCGTCGTGGGTGACGGTCGCCACATCGCCGGTGTGCAGCCAGCCGTCGGCATCGAGCATCTCGGCGGTGGCGTCTGGACGGTTGAGGTAGCCCTGCATCACCTGCGGCCCGCGGATGAGCAGTTCGCCGGGTTCGCTGGCTCCGGAGGCGGGCGCCTCGACGTCGGAGCCGTCCTCGGCGAGGAGCCGCGCCTCGGTGTTCGCGAGCAGCATGCCCACCGAGGAGCGGTCGATGTCGGGACGGTCGTAGGGGATCGCGTGCGTGACGGGGCTCGTCTCGGTCATGCCGTAGCCCTGGCACACCACGCAGCCGAGCCGGTTCGCCACGGTTGAGGCCAGGGCGCCGTCGAGCGGGGCCGCGCCCGAGAAGATCACCTTGATCGCCGACAGGTCGTACTGGTCGATGAGCGGATGCTTCGCCAGAGCCACCGCGATCGGGGGAGCGATGAACACCCAGCTGGTCCGGTGCTCCTGCACCACGCGAAGGAACTCGACGAGGTCGAACTTGGGCATCGTGACGAGAGCGGCGCGCTGGCGCAGGGCGAAGTTCAGCAGCACGGTCATGCCGTAGATGTGGAAGAACGGCAGCACGGCGAGGACGCGGTCGTCGTCCACGAGCGAGATCGTGGAGCGGCACTGCGAGACGTTCGCAATGAGATTGCGGTGCGTGAGCATGACGCCCTTCGGGCGACCGGTGGTCCCCGAGGAGTAAGGGAGCACCGCGACGTGCTCAGCAGGGTCGAACGAGATCTCGGGTGCGCTGTGGCCCTCGCCGAGAAGCTGGGGGAGCGACGGATGCCCCTCGGCTCCGTCGAGCACGATCACGTGTTCGGCGTCGATGCCGACCTTCTCGGCCGCAGCCTGCGCCCCGGGGAGCAGCGGGGAGACCGTGACCAGCCACGTGGCATCGGCATCGGTCAGCTGGTTCGCGATCTCCTCCGCCGTGTACAGCGAGTTGATCGTGGTCGCCGTCGCGCCCGCCCGCAGGATGCCGTGGAACACCGTCGCGAAGGCGGGGATGTTGGGGCAGAGCACGCCGACCTTTGTGCCGATGCCGACCCCGCGCGCGGCGAGGGCTCCGGCGAACAGGTCGATCTGTCCGAGCAGCTGACGATAGGTCGTGGTGGCGCCGCTCATGCCGTCGACCAGGGCGACGGCATCCAGCCGCGTGTCGTCGAGGTCTCCGAACAGGAACTCGTGGATGGAGACCTCGGGGATCTCCACGTCGGGATAGGTACTGCGAACCATGAGATCTCCTTCGATCAGGGCCTGCGGACGCCACTGTCCGATGCGATCCAGTGTCGCACAATATGGCACCGAGTCCCAGAGTTCGCGTACATCCGGCTGATGCGGTGACGAACCCGCATCGGGATGCCGTCTCGCCCGCGAGTAGGCTGAAAGCGTGAGTGACGTCCAGAGCCTGAGCCGAGGGCCTCGCGCCTACGCATCGTTCGTGGGGATCGGCCTCATCGCCGGTCTTCTCTCGGGACTCTTCGGGGTCGGCGGCGGAACCGTGATCGTGCCGCTGCTCGTGCTGCTGCTGCATTTCAACCAGCGCCTCGGAGCGGGCACCTCGCTCGCGGCGATCATCCCCACCGCCACGGTAGGCGTCATCTCCTACGCGGTGCACGACTCGGTCGCCTGGGTGCCGGCGCTGATCCTCGCCGTGGGATCGGTCGTGGGCGCGCAGATCGGCACACGGCTGCTGCCGAAGATCTCGCAGACCGTGCTGAGATGGGCGTTCGTCGGCTTCCTCCTCATCGTGATCGTGACCCTGTTCCTGGTGATCCCCTCGCGCGATGCGGACTTCGATCTCAACTGGCTGAGCGGCGTCTCCCTGGTCGCGCTCGGCGTCGCCACCGGGGTGATCGCGGGCCTGATCGGCGTCGGCGGCGGAGTGATCGTCGTGCCGGCGATGATGATCGCGTTCGGCACCAGCGACCTCGTCGCCAAGGGCACCTCCCTGCTGATGATGATCCCGACCGCGATCTCGGGAACGTTCGGCAACCTCCGCAACCACAACGTCGATCTCGTCGCAGCCGCGCTGATCGGCATCTCGGCGTGCACGACCACCGCACTCGGGGCGTGGCTCGCGACCCTGATCGACCCTCTCACCGGGAACATCCTGTTCGCCGCGTACCTCGTCGTGATCGCCGCGCAGATGGCGATGAAGGCGGTCAGGGGCCGCCCTTCGACAGGCTCAGGGACCCAGAAGTAGCACTCTCGGACCCGGAAGCCGTCAGACCGGCGGCGTCGGGAAAGTAGGATCGAGGGGTGGCAGTGAACCAAGATCTCGTCGGCCGGGAGTTCCCGCCGACCGCCCCGTACCTGGTCGGACGCGAGAAGGTGCGCGAGTTCGCTCGCGCCGTCTTCGCCGACGCCCCGCAGCACACCGATGTGGAGGCCGCGCGCGCGGCAGGCTTCGCCGATGTCGTGGCGCCGCCGACCTTCGCGATGGTCATCCAGGACCACACTCTGCAGCAGCTGCTCGCCGAGCCGGATTCCGGCATCGTGCTCGCACGCACGATCCACGCGGAGCAGCGCTTCGCCTACACGCGTCCGATCGTCGCCGGCGACGAGCTGACCGGTCGACTGAAGGTCACCGGCATCCGCATGATGGGCGGGAACGCGATGATCACGAGCGAGGCGGAGATCACGGATGCCGAAGGCAGCCATGTCGTGACGGCCACCAGCGTTCTGCTGGTCGGCTCGGAAGAGGGAGCCGCCTGATGTCGTTCACCGTCGGAGACGTCGTCGCCGAGTGCACCGTGCACCTGACCCGCGAATCGCTCGTGCGATACGCGGGGGCCTCGGGGGACTTCAACCCCATCCACTACCGCGACGACGTCGCCGCAGCCGTGGGCCTCCCTGGCGTGCTCGCGCACGGCATGCTGACCATGGGGATCGCGTCGTCGGTCGTCGTGGCAGCGCTCGAGCCGACCGCGCGCATCGTCGACTACGGCGTGCGATTCACCAAGCCCGTCGTCGTCGATCCCGAGACCGGCGCCGACGTGCACGTGCTCGCGACCGTCGGAGCCGTCGACGAGACCGCCGCGCGCATCGACCTCAAGGTCACGTTCGGCGAGGCGACCGTGCTCGTCAAGGCGCAGCTGCGCGTCGCGATCTGATGCGCGAGGTCGAGCCGATCCGCCTGTCCGCACTCACCACGCTGCAGACGGGCGCCGCCCCCGAGCGCATGCTCGAGGCGGCGACTGCCGCCGAGCTCGTCGAGGCGCTGCAGGACGTCTGGTCGCGTGGAGACGAGTGGTTCGTGCTGGGCGGCGGGTCGAACCTGTTCGTCGGCGACGAGCCGTTCGAGGGCACCGTCATCCGTGTGCTCACGAACGGCATCGAAGAGCTGCCCTCTCCGCACCCCGGTCGCATCCGCCTGCGCGCGCAGGCGGGCCACTCGTGGGACGAGTTCGTCGCCTACGCCGTGCAGCGCGGGTACGCGGGCCTCGAGGCGATGAGCGGCATTCCCGGCACGGTCGGCGCCGCCCCCGTGCAGAACATCGGCGCGTACGGCCAGGAGGTCCAGGAGACCCTGGTCGAGGTCGAGCTTCTCGACGAGCACACGTCCGAGATCGTCACGGTGCCGGCATCCGAGCTCGGTCTGGGATTCCGCACTTCGGTCTTCAAGCATCACTACGGCAGCGAACCGCACCGGCGCGCGGTGATCTTCTCGATCACGGTCGACCTGGTCGTGGCGGGGGAGCGCGTCGTGCGCGGCGAGCAGCTGCGTCGAGCGCTCGGCCTCGAGAACGATGAACCGGTGCCGCTGAGCTGGGTGCGCGAGCGCATCCTCTCCACCCGGGCATCGAAGGGCATGCTGCTCGACGAGAACGACCCCGACACCCACGGCGTCGGCTCGTTCTTCCAGAACGCGATCGTGCCCGAGAGCGTCGCGCGAGCGCTGCCGCCCGAGTGCCCGCAATGGCCGGTGACGCCCGACCTCGACGCCGTGACGGTGATCCCGCTGGCGTCGTTCGACGGCCTTGTTCCGCAGCCGACGGTCGCGCCCGCCCCGGCCGAGGTCAAGGTCAGCGCGGCCTGGCTGATCGAGCAGGCCGGCATCCGCAAGGGCTTCAAGCTGCCGCGCTCTCGTGCGTCCGTCTCGACCAAGCACGCCCTCGCCCTCACGAACCGCGGCGGAGCGAGCGCGGCCGAGGTCTCGGAACTCGCACGGTTCATCCAGAGCCGTGTGCATTCCGAGTTCGGCCTCGTGCTGCAGCCCGAGCCCGTGCTCGTGGGCGTCGAGCTGTAGCCCGGCGTACACTCGCGGCATGAGCGGACTCATTCCCTACCTGCTGTTCCCGGGCAACGCGGCCGAGGCTCTGAGCTTCTACCGGGAGGTGTTCGGCGGCGAGCTGCAGACGTTCGACTACGCGGCGGCCGGGCGTCGCGACGGCCCGGGCGACGCGATCGCGCACGGCCAGCTCGCAGGTCTCGTCGAGATCGCCGGAGCGGATGCCGGAGCCGACGACGACGCCGTGCAGATGGGCGGGATGTTCCTGTCGCTGCTGGGAACAGCGGATGCCGTGACCCTCACGAGCTGGTTCGACCAGCTGGCTGCGGGCGGACGGGTGATCGATCCGCTGCAGAAGAGGCCGTGGGGAGACTTCGACGGCACGCTCGTGGACCGCTACGGCATCCGCTGGCTGATCGGCTTCCACCCCGAGGACTGACCCGGGGCTCAGGGCGTTTCGTCTCGCTGCGCTCGCTCAACGACCAGAGGTTCGCTGCGCTCGCTCAACGACCAGGGTTCCGGTTGAGGGAGCGCAGCGACGAGACGAAACGCGTCAGGCGGAGAACAGGCGCTGCATCCGCTGCACGCCCTCGAGGAGCTGGTCGTCGCCCAGGGCATACGACATGCGGATGTATCCGGACGGGCCGAACGCCTCGCCGGGGACGACCGCGACCTCGGCCTGGTCGAGGATCAGGTCGGCGAGCTCGAGCGACGTGGTCGGCGTCACGCCGCCCCAGGTGCGGCCGAGCAGGCCCTGCACGTCGGGGTACACGTAGAACGCGCCGAGCGGGTTCGGCACGATGAGGCCGTCGATCTTCGACAGCTCCGAGACGATCAGCCGGCGGCGGCGGTCGAACGCCTCACGGAACTGCTCGGCCTCGGTCTGAGGGCCGTTGAGCGCGGCGATCGCGGCCTTCTGCGCGACGTTGTTCACGTTGCTGGTCAGGTGCGACTGCAGGTTGCCCGCGACCTTGATGGCGTCGGCGGGGCCGACCATCCAGCCCACGCGCCATCCGGTCATGGCGTAGGTCTTCGCGACGCCGTTGACGAGGATGGTCTGGTTCGCGACGTCGGGCACGGCCTCGACGATCGAGGTCGCCTTGACGCCCTCGTAGGTGAGGTTCTGGTAGATCTCGTCGGAGATGATCCAGATGCCGTGCTCGAGCGCCCACTCGCCGATGGCCTTCGTCTCCTCGGCCGTGTACACCGAACCGGTCGGGTTCGACGGCGACACGAAGACGAGAACGGTGGTGCGCTCGGTGCGCGCGGCCTCGAGCTGCTCGACCGTGACCTTGTACTCCTGGTCGGCGCCCGCGAACACCTCGACGGGGGTGCCGTCGGCGAGACGGATAGCCTCGGGGTAGGTGGTCCAGTACGGCGCCGGCAGCAGCACCTCGTCGCCCGGGTTCACCACCGCCTGGAAGGCCTGGTAGACCGACTGCTTGCCGCCGTTGGTGACGATGACCTGGCTGGGAGAGACCTCGAGGCCCGAGTCGCGCAGCGTCTTCGCTGCGATCGCCTCCCGAAGGGCGGGAAGGCCGGGGGCCGGCGTGTACCGGTAGCTCGCGGGGTCGGCGAGAGCCTCGGCCGCCGCATCGACGATGAACTGCGGCGTCGCGAAGTCGGGCTCGCCGGCGGCATACGAGATGACGGGCTTGCCCTCGGCCTTCAGGGCCTTCGCTTTGGCGTCGACCTTCAGGGTCGCGGACTCGGCGATTGCGGACAGTTTGCGGGAGAGAGGTGCGCGTTCGGTCACACGTCAAATGCTACTCGGCGCGGGCCGGGATCGCTTCGACGGTGACCACCGCGTTCTTGAACTCCGGCATCGAGCTGTGCGGGTCGGTGGCCGCGCTCGTGAGCAGGTTCGCGCTCTCCGCTCCCGCGTAGTGGAAGGGCAGGAACACGGTGTCGGGGCGGATGCCGTCGGTGAGCTCGACGTCGGCCTCGAGCGCACCCCGCGAGTTGGACAGACGGATGCGGGAGCCCGCCGCCATTCCTCGGTCGCGGGCGGTGAGCGGATGCAGCTGGGCGACGAGGCGGGGATGCAGGTCGTTCAGCTCCGACACCCGGCGGGTCTGCGTGCCCGACTGATAGTGCGCGAGCAGGCGCCCGGTGATGAGGCTGAGTTCCGCGCCTCTCGGCGTCTCCGGCTGACGCGCCCGCACGGCGACCAGGCGCGCGCGGCCGTCGTCGTGACCGAAGCGCTCGCGGAACAGCCGCGGAGTTCCCGTGGAACCCGCCGGGTACGGCCAGTGCGCCTCGACGCCGGTGTCGAGCAGCGCGTGCGAGAGCCCGGAGTAGTCGGCGACGCCGCCCGCGGAGGCACGGGCGAGCTCGTCGAAGACCTCGGAGGGGTCGAGCGACCAGGTGCCGGGGGCGCCGAGCCGCGCAGCGAGTTCGCGCATGATCCACAGCTCGCTGCGGGCGCCGGGCGGCGGGTCGACGGCACGGCGACGGCGGATGACTCTGCCCTCGAGGTTCGTCATGGTGCCGTCCTCTTCGGCCCACTGCAGAACGGGGAGCACGATGTCGGCGAGCTGCGCGGTCTCCGAGAGGAAGAAGTCGCTGACGACGAGGAGATCGAGCCGCCCGAGCGCGGCACGCACCTGCGACACGTCGGGCGCCGAGACGACGACGTTGGCCCCGTGCACGAGAAGCATCCGCACGCCGTCCGACGCACCGCACCGTTCGAGCAGCTGCACGGCCGGCAGCCCGGGGCCAGGGATGATCGCCGGGTCGACGCCCCACACGCGGGCCACGTGAGCGCGAGCGGCCGGGTCGACGATCTTGCGGTAGCCGGGAAGCTGGTCGGACTTCTGACCGTGCTCGCGGCCGCCCTGCCCGTTCCCCTGCCCGGTGAGCGTTCCGTACCCCGAACCGGGGCGTCCGACGAGACCGAGCAGGAGGGCGAGATTGATCGCCGCGGTCGCGGTGTCGGTGCCGTCGACGTGCTGCTCGACTCCGCGTCCGGTGAGGATGTACGCCGACGACGAGCCGGCGAGACGATGCGCGACGGCGCGGATCGTCTCGGCCGGGACGCCCGTGACCGACTCCGCACGGGCCGGCCACCACGACGACACCGAGCGTCGGACGGCTTCGAAGCCGACGGTGCGCTCGTCGAGATAGTCGCGGTCGTACAGCTCCTCGGCCACGACGACGTGGGCGATGCCGAGCAGAAGAGCGAGGTCGGTTCCCGGAACGGGCTGCACATGCATCCCCGCGCCGTCCTCCGTGAGCCGGGCCGTGGTCGAGCGCCGGGGGTCGACGACGATCAGCCCGCCGCGGCCCCTGGCACCCTGCAGGTGCTGCACGAACGGCGGCATGGTGTCGCCCATGTTCGACCCGAGGACGAGCACGGCATCCGCCGTGTCGAGGTCCGCGAGCGGGAACGGAAGGCCCCGGTCGAGGCCGAATGCGCGGTTCGCGGCCGCGGCCGCCGAAGACATGCAGAAGCGCCCGTTGTAGTCGATCAGGCGCGTGCCGAGCGCGATGCGCGCGAACTTGCCGAGCTGATACGCCTTCTCATTCGTGAGTCCGCCGCCGCCGAACACGCCGATCGCGTCAGGCCCGCTCTCCGCCTTGAGACGCGCGACGGCCGCGGCGATGCGGTCGAGGACCTCTTCCCAGGCCGCCTCGACGAAGGTCCCGTCGGACTGCTTCACGAGCGGGGCGGTGATCCTGTCGGCTCGGCCGAGCAGCTCCGCAGAGGTCCAGCCCTTCTTGCAGAGCCCCCCGCGGTTGGTGGGGAAGTCGCGACCGGCGACCTCTGCGGGCAGGCGCTCGCCGGGAGTCGCGGTCAGCGTCATGGCGCACTGCAACGCGCAGTACGGGCAGTGGGTGTCGGTCATGCGGGGGCGACCTCCAGAGCGGTCAGCATATCCGCGATCCGGGCACGGCAGCCACCGCATCCGGTGCCCGCCCTGGTGCACCGGCCGACGTCCTCCACGCTCGTGCAGGAGTGCTCGGCCACCGCATCCTCGATCTGGCCCGCCGTGACCGCGTTGCACATGCAGATCGTGGCCTCGCGCCCCTGGGGTGCGGGTGCGGCGGCCTCGGCCGCGTCGAGACGCAGCAGCAGAGAACGGTCGCTGGGGAGCTCGCCCCGACGCTGGTACAGCACGGCCAGCTCAGCGGCGGCTCGCGGCATCCCCACCGACACGAAGCCGTCGAGCACGCCGTCCGTCGTGACCATCTTCACGTACGTGCCGTGCTGCGGATCGGCCCACAGCGCGACCTCCCGCGGCTTCTCGCCCACGGGCGTCGGGGCGAAGGGGTCGGCCTGCACATCGCCGGCCGAGACGAGGTCGACCTGGCTCGCCTTCACGAGCACGACCCCTGGCACCTCTTCGGTGAACGGGGCGACCTCACGTCCCTCGAGCTCGGCGACGATCGCCGCGGCGAGCCAGTCCGCCTGGCGCCAGCCGGGACCGATCAGCCCGGACGGGCCGCCGGGGACCTCGCGCTCGTGCGCGTGCGCGATCGGGTCGGCGAGGTGCGCGACGTCGCCGATGGCGTGGACCCGAGGATCGGTCCAGCTGCGCAGTCGGTCGTCGACGAGGACCCCGCGAGCGACGCGGAGACCGGCGTCCACCGCGAGCTCTGTGCGCGCCTGCACGCCGCACGAGAGCACCAGCAGGTCGCCTTCGATGCGCTTGCCGTCACTGGAGACGAGGGCACGGAACGAGCGGATGCCGTCGACCTCGCGGACGACGACGCCCTCGGCGCGCATGTGCGGGACGACCGTGACCCCGGCGTGATCGAGGGAGCCTGCGAGCACGTGCGCGGCCCCACGGTCGAGTTGCCGCGGCATCGGGATCGGCCCGAAGTGCGCGAGTCGGGGGATCGCGCCCGCCGCGGCGAGGAGGAGTGCGAACTCGATCCCGAGCACGCCCGCGCCGAGGATCACGACGCGGCCTCCGGCGTCGACGACCTTCTTGACGCGCTCTGCGTCTTCCAGGCTGCGCACGGCGCACACGCCCTCGGTGAGAGCGTGATCGAGTCCTGACGGGTCGAGACCGAGCCGGTCGAGTCCGTCCAGCGCGGGGAGGTTCGCCCTGGCGCCCGTGGCGAGTACGACGCGGTCGTAGGGGACGCGGTGGCCGTCGTCGAGAACGATGGCCGACGCCTCTCGGTCGATCAGCGACACCCGCCGACCGTGGAGCACGGTCGCGCCGGCCGCGGCGAAGTCGGAGGCGACCGCGGTGGTGAGCGCGTCGCGTTCGATCTCGCCGGCCGCGTACTCCGCGATCATGATCCGGTTGTACGGGTCGTGCGGTTCGGCGCCGACAATCGTGAGATCCACTCGGCCGTCCTCGACCGCGGGCAGCAGCTCCTCCGCGAACCGTGCGCCGACCGGACCGAAGCCGATCAGCACGATTCTGTGCGGCGACACGCGCACGCTCTCAGACGATCCGGCGGTCGAGCGACGCCCGCGGCACGAGGTAGATCACGGCGGTGACCGCGGCCATCACGGCGTAGGCGACCACGAAGCCCCAGAACGCGGAGTCGTAACGGCCGGTGGTGGCCTGCGAGGCGTTCAGCACCTGCGGGATGAGGAACCCGCCGTATGCGCCGACCGCCGAGATGATGCCGACGGCGGCCGCGCCCTGGCGCTGCGTGGACACCGCGTGCTCGGTTCCGGCCTGCGCCGCGCCACGGGCCGCGAAGATCGAGGGGATCATGCGGTACGTCGCGCCGTTGCCGATTCCCGTCGCCATGAAGAGCAGCAGGAACAGACCGAGGAACAGCCAGAAGTTGTGGAGCGGCAGCGTGAGGATCACGGCGACCGTGGCGGCGATCATCATCGTGAACGCGACGATCGTCATCCGGGCGCCGCCGATGCGATCGGCGAGGCGACCGCCGTAGGGGCGGGCGAGCGAACCGGTGAGCGCACCGAGGAACGCCAGCCCGACGCTCGCGGTGCCGATCGACAGGGTGGAGAACTCGGGGAACTGGTCGGCGATCAGCTTCGGGAAGACGCCGGCGAACCCGATGAACGAGCCGAACGTGCCGATGTAGAGGAACGCCATGATCCACAGGTGCTTCTCGCGCAGGGCTGCGGCGACACCGGCGAAGTCGGTCTTGGCCGTCGAGAGGTTGTTCATGAACCTCCACGCGCCCCACATCGCGAGCAGGATCAGCGGCACCCACAGCCAGCCGGCGAGGCTGAGGTTCAGCGTGCCTGCAGCGCCCAGGGTGACGACGATCGGCACCGTGAACTGCGCCACGGCCGCGCCGAGGTTGCCGCCGGCGGCGTTGAGCCCGAGCGCCCAGCCCTTCTCCTTCTGCGGGAAGAAGTAAGTGATGTTGGCCATGGAGCTGGCGAAGTTACCGCCGCCCACGCCGCCGAGCGCGGCGACCAGAAGCAGGACGCCGAAGGGGAGTTCGGGATGCTGGACGACGATGCCCAGCAGGACGGCCGGGATGAGCAGAAGCCCCGCGGAGACGATCGTCCAGTTCCGGCCGCCGAAGCGGGCCACGGCGAAGGTGTACGGGATGCGCAGTGTGGCGCCGACGAGAGTGGGCAGCGAGATGAGCCAGAACTGCTCGCCGCTGGTCAGGGCGAACCCGGCGGCGGGCAGCATGACGACGACGACGCTCCACAGCTGCCAGATCACGAAGCCGAGGAACTCGGCGAAGATCGACCAGCCCAGGTTCCGCTTCGCGATCGCGCGGCCCTGCGACTCCCACTGCTCGCCGTCCTCGGCGTTCCAGCCGTCGAGCCAGCGGCCGGGGCGCTCGGCGAGGGCACCGGGTGCCGAGTCGATCGTGCGCAGGGTGTCGGTGGATGTTGCCATGGCAGACCTCCGTAGGGTGACGCTTCACGCGGGATCGCGTATCGGCCACGCTAGGGGGGAGGTGTTCCGGGCATGCGGCAGAGACTTTACGGGGGCGTCACATCTCCATCACCGCGGGGACGCGCCGCGCAAGAGAAAGACGAAACACGGCTGTAACGAAGCGTCCGATCCGTGCGCGCTGCCGTCACGGCGCGCACGGCGAAGAGCTCAGGCCGCGAGGCTGTGCGCCTGGGCCACGGCGTCGAGGACGACGCGCCCGCCCTGCACGTTCAGGCCCTTCGCGAGGGCCGGATCTTCGGATGCCGCTCGCTCCCAGCCCTTGCCGGCGATCGCGGAGACGTAGGGGATGGTCGCGTTGGTCAGCGCCCGCGTAGCGGTCTCGGGCACCGCGCCCGGCATATTCGCGACGCAGTAGTAGATCGAGTCGTGGACGGCGAACGTCGGATCGTCGTGCGTGGTCGGGCGGGAGCCTTCGAAGCATCCGCCCTGGTCGATCGCGATGTCGACGAGCACCGAACCGGGCTTCATCGCGGCTACCATGGCGTCGGTGACCAGCTTGGGGGCCGCGGCGCCGGGGATCAGCACGGAGCCGATCACGAGGTCGGCCGTGGCCAGCTCCTCGGCGATGTCGTATCGGCTCGAGACCCGGGTCTGCAGCGCGCCGCCGTAGCGGTGCTCGAGCTCACGCAGGCGCGGCAGGGAGATGTCGATGACGGTGACCTGCGAGCCCAGACCCAGAGCGTTCGCCGCTGCGTGCTCGCCCGCGACGCCGCCGCCGATCACGACGGTCTTCGCGCGCGGCGCGCCCGCGATTCCGCCGAGCAGCATGCCGCGGCCGCCGTTCGAGCGCAGCAGCGAATACGAGCCCATGGTGACGGAGAGGCGGCCCGCGATCTCGCTCATCGGCACGAGCAGCGGCAGGCTGCGATCGGGGAGCTGGACGGTCTCGTAGGCGACAGCCGTCGTGCCGGCGTCGACGAGCGCCGTCGTCAGCGCGCGGTCGGCGGCCAGGTGCAGGTAGGTGAAGAGCGTGAGATCAGGGCGCAGGAATCCGTACTCCTGCGCGATCGGCTCCTTGACCTTGATGAGGAGTTCGGCCTCGCCCCAGGCCTCGTCGGCCGTCGCGACGATCTCGGCGCCGACGGCCCGGTAGTCGTCGTCGGCGATGCGGGAGCCGAGTCCTGCTCCCGACTGCACGAGCACGCGGTGCCCCTCATGCACGAGGCGATCGGCGCCGGCGGGGGTGAGCGCGACGCGGTTCTCGTTGTTCTTGACCTCGGTGGGCACGGCGATCTTCATCGATCCTCCTGAGATAGTGGCGGTGAAGCCAGGATCGCAGAAACGTCGGCGTCCGGAAAGATTGTCTGAAGACTATTCGTCGGATGGTTGGATCCTGAATAATCGTTCGGATGGAGATGCCTTCGCAGGCCCCTGGGCCGAACACTCTGCGAGCCCCCGCGCTCGACCCGATCGACGCTCGGATCGTGAGTCTGCTCGCGGCCGACGGCCGCATGACGAACGCCGAGCTGGCAGCCACCCTGGGGGTCGCGCCGTCGACCGCCCACGCGCGGCTGCGTTCGCTGCTCGAGCGGGGCGTCATCACCGGGTTCCATGCGAGCGTCGACGAGCGGATGCTGGGCGCCGGCCTTCAGGCGGTCATCGGCGTCACGCTGCGCCCGAGCGGGCGACGCGAGAGCATCGTCGAGTTCGCCGAGCGGGTGCGCGTGCTGCCGCAGGTGATCCAGCTGTTCTTCCTCGGAGGCGATGACGACTTCCTGCTGCACATCGCGGTGGCCGACTCCTCGGAGATGCGCGAGTTCGTGCTCGAGCACCTGTCGGCGCAGGCGAGCGTCGCCTCGACGCGCACGAGCATCGTGTTCGACTATCACCGGAACTCGGTCGCGGCGTCGTTCCGCTGAGTCAGGCTCCCCAGGACGCAGGTGCCGCGCAGTAGTCCGCGAAGCGGCGCGTCGGCGCGTCGGGGTCGGTCATGTCGACGATCGCGTCGGCGACCGTGTGCGGCGGCTCATCGCCCGCGAGCTGCCACACGGCGGAGTTCCAGATGCCGCGGGCCGTCGTGCTGAGCAGGATCCCGGGTCCCGACACCACGAGCACCGCCGGCTCCTGTGCGGCGCGGAACGGCGAGACCACGTCGTCGCGCAGCGACTGCTCATCTCCGTCCGTGCTGTGCGCGCGGCGCACCTCCTGGCCTGCGGCTCGCAGCGCCTCGGCCAGGTAGTCGGCGGCACGGCGGGAGCGCTCGGCATCCGCACCCGCGACCGCGAGCAGGCGGCTGCCGCGCGGATAGTGATGGAGGAACTCGCCGGCGATCCCGGCCCAGACGTCGCTCATGCTCCCAGGCTATGCCTCCTGCGGGAACAGCATGCCGGACGAGATCAGGAACACCATCGCGACGACCCAGCTGAGCGCGACGCAGACGCCGAGGATCACGGCCCAGGCACGCCGAGGCGCCTCGATCACGAGGATCACGCCGATCACGATCAATGCGGCGTGCAGCCACCAGGTGTACGTCATCAGCCACGCGGCGAGCCCCGGCAGAAGGAAGGCCTCGGGCGGTGCGCTGTCGGGGATCAGCGTGGCGTCGGCGATGCCGGCGACGGCAGCCGGGACCGTCGTGAGAGCGGCGACGATCAGCAGGACGATGCCGATCGTGCGGCGGGTGCTTCTCGTCTCTCGGGGAACGGCGATCACGGTCATGCCAGCAGGGTACGTGCGGGCGCCGACGGGCCGCAGAAGTTATCCACAGGCAGACGAAGCCCCTCGCCCTGGTGGGGCGAGGGGCTCGCGGGGACCGGTGGGGTTCGCCGGGGCGTCAGTTGAATTGGTTCATCGTGTTGTGCTGGCCGCCCGCCTTGAGGGCGGCGTCACCGGCGAAGTACTCCTTGTGGTTGTCGCCGATGTCGGACCCTGCCATGTTCTGGTGCTTGACCGTCGCGATCCCGCCGCGGATCTCACGGCGCTGGACTCCCTTGACGTAGGCGAGCATGCCCTCGTCTCCGAAGTAGCCCTTCGCGAGGTCATCCGTCGACAGCGCCGCCGTGTGGTACGTCGGAAGCGTGATCAGGTGGTGGAAGATCCCCGCACGAGCCGATCCGTCGCGCTGGAACGTGCGGATCTTCTCGTCGGCCATCCGCGCGAGCTCGGTGTCGTCGTACTCGACGCTCATCAGCTTGTCGCGGTCGTAGGACGAGACGTCCTCACCCCGATCCGCGAGCAGGTCGTACACCTGCTGACGGAAGTTCAGCGTCCAGTTGAACGACGGGCTGTTGTTGTAGACGAGCTTCGCGTTCGGGATCTCCTCGCGGATCGCGTCGACCATGCCCGCGATCTGCTCGACGTGCGGCTTCTCGGTCTCGATCCACAGCAGGTCCGCGCCGTTGCGCAGCGAGGTGATGCAGTCGAGGACGACGCGCTCCTCGCCCGTACCCGGACGGAACTGGTACAGGTTGCTGGCCAGGCGCTTCGGGCGCAGCAGCGCGCCGTCGCGCTTGATGACCACGTCGCCGTTGCCGAGATCCGCCTCCGAGATCTCCTCGACGTCGAGGAAGGAGTTGTACTGATCGCCGAGATCGCCCGGCTCCTCGGTGACGGCGAGCTTCTGCGTGAGACCGGCGCCGAGAGAGTCGGTGCGGGCGACGATGATGCCGTTGTCGACGCCGAGCTCGAGGAACGCGTAGCGCACCGCGTTGAGCTTGGCGATGAAGTCCTCGTGCGGCACGGTGACCTTGCCGTCCTGGTGGCCGCACTGCTTCTCGTCGGAGACCTGGTTCTCGATCTGGATCGCGCAGGCGCCCGCCTCGATCATCTTCTTGGCGAGGAGGTACGTCGCCTCGGGGTTGCCGAAGCCGGCGTCGATGTCGGCGATGATCGGGACGACATGGGTCTCGTAGTTGTCGATCTGCGACTGGATGAACTCGATCGCGGTCTCGTCTCCGCCGGCGCGCGCCGCGTCGAGCTGGGTGAACAGCAGATCGAGCTCGCGGGCGTCGGCCTGACGCAGGAACGTGTAGAGCTCCTCGATCAGAGCGGGGACCGCGGTCTTCTCGTGCATGGACTGATCGGGGAGCGGGCCGAACTCGGAGCGCAGCGCCGCGACCATCCACCCGGACAGATACAGGTAGCGCTTGTTCGTCGACTTCAGGTGCTTCTTGATCGAGATGAGCTTCTGCTGCCCGATGAAACCGTGCCACACGCCGAGCGACTGCGTGTACAGCGAGGAGTCGGCGTCGTACTCGTCCATGTCGCGGCGCATGATGTCGGCCGTGTACTGCGCGATCTCGAGTCCGGTCCGGAAGCGGTTCTGCGCCCGCATCCGCGCGACCGATTCGGGGTCGATGGCTCGCCACGCGGAGCCGTTCGCGTCCTTCAGCGCCTGGATCGCCTCGATGTCGTTCTCGTACTGGGTCATGTCAGGTCCTTCGTCGTGAGTGAGCGGTCAGTCGGTCTCGGTGAGGTACCGGGAGTAGGCGCCGAGGGTGAGGAAGGCGGGGAACTCCTCGCGCAGCGCCACCTCGCGGAAGATCTCCGCGGCGTCCTCGAAGCGATCACCCGCGGAGCGGGTCGCCTGGGCCACCACGTCGCGGATCAGGCCTTCCACGTACTCCGGCGTGATCGCGGTGCCGTCTTCGGTCGTGCGGTCCTGGTGGATCCACTGCCACACCTGCGAGCGGCTGATCTCGGCGGTCGCGGCATCCTCCATGAGGTTGTCGATGGCCACAGCTCCCAGGCCGCGCAGCCAGGCCTCCAGGTAGCGGATCGCCACCGACACGTTGTCGCGAACGCCCCGCGCGGTGATGGGGCGGCCGATGTGCAGATCGAGCAGGTCGGATGCCGTCACGTGCACGTCGTCGCGCTGACGATCGACCTGGTTCGGTCGCTCGCCGAGCACGGCGTCGAACTCCGCCTGCGCGGTGGGGATCAGGTCGGGGTGCGCCACCCAGGTGCCGTCGAAGCCGTCGCCGGCCTCGCGCTTCTTGTCGGCGGAGACCTTCTCGATCGCCCGCGCGGTCACCGCGGGGTCGCGCCGGTTCGGGATGAATGCGCTCATCCCGCCGATCGCGTACGCGCCCCGCTTGTGGCAGGTCTGCACGAGCAGGTCTGTGTAGGCCCGCATGAACGGCACGGTCATCGTGACCTCGCTGCGGTCAGGCAGCACGAAGCGGGCGCCGCGACCGCGGTAGTTCTTGATGATCGAGAAGATGTAGTCCCAGCGTCCGGCGTTCAGGCCCGCGCAGTGGTCGCGCAGCTCGTAGAGGATCTCGTCCATCTCGAAGGCCGCGGGCAGGGTCTCGATCAGGACGGTCGCGCGGATCGTGCCGTGGGGGATGCCGACGTACTCCTCGGCGAAGGAGAACACGTCGTCCCACAGCTTCGCCTCCTCGCTCGACTCGAGCTTGGCGATGTAGAAGTACGGCCCGCGCCCAGCCTCGATCAGCGCCTGGGCGTTGTGCAGGAAGTAGAGGCCGAAGTCGACCAGCGATCCGGATGCCGACATCCGCCGGCCTGCACGATCGGTGAAGTCGATGTGCTTCTCGGGCAGGTGCCATCCTCGAGGACGCATCACGATCGTCGGGGTGCGCTCGGCGGTGACGCGGTACTCCTTGCCCGGTCCCGTCTCGGATGCGGGGGAGGTGTACGACAGCTCGCCGCGGATCGCATCCCTGAGCGACAGCTGCCCCTCGATCACGTTCTGCCAGGTGGGGCTGGTCGCGTCCTCCTGATCGGCGAGCCAGACCTTGGCGCCGGAGTTCAGGGCGTTGATCGTCATCTTCGGATCGGTGGGGCCGGTGATCTCGACGCGGCGGTCCTCGAGGCCGGGGCCCGCGCCGGCGACGCGCCAGTCGCGGTCCTCGCGGATGTGGGCGGTGTCGTCGCGGAACCGGGGATCGTGCCCGTTGCCGATCTCGAAGCGGCGACGCATGCGGTCGGCGAGGCGGTCGTGGCGCCGGCCGCCGAAGCGGTGGTGCAGCTCGGTGAGGAACGCGAGGGCCTCTGGCGTCAGGATCTCTTCGTAGCGGTCGCGGATCGGACCGGTGACAGCGATCGCCGGCCCCTGCTGCGCCGTCTGGATCGGTGCGGTGATGGTGGGAGTGCTCATGATCAGAAGTCCTTTCTTCGGTCGATCCCGGCCTCGGCGCCGGGTGGCTTGACACCACTCTGAGTGAAGTTCCGCACCCCAACCGACCAAATCACGTGTGAAGATTGCCCGAAATTCTGTTTCTGTGACAGAATGCCTGCATCCGGTCGTCGAGCGAGCGAAGCGGGCGCCGTACTGAGCGAGCGAAGCGAGTCGAAGTGACGAAACGCAGCAACCCGGAGTCGGGAGTTCCAGATGTCCGTGGATGACGAGGACGCCGACACACTCACGATCGGCCGCCGCATCCGGCAGCTGCGCACCGCGCGCGGCATGACCCTCGACGACCTCGCGGCGGCGGTGGATCGTGCCCCGAGCCAGATGTCGATGATCGAGACCGGCAAGCGCGAGCCCAAGCTCACACAGCTGCAGGCGATCGCCCGCGCCCTCGGCGTGTCGATCGACGCCCTGCTCGAGGGTGAGCCGCTCGACGAGCGCAGCGCGATCGAGATCGCGCTCGAACGCGCGATGAAGGGCCAGACGTTCCGGTCCCTCGGCATCGAGCCGTTCCGCATCGCGAAGAGCCTCCCGACGGATGCCCTGAAGGCGCTGCTCGCCCTGCACGGTGAGATCGATCGGCTGAAGGACGAGCGCGCCGCCACGCCGGAGGAGGCGAGGCGGGCGAACGTGGAACTTCGTCACCTCATGCGTCGGCAGGACAACCACTTCGCGGATCTCGAGGCCAAGGCATCCGAGATCCTCACCGCCGTCGGCCACTCGGGCGGTCCGCTGACCCAGCGCGCAGCATCCGAGATCGCCGCCTATCTCGGCTTCACGCTGCACTACGCCCCCGACCTGCCGCAGACCACGCGCAGTGTCGCGGATCTTGCGAACGGGCGCCTCTACCTCTCCAGCCGGGTGCAGGCGAAGGGTGATGCGCGCACCTCGGTGCTGCAGGCCCTGTCGAGCCGGATGCTGGGACACTCGGAACCGCGCAGCTACGCCGAGTTCCTGCGCCAGCGCGTCGAGACGAACTACCTGACCGGAGCGCTCCTGATCCCCGAGGGGCACGTCGTGCCCATGCTGAAAGAGGCCAAGGGTCGTCGGGCGATCTCGATCGAGGACCTCCGCGACGCCTACTCGGTGTCGTACGAGACGGCGGCGCACCGCTTCACGAATCTCGCCACGAGGCACCTCGACATCCCGGTGCACTTCCTCAAGGTGCACGAGTCGGGCACGATCACCAAGGCCTACGAGAACGACGACGTGAACTTCCCGACCGACCGGCTCGGCGCGATCGAGGGGCAGATGTGCTGCCGCAAGTGGACGAGCCGCGTCGTGTTCGACGAGGACGACCGCTTCAACCCGTACTACCAGTACACCGACACCGGCAACGGCACGTACTGGTGCACCGCACGCGTGGAGGCGTCGAGCGAGGGGCTGCACTCGGTCAGCGTGGGCGTGCGCTTCGACGACACGAAGTGGTTCGTGGGGCGCGACACCTCGCACCGCGGGGTGTCGAAGCACTCGGTCGAGGTGTGCTGCCGGAGGGCTCCGGCCGAGCTCGAGGAGCGGTGGCGCGAGAACTCCTGGCCGAACGTGAAGACCCCGCGGACGCTGTTGGCCACGCTGCCGACCGGCGCGTTCCCGGGCGTCGACACGACCGACGTCTACGAGTTCCTCGAGGCGCACGCGCCGAGCTGAGCGGTCGTCTCCTCGAGGGGCGGGTTCAGGCGCCGATGCCGCTGAGCACGATGTCGAGGCCGCGCTCGAACGCGGCATCCACGTCGCCGCCCTGACGGAAGCCGCCGTTCTGCTCCATCGTGCTGAATCCGTACGCCCAGGCGGTGAGGGTGCGGGCGGCCGACAGTGGATCGTCGGAGGAGAGGCGTGCCACCGCGGCGAGAAGGGTGGCCATGAGCGGTGCGACGAGTTCGGGCGACGGACCCGCCTGCGGGGCGGGCGCGCAGAACAGCAGAGTGGTGACCTTCGGCGAGCGGGCCGACAGGCTGCGCAGAGCGCGGGCCGTCCCGGCGAGCAGCTCGCGGGGGTCGTCGACGCGACGCGCGAGCGCGGTGATCTCTTCGCCGAGCTCGCGGGCGGCATCGTCGGCGGCGAGACGCAGGAGCTCGTGCCGGTTCGCGGCGCGCTTGTAGAGGCTGGGGGCGCGCACGCCGACGGCGCCTGCGACCGCGCTCATCGTGACGGCATCCACTCCGTCGTTCTCCGCGATGGTGCGGACGGCGGTCACGAGCGTCTCCGTGCTGACTCTCTGAGGGGCGGGCATGAGTACAGCATAAGGCTATTGACTGTAGCCATCAAGGCTATGTAACGTAGCCAACATGACAGCTCAGATCCTCCGCATCGGCGACGACATCATCGCCATCCACGCGATCGTCACAGACGAGGGCGTGACCCTCATCGATGCCGGGCTCTCCGGCGACCTCGACATCCTCCGTCGTGCGCTCACGGCAGTCGGACGCGACATCGCCGACATCCGCGGCGTCGTGCTGACCCACGGCGACGACGACCACATCGGCATCGCCGAGGAGCTCCGCTCGCGCCACGGCATCCCCGTGCACGTGCTCGAACCCGATGCCGAGCTCGCCACCGGTGCGGTCCCCGCGCGTGGGGTGAAGCCCGACGCCTGGCGTCTCGGCGCTTCGCTCGGATTCATCTGGATGGGGCTGCGCCGAGGAGCGCTGCGCAAGACGCACCCCGAGGTCGTCGTCCCGATGGCCGACGGCGACGTCCTCGATCTGCCGGGTCGTCCCGAGATCATCTCGATCCCCGGGCACACGAAGGGCTCCGCGGCGATCCGGATCGCCGAGGCCGACGCGCTCTTCCTCGGCGACGCGATCACGACGCGTCACGTGCTCACCGGCGCCGCGGGAGCGCGTCTCGCGCCCTTCAGCGACGACGCGCCGCAGACCAGGCGGAGCCTCGAGAAGCTCCGCAGCCTCCCGGAATCACGGATCTTCCCCGGGCACGGCCCCGAGTACCGCGGCACCGTGGCCGCGCTGCTCGAGGAGCTCGACGCGCGCAGGTGACTGGCCCGGTTCGGGAACTCGATCAGTCCCTGGCCGTCTGCAGCAGGGTCCACACCTCGGCGCGGGCGGGGAACGAAGCCAGATCCATTCCGAGCAGGGTGCCCGCCTGCGCGATCCGCGACCTCAGAGTGTGCCGATGAACTCCGAGTGCGGCGGCGGCGGACTCGGCCTTCGCGTCGTGCTCGAGCCATGTGCGCAGCGACTTCTCCAGATCTCCCGCCGTGGTGCGGTCGTGAGCGCGCAGCGGCGCCAGCCTCGACTCGGCCACCACTCGCGCCTCGTCGGTCGCGAGAGCACTGAGGATGCTCGCCCCCACCGTGTCCGCGTAGCGGACGGCGCCGGACGCGCCCTGCTGACGCAGAGCTGTGAGAGCCTGCGTGTGAGCGCGCGAGAACGCGTCGTACTGCTCGGGTTCGGAGATGCCGATGCGGATGCCGAATCGCGCGGCGACGTCGTCGAGCAGCGCCTCATCGCTCGCCGACACGCAGATCACCACCCCGTCGTCCGTCTCGGCCACGAACGACGCGGTGCCCTGCTCGGAGCGCCGGCGCTCCCACCAGTCCACGAGGGGGCCGGCCGGAGCATCCGCGGCCACCGCAACCACCATCGGGGCGGGAGGGATGCTGCCGAGCACCCGTCGGGCGAGGGAGGGATCGTCGCCGCGCAGCGATCCGAGCAGCTGCGTGTGCAGACGGCGGCGGCTGCGCGCAAGCTGCTCGCTCTGCTCGAGCGCGAGGCCGGCCATCGCGATCACCGAGGTGACAACGGTGCGGGCCTCGGGGTCGAGAGCGTCGATCGCGAGAGCGATCACACCGCGCAGGTGACCGCCGCGGCCCACCGTGAACAGCATGAAGGTCTGAGAGCCGATCGTCAGCGCCTGCCCGGCCTCCAGGCCCCGGGTGAGGACCTCCATCACGCGCTCGCCGAGGGAAGCGAGGGTTGCGGGGTCGAGGTCGTCGCGCGGGTGGGCGAAGCGCAGCGCACCGGCGGCGTCGTACATGCCCGTCCAGGCGTCGAGCCTGCGGCCGAGCTCGGCGATGGTCGCATCCAGGCCGTGCGGGCGCAGCGCGGCGAGAGCGAGAGCCCGCTGGGTGTCGAGCGCCCACGAGCGGCGTGCGTAGGCCTGCGCGGCGATCGCCTCGGAGTGCGCGCGGGCGACCGCGATGAACGGCGTGCGATAGGGGACCTCGAACAGCGGCATCGCGTGGGCTGCGCACGCCGCGAGGAGCTCATCGGGGATGCCGGAGCGGTGCACCTCGGTGCCGAAGCCGAGGCCGAGCACGCCCCGATCAGACAGCCGCCGGACGTACACGTCGATCTCGGTGTCGACGTCGAACTGCGTGCCCGTGGTCAGCAGCGCGAGGTCCTCGGAGAGGAAGGGCGTCGGGTCGGCCAGATCCGAGCTGTGCACCCAGCGCAGCGCACGATCGAGCGCCCCATCGGGCAGCACGTCCTCGTCGGAGACGAGCGTCAGGTCGAGGTCGTGGCGACGCAGCAGCGCGCGCAGCGTGGGCTGATCGGATGTCGGCACGGTGCTCCTCTTCTTGCCGGATGCGTTTCGTCTCGCTGCGCCCGCTCAACGACCGGGGGTGATGCGTTTCGTCTCGCTGCGGGCGGCACCGGTCGTTGAGCGAGGGAGCGAAGCGACCGAGACGAAACGCACAAATGTACACTTCGGCGATTCTCCTCCCGATATTGTACAGAACGGCGAATGCGATGCGGAAGCGGCACGGCATACGCTCGCGGACATGGCACTCTTCGACACCGCAGCTGTTGCAGTTCCCCTCGGCGGACCCGACCTCCCGCAGGAGCGTCGTCTGGTGACCGAGCTCCCCGGCCCCCGTTCGGCCGAGATCCTCGCGCGCAAGGCGGATGCCGTCGCCGCGGGCGTCGGTCACACCGTCCCCGTCGCGGCCGTCGCCGCCGGCGGGGGAGTCGTCGTCGACGCCGACGGCAACTCGCTCATCGACCTCGGCTCCGGCATCGCGGTGACCACGGTCGGCAACGCGCACCCGAAGGTGGCGGCAGCCGTCGCCGCTCAGGCTGCGCAGTTCACCCACACCTGCTTCATGATCTCGCCGTACGAGTCGTACATCGAGGTCGCCGAGGCGCTCAACCGCATCACCCCCGGTGCCTTCGCGAAGAAGAGCGCCCTGTTCAACTCGGGCGCCGAGGCCGTCGAGAACGCGATCAAGATCGCCCGCAAGCACACCGGCCGCCAGGCGGTCGTGGCCTTCGACCACGGCTACCACGGCCGCACCAACCTCACAATGGCGCTGACCGCCAAGGCGATGCCCTACAAGAGCGGCTTCGGCCCGTTCGCCCCCGAGGTGTACCGCGCCACCGCGTCGTACCCCTTCCGCGACGGACTCAGCGGAGCGGAGGCTGCGGCCCGCGCGATCCTCCAGCTCGAGAAGCAGATCGGCGCCGACAACCTCGCCGCCGTCATCATCGAGCCGATCCAAGGCGAGGGCGGATTCATCGTCCCCGCCGACGGATTCCTCCCCGCGATCGTCGACTGGTGCCGTGCGAACGGCGTCGTCTTCATCGCCGACGAGGTCCAGACCGGATTCGCCCGCACCGGTGCGATGTTCGCCAGCGAGATCTTCGGCATCGAGCCCGACCTGATCACGACGGCCAAGGGCATCGCAGGCGGTCTTCCGCTCGCAGCGGTGACCGGCCGTGCCGAGATCATGGACGCCTCGCACTCGGGTGGCCTTGGCGGCACCTACGGCGGCAACCCGATCGCCTGCGCTGCGGCCATCGCCGCGATCGACGTGTTCGAGAACGACGGGATGATCGAGAGGGCGCTCGAGATCGGCGAGATCCTGAAGAGCCGCCTCGCGACGATCCAGCAGTCCGATGCCCGGATCGGCGACATCCGCGGGCACGGTGCCATGATCGCAGCCGAGTTCGTCGACCCCGAGACCAAGGCTCCGGATGCCGCTCTCACGGCAGCCGTCGCCAAGGCGTGCATCGCGCAGGGCGTGATCGTCCTCACCTGCGGCACGTACGGCAACGTCATCCGCTTCCTACCTCCGCTGTCCATCGGCGACGACCTCCTGAACGAGGGCATCGACGTCGTCGCGGCAGCACTCTCGGCTCAGGCGTGAGCCGGGGTCGCGCTCTCGCGCGGCCCGTCCACCCATAGACGTCCGGCCGCGACTCGTGTCGGGGGATTTCGAGTCGCGGCCGGCACATTCTCTTCACGACAAAGGAGTTGCACGATGACTGAGATCACTCGCGACGTACTGATCATCGGCGCCGGTGCCGCAGGCACCACGGCCGCCAACGACCTGCGCAGGGCCGGCCTCTCGGTCGCCGTGCTCGAGGCTCGGGACCGCGTCGGAGGGCGCCTGTGGACCGACGTCATCGACGGCGCCATGCTCGAGATCGGCGGACAGTGGGTGTCTCCCGACCAAGACGCGCTGAAGGACACGATCGAGGAGCTGGGGCTGGAGACGTTCAGCCGCTACCGCGACGGCGACAGCGTCTACGTGGGCCCCGATGGGCAGACCCACCGCTTCACCGGCGAGATGTTCCCGGTGTCTGCCGAGACCGAGAAAGTCATCGCCGACGTCACTTCGCGGCTCGACGCGATGGTCGCCGAGATCGACCCCGACCAGCCGTGGGCGCACCCGAAAGCTCAGGAGTGGGACACCATCACCTGGGACGCGTGGCTTCGCCAGCAGACCGACGACGACGAGGCCGTCCGCAACCTCGCATTCGCCACAGGCTCCGCGATGCTCACCAAGCCGACTCACGCGTTCTCGCTCCTGCAGTCGCTGCTGATGGCGGCATCCGCCGGCTCTTATTCGAACCTCGTCGATGCCGACTTCATCCTCGACAAGCGCGTCGTCGGCGGTCTGCAGCAGGTCCCGCAGCTGCTCGCCGAGCGACTCGGCGAAGACGTCTTCCTGAACCAGCCCGTGCGCACGCTCGAGTGGTCCGACGCCGGTGTGGTCGCGACCACCGACGAGATGACCGTCAAGGCGCGCTACGCGATCCTCGCCTTCGCGCCGGTGCTCTACAACCGCATCTCCTTCGTGCCCTCCCTCCCGCGCCGACAGCACCAGATGCACCAGCACATCTCGATGGGCTTCGTGATCAAGGTGCACGCCGTCTACGACCGTCCGTTCTGGCGCGAGCAGGGTCTGAGCGCCACGGCGTTCAGCCCCTACGAGCTCGTGCACGAGGCATACGACAACACCAACCACGGCGACGAGCGCGGCACCCTGGTTGGCTTCGTCAGCGACCAGAACGCCGACGACGTGTTCACCCTCACGGCGGAAGGGCGCAAGGAGCGCATCCTCGAGTCGCTGTCGCACTACTACGGTCCCGAGGCGAAGAACCCGGTCGTCTACTACGAGAGCGACTGGGGCACCGAGGAGTGGACCCGCGGCGCGTACGCGGCGAGCTTCGACATGGGTGGTCTGCACCGCTACGGCGCAGATCTTCGCGCAGCCGTCGGTCCGATCCACTTCGCCTGCAGCGACCTCGCCGGTGCGGGCTACCAGCACGTCGACGGCGCGATCCGCATGGGCCACCTCGCGGCCTCGAACATCGTGGCCTCGAGCCGCGACGCCGGCTGATGACCGGCGCGATCGTCGTCGGCTACACGGCGACGGATGCCGGGGCTGACGCCGCAGCCCTGGGCGCGCGCCTCGCGCGCAGCCTCGACGCGACTCTGCACCTGGTGATCGTGCTGCCCTCCGAGGGCACGCGCAGCGCCATCGTCCCGCCGGAGCGCGCCTACGAGGATCACATCCGCGCGCAGGGCAAGAAGTGGCTGACGGATGCCGTCGCCGCCCTGCCGCCGGGCATCACGCGGTCAGGGCACGTGCGCTTCGCGGAGTCGTTCGCCGAAGGGCTCGTGGCCGCCGGTGAGGAGTTCGGCGCTCGGCTGATCGTGGTCGGCGCGGCAGGAGGAGGCATCTTCGGGCGTCACCGCCTCGGCAGTGTCGCGTCCGAGCTGCTGCACTCTTCGACTATTCCGGTCGCGCTCGCACCCGCCGGCGTCGCTCAGCAGGACGATCACGTCCTGCCTCGCGTCACCGTCGCGGTCGGCACCCGTCCGGGAGCCGAGGCACTGCTCGACGAGGCGGCCTCGATCGCCGGCGACGCCGGAACCGACCTTCGACTGGTCTCGCTCGTGCCGTTCGACGTGCCGCCCGGTCTCGACACCGGCATGATCCGCCTGGTCGGAAACGCCCACGGCCACGACGTGCTCGCTGTCGCGGCGGAGCTGCTGCCCGACGGAGTCAGCGCGTCGATCGAAGAGGCCACAGGCGACAGCGTCGAGGACGCCGTCGCGCACCTGTCGTGGCTGCCCGGCGAGGTCGTCCTCGTCGGATCGTCCCGGCTCGCCCAGCCCCGCCGGCTGTTCCTGGGCTCGACCGCGGCGAAGATGCTGCACGAGCTCCCCGTACCCATGATCGTCGTCCCGCGCACCCGCGCCGAAGCTGGAGCACGCTGATGAGCAGCACCGATTCCGCCGTCACCACCGGCGTCTCCCAGAAGGGGCTCAGCGTCGGCGCCGTCGGCGTGGTGGGTGCCGTCGTCATCGGCATCTCGACCATCGCTCCCGCGTACACCCTGACCGCATCCCTCGGCCCGACGGTCGCGGTCGTCGGCACCCAGGTTCCCGCGATCATCCTCGTCGGCTTCATCCCGATGCTGCTCACCGCATTCGGCTACCGGGAGCTGAACCGCGCCATCCCCGACTCGGGTACGTCCTTCACCTGGGGCGTGCGCGCGTTCGGTCCGTGGATCGGCTGGATGACGGGCTGGGGCCTGATCGCTGCGACCGTCATCGTGCTGTCGAACCTCGCCGGCATCGCGGTCGAGTTCCTGTTCCTGCTGATCTCGCAGCTCACCGGCAACCCCGGCATCGCCGATCTCGCCTTCAACCCGTTCATCAACGTCGGCGTCTGCCTGCTGTTCATGCTCGGAGCGACCCTCGTGTCGTACCGCGACATGCAGACTACGCAGAAGTTCCAGTACATCCTGGTCGGGTTCCAGCTGATCGTCCTCGTCATCTTCGCGACCGTCGCGATCGTCAAAGCCGTGCAGGGCGACGCGCCCGATCCCACCGCGTTCTCGTGGTCGTGGTTCAACCCGTTCGAGGTGTCGTCCTTCAGCGCCTTCGCCGCCGGCCTCTCGCTGTCGATCTTCATCTTCTGGGGCTGGGACGTCGTGCTCACCATGAACGAGGAGACGAAGGACCCGACCAAGACCCCCGGGCGGGCGGCCATGGTCACGGTCGTCGTGGTCGTCAGCCTCTACCTGCTGCTCGCGATCGGCCTCATCATGTTCGCCGGCGTCGGCGACGGCCCGCTGGGGCTGGCCAACGAAGAGATCTCGGCCAACGTGTTCTTCGCGCTGTCCGACCCGATCCTCGGCCCGCTCGCGTTCCTCGTGTCCCTCGCGGTGCTGTCGAGCTCCGCCGCCTCGCTGCAGTCGACGGCGGTGGGACCTGCCCGCACGCTGCTCGCGATGGGCTACTACGACGCGCTGCCGAAGAAGTTCGCGCAGGTGAGCCCCCGGTTCTTCACGCCGGGCTACGCGACCATCGTCTCGGCGGTCGTCGCGAGCGTGTTCTACGCGGTGATGCGACTGGTCAGCGAGAACGTCCTCACCGACACGATCCTGTCGCTGGGCATGATGATCTGCTTCTACTACGGCCTCACCGCCTTCGCGTGCGTGTGGTACTTCCGCAAGCAGTGGTTCGACTCGGCTCGCAGCTTCTTCTTCACCTTCCTGTTCCCGCTCGTCGGCGGGGCCATCCTGGCGGTGCTGTTCGTGACGACGCTCATCGACTCGATGGACCCGGCTTACGGCAGCGGTTCGAGCGTCGGCGGCGTCGGCCTCGTGTTCGTGCTCGGCGTCGGCATCATCGTCGTCGGCATCGTGATCATGGTGTGGCAGGCGATCCGCCGGCCCGCCTTCTTCCGCGGCGAGACGCTGGGGGCGGACGCCCCGCCCAGCCTGCGTCGTCGCTGACCACCGTACGCACTCACAGAAAGAGAACCCATGAGCACTCAGACAGAGCAGGCTCTGCTCGACAGCATCCCCACCGGCCTCTTCATCGGCGGCGAGTGGATCGACGGCGAGACCGGCGCCACCTTCGACGTGCACGACCCGGCGACCGGCGCCGTCATCCGCACCATCGCCGACGCGACCCCGGCCGACGGCATCCGCGCCCTCGATGCCGCCGTGGCAGCTCAGGACTCGTGGGCGGCGACCGCGCCCCGCACCCGCAGCGACATCCTGCGCCGCGCCTTCGATCTCGTGCAGGAGCACAAGGAGGATCTGGCGCTGCTCATGACCCTCGAGATGGGCAAGCCCCTGGCCGAGGCGCGCGGCGAGGTCGGCTACGGTGGCGAGTTCCTGCGGTGGTTCAGCGAAGAGGCCGTGCGCATCGCCGGCCGCTACGGTCTGAACCCCGAGGGCACGGGACACATGGTCGTCTCGCAGCGTCCCGTGGGTCCGTCGTTCTTCGTGACGCCGTGGAACTTCCCGTTCGCCATGGCCACGCGCAAGATCGCTCCCGCGCTCGCCGCCGGCTGCACGGTCGTGATCAAGCCCCCGGCACTGACTCCGCTCACCACGATGTTCTTCACCTCGCTTCTGGAGAAGGCCGGACTTCCCGCGGGCGTCGTGAACGTCGTGCAGACCTCGCGCTCGAGCGCGCTGTCGGCGCCGATCATCGCCGACCCGCGGCTGCGCAAGCTGTCGTTCACCGGCTCCACCGAGGTCGGCCGCAAGCTCATCGCCCAGGCGGCCGAAGGCGTGCTGCGCGTGTCGATGGAGCTGGGCGGCAACGCGCCGTTCGTCGTCTTCGAGGACGCCGATCTCGACAAGGCGGTCGAGGGTGCGCTCGCGGCCAAGTTCCGCAACATCGGTCAGGCCTGTACGGCGGCCAACCGCTTCATCGTGCACAAGGACGTCGCGGCGGAGTTCGGACGCAAGGTCACCGAGCGCGTCAACGCGATGAAGATCGGCCGCGGCACCGAGGACGGCGTCGCGATCGGCCCGCTCATCGATGCGGATGCCGTCGCCAAGGCCGCCGAGCTCGTCGGCGACGCCGTCGACCGCGGTGCCACGCTGCTCGCGGGAGGCAAGGCCCTCGAAGGAACGGGCACCTTCTACGAGCCCACCGTGCTCACCGACGTCGTCGCAGGTTCCGCCATTCTCCGCGAGGAGATCTTCGGCCCCGTGCTCGCGATCGCGACCTTCGAGGACGAGGATGAGGCCGTGCGCCTCGCCAACGACACCGAGTACGGCCTGGTGTCGTACGTGTTCACCGAGAACCTGCAGCGCGGACAGCGGATGATCGACAAGCTCGAGACCGGCATGATGGGTCTCAACGTGGGCGTCGTCTCGAACGCAGCGGCCCCCTTCGGCGGCGTCAAGCAGTCGGGCGTCGGACGCGAGGGCGGTTTCGAGGGCATCCACGAGTACCTGTCCACCAAGTACACGCTGATCCCGGTCAGCTGAGAACCTTCCGGTCGTTGAGCGAGCGAAGCGAGACGAAACGAATCCCTTCCGGTCGTTGAGCGAGCGAAGCGAGACGAAACGCAATGAGAGGACATGACATGACCGACTACGCCGTCATCAACCCCGCCACGGGCGAGACCGTGGCCACCTACGACACCTTCACCGACGCGCAGATCGATGACGCCATCGCCCGCGCGCACGCCGCGGCATCCGTCTGGGGGAGCACCCCGGTGCCCGAGCGCGCCGCCGTGATCCGTCGGATCGCCGAGGGCCACCGCGCCCGCCGTGACGAGTTCGCCGCGATCATCGTGCGTGAGATGGGCAAGCCGCTCGCAGCTGCCGTCGGCGAGGTCGACTTCGCGGCCGACATCATCGAGTTCTACGCCGACAACGCCGAGAAGATCAACGCCGACCAGCCGATCGACATCCTGGGCGAGGGCACCGCGGTGATCCGTCGCGCACCCCTCGGTGTGCTGTTCGGGATCATGCCGTGGAACTTCCCCGCCTACCAGGTCGCTCGATTCACGGGCCCCAACCTGGTTCTCGGCAACACGATCATCCTCAAGCACGCTCCGCAGTGCCCCGAATCGGCCGCGCTGCTCGAGGAGATCTACCGCGACGCGGGCCTGCCGGACGGCGGGTACGTCAACGTGTACGCGACCAACGATCAGTCCGCCACGATCATCGCCGACCCGCGCGTGCAGGGCGTGTCGGTGACCGGCTCGGAGCGGGCGGGCGCAGCCGTCGCCGAGGTGGCCGGACGCAATCTCAAGAAGGTCGCGCTCGAGCTCGGCGGATCCGACCCGTTCATCCTGCTCTCCACCGACGACCTCGACGCCACCGTGCAGGCGGCCGTCGACGCACGTCTCGACAACAACGGCCAGTCGTGCAACGGCGCGAAGCGCTTCATCATCGCCGACGACCTGTACGACGCGTTCGTCGAGAAGTTCGTCGCCTCCCTCGCGGCCGTGAAGGCGACCGACCCGACGCAGGAGGACACGGTGCTCGGCCCGCTCTCCTCGCTGGCGGCGGCGGAGAACCTGCAGAAGCAGGTCGACACGGCCGTGTCGCAGGGGGCGACCCTCCTGACGGGCGGCACGCGCGAGGGAGCCTTCTTCGCGCCGACCGTGCTCGCCGGAGTCACCGCCGAGATGGACGTGTACCGCGAGGAGCTCTTCGGCCCCGCCGCGGTCGTCTACCGCGCTGCGGACGAGAACGAGGCCGTGGCGATCGCCAACGACACCTCGTTCGGTCTGGGCTCGTACGTGTTCACCACCGACGCCGACCAGGCCGAGCGGGTGGCGAACAGCATTGACGCCGGCATGGTCTACGTCAACGTGGTGCTCGCCGACAGCCCCGAGCTGCCCTTCGGCGGTGTCAAGCGCAGCGGCACCTCTCGCGAGATGGGTCTGCTGGCCGCCGACGAGTTCGTCAACAAGAAGCTCATCCGCGTCGCCTGATCAGGCACGGAAGGAGGGGGCGGATGCCGCGGCATCCGCCCCCTCCTTCATGTTCTGGGACGATCCCGACACACCACCGGATCGTAACGAGGCATCCGGCTCAGTCGAGCAGGGCACGCACCTCTGCGGCCTCGACGTGGCGACCGAGTGACTCCAGGACGGTCCCGAGCTCGAGAGCTGCGACCTCGCGCAGCGGCGGGAACTGCGCCGCCCGATCGAGCGCCGCGCGGTACACGGGCACCGCGTCGGCTTCGCGCTCGCTGCCGCTGAGAAGCCGCGCCGCGTACAACTCCGAGCCGCCGGCTGATCCTTCGTCGCCGAGCGCTGAGAAGCCGTCGGCCGCGGTGAGCGCCGCGGCGACCGCCTCGTCGATGCGCCCGAGTGCACCCAGCGCTCGACCGCGTGAATCGGTGACGTCGGCGAGCAGCCAGCCGGCGTCGTGCTGCTGGGCGAGCGCCGCGACCTCGTCGAACAGGGCGAAGGCGCGATCGTCGCCCTGCCCGCCGTAGGCCTGGCCGAGATTGTGCAGCACGTCGGCGAGCGTTCCGACGGCCTCCGGGTCCTTGCGAACGACCTCCGCGGCGGACTCGAGGAGTTCGATCGCGTCCTCGTGCTCGTCGAACCGGGCCAGGATCTTCGCACGCTCGAGCAGCGACAGCGCCTGATCGGCATGCTGCTCGGCCTCGCCGAACAACTCGGCCGCATAGCCGTACGCACCCACCGACTGCCCGTACTCGCCCGCCGCGCTCAGCGCTCGGGCGAGCATCGATGCGGTCATGGCGCGAGAGCCCGCGGGAACCTCCGATTCCTCCTCCTGCTCGAGCACCGTGCCGAACAGCTCTGCGGCCTCCTCGGCGTCGCCGGCGGCCAGCATCCCCCGTGCGAGACGGAAGTTCACGGCCGTGGCGTCACCGCCGTCCTGCTCGGCGAAACGCGCGGCCACGCGGTAGCGGGCCACGGCCTGCTCGGGATCTCCCGCGTCCTCCCAGAGGGCGCCCGCGAGCAGGTGCGTCGATGCGAGGGCCGAGGTGGCCCCGAGCCCCGCCAGCAGACGGCAGGCCTCGTCGGCGTCGGCCGCGCCTTCTGCGAAGCGCTCGCCGCCTCCGCGCACTCGCGCCCTCATCGAGAGCGCCCTCGCACGATGCCCCGTGCTGAGATCGTCCTGATCGATGAACCGGTCGAGCAGAGCGGATGCCGCGTCGACATCGCCCGCGCTCAGCAGCGACGACAGCGCGACGAGCGTCGTGGTGTTCACGAGTCGCGTGTCGTCGGCCTCGGTGAACGCCCGAGCGGCGTGCTCGACGAGATCCAGTGCTGCACGAGGTTCGTCGGCCATGAGGTGCAGCGAGGCGCGGCTGAGCGCCAGGTCGCCGCGCGACCAGGCGGGGAGGGAGCCGGCTGTCGCGAGCTCCTGCTCGAGCAGCTCCGCAGCATCAGGGGTGTTCAGGCCGAAGGTGGCCAGGCCCAGTCGCGACTCGAGATCGGCCTGCGCGTCGAGTCCGGCCTCGCGGAGTGTTCCGATGCGCTCAGGCAGCAGTGCGGCGGCCTCTTCGGCGCGGTCCAGAGCGATGAGGATGCCGATGCGCATCGACTGCAGCTGCGCCCGCTTGGCCGGATCCTCGACGTCCAGAGCGCGGGGGAGCGCGGCCAGTGTCTCCTGTTCGGCCCCGTACTGCGCCAGGTCGCTCGCCCGCTCGAACCAGCCGTCGGCGTCGAGCGGCGTCGATGCGGCCGGGGTGGTGACGAACGCGTCGGAGCGGATGGGCAGGTCGTAGTGCTCGGTCGCCAGGGCGCGCATGCGCTCGAGCGAGCGGGCGTGGCCCGAGGTGCCGTCGCGCTCGTCGAAGGCGGCGCCGATGCGTTCGGCCGCCGCCCACGCCGCCGCCGCCAGGTCCTCGGCGCTCCACTGTCCGTCGTGCTCGCCGAGCAGCGGCACCAGGGCCGCCGCTTCGGCGCCTCGCACCGGTGTGCCGCCGTGCCCGGCTGCCGTCACCCGGTCGAGGGCGACGGCGAATGCGGACAGCGCCGCGAAGTGCGCGTCGACGTTGAGGCCGTCGTGCGCGAGCCAGGAGATGTGCCGCTCGATGAGGGCGAGGGCGCGCGCCTCGTTGCCGGTCAGCGCCGTGAACACGATGTTGTTCGCGACGATGCGCAGGTTGTCGGGATTGTCCTTCGCGAGACGGTAGCTGCGCAGATGCGCGCTCTTCGCCTCCTCCAGGCGTCCTGCTCGCAGATACGGCAGCAGCACGCGGGAGAGCGCGTGCTCGGGCTCCTCGCCGCAGGAGAAGCCGCCCTCGATCATCTCCTCGACGAGGCGGATGGCGTCGGCATCCCGATCGGTGTCGGCGAAGAAGCCGGCGAACTGACTGCGGCCGCACGCGTCGCAGTGGCTGTGCTCATCGCGGGGCGTGGCCTCCAGCTGCACGCGCAGCGTCTCGGCATCGTCGATGCGCCCGGCATCCCAGGCGTCCTCGAAACGCGCCGTGAGCACACCGCTGAGTCCCAGCCCGGCCGCGCGGTAGTGCGACTCCATGTCGTCGAGCACGGCCGAGATCTGCTCGCCCGAGAACGCGGGTGAGGAGCGCAGCGCCGAGGCCATCCACTTGAACTGCCACATCAAGTCGGCGCCGCCGTTGTCGAGGTCGGCGGGGAAGCGCTGCGGATCGGCGTCGTGATGCGCGAGGCACCATGCGAACGAGTTCAGCATCACGTCGGTCGCGCCGCCCATGTTGGCCGAGGCCGTCTGCCGCATGCGCGCCTGGTACTCCAGCTGCTCGTCGCCCAGCTCGACCGCGAGAGCGACGGCCTCCGTCACGAGCGCCTGTTCGGCGGGGCCCCACGGCGTGCGATCGATCTCCTCGATCAACTGCTGGAAGCGCTTCTTCGGTCGTGCCATCACGGGCCCTTTCAGAGTGTGTCGAAGGTGAGAAGGTCAGAGCGTGTCGAAGGGGACGGCGTCCCCCTCGATGCCGGCGGAGAGCGAGACGAGATCGCTGAGCGCGCCGGTCATGAGCGCGCGGTCGGCGTCGCTCAGCGGATGATGACCCGCGAGCAGCGACTGGATGTACAGCAGCTGCACGGTGCGGGCGAACACCGCATCGTCCTGCACGCGCACGAGCGCCCGCACGACGCGATTCGACCAGTTCAGGCAGAGGCGTGCGCTCAGATCGTCGTCCCGTGCCGCCGACAGCGTGCTGTCGATGCGGTCGAGCACGCCGCCCCACAGCGAGCCGGTCACGCCCCGTGTGCGGCGTCGGTCGATCGCCCTCAGGACCTCGGGGTCGGCGACGTAGAGCCCCGCGAGGTCGGGACGGTCGATCGAGCGCACGACGACGGAGCAGCCGGACGCCGCCAGCACACCGCCGGCACGCGATTCCAGCGCGACAGCCGCCTCCCGGTCGTCCAGCGGCGGCGGATCGAGCCGGTCGAGCTCTCCCGTGACGTCGACCTGCTCGATGGTCACCTCGGGGTGGAGCTCGGGCAGCAGGCGCACGAGGTCGGCGTCGTAGAGATAGCCGCCGTTGACCAGGACTTCGGATGCCGGTGAGATGCCGGCCACCTGGCGGAACTCGTCGACGGTCGCGGCGAAGCGCACGTGCGGGTAGCGCTCGACGAGATCGCCGACGCGCATGGTGCCGTGCGTGGTCTCGAGGGTCAGCCAGCGGGTGATGAACCGGGCGAGCTCCTGATCGTGGCGCACGAGCGATTTCAGACCGACCTCGTGGATCGCCACGAACTGCGCGAGCCGGTGGGGCTCGGTGAGTCCGAGCTCGAGGACCCAGCGGCGGATGCCGGCTCCCAGCTGCTCGCGGACGCGCTCGAGCGCGGCATCCTCCACGAGCGATTCACGGCTCGCCGTCGGCGCGAGACCCGTCGAGTCGATCACGGCCCGCACGAAGAACGCCCATTCCGGCAGTACGTCGTCGACGCGCTCGGAGAGCAGCATGCGCCCGAGGTACATCCGTGTGGCCTGCCGGGCGCCGGGCGGGGGTGCGAAGGGCAGCACGTAGGCCAGGCCTCGTGTCCCCGTGGCCGGGTCCGACAGCTCGATCACATCGAGAGGAGCCGATCCGAGCAGCTCGCGGCCGTACTGCGCCGCGTCGTCGGGGTCGGCGCCGAGAAAAGGCGCGGGGTGGGTGATGTCGACATCGCCGCCAGGCTCGGCGATCGTCACCCGCACGGGCAGGAACTCCCCGAACGTCCTGGCGAGCTCGCGCACGGCAGCCGGACGCAGCAGCTCGTCGGCGTCGAAACGCGGCACGAGGTGCACGCTGGTCCCTATCGGCAGCTCCTCCTCGAGCTCGACGACCTGGAAGGTGCCGTCGGCGCTTCCCGTCCATTCCACGCCGGCCCCGCCGCGCGCGCTGCGGGAGCGGATGACGATCGTGTCGGCGACCATGAAGCAGCTGAGCAGACCGATGCCGAACTGCCCGAGGTAGTCGCTCCGGGGCATGTCGAAGATGTCGCGCTTCGACGATCGCCCGACCGTGGCGAGCAGATCCGCGACCTCCGCGGCGGTGAGCCCGACGCCGTCGTCGCGCAACACGAACTCGCCGGAATCGTCGCCGAGCGGCGTGATGCTGATCAGTCCGCCGCCGCCGTCGACCTCGCGTCTCGCCGTGATGGCGTCGCGGGCGTTCTGCAGGAGTTCGCGCAGGTAGACCCGCGGACTCGAGTAGATGTGCCGGCTGAGCAGATCGACCACGCCGCGCAGATCGACCTGGAACTGCTTGACCTCAGCGCTCACGTGCGCTCCCTCCCGGCTTTCGCCCGCCCGTCGAGCCTATACAACTGTGCTTTTCGATCCCCCGGTTCGAGAGCGTCCCGCGGATGCCGTATGCTTGACGAGCAGTTGTTGTCTGCAATCTTTCGCTGTGCCTAGGGTCTACCGATCACGGGTCGGCGAGGGGGAGCGGATGACGAACCCGAGGCCACCCGGCCTCTAGGGCGGTAGCTCAATTGGCAGAGCAGCGGTCTCCAAAACCGCAGGTTGCAGGTTCGATTCCTGTCCGCCCTGCGCGTCAGCGCATCGCTGGCACACGAAAGGTACATTCAGGATGGATCAGGAAGAACCGCGTGGCGAGGTCGTCGCGACCGGTGCCACCCGAGAGAAGAAGCGCAACTTCTTCGCCCGGTTCTTCGGAGGCATCGCACTGTTCCTCCGCCAGGTCATCGCTGAGCTTCGCAAGGTCGTCACGCCGACCCGCAAGGAGCTGATCAAGTTCACCGCGGTGGTCCTCGTCTTCGTCCTGATCGTGATGGGCATCGTCTACGGACTTGACACCCTGTTCGCGTGGCTGACGCACGTGGTGTTCGGGGTTCCGGGCACCTGATGCCACCGCGGCCCCGGCCGCACACATGGAGAAGAAAAACGTGTCTGAACGCTATTCCGACGACGCCGACTGGGCGACCGCTGCAGAGCAGTCCAGCGAGGAGGACGAGGCCCAGGAGGGCAACGTCCTCGCCGCAGAGGAGTTCTCGGTCACCTCGGCGGAGCACGTCGCGATCCACATCGAGGATGAGGACGCCGACGAGGATGGCGCAGACGAAGACATCGACATCGACGACCCGGAGGCGGACGCGATCGTGAACGACGCTCTCAACCTGGACGAAGCGGCTGAGTCTGAGGCTGCCGCTGAAGTCCTCAACGATTCTGTGGCCGAGGAGGCGGCAGACCTGGAAGCGGCCGCCGCCGATCAGGTCACTCCTTACGACGGCCCCGAGGTCGGAGCTGACGGCGAGGACGATTCCGCCGCCGACTCCGAAGACGACGAGGACGACGACGCCGAGGAAGACCCGTACGAGGCCTTCCGCGCCGACCTGCGCATGCTTCCGGGCAAGTGGTACGTCATCCACTCCTACGCCGGCTTCGAGCGCAAGGTGAAGGCGAACATCGAGCAGCGCAAGTCGACGCTCGAGGTCGAGGACGAGATCTATCAGATCGAGGTCCCGATGGAGGACGTCGTCGAGATCAAGAACGGCCAGCGCAAGATGGTCAACCGCGTGCGCATCCCCGGCTACGTGCTGGTGCGCATGGAGCTCAACGAAGACACGTGGTCGGTCGTGCGCCACACGCCCGGCGTCACCGGCTTCGTCGGCAACGCTCACAACCCGACGCCGCTGCGCTTCGAAGAGGCCTTCAACATGCTGAAGGCGCTCGTCGAGGTCAAGGACGTTCCGACCGCCAAGAACATCGCGGCGAAGGGCGGCGTCGCCGTCGCCCGCCCGCTGCCCGCCGAGGTCGACTTCGAGATCGGCGAGACCATCACGATCAAGGAGGGCTCGTTCGCAGGCCTTCCCGGCTCGATCAGCGAGATCAAGCCCGAGAGCGGCAAGCTCACGGTTCTCGTCTCGCTCTTCGAGCGCGAGACCCCGGTCGAGCTGTCGTTCGACCAGGTCACCAAGATGATCTGACATCACGTCTCACGAGAACGGCCGCCCCTCTGGGGGCGGCCGTTCTCGCGTATGAGGCATGCTCCCGGATCAGGTAGACTTGTCTGGTTTGTGCGCGCCCTCGGCGTGCGCAGACGACCGCGGTCCGGAGAAGCCGGACTCGCGGGAGAGCGGATGCAATCGGCATCCGTTCGATGAAAGGAAGAGGAAATGGCACCCAAGAAGAAGGTGACCGGCCTGATCAAGCTTCAGATCAACGCCGGTGCAGCCAACCCGGCGCCCCCGATCGGCCCTGCGCTCGGTCAGCACGGCGTCAACATCATGGAGTTCTGCAAGGCGTACAACGCCGCGACCGAGTCGCAGCGCGGCAACGTCATCCCCGTCGAGATCACCGTCTACGAGGACCGCAGCTTCACGTTCGTCCTGAAGACCCCGCCGGCTGCAGAGCTCATCAAGAAGGCCGCGGGCATCGCCAAGGGCTCCGCGACCCCGCACACCGTCAAGGTCGCGAAGATCACCAAGGACCAGGTCCGTCAGATCGCAGAGACCAAGCAGGCAGACCTGAACGCGAACGACATCGAGGCCGCCTCGAAGATCATCGCCGGCACCGCCCGTTCCATGGGCATCACGGTCGAGGGCTGAGGAGAATAATCATGGCTACGAAGTCCAAGGCTTACAAGGCTGCCGCCGAGAAGATCGAGGCAGACCGTTTCTACACTCCCGCTGAGGCTGTCGCCCTGGCGAAGGAGACCGGCTCGGCGAAGTTCGACTCGACCGTCGAGGTCGCGCTGAAGCTCGCCGTCGACCCGCGCAAGGCAGACCAGATGGTGCGCGGCACCGTCATCCTGCCCCACGGCACCGGCAAGACCGCCCGCGTCATCGTGTTCGCCACCGGCCCTGCGGCCGAGGCTGCGATCGCCGCGGGCGCCGACGAGGTCGGCGGCGCCGAGCTCATCGAGAAGGTCGCCGGCGGCTGGACCGCGTTCGACGCGGCCGTCTCCACCCCGGAGCTCATGGGCCAGGTCGGTCGTCTCGGAAAGGTCCTGGGTCCGCGAGGACTCATGCCGAACCCGAAGACCGGCACCGTGACCCCGAACACGGCCAAGGCCGTCGAGGAGATCAAGGGCGGCAAGATCGAGTTCCGCGTCGACAAGCACGCCAACGTGCACTTCGTCGTCGGCAAGGCATCCTTCACTACCGAGCAGCTGAACGAGAACATCGACGCAGCGCTCGAGGAGGTCGTCCGCCTCAAGCCGTCGAGCTCGAAGGGCCGTTACATCCAGAAGGGCGCCGTGTCGACCACGTTCGGCCCCGGCATCCCGCTGGACGTCAACGCCATCTGACGCGTCGACCAGCTCAGCGGCCCAACAGGGCATCTGCACCGAAAGGCCCCCGCCGCGGCGGGGGCCTTTCGCGTCGCGGCCGGCAGCAGGTGAAACCCGGCGTCATCGGGGAGGGAACGGCCCCCGGAACGGCGTACTGTGAATGAGTTCCGCGCGCCACAGCACACGCGCACACACCGCACACCCCAGGAGGGTCCACATGTCCCGTCGTCTCATCGCCGTCACGGCGCTCGTCCTCGCCGCATCCGCGCTCACCGCGTGCAGCGGCTCCACCGCACCGGCCGAGAGCAGCTCCTCGAGCGAGTCCGGCTCCGACTTCGGTCTGGTCAAGGACGGCACGCTCACGGTCGCCACCGAGGGCACGTATCGCCCGTTCAGCTTCCACGGCGACAACGGCACCGGCGACCTGACCGGCTACGACGTAGAGATCATCCAGGCCGTCGGCGACAAGCTGGGCCTGAAGGTCGAGTTCCAGGAGACGCAGTGGGATGCGATTTTTGCGGGCCTCGACGCCGGACGCTTCGACGTGATCGCGAACCAGGTCACGATCAACGACGAGCGCGAGAAGAGCTACCTGTTCAGCGCCCCGTACACGGTCTCGCCCGGCGTGATCGTGGTCAACGAGGACGACGACTCGATCAGCTCGTTCGCCGACCTGAAGGGCAAGACCTCCGCGCAGTCGCTGACCAGCAACTGGAACGACCTCGCTGTCGAGTCCGGCGCCAAGGTCGAAGCGGTCGAAGGATGGTCGCAGGCGGTCGCGCTGCTGCGTCAGGGCCGCGTCGACGCCACGATCAACGACAAGCTCACCTTCCTCGACTACGAGACGACCGACGGCCCCACCGGCCTGAAGATCGCTGCCGAGACCGACGACGCGGGCAAGCAGGCGTTCGCGTTCACCAAGGACAAGAAGGCGCTCGTCGAGGCGGTCGACGGCGCCCTCGAGGAGCTGCGTGCCGATGGGACGCTCGCCGAGATCAGCGAGAAGTACTTCGGCGAAGACGTCTCCGAGTAGATTCGTCGGATGGATGCCTGGCAGCTGTTCCTGGACTCCCTCGGGCCGATCGCTCTGGGGGCGCTGCTGGGCACCATCCCGCTTGCTCTCGCCTCTTTCGCCCTGGGGCTCGTGATCGCGATCGGGATCGCTCTGATGCGCATCTCGGTGAATCCGGTGCTGTCGGGCATCGCGAGGTTCTACATCTCCGTCATCCGCGGCACCCCGCTGCTCGTGCAGCTGTTCGTGATCTTCTACGGCATGCCGGCGGTCGGCATCACGATCGACCCGTGGCCGAGTGCGATCATCGCGTTGTCGCTGAACGTCGGCGGCTACGGCGCAGAGATCGTGCGCGCATCGATCCTGTCGGTGCCGAAGGGGCAGTGGGAGGCCGCGTACACGGTGGGCATGAACCGCTCCCGCACGTTGACGCGCATCATCCTTCCGCAGGCTGCGAGGGTGTCGGTCCCGCCGCTGTCGAACACGTTCATCTCGCTCGTGAAGGACACCTCGCTGGCCTCGACGATCCTCGTGACCGAGCTGTTCCGCGTCGCGCAGCAGATCGCCTCCGCCTCGTACCAGGTGATGGTCGTCTATCTCACCGCCGCTCTGGTGTACTGGGTGATCTGCCTGGTGCTCGCCTCAGGGCAGGGCATCATCGAGAAGAGGTTGGACAGCCGTGTCGCGCACTGACGGATCGGCGCCGCTGCTCGCGGCGACCGCCCTGCACAAGAGCTTCGGCCGCAACGAGGTGCTGCGGGGAATCGATCTGACCTTGCACCGTGGCGAGGTGGTCGTGCTGATCGGGCCGAGCGGGTCGGGCAAGACGACGGTGCTGCGCTCGCTGAACGGCCTGGAGACGCCGGACGCGGGTGTGCTCGCCGTCGACGGCGGCCCGGAGATCGACTTCTCGGCGAAGGTCACGTCGAAGCAGCGGTTCGCGTTGCGCGACCGTTCGGCCATGGTGTTCCAGCACCACAACCTGTTCCCGCACCTCACGGTGCTGGAGAACGTCATCGAGGGGCCGTGGCGCGTGCAGCGTCGCCCCAAGCCCGAGGTGGTCGCCGAGGGACTCGCACTCCTCGAGAGGGTGGGGCTCGCCGACAAGGCGGATGCTCGACCCCACGAGCTCTCCGGAGGACAGCAGCAGCGCGTGGGCATCGTCAGGGCACTCGCGCTCAAACCCGATCTGCTGCTGTTCGACGAGCCGACCAGCGCCCTGGATCCCGAGCTCGTCGGCGAGGTGCTGCTCGTGATCAAGGAACTCGCCGACGAAGGCTGGAGCATGGTCGTCGTGACGCACGAGCTGAGCTTCGCGCGCGAGGCCGCCGATCACGTGCTCTTCATGGACGGCGGGGTCGTCGTCGAAGAGGGCGCACCTCGGCAGATCTTCGAGACCCCGCAGGAGGAGCGGACGCAGAGGTTCCTGAAGCGGATCCTGCGCCCTCTCGACGACGCCTGAGCCGGCTTCAGCCGCCGAGAACCGGCAGCACGAGGGTGACGGCCAGTGCGATCATGACGACCGCGATGACGGCGTCGAGGAAGCGCCACGACCGCTCGGTGCGCAGCCAGCGGCCCAGATAACGCGCGCCGAAGCCGAGCGCACTGAACCACAGGATGCTGGCCGCGATCGCCCCTGCGGCGAACAGCCAGCGGTCACCGCCGTGGGTCGCGGCGATCGACCCGAGCATCAGGACCGTGTCGAGGTACACGTGGGGGTTCAGCCAGGTCAGCGCCAGGGTCGTCAGGATCACCGGCGCGAGCCGGGTGCGGGTGAGGGTGGCGGTGGATCCGGCGGGGGCGGATGCCGCGGCATCCGCCGAGTCCACGTCCAGCTCCGCGCCGCCACGCCAGGCCCGCCGCGCCGCGAGGACGCCGTAGGAGAGCAGGAACAGGGCGCCGGCCCAGCGGGCCACGACGACCAGCCATGGCGCGGCGGAGATCAGGAACCCGAGACCGGCGACGCCCGCGATGATGAGCACGGCGTCGGACACGGCGCAGATCGCGACGACGGCCAGCACGTGCTCGCGGCGGATGCCCTGGCGCAGCACGAACACGTTCTGCGCGCCGATGGCGACGATGAGGGAGAGGCCGAGTCCGAGACCCGCGAGCACGGTGAGCATGCTTCCACGGTACGAACATGGAGGTATGAGCACCAGCGATGATTCCTTCAGAAGCATTAGCATCGCTTATGTGAAGATCGACCCCGAACTCGCAGCCACGGTCGCCGCGGTGGCCGACGAGGGCACCCTCGATGCGGCATCCCGCCGACTCTCGATCACGCCGTCCGCCGTGAGTCAGCGGCTCAAAGCGCTCGAGGAGCAGCTCGGCCGGGTGCTGGTCGTGCGCTCCAAACCGGCGCGCCTCACCGAATCGGGCGAGGCGGTGGTGCGGCTGGCCAGGCAGATCGCGCTCCTCGAGCACGAGGCGCTCGCCGGTCTCGGCCTCGAAGCCGGCGGGGCGCGCGTCAGTATCCCGTTGGCCGTCAACGCCGACTCCATGGCCACGTGGTTCCTGCCGCCGCTGGCCCGGTTGTCGGCGTCGCACTCGATCGACGTCGACCTGCACCGCGATGACCAGAACTTCACGGCGCGGCTGCTGGAGTCGGGCACCGTCATGGCCGCGGTGACGAGCGAGGGCACGCCGGTCGCGGGGTGCTCGGTATCGCCGCTCGGCGTGCTCGAGTACAGGGCGATGGCCGAGCAGGGCTACGCGGAACGCTGGTTTCCCGAGGGTGTGACCCGCGAGGCGCTGCAGTGTGCGCCTTTCGTCGACTTCGATCGCCGCGATGCGCTCCAGCACGAGTGGCTCGAGGCGATGGGAGTGCCTCATCACGGAGTGCCGCGGCACTACGTGCCGGCGTCGCACGATTACGCGCTCGCCGTGCAGCTGGGGCTCGGATGGGGGATGGTGCCGGTGCTGCAGGACTCCACGGGCCTTGTGCCGCTGGGCGGGCCGGCGCTCGACGTCGCGCTGTACTGGCAGCAGTGGAACCTGCGGTCGGCTCTGCTCGATGCGGTCGCGGACGAGGTCGCCGCCGAGGCGCGGCGCGTGCTGCGGTAGCGCCCTGCTCCGGTACGACGACCGGGGCGGGTATATACCGGAGTGCAATCGTGATCCGCCAGCCCTTGTGAGGGCGATCCCGGTAGGTGATGATGTGGAACAACGAGAGCGGATGCCGGTCACTTGAGGGGGTGGCCGTTCCCAGATGCACTCCGCCTCGATCATCGGACTTCCTGAGGGGGAAATCACATGGCTACAACGGCAACTCAGCGCAAGGTTCTCGCGGTTCTCGCGGGCGGGCTCGTGCTCGGCATCGGCACGGCCGTCACGCTCGCGGCGTGGAACGATTCGGAGTTCGCGAACGGAACGTTCACGGCTGGCGCGTTCAACCTCGAAGGATCGATCGACGGCACCGCGTACGCCGAACACGACACGGCAGGCACCGCCGCCGACGTGACGTTCTCCTCCGACTTCGACAACCTCTCGCCCGCCGATGTCGTGTACGCGCCGTTCTGGGTGCGTCTCGACGCGGCGACGACCACCGGCGCGGTCGTCACGACGTCGCTCGAGTCCGGCACGGGCGCCAACGCCGCGAACATCTCGTACGCGATCTACGCGATCGGCGCGGCCGCGGCATGCGACAGCTCCGCCACGGGCGGCACGCTGCTGCTGTCGGGGACGAGCCTCAGCGCCTCGACCGCCGGAGCCACGTTCACCCTCGCGGCGCCGGTCGACCCCGACCCGGGTGTCGCGCAGAAGGTCTGCATCATCGCCACAGCGGGCGCGGGGCTCACGGAGGGCGGCACGGCGACCGGCGTCTGGGAGTTCGCGGCGACCTCGAACTGAGGCTGAGATGCACACCCGCAGACAGTCGAGAGACGCGAAGCGGCTGCGCTCCCGGCGGATCCGGGCCCTTCTCGCCGGCGGGCTCGTGCTCGGCGTGGGCGCCGCGGCGACTCTTGCCGCCTGGAACGACTCGGAGTTCGGCTCGGGCACCTTCACCGCGGGCACGTTCAACATCGTCGGAGCCACCGACGCCGCGACGTTCTCGCAGCATCCGACGTCGCCGGGGGCGACGCTGTCCTTCAGCCTCCCGACGACCGCCGGGGCGATGACTCCGGGAGACAAGGTCTACGCGCTGTTCAGCGTCAAGACCGTCAATCCGTCGATGGCGGGGACCGTGCAGCTCAAAGCCGCTGCAGGAAACGGCTCGGGACTGGGCGCGCAGCTCACGTACAGCGTCCGGACGGTGTCCACGGCAGCCGGATGCAGTGCAGCGAACTGGGGGTCCGCGTCTGTCGTGACGGGGCTCCCGGCGGCGCAGGCGCTCACCGTCGGCGCCACGACATCACAGGTCCTCAACGCGAACGGCGGCAATCAGATCAACTACTGCTTCGAGGTGACCATGAACCCGGCTGCCCCGACCACGGCGCAGGGCACGAGTCAGCTGGCGGTGTGGGAGTTCGCGGCGACGTCGACACCGTGAGACCGGAGCAGAGGCGATGAGTGAGACCCTGACGAGGCGGGAACTGCGCGAGCGGAGCCCGTCAGCAGGCGCGCCCGCGACGGCATCCGCTCCCCGTCGTCGAGGACTCGCGAAGATCGTCGCCGACGTGCTGCTGTGGATCGCGGCGATCGGCGGCGTGATCTGCATCGTGCTCGTGATCCTCGCGTACACCGCGGGGATCACGCTCATCATGTTCAAGACCGGTTCGATGTCTCCGACGATCCCGGCGGGTTCCGTCGCCGTAGTGCAGCGGATTCCGGCCTCCGAGATCGAGATCGGGGATGTCGTCACGGTCGACCGTGCCGGTGACCTGCCGGTCACCCACCGCGTGACCTCGATCAGCGACGGCCCGAGCCCGGACGAGCGCGTCATCACGATGAAGGGCGACGCGAACGCGGTCGCCGATCCCGCGCCGTACACCGTCACGTCCGGTCGGATCGTGCTGTTCTCTGTGCCGGGCATCGCCACGGTGATCGTCGGCATGGGCAACCCCTTCGTGCTCGGCGGGATCACGGTCGCCGCGGCGGTGCTGGTGGTGTGGGCGTTCTGGCCTCGCGAGAGGGCAGGGTCATGAAGCGCGCGCTCCTGCTGGTCGGACTGGTCGCCCTCGGTGCACTGTCGGCCCAGCCCGCATGGGCTGCGCCGACGACGCAGGTCGTGCAGGGTCAGATCCTCCGGCTCGTGTCGGTGGCCGACTGGGATGCCGCGGGCTCGCTGCTTCCGGGCGAGCCCGTGCAGTGGGACGTCGCCATCAGCGCGGATGCACCCGACCCCGGCACGGTGACGATCGGAGCGAGCGCGACCGGAGACGCGGAACTGGTCGTCGACGCCTCGCTGTGCATGCAGCCCTGGACGGCCAGCGGATGCCCGGGCGGCGCCAGCGTGCTGAGATCCGGCTGGAGCATCCCCCGCGACGGCGTCGAGGTCGCACTCACTCGGATCGCCGACACCGAGACCGCGCACCTGCGCCTGTCGATCGCGCTCGCCGCCGGCGAAGAAGGCGGGAGCACCGATGTGCTCGTGCATGCGGCCGGGGCGGGGGAGTCCGCGACCATCGGCGGAGGCGGCGGGCTCGCCACCACAGGAATGTCGCCCGTCGTGTACGGAGTCTTCGCCGGAGGGGCGGTGCTGCTGGTGGTGGGGACGCTGCTGGTCGCGACGCGTCGTCGTCGCCGTTCTCGCGATGCGGGGGACGAGTCGTGAACCGGCGACGCGTGGTCGCCGGGCTGGCAGGACTCGCGCTGCTGATCGGGCTCGGAGCCGCTCCGCCGGTGCAGCAGACGGATGCCGCCTGGGCCGATTCGGAGTTCGGGAGCGGGTCTTTCACCGCGGCGACGCTCTCCAGCCCGACGAACATGACATGCACGGTCGCGAACGCTCCACCTTTGTTCCTCACGTTCCAGAGCGTCACCATCACATGGGTATCCGCCTATGCGTGGGCGCCCGCGAGCGGGCCCAAGAGCACCTTGACGGCGAGCTCCTCGACGAAGACCAGCACGGTGACGGGGGTCACGACGACCGGGACGGGCCCGTACACGCACTCGGTCACCCTGACGCAGGCGCTCCTCGAGAGTCTGGTCACCAATCTTCTCGGGAGCACGACGACGTTCAAGGTCACGAATGTGGCAGGGACGAACTGGGTGTCGCCCTCGCAGACCAAGACTCTGACGATGACGCTGGCCGGACTCGGCGCGGCGTGCAACTGATCGCGGCGCGCGTTCAGTCCGCGAGCGCCAGAGCCCGGAACGCGTCGCGCTCGCGCAGCTGCTCACGGCGGCTGGCGACGGCATCCGCTGTTCTGGCAGGCACCGCCTGGCCTGTGGTGCGGCGGTAGAGCTCGTCGATCAGCGCGGTCGCGAGGCCGACGAGCTTGCCGATCTCGCGGTCGTCGCGGTCGATCCACACGCACTTCGGCTCGTCGTGGATGGGGGCGAAGTCGACGTGCTCCTCCCACACGAACAGCGTGCGTTCGGCGCCGAGCACGTGCTGCTGCCACCAGACCTGCCGCAGATACGTGCGCGGGATGCCGCGGAACGGCTTGTTCGTCGTCTTGATCTCGGCGAGCCTGATGCGGCCGTCGGCGTCGACCGCGATGCCGTCCGGAGTGGCGAGGTGACGGTGCTCGATCTCGGCCCGGAACAGAGCAGACGAGGGCAGGATGCCGTGTGTCGCCGCCACCCAGGCGGCGATCTCGGGCTCACGGCGCCGGCCGTGGTCGGTGTAGGCGTTGCCGCCGAAGCGCGGCCCGCCCCCGAGCTTGGAGTCCGCGGCGCGGGCGATCGACTTCTCACTGGTGAGTCCGGCGACATCGGTCGCGGTGATCCCGCGTGAGCGCGCACGCATCCAGGCGACGCGGTCGCGGGAGTCCGCAACGATGCGCGCCTGGAGTTCGGGATTCACTCTTCGACCCTAACCCCGGCATCCGACCCTCCGGTCCCGTACACGCCGCCTCGCGGCATCCCGCCTGCCGCGCATGGCCGGCCCTGCCCCGTCGAGTTCACGTGCACTCGCCGAGTGCACGATCTGGTGACGTGAAGACCATGTGCACTCGTCGAGATGTCGTGCACTCGACAGCGAGAGAGCGGAGCGAGAGAGCGGAGGGGGAACGTTCTGCACGGAATGGGAGGACTGGTGAGTTGTCCACAGACCGCGGGAAATCCGCATCGTCGGTCGAACGGCGCGGGCACCGTTCTCGACAGCATGAGTCATGCCCCTATCCACAGCCCTGACCCTCGAGGATCACGTCCGTTCTCGATCCGACTTCATCAACAACGGGTGGACAGACCGCCGGATCGCGGACGCCGTTCGTGAGGGGGCCCTGCATCAGATCCGCCGCGGCTGGTTCATCGACGCAGACGAGCGCAACGGGCTGTGGGAGGAGGAGAAGCATCGAGCGCACGTGATCGCGGTGGCGCGAGATGCCCAGGAGCCCGCCGCGATGTCGCACAGTTCCAGTGCCGTGCTCTGGCGACTTCCGCTGTGGAAGATGCGATTGGTGCGGGTTCACATGACGACGGATGCGCCGCGCCGGATCTCCAGCTCTCCCGACGTGCGCAGGCACGTCGCGCCGTTGCCACCTGACGATGTCATCCTCGTCGACGGGATCCGGTGCACGAGCCTCGAGCGCACGGTGTTCGACCTGATCCGCGTGCTTCCGCTGACGTCGGCGATCGCGGTCGCCGATGCGGCAGAACGGCAGATGGCTGAGCGCGGCTGGGAGTGGGATCTGGATGCCGTCACATCCTGGCGCCGGAGTCTGGCGTCGCGGATCGATGCGGCGACAGGCGCTCGCGGCGTCAGGCAGGCTCGCTGGGCGAGCAAGTTCGCCGATGGCCGGGCGCAGTCGCCGGGCGAGAGCGTCAGCCGTCTGCATCTGCATCGGCTGGGCTTCGAAGCTCCGGAGTTGCAGGTTCCGGTCGAGGGCCCCGTCGGGTCACCGTACTTCGTCGACTTCGGCATGCGCGGAATCCGTGCCTTCGGCGAGTTCGACGGAAAGGGCAAGTACCTCGACGCCGCGCTCCGCGAGGGGAAGAGCCTGGACCAGATCCTCCTCGAGGAGAAGCAGCGCGAAGACTGGATCCGCGGCACTACGCAGTGGCGTCTCGGTCGGTGGGAGACGCCGCACATAGAGACGGCGAATGCGCTCGGCATACGACTCGCCGCGTTCGGCATCACCCCGCCGTGACACGCCCGTTCACGCTCACGAGGCTGTTGGCGCGCCGCCGAGTGCACGACCTGTTGCCGAGTGCACGGCTTCCCGACGTCAATACGTGGTGCACTCGCCGAGTGCACGTGAACTCGACGCCGGACGGCGCGAGAGGGGCGGATTTGGGGGAGGCGGATGCGGTGGGGTACAGTTGATCCAACCGAAGACCGCTGGTCATCGTCGTGCGCGCAAGCGCATGGTGATCGAAGCTCTGCAATGCAGGGGCCCGCGCAGGTGTCACGAACTTTCAGAGCTCCGTGCGCTTGCGCCGGAGCTCTTCTCATTTTCCAGGGCGAGTGGTCGAGGCGGCGCCTCACCTCCGTGAGGCGCCTCGTACACACCAAGGAGTGACCATGGCGCAGAAGGATGCATCGGTTGCCGAGCTCACGAAGTCATTCGAGAACTCGTCCGCCGTTCTGCTGACCGAGTACCGCGGTCTGACGGTTGCCCAGCTCAAGGAGCTGCGCAACAGCATCCGTCAGGACGCTGAGTACGCCGTGGTGAAGAACACGCTGACCAAGATCGCCGCCAACAAGGCAGGCATCACCGCGCTGGACGACGACCTCAAGGGTCCGTCGGCTGTCGCGTTCGTGCACGGTGACTTCGTCGCCACTGCCAAGGCTCTTCGTGACTTCGCCAAGGCCAACCCGCTTCTCGTGATCAAGTCCGGCATCTTCGAGGGCAACGCCCTCTCTGCCGACGAGGTCAACAAGTACGCCGCGCTCGAGAGCCGTGAGGTTCTGCTGGCGAAGGCTGCGGGCATGATGAAGGCGACGATGGGCAAGGCTGCCGCCACCATCGACGCTCTTCGCGAAAAGCTGGAGACCGCAGAGGCCGCGTAAGCGACCCAGCGTTCTCGTTCTACAAAAACCATCTATCTAGGAGATAAATCATGGCGAAGCTCACCACCGAAGAGCTGCTCGAGCAGTTCGCTGGTCTGACCCTCATCGAGCTCAACGACTTCGTGAAGGCGTTCGAGGAGAAGTTCGAGGTCACCGCTGCTGCCCCCGTCGCCGTCGCCGGTGCCGCTGGTGGCGCAGGCGCTGCCGAGGCCGAGGAGGAGAAGGACTCGTTCGACGTCGTTCTCGAGGCTGCCGGCGAGAAGAAGATCCAGGTCATCAAGGTCGTCCGCGAGCTCACCTCGCTCGGCCTGGGCGAGGCCAAGGGTGTCGTCGACGGCGCTCCCAAGGCTGTCCTGGAGGGCGCCAACAAGGAGACCGCCGAGAAGGCCAAGGCTGCTCTCGAAGAGGCCGGCGCGACGGTTACCCTCAAGTAATCTCGTCTGACGCTTCTGCGAAGGCCCCGGGTTCATCCCGGGGCCTTCGTGCGTTCCGGCAGCGTCAGGAGCGAGGAGCGGACGTCGAGTTGCGCACCACCAGAGCGGATGCTGTGAGCACCCGCTCGATGCCGGCATCCGGTCTCTCGATCTGGTCCTGCAGAAGGCGCACCGCTTCGTGCCCCTGATCGCGCGGGGACTGCCTGATCGTCGTGAGACTGAACATCGCCGCGTGCTGATGGTCGTCGATGCCGACGACACTGAGCTCGGCCGGCACCGAGATGCCCAGCCGACGTGCGGCGATGGTCGCGCCGATCGCCGCCTCGTCGCACACGCCGACGATCGCGGTGGGGCGTCGCCGGCGGTCTCCGAGCAGTTCGACGGCCGCGTCGTAGCCGCCGGGCATGGTCGGGCTGGCGTCGATCAGGCGCGCGTGGTCGGTCAGACCCGCCGCCCGCAACGCCTCGAGGTAGCCGTCGACGCGCCGCGCGTCTCCGAAACTCAGCGTCGCCGCATCCGGAGCACCGCCGACGAAGGCGATGTCCGTGTGGCCGAGGTCGATGAGATGCTCCGTGGCGATCCGGGCCGCGGCCGCATCGTCGATCGAGACGGCGCTCGAGCCCTCGCTGTACGGCCCGACGCTCACCAGGGGGCGCTCCGACCGCTGCAGGCGCTCGAGCTCGTGCGCACTGGGTTGGACGCCGACGGCGATGATCCCGTCGAAGCGACGGCGGGGGAGGACCGTGTCGAAGAGCCGGTCCCTGGTCGTCGTGCCCTCGCGGATGCCGTACAGGGCGAGTTCGTAGTCGAGATCGAACAGCGCCTCCTGGATGCCGGCGAGAAGCTCGGAGAAGAACCAGCGGTCGACGGCCGGCATGATCACGCCGACGGTCTGGGTGCGCCCGGTGGCGAGGCTCGTCGCCGAGGAGTGCGCGACATACAGCAGTTCGGTCGCGGCATCCGCCACCCGCCGCCGGGTCTCGTCCGAGACGTAGCCGTTGCCGCTGAGCGCGCGGCTCGCGGTCGCCTTCGACACGCCTGCGCGTGCCGCGACGTCCGCGATCGTGCTCATCCGGTCCTCCTCGACCTTCGGCGACTGTGCCGATGGACATCGTAGTGCGCGGCGAGGCAGAAAGGAACCGGTTCCATACCGACGGCGAGGGAGCGCTCCCACAAAGGCGCCTCCGAAGGCGCAAGTGGATGCGAACTTGTGACCATCAGGCATTGTGCGCGGGGTGCGGCCGCCGGTAGGTTGGCCTGGAATCGGTTCCCGATCGCGCTGCTGAGGGGCGCGCGGGGTATGGGGACAGTTACTCGAAGAGGAGGAACCACATGGGTCTGTCACAGCGTTCACGGCGGCTGGTGCCGCTCGCATTCCTGGCGGTCGCGGGTGTCGCGCTGGCGGGTTGTGGGGCACCGGGCGCACCCGGCGGAGGCGGTGGAGACGGCGGTGGCGACTCGAACACCGTCACCATCTACGGAACGATCGTCGACGACGAGGCGAAGCTCCTCCAGGAGTCCTGGAAGGACTGGGCCGCGGAGAACGACATCACCATCAAGTACGAGGGCAGCCAGGACTTCGAGACGCAGCTCGGCACCCGCGCGCAGGGCGGCAACCCGCCCGACATCGCGATCTTCCCGCAGCCGGGTCTGCTCGCCGACTTCGCCAGCCGCGACTACCTCAAGCCGGCCCCGGCCGACGTCGAGGCGAACGCGAAGGAGTACTGGACCGAGGACTGGGTGAAGTACGGCACGGTCGACGGGACCTTCTACGGCGCGCCGCTGATGGCGAACGTCAAGGGCTGGATCTGGTACTCGCCGGCGAAGTTCAAGGAGTGGGGCGTCGAGGTTCCGACCACGCTCGACGAGTTGAACGCGCTGACCGCGACGATCCAGTCGAAGACCGGCACCGCACCGTGGTGCGCCGGCTTCGAGTCCGGCACGGCCACCGGCTGGCCGGGCACCGACTGGATCGAGGACTACGTGCTGCGCACCTCGGGCACCGAGGTCTACGACAACTGGGTCGCCGGCGACGTGCCGTTCACCGACCCCGCGATCAAGGGCGCATTCGACTCGGTCGGCCAGATCCTGCTGAACCCGAGCTACGTGAACGCCGGCTTCGGCGACGTGCGCTCGATCAACTCGACCGCGTTCGGCGACGTCGCGCCGAAGGTCGCCGACGGATCGTGCGCGCTGACCCACCAGGCGTCGTTCCTCTCGGGCTTCTACCCGAAGGGCACGAACATCTCCGAGGACGGCGACGTGTGGGCGTTCATGCTTCCGGGCAAGACCGCCGACGAGACGACCGTCACCGGTGGTGGCGAGATCGTCGGAGCGTTCAGCGACTCCGAGGCCACGCAGAAGGTGCTCGCGTACCTGTCCAGCCCCGAGTGGGCGAACAGCCGCGTCAGCCTGGGCGGTGTGACCAGCGCCAACAACGGTCTCGACCCCGAGAACGCGAAGGACCCGATCCTGCAGGAGACCATCAAGATCCTTCAGGACCCGGACACCACGTTCCGGTTCGACGGCAGCGACCTGATGCCCGGCGCAGTGGGTGCGGGAACCTTCTGGAAGGGCATGGTCGACTGGGTCAACGGCGCGTCGACGGATGACGTGCTCACGCAGATCCAGACGGGCTGGCCCTCCAGCTGATCGAGTGAAGAGGGCCGCCCCGCGGGGCGGCCCTCTTTCTTCAGCGGTCCGCGCAACGCCGCGCGGACCCGTTCCTCCGCACTGCGTCATGAAGGGGAATCCGTGACCGCGCAACTGTTCTTCAAATGGATCGGCACACTTCCGCCGATCCTCCAGGCCGTGGCCGTCGTCATCGCTTTCGCGGTGGTCGTGGCCGTCATCCTGCTCCTCGTGGACATCGCTCCGCGCAAGGGAGCCCTGTACACCGGCATCCGCCTTGCGATGTGCCTGCTCATCCCGCTCGCGGTGATGTGGTTCTTCCAGTCGTATTACTGGGCGATGGGCGTGGCCGTCCTGGTCGGCGCCGTGTTCTTCTTCCTCGACTACAGGTCCCGCGACGGTGCGGGATATCTGATCCAACTGGTCGCCTTCATGGCGCCGGCGATGCTGCTGCTGCTCGTCGGCCTGATCCTGCCGTCGATCCAGACGATGTACTCCTCGTTCTGGAACTCGACCGGCAAGGAGTTCGTCGGATTCACGAACTACATCTGGATCTTCACGCAGTCCGACGGCATCACCTCGGTCGTCAACTCGATCATCTGGGTGCTCCTCGTGCCCCTCGTCTCGACGCTGGTCGGCCTGGCCTACGCGGTGTTCATCGACAGGACCCGCGGCGAGAAGATCTACAAGGTGCTCGTGTTCATGCCGATGGCGATCTCGTTCGTCGGCGCCGGCATCATCTGGCGCTTCATGTACGAGTACCGCGGCGGCGAGTTCAAGCAGATCGGTCTGCTCAACCAGATCCTCGTGTGGTTCGGCGGCACCCCGCAGCAGTGGCTGCTGAACGAGCCGTGGAACAACCTGTTCCTGATCGTCGTGCTCATCTGGGTGCAGACCGGCTTCGCGATGGTCGTGCTCTCGGCATCCATCAAGGGCGTTCCCATGGAGCTCCTCGAAGCCGCCGAGCTCGACGGAGCCAACGCCTGGGAGAGGTTCTGGTCGGTGACCGTGCCGTCGATCCGTCCTGCACTGATCGTGGTCCTCACCACCATCTCGATCGCCTCGCTGAAGGTGTTCGACATCGTGCGCACGATGACCGCCGGAAACTACGGCACCAGCGTGCTCGCGAACGAGATGTACACCCAGTTCTCCAAGTTCGAGGCGGGGCGCAGCGCGGCGCTGTCGGTGATCCTGTTCATCCTGGTGCTGCCGATCGTCATCTACAACGCCCGGCAGATCAAGAAGCAGCGGGAGATCCGATGATGGCCACAGTGACCACCGATTCGCAGAGCACCCGGGCGATCACGACCGGGGGCGGATTCGAGGCCTCGGCAGGGCGCGCCCGCAAGCGGCTCTCGCGCCCCTGGGCATCGATCGCCTCGATCATCATCGCGGTGCTGTGGACGATTCCGACCCTCGGGCTGTTCATCTCGTCGTTCCGTCCGAAGGACCAGATCTCCTCCAGCGGCTGGTGGGAGTTCTTCGCCAACCCGCAGGTGACACTCGAGAACTATGTCGAGGTGCTGAAATCGGGCACGACGCAGCTCACGATCATCGAGTCGTTCGTGAACTCGATCGCCATCACGATCCCGGCGACGCTGATCCCTCTGATGATCGCCTCGATGGCGGCATACGCCTTCGCATGGATCGACTTCAAGGGTCGCAACGCGCTGTTCATCTTCGTGTTCGCGCTGCAGATCGTGCCGATCCAGATGGCCCTCGTGCCGCTGCTCAGCTCGTTCTCCCGCGGCATCAACCTGTTCGGCCTCCAGATCACGACGCCGCTCGGGGCGTCACAGGGCTACGCGCAGGTCTGGATCGCGCACTCGATGTTCGCGCTGCCCCTGGCGATCTACCTGCTGCACAACTTCATGTCGGAGATCCCCGGCGAGATCATCGAAGCCGCACGCGTCGACGGCGCATCCCGCGGACAGATCTTCTTCCGGGTCGTGCTGCCGCTGACGATGCCGGCGATCGCATCGGTCGCGATCTTCCAGTTCCTCTGGGTCTGGAACGACCTGCTCGTCGCCCTCGTCTTCGCGGACGGGGCGGCGGCGCCGATCACCAAGCTGCTGGCCGAGATCACCGGCACGCGAGGAAACGACTGGTACCTGCTCACCGCCGGCGCCTTCGTGTCGATCATCATTCCGCTGATCGTGTTCTTCTCGCTGCAGCGCTACTTCGTGCGCGGCCTGCTCGCGGGATCGACGAAGGGCTGACCACCGGCGTAACCCTGGAGCTCGGGTGGCGGGTGCGGACGTAGTCTGAAAGACATGTCCGATCACGCATTCGCCACCCGAGCCATCCACGCAGGGCAGGCGCCAGACCCCACGACGGGTTCGATCATTCCGCCGATCCACCAGGCCTCCACACACGTGCAGGACGGCATCGGCGGGTTCCGCAACGGCTTCGAGTACAACCGCGGGGGCAACCCGACCCGGTCGTCGCTCGAGACGCAGCTCGCCGCGCTGGAAGGCGCCGAGAACGCGCTGTCGTTCGCCTCGGGGCTCGCGGCCGAAGACGCGCTGCTGCGCGGCATCCTGAAGCCGGGCGATCATGTCGTGATCGGGAACGACGCCTACGGCGGCACCTACCGTCTTCTCACCAGGGTGTTCGCGCCGTGGGGGATCGAGACGACGACGGTGGAGATGTCGGATGCCGACGCGCTGCGCGCGGCGATCCGGCCCGAGACGAAGATCGTCTGGGTCGAGACCCCGAGCAACCCGCTCCTGAAGATCGTCGACATCTCGGCGATCGCCGAGATCGTCCGAGCTGCCGGCTCCGTGCTCGTCGTCGACAACACCTTCGCTTCGCCCGCGCTGCAGCAGCCGCTCGCGCTGGGCGCCGATCTCGTCGTGCACTCGACCACGAAGTACCTGGGCGGACACTCCGACGTGCTCGGCGGCGCTGTGGTGTTCGGCGACGACCGCCTGTACGAGCAGGTCAAGTTCCAGCAGTTCGCGGTGGGCGCCGTGTCGGCCCCCATGGACGCGTGGCTCACGACCCGCGGCATCAAGACGCTCGCGGTGCGGGTGCGTCAGCACTCGGCGAACGCCCAGGCGATCGCCGAGTGGGCCGAGGAGCGCCCGGAGTTCGAGCGCGTCTACTATCCGGGGCTCGCCTCGCACCCCGGTCACGAGATCGCCTCCCGCCAGATGACCGGATTCGGCGGGATGCTCTCGCTCGCTCTGTCCGGAGGAGCGGATGCCGCGCGCGGCTTCGCCGAGTCGACGGAGCTGTTCCAGCTCGCCGAGTCGCTCGGGGGAGTGGAGTCGCTCATCGGCTACCCCTCGGACATGACGCACGCCTCGGTGCGCGGCACCGAACTCGCGGTGCCGGAGAACGTCGTGCGCCTCTCGGTCGGCATCGAAGACGTCGACGACCTGATCGCCGACCTCGAGCAGGGCCTCGCGAAGATCACGCGCTGACCCGGCGTTTCGTCTCGCGTGAGTGCTCGGTCAACGACCCGCGGGGTGTTCGCTCGCTCCACGAACCGCGGGGTGAGCGCTCGGTCGTTGAGCGAGGAGCGCAGCGACGAGACGAAACGCGTTAATCCTGCCGGGGCTGGTGTCGTGCGGCTGATGGCGGCGTTTCGTCTCGCTTCGCTCGCTCAACGACCCGCGGGGTGCGCGCTCGCTCAACGACCCGCGGGGTGTTCGCTCGCTCAACGAACCCCGGCGCGGGTGGCACGCGGGGCGTCGGCGGCGTTGCGCGCGGTAACATGGAGCTTCCCCGAATCGAATCGATTCGACGGCATCCGCTCCTCTGTGAAAGCTCTCTGTGTCTGACGCTCCCACGACCGATCCCCTCCTGACCGTTCCCGAACGCACCGCCACCGGCAGCATCCGCGTGCCCTCGGCGACCGGCGCGATCCGCACCCTCGGCTCGAACCCGGCGACTGCGCCGATCATGCTGCACCCCGGCGACTCGATCTCGAACGGGCGCCGTATCCTCTACATCGTGCTGCTGGGCGCGCTCACCGCGCTCGGCCCGTTCACGATCGACCTGTACCTGCCCGCGTTCCCCGTGCTCGAGAAGGACTTCGACACCACCGCGGCGGCGATCCAGCTGACGCTGACCGGAACCATGATCGGCTTCGCCCTCGGGCAGCTCGTCGTCGGTCCGCTCAGCGACAAGGTCGGGCGTCGCATCCCGCTCATCGTCGTGACCGCTCTGCACGTTCTGGCGAGCGTCGCCGCGGCCCTCTCGCCGACGCTTCCGCTCCTCAGCGGCGCCCGCGTGCTGATGGGCGTCGGGGCCGCTGCCGGTGGGGTCGTGGCGATGGCGGTGGTCCGCGACCTCTTCGGCGGTCGGCGATTGGTCGTGATGCTGTCGCGCCTCGCCCTGGTCTCCGGCGTGGCGCCGGTCGCTGCACCCCTGATCGGCTCGTGGCTGCTGACGCTGATGCCCTGGCGCGGGATCTTCGTGTTCCTCGCCGTGTACGGCGTGATCATGCTCGTCTCCACGATCGTGTTCATCCCCGAGACGCTGCCCGCCGCCCGACGGCAGGACAGGGGAGGGGCGACCGTCCTTCAGCGATACCGGTCGGTCTTCTCGGACCGGGTCTTCATCGGCGTGCTGATCATCGGCGGCATGACCTTCTCCGGTCTGTTCTCGTACTTGTCGGCGTCGCCGTTCCTGTTCCAGCAGACGCACGGTCTCGACGCCCAGCAGTACGGACTGCTGTTCGCCGTGAACTCCCTCGGCGTCGTCACCGGCGTGCAGTTCGCGTCGCGGCTCGCCGCGCGTTTCGGACCGCAGTGGGTCATGGCCTATTCGACCGCAGTCCTGCTGCTCGCCGGCATCGCGATCATCGTGACCGATCAGCTCGGCCTCGGGCTGTGGGGCACGGTCATCCCGCTGTTCGTGTTCATGACGGCCTGCGGGTTCACGTTCCCCAACGTGCAGGTGCTCGCGCTCGACCGCCACGGCAAGGCGGCGGGCACTGCGGCATCCGTCATCGGAGCCACCAACTTCGGCGTCGCGGGTCTCATCTCGCCGGTCGTCGGCTGGATCTCGAAGGGCGCCGGCATCACCGCGACCACCATGGCCTCGGTCATGGTCGGCTGTGCGCTCATCGGCCTGCTGTCGCTGTGGCTGATCGTGCGTCCGCGCACGGTCGGCATGCTCGCACCCTGACCCAGGGAGAATGGAGCGATGAGACGACGGATGCTGTGGGGCTGGGGTGCGGGTCTGCTCACCGCCTCGGTGCTGCTGGGGGCGTTGATCGTGTTCGGCTTCTCGGAGCCCCCGGCGTTCGACGCGTGGTGGAACGAGTTCGTGTCGGCTCACCGCGCTGACGCGATGGTGGACTTCGCCCTCGTGCTCAACGCGATAGGCGGCGGCTGGATCGCGATCCTCGGCGTGCCGCTGTTCGTCATCGCGCTCCTGCTCCTCGCCCGACGGTGGCGCGCAGCCGTCTTCGCGGCGGTCTGCTTCGCGGCCAGCGCCGGTGCCGTGCAGATCCTCAAGAATCTGTTCGGCCGCGCGCGTCCCGACGACATGATCGTGGTGAGTGATTTCGGCTCGTTCCCGTCCGGGCATACGGCGAACGCCGCGACGATCGTCGTCGTCGTCTGGGTCCTGTTCCCGCGGGTGTGGACGGCCATCGCCGGGGCGGTGTGGATCATCGCGATGGCGCTGTCGCGCACGTTCCTGTCGGTGCATTGGGCCACCGACACTCTCGGGGGTGCACTGGTGGGCTCGGCCGTCGTGCTGCTGCTCGCCGCCGGGATGCTGCCGTGGGTGCGCGGCATCCGCTCTTCCCCGCAACCGGAAGGAGCCTGACGTGCCGATCATCCGTCCCTACCAGCCGAGCGACCGGGCGGCCATGTACGAGATCTGCCTCAAGACGGCGGATGCCGGGAAGGACGCCACCGGCATCCTCTCGGACGACTCGCTGTGGGGCGACCTCTTCGCAGTGCCGTACGTCGAACGCCACCCCGATCTCGCCTGGATCGTCGAGTCCGACGACCACCGGGCGATCGGCTACATCGTCGCGACCGACGACACCGACGCGTTTTACACGTGGTTCCGCGACGAGTGGTGGCCCCGGTTCCACGAGCGCTATCCGCGGCCGAGCGACGTGCGCACCCGCGAGGAGCGCATGATCGAGTACGGCTACACGCGCGGTCCGGGGGCCGACCCGAACACCGCCGCGTATCCCGCGCACCTGCACATCGATCTGCTCGCCGAGACGCAGGGTCAGGGCCTCGGGCGCCGACTGATCGAGACGCTGTTCGCCGAGCTCGCGCGACGGGGAGTGCCGGGGCTGCACCTGGGCATGGACCCCGACAACACGGGAGCCGCCGCGTTCTACGAGCGGCTGGGCATGGTGGAGCTTCCCGCCTCGCCCGGCGGGAAGAGCTACGGAGTCGTCTTCGGCGACCCGGCTACCAGGTGAGCAGCGCGCACCCGAGCAGCAGCACGACGACGAGCGACGCCGCCGTGCGGACGGTGTTCCAGGCCGTCCAGCGCGGCGCGTAGCCGACCCAGTCGAGCGCCCCGGATTCGAGCGCATCGTTCATCGGAACGTTGATCGCCGAGGTCACCACGAAGGAGCCGGCGATGCTGACGCCCGCGGCGAGGAACAGCCACAGGGCGTCATGTCCGGAGAGCAGAGCGACGACGCCCGCGGCGGCCGCAGCGAGCGGTGTGCCGATGAAGGCGAGGAACAGCCACGGATTCAGGATGCGTCGATTGATGCTGCGCATCGCGGATGCTGCGGCCTGCGGTCCGAGTTCGTCGAGTCCTCGCATCACCGACATCGAGAAACCGAAGAAGAGTCCGGCCAGGGCCGCCCCGAGCGCGAGTGCGAGGAACGTGAGGCCGAGGGCGAGCACAGTCATAGGCGCCAGCGTAGCGGGAGGAGTGACGGCGGGACTCCGCTCTTCGCTTCGCTCAGGGCTCCCCGAATCCCACAGCATCAGATAAACGTCAAACGGCCCCCGCTTCGCGAGGGCCGTTTGACGTTTGGCGGTGACGGCGGGACTCCGGTCCTCGCTGCGCTCGGTCCTCCCCGAATCCCACAGCACTGAATAAACAGATGAAGGGCCCCCGCTGGCGCGGAGACCCTTCATCTGTTTGGCGGTGACGGCGGGATTCGAACCCGCGGTTGCTTGCACAACACACGCTTTCCAAGCGTGCTCCTTCGGCCGCTCGGACACGTCACCAAGGAACAACCTGAACAGTCTATCCGATCGCCCGGGCGTCCTTTGACACAGGCCTAGGCTGCGGGCACCTCGTCGAGCGAGAAGTACACGGGCAGGCCGCGTTCGCGGGCGATCCTCACGTCGTTGTCGGCGCCCGAGGAGTCCCCGGGAAGCCGGAGCACGGCGTCGCAGTGCTGCAGCAGACGTGCGGCGGTGTCGTACATGACGTCCGTCCTGGCGGACTCTTCGCTCGACATGCCGCGCAGCGTCGGCAGTGCCACCCATTCCCCGATCATGGGGACGTGCCCGAGCCGGTGAATCGGAGCAGCCACCTCCTCGAGGCGCTCGAGATTGCGTGCGATCGCGGCAGGGTCGCCGCCGGTGCCGGAGCGGTAGGGACCGGCGATGAGAATGAGAAGTGGATTGTTCATGTCGGACACTGTAGCGTTAACCGTGCAAGAACGTGAAAGAACAGGAGAAACTGGATGCTGAGCGCGCAACGCAAAGAACACCTCCTCGCCCTCCTCGCCGCTGACGGCCGAGTCGTGGCGAAGACCGTCGCGGCCGATCTCGGCATCTCGGAGGACTCGATACGCCGAGACCTGCGCGAACTCGCCGACGAGGGGCGGTGTATCCGCGTGTACGGCGGCGCCCTGCCGGTGCCTGTGGCCGACGCGCCGGTCGCGCAGCGACTGGGCATCGCGACCGACAGCAAAGATCGCGTGGCGCGTGCAGCGCTCGCCCTGATCCGTCCGGCATCCACGATCATCCTCGATGCGGGCACGACGACGCTCACCATGGCACGGATGCTCCCCGACGACGTCACCGTGCTCACTCCCAGCCCGGCTGTCGCGCTCGCCGCGATGGAGAACTCGAGAGCTCGGGTGATCGTGATCGGCGGCGAGCTCAGCCGGCACTCCGCGGTCGTCGGAGGCGCCCTGGCGCAGGAGTCGATCGCACGGCTCGCCGCTGACGTCTTCTTCCTCGGCGTCACCGGCATCCATCCCGAGCACGGGCTCACCACAGGCGAGCTCGACGACGCCGTCACCAAGCGCGCGCTCGCGGCGCGCAGCGCCGACACCTACGTGCTCGCCAGCGCGGAGAAGATCGGCGCGGTCTCGCGCTTCCCCGTGCTCTCCCTGGATGAGGTCTCCGGCATCGTCACCGACCCCGAAGACGCGAACCCGCTCATCGGACAGCTGGGCACCGCGTAAAATCCATGGGTGGCAACACCCAAGATCATCCTCTTCTACGTCTTCACCCCGCTCGCCGATCCCGAGGCGATCCGGCTGTGGCAGCGCGACCTCGGGGAGTCGCTCGGACTCCGCGGGCGACTGCTCATCTCGAAGGACGGCATCAACGGCACCCTCGGCGGCGACGTGATCGCGCTGAAGAAGTGGGTGCGCAAGTTCCGCGGATACGCTCCCTTCAAAGACGTCGACATCAAATGGAGCGCGGGCACCGGAGTGGATGCCGAGGGTCGCAGCCTCGACTTCCCCAAGCTCAGCGTCAAGGTGCGCGACGAGATCGTGTCGTTCGGCGCCCCGGGAGAGCTGCACGTCGACGAGAGCGGCGTGGTCGGCGGCGGCACCCGGCTGACCCCCGAGGCGCTGCACGAGTTGATCGACGAACGGGGAGACGAGGTGGTCTTCTTCGACGGCCGCAACGCACTCGAGGCGCAGATCGGACGGTTCCGGAATGCGGTCGTGCCCGACACCGAGACGACGCGCGACTTCGTGTCGCTGCTCGACTCCGGAGCCTACGACGAGCTGAAGGGCAAGCCGGTCGTCACCTACTGCACCGGAGGAATCCGCTGCGAGGTCCTGTCGAGCCTGATGACCTCCCGCGGCTTCGGCGAGGTGTACCAGCTCGAAGGCGGCATCGTCCGCTACGGAGAGCAGTACGGCGACGACGGCCTCTGGGAGGGCTCGCTGTACGTGTTCGACAAGCGCCGCTCGATGGACTTCTCCGATCATGCAGCCGTCATCGGCGTGTGCGCGGGATGCGGCGCGGCGACGAACCGCACGGCGAACTGTCCCGACCCTTCGTGCCAGACCCAGGCGGTCGTGTGCGGATCGTGCGAGGCCGTGCCCTGCACGGCCCACGCGGCCTGACTCTTCGACGGGCTCAGAGACCCGGCGGTCCCGGGATCCAGCCCCTCAGACCAGCAGAGGCGCGTCCACAGCGCGCCCGGCGACGAGCGACCGAGGCATCAGCAGCGCTCTGATGCGCGCGGGTGTGTCGACGCTGCGGCGGAGTCGATGCAGCACATCGCCGAGCGCCGGCGCGAGATCGGCGGCGTCGGCCGACCTCGCGTAGCTCGCTCTCTCGACGGCATCCGTCAGTGTCGTCATCGACTGTTCGTCCACACCGTTCTCCGCCACGAGCGCGTGGCCGCGTCGACGCGGCGAGTCGGCATCCGAGACCGCGATCTGCAGGTCGATCAGCGTCGCACGCAACTCGGTCCAGGCGGCTCCCGCGTCGCCGCGGCGCGCTCTGCCGATGCGCACCGCGCGGGTGGCGAGGCGGATGAGCATGGGAAGCATCACGAGCAGCAGCACCCCGAACCCGCCGAGGATGACCGGCGTCGGATCCAGACGTCGCAGGCCGTCCGCGCCCGTCGAACCGCCGCCGGCGTCGTTCCGATCGACCTCGGGAGCCGTGGTCTCCTCGCCGTCGGGCCGGGTGGTCGGCGCGGGCGTCGCTGAACCGCCCGTGCCGCCTGTGGTCGAGGCCGACGAGAACGCCGTCGGCGTGCCCAGCGTCGCGGTCGGCTCGAAGGGCACCCAGCCGAGACCCGGGAAGAGCACCTCCGGCCAGGAGTGCAGCTGATCGCTGGAGACCGAGTAGACGGCCTCGTCTCCGCGCTTCTCCTGTGTGCGGGTGCCGGGAAGATAGCCGACAACGATGCGCGTCTGCATCCCGAGGCTCTGCGCCATGAGTGCGAAGGCGCCCGCGAAGTGCACGCAGTATCCCGACCGCACCTCGAGGAATCTGGCGACCGCCTGAGCGCCCGTGCCGTCGAAATCCTCCTCGACCGGTGTGTCGAGCGAGTAGATGAACTGCGTGCGGAACCAGGTCTGCATCGCGATCAGCCGGTCGTAGTCGGTCGTCGCGGCGCCGGTGACCTCGGCCGCCGTCTGCGCGATGATCTCGGGCAGCTCCACCGGGTCGTCGTCGGCGGGGTTCTCGGCTGCGGAGAGCGCCCGGATCTGCTCGAGCGACGGGGTGATCCGGGTCGACGCGACCGTGTAGTCGTTGCCGACGGCATCCGCGTTGCGTGAGAAGAGAGTGCGGTTCTCGGGCATCACCATCCACGCGGCGCCCACGCCCTGCACGCTCGTGGCCGGATACGGCACCGGCAGCCACGAGCTCGACATCCGCAGCACCCTGATCGAGGTGGTCTCCTCGGCGACGGCGATATCCTGCCCCCACTCGGCCGGGCCGAAGCCGGTGCTGGTCGACTGCAGCTCACCGCGGTCGGGGATCCACGTGCGGCCGTTGAAGTCCGACAGGGTCGTCAGCCGCAGATACGGGGCGGTCTTGCCGCTCGTCGCGAGCGTCAGCACCTCGACGGGGTTCGGCTGACGCAGGTCTTCGCCCAGACGCAACGACGCGTCCACCGTGACGCCGATCCCGCTGCCCGCGAGCGTCGCCGACACCGGAACGATCGGGGCGACCACGAGGGCGGCCACGACGGCCGCGGCTCCAGCCACGATCGCGGTGAACGCCGAGTCCCTGCGCGGAGCGTCGGGGTGACGACGGGCCGTGCTGCGGAACAGCAGCAGCACCATGATCGCCAGCAGCACGAACCAGACGACGTTGGCGTCGCCGAGCGTCACGATCATCGGCACCGCACCGACCACGGCGATGAGCAGGCTCGCGAGAACCGCCCCTCGGGTCGCGACGAGCTGGTCGAGCAGGATCGTCACGACGGCGAAGCCGGCTCCCATGAGCAGCCGCAGGCCCGGTGTGCTGTCGAGGGGCGCCGACCCGAAGACGACCTGCTCCCAGCCAGCCGCGGTCAGCGCTTCGAACATCTTGAAGGAGGTCGCGGTCGGCACGAGTCCGAAGAAGGCGGTGTCGCCGGCGGTCAGCAGCGTCAGAAGGCCGATCGAGGCGAGCACCTGTGCGACGAGCGCCGAGAGCTCGCGGACCCACATCGGTCGGAAACGCAGCAGGATGCGCATCCCGAATCCGACGAGAGCAACCGTGATCACGACCGAGAGGACGGTGAACGACCATGCGCCGGGGGAGATCACCGAGGTGTAGGGCCAGACGGCCACCAGAGCGGATGCTGCGGCCAGCACAGCAGGGGCGAAGAACGCCTCGTGGCGCTCGTCATCGCCGTGCCAGCTGAGCGGAGCGGGCCGTCGTCGTCTCCGTCTCGTGGACTGCTCTCCATCGCGCAGCGCGAGCAGCGCCTCGAGCGCGTCGCCGCCGTCTCGCTCCGGTGCGGTGCTGAGGGTGTCAGCCCGGGACATCGCCCACCCCGATCCCCTCGGGAGAGGCTTCGGCCCACGCCTCCGCGACATCGCCGCCGAGAGCGGCGACCCGCCACCCCTTGCGGCCGGCGGCCTGTGCAGCGCCTTCGCCGAACCCCGTTGCGAACAGCATCGCGGCGGCGGCTCCGGCCGGGCGCAGCGTCTCGGCGGCGTCCTCGTCGAGGGTGCCGGTGATGTAGACCAGGGGGCCCGGCGGCGTGCCGCCGACGAGAGTCGCGACATCACGCGTGCCGCCGCGTGGCGTCACCATCGCGAGTGCGACGAGCAGTCCCTCGCGGTCGTCCTCGTGTCCGCGCAGGGTGCCCAGGGCGGTGCCCGCGCTGTCGATAACATCGACGCCGTAGCCCTCCTGCACGAGGTGCACGGCGACGGAGGCGCACAGCGAGACCGCCGCTTCGAACGCGGGGTCCGCATGATCGCCGGGTGCCGCCCACCGAGCGGAACTGCGGTCGAGGATGACGAGCGCGTCGGGGCTCGACTCCTCTTCCTCCTGCCGGACCATGAGCTGCCCGCGGTGCGCCGTGGCGCGCCAGTGGATGCGGCGCATCGAGTCGCCCGACACGTAGCGTCGCGGTGAGAGGTTGTCGCTGCCCTGGCCGAGCCTGCTCGACGAGGTGTGGGCGGTTCCGCCCGACGCGCCGACCTTCACAGCCAGCGGTGCGAGCGCGAAGACCTCGGGCACGACCGTGATCGTGCGCGTCTCACCGAACTCCTGTTCGCGCTGCGCCAGGCCGAAGGGATCCACCGTGCGCAGCATGAGCGGGCCGATGGCCCAGACGCCGCGCCGGACTCCCGTGATCGGATAGCGGAGCAGTCCGTCCTCACCCGGAAAGTCGCCGGCCGCGTCGCCTGACACGGCGTCGGGCAGGACATCCCGCCAGAGCCCGTGCGGGATCCGCAGCGCCCGGAGGTCGAATCTCACGGTCACCAGCGAGGTCTCGGACACGGTGAGCAGGTCGGTGGAGATCTGACGGGCGACGCTGCCGCTGCGCCGGGGCAGTCGGACGGCGAGTACGGCGATCAGCGTGACGGCGATCAGCAGGACGCCGGTGTAGATGAGGATCGGCGCACCGATCAGGTTCGCGGCGATCAGGCAGCCGACGCCGGCCAGAAGCGCACCGGTGCCTCGGAAGGTGAGTGCCCGTCGACGTCGCATGGCGGAATCGTTCAGACGCGCGTGGCGACCGGCACGCGCACGCGCACCGCGATCTGCCGCAGCGCGGCCTCGACGGGCTGTGCTCCGGCTCGATGAGCGCCGCGCGCCGGAAGCAGGCGATGCGCGAGCACGGGGATCAGGAGGGAGGAGACATCGTCGGGAATCACGAAGTCGCGGCCGTCGAGCGCCGCGCGCACCTTGGCGGCGCGGATCAGCTGCAGAGTGGCACGGGGGCTGGCGCCCAGGTGCAGGCTCGGGTCGGCCCTGGTGGCCTGCGAGAGAGCCACGGTGTACTCCTCGATGGCCGGCGCGACGTGCACCGAGCGGGCGAAGGCGATGAGCTCGGAGACCGACGCCGCGTCGGCGACGGCCGAGACTCCTGAGAGCGGGTTCACGGTGTCGCGCTGCCTGATCATCAGCGCCTCGGCCGCGGCATCCGGGTAGCCCATCGAGATCCGCATCATGAAGCGATCGCGCTGCGCCTCGGGCAGCGCGTAGGTGCCCTCCATCTCGAGCGGGTTCTGGGTCGCCACCACGAGGAACGGCTCCGGCAGCATGTGGGTCGCGCCGTCGACCGTGACCTGGCCCTCCTCCATCGCCTCGAGAAGCGCCGATTGGGTCTTGGGGGAGGAGCGGTTGATCTCGTCGGCGATCACGATGTGCGCGAACACGGCGCCCGGCTTGAACACGAACTCCTGGTCGACCGGGTTGTAGACGCTCACGCCGGTCACATCGCCGGGCAGCAGATCCGGGGTGAACTGGATGCGGCGGACGGTCGCGTCGATGCTCGCCGCGAGGGCGCGGGCGAGCATGGTCTTGCCGACGCCGGGCACGTCCTCGATGAGCAGGTGGCCCTCGGCGAGCAGACAGATGAGCGCACTGCGCACGGCCTCGGGCTTGCCGTCGATGACCTGGCCGATCGAGGCGGCGATCGCGTCGGTCCGCGCGGCGAACTGATCGGCCGTCATCGGAGACGAGTGGGAGATCTCTGACATGCGTTGCCTCTCGCGTGGGCGCAGCGATGCGCGCGTGAACCGATCGTAACCCGATCAGGTGCACAGCGACCCTTCGCAGGTCGGGTAGACTTGTCGACGGCTCTCCGCGTGGCGGCATCCAGGCCAATTCCCCCAGGGCGGAAACGCAGCAAGGGTAACCGGGCTCTGCTGGGTGCGCGGAGGGTCATTTTCTTTTTCCGGCTTCTGATCCGGATCGCGAAGCGGCGGCGCCTTCGATCGATGTGCTGTCCCTGCCGGGTTTTCGTACCTCACCGGCTTCGGGTTGGGGATCTTCGCGCTGATGCTCAGCTCTTGGCTGGTGCAGCTCCAGCGTGCTGTGTGTCGGGACGGTCCGGCTCTTCAGCGTGGGATTGCCAAGGCCACTCCTCTGTGGGGGCCGGGTGCGACTGGTGCGCGGATGATGGTCCTCCGCGGAGGCGTCGGTTTCAGGCGAAGGCGCAGCTATTCCGGGCAAGCGCCCGCCGAACCTGCCGCCAGCGCGTCGGCGGATCATCATCGAGTTCGCTCTCACATACGAAGCAGCCGTGATTATCACCCTCGTCGGCGTCGGACTCCTCTAGTACGAGTTGAGCAATGGGATGTCCGGAAACCCGTATCGGGGAACCTCCGACTACGGTCGCGCAACTACTTTGAGTACAGCGCGAATCTCGAATGGGGTGGGTATGTCTGCTGAAGGACGCCAGAGGCAACTCCTGAACTGTGCCGTACTGGCGGCGGGGCTGGCTGTGGTGCTTCCTATGCTGTCGCGATGCTCTCTACTCGGGGAGTCGGGAAGAGGGCAGCCGATGTCGATGACGGCACGCGACGGTGAGTTTGTGTTTCATTGGTGCGGAGAACAGACTGACGAATTCCGATACCTCGAACTGGGCTATGCGGAATACACCCCGGACCGGATCGATGCGACGGTCTTCACTGGCACCGGACGGGCGAAGCTTTCCCCGGGCGACGAATTCACCGCTACGTCGCCCCCGGAGGGAATCACCGTTTCGACTATCGGGTCCTTCCCTGACCGGAACAATCATCTGCGCGTCTTCTTCTACACGGGATATTCTGAGACAGTGCACGGCCCCTTGTCGGGAGAATTTGATGTGCCGGACGTGGACGAGCTTGAGGGTAAGTGGGCCTATGCGTCGGGTGGCATGCACGACGAACCCTGCGACATCTGAGGCTCCATCGCGGCCGCCACTGAATCCGATGGCTGATGCGGGAATTGCGGATGTGAGTAAGGCGCGTGGGGGATGCTGAAGAAACGACTGGCGGAGCCGACCGACCATTCGAGTGTGGCGGGCACGCTGATGACCTCTCTCCGGGCCTGCAACGTCGTGAATGCACACCGCTTCTTCTGATCTTCGAGGACACCGTGACCATCGAAAACTATGTCGTGATCGCGGCGGGAGTGGTTGCGCTTGTTTGTGGGCCACTCATCGTCCGGAACAGAAGGAAGTTGTTCAACGTATTTGCAGATACGAATCGCGCGCTAGGAGGCGCACCTGGGCGCCAGGTCGCCAAGGGATCCAGCCCGTTCTGGGTCGGCTTCGTAGGCGTTGGGTTGGCGGTTATCGGATTCGTCGCGCTGCTTATCGGCATCTTTGCGAGGTCGTGAGCAGCCGATGAACATGCCCGCGTTTCTCAGCATCCTTGCAGGCATGCTCGGGATGCTCGCCGGGATTCTGCTACTCGTCTTCCGGGAGCGGGTCTTGGGCTTCATCCGCGATCGTTTCGAGCGGATCTATCGCGAGGACAGGCTTCTCGAGCACGAGATCAACAGCCGGCTGCCGAAGATGCCAGCTGTCGTGACGGTTGCAATCGGGTTCGCTGCGATTAGCGCGGGGTTCGTGGCGATGGGACTCAACGCCGTGATTTGAGCAGACCACCGGAAGCCCGAGATTCGGGCGTTCGGTGCCGTGAGGCGTCGAAACGAAGAAAGGCCAGGCCGCTCGCAAACGACCGCGGATGCTCGGTTGATCGGCGTCTCACAGCCGTCCCTGGAAGAATCGACGCGTGACCGTCACCCCGCAGCAGGCATCGCCGAGCGCACTCCGCCGATTCGGCGCCCCGATCGCCGTGCTCGTCGTGATGTGGGCGGTGCAGCTGGCCGACAGCATCCTTCCCGGCTCCTTCTCCGGCTTCGGCATCCGCTCCTGGGACCCGGCTGGCCTGATCGGCATCCTGTTCGCCCCGCTGCTGCACGCGAGCTGGGCCCACCTGATCGGCAATTCCGTGCCGTTCCTCGTGCTCGGCTGTCTCGTCGCGGCGGAGGGCGCGCGTCGGTTCTGGGCTGTGACCGGGATCATCGTCGTGATCGGCGGCATCGGCACCTGGGCGGTCAACGCCCCGGGGACGCTGACCGTCGGGGCCTCCGGGCTCGTGTTCGGTTACTTCGGCTACCTCGTCTTGCGCGTGTTCGCACCGGGACGTGTCGCCCACCGCATCCTCTACGCGGTCGTCGCGCTCATCGTCATCGGCGTGTACGGGGCTGCCATTCTCGCCGGGGTCTTCGCCGCCGGAGCAGGCGTCTCGTGGCAGGGGCACCTGTTCGGCGCGATCGGCGGCGGCCTCGCGGCCTTCGCCGCTCGACGCGCGCCGCGACGGGAATGATGGCTCGTAGACGTCGGAGTGCGAGCAGGCGGCGGCCGAGCGGCCGGCAGCGCGCACGCAAGCGGATGCAGAGGCGACGGATGCTGCGCCGCATCGGCGTGTCCGCTGCCGTGGTCGCCGTCGTCTCCGGCGTCGTGGTGCTCGCAGCGCCTGGCCTCGCCTCGTGGGCGCCGGAGCTGATGGTCGCACCGACGTACTGCGCGGCGAATCCGGCCGAACTCGCCGAGGCCGACATCGAGGGCTGGGGCGGCGAGCAGCTGCAGAACGCCGCGACGATCATGACGACGGCATCCGCCCTGGGCTTCGGGCGCGACGGGCAGATCCTCGGCGTGATGACCGCGATGGGCGAGAGCAGCCTGCGCAACATCGACTACGGCGACTGGGAGACGACGGGCTTCACGAACCCCGACGGCTCGCGGACCACCAGCATCGGCCTGTTCCAGCAGCAGGACTGGTGGGGGAGCGTCGAGGAGCGGATGGACCCAGCCACGGCGGCCACGCTGTTCTACCGCAAGCTCTCGACGCTGCCCGACTGGCCGCAGCTGCCGCCGTCGCACGCGATCCATCGCGTGCAGGTGAACACCGACGCCGACTACTACTCGCGGTACCAGGACGACGCGGCGGCCGTGGTCGACGCGCTGACGAGCGGATGCCCGGCCGCATAGGCTGAACCCATGGCGCGGAGCATCTACATCACCTCGGCCGAAGGCCACACAGGCAAGTCGACGATCGCGCTCGGAGTCCTCGATGCGCTCATGCGCGTGACACCGCGGGTCGGCGTGTTCCGCCCGATCGCACGGTCGGTGGCCGACCGCGACGAGATCCTCGAACTGCTGCTCGCCCACGACGGCGTCCAGCTCGACTACGACGCCTGCGTCGGCGTGAGCTACGACGACGTGCGAGACGACCCCGACCGCGCGCTGTCGACGATCGTTGCTCGTTTCAAGGCCGTCGAGGCGCAGTGCGATGCGGTCGTCATCGTCGGCAGCGACTACACCGATGTCGCGAGCCCCGCCGAGCTCGGGTTCAACGCGCGCATCGCCGCGAACCTCGGCGCCCCGGTTCTGCTGGTGCTCTCCGGCCGAGACCAGCAGCGGCAGGCCGAGCAGCTCGGCACCACGACAGCGCGCACTGCATCCGCCGTCGGCCAGATCGCCTCCCTCGCGCTCGCCGAACTCGAGGCGGAGCGCGCCGAGCTCTTCGCGGTCATCGTGAACCGGGCAGCCCCCGACGCGCTCGCCGAGGTCTCCGCCGCCGTGGCCTCCGTACGTCCGGCGCGCGACATGTCGGTGTGGGCGATCCCCGAGGACCGCACGCTCGTGGCTCCCTCGATCCGCGGCATCCTGTCGGCCGTGGACGGGCGGCTCCTGAAGGGCGATCCCGACCGACTCGACCGCGAGGCGCTCACGATCGTGGTCGCCGGCATGTCGATGGTGAACGTGCTGCCGCGCATCACCGAGGAGGCGGTCGTCGTGATCCCGGCCGACCGCACCGAGGTGCTGCTGGCGACCCTCCTCGCAGACGCCTCGGGCACCTTCCCGCGCGTCGCCGGCATCATCCTCAACGGCCCGTTCCCGCTGCCCGAGCCCATCGTGCAGCTGCTCGACGGATTCGCCTCCACCGCGCCGATCATCACCACCGACCTCGGCACCTACGACACCGCGGTGCGGGTCATGAACGCCCGCGGCCGCATCTCACCCGAGTCGCGCACGCGCTACGACCGGGCGCTCGGCCTGTTCCAGTCGCACGTCGACATCACCGATCTGACCACCCAGCTCGGGCTCGCCGAATCCACGGTCGTGACGCCGCTCATGTTCGAGTACGGGCTTATCGAGCGCGCCCGTGCCGATCGCCGGCGGATCGTCCTGCCCGAAGGGGGCGACGACCGCATCCTGCAGGCTGCGGCGACGCTGCTCGCCCGCGAGGTCGCCGACCTGACGATCCTCGGCGACGAGGCGACCGTCCGCGCGAGGGCGATCGAGCTGGGCGTCGACATCAGCGCGGCGCAGGTGCTCAGCCCGAACGACCCGGCCATGGTCGAGCGCTTCGCCGCCGAGTACGCGCGGCTGCGGGCGCACAAGGGCATCACTCTCGCCCAGGCCGCCGATACCGTCACCGACGTCTCGTACTTCGGCACGATGATGGTGCACCTCGGGCTCGCCGACGGCATGGTCTCGGGCGCCGCGCACACCACGGCGCACACGATCCGCCCGTCGTTCGAGATCATCAAGACGAAGCCAGGCGTGAACGTCGTGTCGAGCGTGTTCCTGATGGCGCTCGCCGATCGCGTGCTCGTGTACGGCGACTGCGCCGTCATCCCCGATCCGACCAGCGAGCAGCTCGCCGACATCGCGATCTCGTCGGCGGCGACCGCTCGGCAGTTCGGGATCGAGCCCCGCGTGGCCATGCTGTCGTACTCGACGGGGGAGTCGGGAACGGGAGCCGACGTCGACAAGGTCAGGGCGGCGACCGCTCTCGTGCACGAGCGCGCGCCCGAGCTCCTGGTCGAGGGGCCGATCCAGTACGACGCCGCAGCCGACGCGGCCGTCGCCAAGGCGAAGCTCCCCGGATCCGAGGTCGCCGGTCGCGCCACGGTGTTCGTCTTCCCTGATCTCAACACGGGGAACAACACCTACAAGGCGGTGCAGCGCTCGGCCGGCGCCGTCGCGATCGGGCCGGTGCTGCAGGGACTGAACAAGCCGATCAACGACCTGTCCCGCGGGGCTCTCGTCGACGACATCGTCAACACCGTGGCCATCACGGCCATCCAGGCGCAGGGGCAGGAATCATGAGCGCGATCCTCGTCATCAACAGCGGCTCGTCGTCGCTGAAGTACAGTCTGATCGACATCGAGAACGAGCACGAGCTCGCGAGCGGCCTGATCGAGCGCATCGGCCAGGACCTCAGCCCGATCGAGCACAAGGCGCGGCCTCAGGCCGGGGCGGATGCCGTCGTCACGATGCTCGATGCGAAGTATCCCTCCGAGCGCGCGGTCTCCGACCACGATGAGGCGTTCGCGGTGATGCTCGAGCAGTTCGCCGCACACGGGCCGTCGCTCGAGGAGCATCCGCCCGTCGCGGTCGGCCACCGCGTCGTGCACGGCGGGGCGCGGTTCTTCGCCCCCACGCTCATCGATGGCGACGTCGAGCGCCAGATCGAGGAGCTCTCGGTGCTGGCTCCGCTGCACAACCCCGCCAACCTCGCCGGCATCCTGGCCGCACGCGCAGTCTTCCCCGACGTTCCGCACGTCGCCGTGTTCGACACGGCGTTCCATCAGACGCTGCCGCCCGCCGCCTACACGTACGCGATCGATGCCGAGCTCGCCCGCGAGCACCGGGTGCGTCGCTACGGATTCCACGGCACCAGCCATCAGTACGTGAGCGAGTCGGCCGCGGCCTTCCTCGGCCGCGATCTGACCGAGCTGCGCCAGATCGTGTTCCATCTCGGCAATGGCGCGTCGGTCACGGCGATCGCCGGCGGCCGCTCGGTGGAGACGTCGATGGGACTCACGCCGCTCGAGGGGCTGGTCATGGGCACGCGGTCGGGCGACATCGACCCCGCAGCGTTGGTGCATCTCTCTCGCCGTGCGGGTCTATCGATCGACGATCTCGACGCACTGCTGAACACGCGAAGCGGCCTCAAGGGGCTCGCCGGGCGCAGCGACATGCGCGACATCCTCGCCGGACGCGAGCAGGGGGATGCGGCCGCGACCCTCGCCTTCGACGTGTACGTCCACCGGCTGCGCGCCTACGCGGGCGCGTACATCGCTCAGCTGGGCGGGGTGGATGTCATCTCGTTCACGGCGGGTGTCGGCGAGAACGCGGCGGCCGTGCGCGCCGAGGCGATGGCCACACTGGGCTTCGCGGGAGTGGAGATCGATCCCGACCGCAACGCGGCGCGCGAGCGCGGCATCCGTCGGATCTCCACCGACTCCTCCCGTGTGACCGTGCTCGTGGTGCCGACGAACGAAGAGCTCCAGATCGCGCGGCAGACCGCGCAGGTGCGCTGACTCCGGCGCGCCACGCCGTCGGGGGTTACCTCACTCCATCCACGCGACTACGCTTGCACCGTGGCACGGAGAGGTGCCGAACCCCCCTCGTCCTTCTCCCGGAGGTTCCTGTGCCTGACGCTCTTCCCGACCTGCTCGGCGCCGAGGGCGTGCTCTTCGATCTCGACGGCGTGCTCACGCCCACCGCCGAGGTGCACATGCGGGCGTGGAAGGCCGTCTTCGATGACGTCTTCGCCGCCTGGCAGATCGAGCCCGCCTACACGGATGCCGACTACTACGACTACGTCGACGGCAAGAAGCGCTACGACGGCGTCGCGAGCCTGATGCACAGCCGCAACGTCGAGGTTCCGTGGGGCGCGGTCGATGATCCGCCCGAGGCTCAGACGATCTGCGGCATCGGCAACCGCAAGAACGCGGCATTCGCCGCCTCTTTGCGCAGCCAGGGCATCGCCCCGTATCCCGGCTCGCTGGCGCTGCTGGAGAAGCTGCGCGCGGCCGGGGTTCCGCTCGGCGTCGTCTCCAGCTCGAAGAACGCCGAGGAGGTGCTGGCCGCCGCCGGCATCCGCTCGTTCTTCTCCGTCGTCGTCGACGGCGTCGTCGCCGAGAACGACGGACTCGCCTCGAAGCCCGCCCCCGACATGTTCGCCGCCGGCGCAGCCGCCCTCGAGGTCGATCCCGAGCTCAGCGCGGCCGTGGAAGACGCGACCTCCGGAGCAGCATCCGCCGCCGCGGCCGGTTTCGCGACCGTGGTCGGCGTCGACCGCGGCACCGGCGCCGATGCGCTGCGCGCGGCGGGCGCCACCGTCGTCGTGAGCGATCTCGACGAGTTCCTGACAGCATCCGACTCCGCATCCGACTCCGAGGAGACCGCATGATCGACCGCGACCGCTTCCCCGTCGACCCCTGGCGCCTGATCGAGACGCGCTACACCGAAGACGGGGTCGGCGAGACGCTGTTCGGCGTCGGCAACGGCTACCTCGGACTCCGCGGCAACCACATCGAGGGCCGCGGCGCGCACGAGCACGGTACGTTCATCAACGGCCTGCACGAGACCTGGCCGATCCGCCACGCCGAGCAGGCCTACGGCTTCGCCGAGGTGGGGCAGACGATCGTCAACGCCCCCGACGCCAAGGTGATGCGCGTGTACGTCGACGACGAGCCGATCTCGTTCGACGACGCGGACGTCCGCGAGTACCGCCGCACTCTCGACATGCGCACGGGAGTGCTCGAGCGCGTCGTCGTGTGGGAGACGCCGTCGGGCAAGCGCGTGCGCATGCGCGACGAGCGCATCGTCAGCTTCGCCGAGCGGCACCTGGCCGTCCTCAGGCTCGAGGTCGTGGTCGAGAACTCCGACGCCCCCGTGACGATCAGCTGCCAGCTGCTGAACCGTCAGGACGGCGCGGGCGTCTACGCCGGCACGCCCGTCGAGGCGCAGGGCGCCGGATTCGACCCGCGGAAGGCCGAGAAGATCGCCGACCGCGTGCTCCAGCCCGCCGAGCACTGGCAGGACGGCCTCCGCTCCGCCCTGTCGTACCGCGTCGCGGCGTCGGGGATGACGGTGGCCGTCGTCGCCGACCACGTCATCGACACCGAGAACGAGTACAGCGCTCGCACCCTGATCGAGGCCGACATCGCGAAGAACGTGTTCCGCGTGCAGGCGAAGGCAGGCGTGCCGATCACGGTCACCAAGCTCGTCAGCTACCACACGTCGCGCGGCGTGCCGCCGCGGGAGCTCGTGGACCGCTGCCGCCGCTCGCTCGACCGGGTCGTGGTCGAGAGCGTCGACGTGCAGTTCCAGCGCCAGGCCGAATGGCTCGCCGAGTTCTGGGAGCGCAGCGACGTGCAGATCGACGGCCACGACGATCTGCAGCAGGCGACCCGATGGTGCCTGCTTCAGCTCGCGCAGGCCTCCGCCCGCGCCGACGGAACCGGCGTGGCGGCCAAGGGCGTCACGGGGTCGGGCTACAGCGGTCACTACTTCTGGGACACCGAGATCTACGTGCTCCCGTTCCTCACGTACACGTCGCCGCAGTGGGCGCGCAACGCGCTCCGCGCGCGCGTGCTCATGCTGCCGGCCGCGAGGCGACGCGCGGCCCAGCTCAACGAAGCCGGGGCGCTGTTCCCGTGGCGCACGATCAACGGCGAGGAGGCCTCGGCCTACTACGCGGCGGGCACGGCGCAGTACCACATCAACGCCGACGTGAGCTTCGCTCTCGGCAAGTACGTACGGGCTACCGGCGACGAGGAGTTCCTGCGGCGCGAAGGGGCCGAGATCGCGATCGAGACCGCCCGGCTGTGGGCGACGCTCGGGTTCTGGCGCACCTCGCGGGATGTGACGAACAGGGCGGATGTCGACGGCATATCGACCTTCCACATCCACGGCGTGACCGGCCCCGACGAGTACACGACGGTCGTGAACGACAACCTGTACACGAACGTGATGGCGCGCTACAACCTCCGCTACGCCGCCAAGGTCGTGCACGAGATCGCCGAGCGGCACCCGGAGGACTTCGCGCGGCTGGTCGAGCGGACCGGACTCCGGCCGGAGGAAGCCGACGAGTGGGAGCGGGCATCCGAGGCGATGTTCATCCCCTACAGCGAGGCCCTCGGCATCCATCCGCAGGATTCGCTGTTCCTCGAGCGCGAGGTGTGGGATCTCGCCCACACCCCGGACTCGCAGCGCCCGCTGCTGCTGCACTTCCACCCGCTGGTCATCTACCGGTTCCAGGTTCTCAAGCAGGCCGACGTCGTGCTGGCCCTGTTCCTGCAGGGCAACCACTTCACGGCCGAGGAGAAGCGCGCCGACTTCGACTACTACGACCCGCTGACGACGGGAGACTCGACGCTGTCGGCCGTCGTCCAGTCGATCCTCGCGGCAGAAGTCGGCTATCAGGATCTCGCGCTGGAGTACTTCGCCCAGTCGATCTTCGTCGACCTGCACGACCTGCACCACAACGCCGCAGACGGTGTGCACGTCGCATCGGCCGGTGGCGTGTGGACCGCGCTCGTGAGCGGCTTCGGCGGCATGCGGGACTACGCGGGGGAGCTCAGCTTCGACCCGCGCCTTCCCGCGGACTGGCCGCGGCTGTCGTTCCCGCTGCAGTGGCAGGGCTCGGCGGTGCAGGTCACCGTGACGCGCGACGCGCTGACGGTCGAGGTGCGCTCGGGTGAGCCGGTGCCGTTCACGGTGCGCGGGGACGCCTTCATCGCCGTGGCGGGCGCCCCGGTGATCGTCCCGCTCGCCGACCAGGGACCCGTCATCCCCGGCCGCCCCACGTTGCGCCAGTTCGAAGACGCGCTGCGCGAGGACGGCACGCCGCTGTCGGCATCCGTGCCGGTCATCACGACCGCGATCCCGATCATCGGACCCGACCCGATCGACTGATCCGCACGTCCTCGTCCGGGGCGCCATGCGCTCGGGACGAGGACGTCGGATGCCGGCGGAGCGAGTGTCGGCGGCACGCCGTAGGCTGTCATGGTGACTACAGCCCTCTACCGCCGCTACCGGCCCGAGTCCTTCGGCGAGATGATCGGGCAGTCCCAGGTGACCGATCCGCTGATGACCGCGTTGCGCGGCGATCGGGTCGGGCACGCCTATCTCTTCTCGGGCCCCCGCGGCTGCGGAAAGACGACCTCCGCGCGCATCCTCGCGCGGTGCCTGAACTGCGCCGAGGGCCCGACCGACGTGCCCTGCGGCACCTGCCCGAGCTGCGTCGAGCTCTCGCGCGCCGGTGGCGGATCGCTCGACGTGGTCGAGATCGACGCCGCGAGCCACAACGGCGTCGACGACGCCCGCGACCTCCGCGAGCGGGCGACCTTCGCGCCCAGCCGCGACCGCTACAAGATCTTCATCCTCGACGAGGCGCACATGGTGACGCCGCAGGGGTTCAACGCACTGCTGAAGCTCGTCGAAGAGCCGCCCGAGCACGTCAAGTTCATCTTCGCGACCACCGAGCCCGAGAAGGTGCTCGGCACGATCCGCTCGCGCACGCACCACTACCCGTTCCGGCTGGTACCGCCTGCCGCGATGCTGGAGTACGTCGAGAAGCTGTGCACGCAGGAGGGTGTGGTCGTCGAGCAGGGCGTGCTGCCGCTCGTGGTCCGCGCCGGCGGCGGGTCTCCGCGAGACACCCTGTCGCTGCTCGATCAACTGATCGCGGGATCCGATTCGCCCGCCGGATCCGACGTCGTCGAGGTCAAGTACGAGCGCGCGGTCGCCCTCCTGGGATACACGCATGCGACGGTGCTCGACGAGATCGTCGACGCGCTCGCCGCGGGTGACGCGGCCGCCGCCTTCCCTGCGATCGACAAGGTCGTGCAGACCGGTCAGGATCCCCGTCGCTTCGTCGACGATCTGCTCGAGCGGCTGCGCGACCTCATCGTGATCGCCGCCGTGGGCACCGGCGCCGCCGCCGTGCTGCGCGGCGTGCCCGCTGACGAGCTCGAGCGCATGCGGGGTCAGGCGGCGATCTTCGGCGGCGCGCGGCTCTCGCGCACGGCCGACATCGTCAGCGCCGCACTCGACGACATGTCGGGGGCCACATCGCCTCGCCTGCACCTGGAGCTGCTGGTCGCGCGCGTCCTCGCCTCCGGAGCGGACACCGCCTCCGCGCCCGTGGCCGCCGCTTCCGGGGTCACCTCTCCGGTCGCCGCGCCTGCTGCCTCCCCGGTCGCCGCGCCCGCTGCCTCCCCGGTCGCCGCGTCCGGTTCTTCCCCGGTCGCCTCCCCGGTCGTTGAGCGAGGGAGCGCAGCGACCGAGACGAAACGCGTCGATCCTGCCGCGACTCCGGCCACGGCGCCCCTGGCCGCCGCTGCTGTCACCTCGCCGGTCGTTGAGCGAGAGAGCGCAGCGACCGATATGGAACGCGCCGTTCCTGCCGCGACCCCGACTGCCTCGTCGACGGCTCCGGCATCCGCGTCCGATGCGCCTTCGCCAGCTCAGGCATCCGCACCCTCGGGCCCGGTGACGCTCGACCGCATCTCGGCCTCGTGGTCGGCGGTTCTCAAGCGCCTCGAAGACATCAGCCGCACGTCGTGGCTGTTGGCGACCGCCGTCCAGCCGCTCGCGTACGACACCGAGAGCGAGGTGCTGACGCTCGGGTTCACGAGTCAGCACGACGTCCAGAAGTTCAAGGGAACGGTTCCGGGTTCCGGGCCGTCCGACCACCTGCGTACGGCGATCGAGCACGAGCTCGGGGTCAAGGTGAAGTACCGCCCTGCTCCGATGCCGGCGGGCGGCGCGCCGCGTCAGCCTTCGTCGTCGGCTCCATCGACAGGCGACGCACCGTCCGCATCGGAGCCTGCGTCAGCGCGGCCTCCCCGCTCGCAGTCCCGTTCCGAGTCCTCAGCACCCGTGACTGAGTGGGCGGTCGCGTCGATTCCCGCGGCCACGCCGGATGCCGCCTCTCCTGCTGTCGCGACGTCCCGCATCGCGGCTGCCGCACCCGCCGCCGGACCGGATGCCGGTGCGTCGACCCAATCGTCGGACGCCGGTTCGAGGTATGCGCCGAGCGCTTCTCCCTCATCGAGCATCGCCCCGTCGCCGGATGCGACCGCACCGGCCGCATCGCGTGGCGAAACCGTCGAGGCGCCCGCCGGCGATGCGGCTCGGCCGGCATCGGCCGTCGACGAAGCGCCGCCCTTCGATGATGAGCCGCCGTACTTCGACGACGAGCCGCCGTACGACCCCGCCTACGAGCCGGCGCCCGTCGGTTCGGGCCCCGTGCCCTCTGCTCGGCCGTCGGGTTCGATATCGCCGTCCGTGGCGACTGCCGCGCCGGCCGCACCCGCCGCGCCGTCCGCCCCCGCTCGCTCCTATTCCGCTCCGGTGGTGACCGAGCGCACCCCGGCCGGAGGCGTTCAGCGCTACGGCGAGGCCGTGATCCGCCAGGTGCTCGGCGCGACATTCGTGCGCGAAGAGCCCTACGAGCCCCCGACGAGGTTCTCCTGATGTACGACGGCATCGTCCAAGAGCTGATCGACGAGTTCGGCCGGCTCCCCGGCATCGGGCCGAAGTCGGCCCAGCGCATCACGTTCCACATCCTGCAGACGCCGACGTTCGACGTGGCGCGCCTCGCCGAGCTCCTCTCCGACATCCGCACGCGCGTGCGCTTCTGCGAGGTCTGCGGCAACGTCGCCGAACAGGACCGCTGCGCGATCTGCCGCGATCCTCGGCGCAATCCCGCCCTGATCTGCGTCGTCGAAGACGCGAAGGACGTCGCGGCGATCGAGCGCACCCGTGAGTTCCGCGGGCTCTACCACGTGCTCGGCGGCGCGATCAGCCCGATCGCGGGCGTCGGACCCGACGATCTGCGCATCGCCCAGTTGATGACGCGCCTGGCCGACGGAACGGTGCAGGAGGTCATCCTGGCGACGAACCCCAATCTCGAGGGCGAGGCGACCGCGAGCTACCTCAGCCGCCTGCTGACCACCATGCAGATCACGGTGTCCCGGCTGGCATCCGGACTCCCCGTCGGCGGCGACCTCGAGTACGCCGACGAGGTCACCCTCGGCCGTGCCTTCGAGGGCCGGCGCGTCCTGTGACCGCGCAGTCCGGCTTCACGCGCCGGGGCTGGCTGCTCTTCGCGGCCATGTGCCTGCTGTGGGGTGTTCCCTACCTGTTCATCAGCGTGGCCGTCGAGTCGTTCTCGCCGCCCGCGATCGTCGCGGGCCGCACGCTCATCGCCGCTCTTCTGCTGCTCCCGTTCGCGATCCGTTCGGGAGCGCTGCGGCCTGCGCTCAAGATGTGGCCCTGGGTGCTGGCCTTCGGGCTGGTCGAGATGGCCGGCCCCTTCGTGCTCCTCGGGCACGCCGAGATGACGCTGCCCTCCGGCATGACCGGGCTGCTCGTCGCCACCGTGCCGCTGTTCGCGGCGCTGATCGCCCTCGGCGGCGGCGACAGGGGAGTGCTGCGTCCTGCTCGCGCGATCGGACTGGTGATCGGGTTCATCGGCGTCGCGATCGTGGTCGCGGGCCCGGGGCTTTTCGGTGGAGACGTGAGCCTGCTCGCGGCCGGAGAAGTGCTGCTCGTCGCCGTGCTCTACGCGATCGCGCCGTTCATCGTCGCCCGCAAGCTCGGCGACGTGCCCTCTCTCGGCACGATCACGCTGTCGCTGATGATGATCGGCATCCTGTACCTGCCCATCGGCCTGCTCACCCAGCACCAGGTCCCCACGCTGCCGTCGATCGGCGCGATGCTCGCTCTCGCCGTGATCTGCACAGCTGTCGCGTTCCTCGCGTTCTTCGCGCTGATCCGCGAGGTCGGGCCGGTGCGCGCGCCGCTGTTCACCTACGTCAATCCGGTCGTCGCGATCATCCTCGGTGCGATCGTGCTCGCCGAGCCGCTGACTCCCGGGCTCCTGATCGGATTCCCGCTGATTATCGCCGGATGCTGGTTCGCCGGCACCGGCGGACGGCTTCGCCCTTCGGCATCCGCTGCGGCGCCCCTGCCGCCCGCGCCCTGACGCGCGCCCGCGCCCTGACGCGCGCTCCGCCGCGCACCCGTTCGCCCCTCCGGCCCGTGCGAAAAGTCGGAGGTTCGGCGCGACACGCGGGCGGACGGGGCTGCGGCGCGGCGTGGCGGCGAGAGTCTCCGACTTTTCGCACGGCCCTCGCCGCCACAGCCCTGGCCGCCACAGCCCCGCCGTCACGCCTCCCCACCGTCACATGCGCGTCGGCGCATATGCTCCCTCCGTAGAATGAGCGTGGGCGGATCCGCCCGACATCCCAGGGAGTGAACGTGGCCCTCATCGTGCAGAAGTACGGCGGCTCCTCCGTCGCCGACGCAGAGAGCATCAAGCGCGTCGCCAAGCGCATCGTCGACACTCGTCGTGCCGGTCACGACGTCGTCGTCGCCGTGAGCGCGATGGGCGACACCACCGACGAGCTGCTCGACCTCGCGAACGAGGTGGCGCCGATCCCCGCCCCGCGCGAGCTCGACATGCTGCTCTCCAGCGGCGAACGCATCTCGATGGCGCTGCTGGCGATGGCGATCCACTCGATGGGATTCGAGGCCCGCTCGTTCACGGGCAGCCAGGCCGGAATGATCACCGACTCGCAGCACGGAGCCGCGCGCATCGTCGACGTGACCCCGGTGCGGTTGCGCGAGGCTCTCGACGAAGGGGCGATCGTCATCGTCGCCGGCTTCCAGGGCTTCAACCGCGACACCCGCGACATCACGACTCTCGGACGCGGCGGCTCCGACACCACCGCCGTCGCGCTGGCCGCAGCGCTCGACGCCGACGTGTGCGAGATCTACAGCGACGTCGACGGGATCTTCACCGCCGACCCGCGCGTGATCCCCAAGGCGCAGAAGCTCGATCACGTCTCCAGCGAGGAGATGCTCGAGCTCGCCGCGAACGGCGCCAAGGTGCTCTACATCCGCGCCGTCGAGTACGCACGCCGCCACGGTGTCTTGATCCACGCCCGTTCGACGTTCTCGTCGTCCGAGGGCACCTACGTTCTGGGCGAGGGCATGAAGAACCCCCGCGAATCCGAGGGAGCAGCCATGGAAGAACCGATCGTCGCCGGCGTCGCCACCGATTTCGGCCAGGCCAAGATCACCGTCGCCGGAGTCCCCGACGTGCCGGGCAAGGCCGCCGAGATCTTCAAGATCGTCGCCAAGTCCGGCGCCAACGTCGACATGATCGTGCAGAACGTGTCAGCGACCGGGCGCACGGACATCTCGTTCACGGTTCCGAAGGCCGACGCCACCGCCGCACTGAAGGCGCTCGCGGGCGAGCAGGCCGAGGTCGGCTTCGCCAGCCTCGTGCACGACGACCAGATCGGCAAGCTCTCGGTGGTCGGCGCGGGCATGCGCACCCATTCGGGCGTCTCGGCGACGCTCTTCGAAGCGCTGTCGGATGCCGGCATCAACATCGAGATGATCTCGACCTCCGAGATCCGCATCTCGGTCGTGCTGCGCGATTCCGACCTTGCCGAGGCCGCACGCACCGTTCACACCGCCTACGGGCTCGACGGTGAGGCCGAGGCCACGGTGCACGCCGGCACCGGTCGCTGAGCACCGTCACCACGACCCGAACGCCGTGCACGGCACGGTAGACTCACCGAAACCCTGACATCGGCGCCAGGCGCGGCATCCGCACCCCGACGTCGCGCCTTGTGCCTCGCAACGCAGCATCCGTTCGACGCCAAGGAACAACTCATGACCCGCATCTCCGACTCAGGACTCTCCGTCGCCATCGTGGGCGCCACCGGCCAGGTGGGCACTGTGATGCGCGAGATTCTCGCCGAGCGGTCGTTCCCGATTCGCGAGCTGCGGCTGTTCTCGTCGTCGCGCTCGGCTGGCACGGCGATCGAGTTCAGGGGAGCGACGGTCATCGTCGAGGACGTCGAGACGGCGGATGCCGCAGGAATCGACATCGCGCTCTTCTCCGCCGGTGCGACCGCCAGCCGTGCGTACGCTCCGCGCTTCGCCGAGGCCGGCGCCGTCGTGGTCGACAACTCCAGCGCGTGGCGCAACGACCCCGAGGTTCCGCTCGTGGTCAGCGAGGTCAACCCGCACGCGATCGACGACCGCCCCAAGGGCATCATCGCGAACCCGAACTGCACCACCATGGCTGCGATGCCCGCGCTCAAGGCGCTCCACGCCGAGGCCGGCCTCGAGCGGCTCATCGTGTCGACGTACCAGGCCGTCTCCGGCTCCGGCCTCGCCGGTGCGCAGGAGCTTCTGGGTCAGGTCGAGGGGGTGCTCGCTCAGGGCGACACCCTCCGCCTCGTTCACGACGGGTCTGCGATCGACTTCCCTCAGCCGGAGAAGTACGTCGCTCCCATCGCCTTCGACGTGATCCCGTTCGCGGGCAACCTCGTCGAAGACGGCGACAACGAGACCGACGAGGAGAAGAAGCTCCGCAACGAGAGCCGCAAGATCCTCGAGCTGCCCGGCCTCCGCGTCGCGGGCACCTGCGTGCGCGTTCCCGTCTTCACCGGTCACTCGCTGTCGATCCACGCCGAGTTCGCGAACGACATCACTCCGGCTCGTGCGACCGAGGTCCTCGCCGACGCTCCCGGAGTCGAGCTCAACGAGGTTCCGACGCCGCTGCACGCCGCAGGCAAGGACCCGAGCTTCGTCGGCCGCATCCGTGCCGACCAGTCGGCACCCGAGGGCAAGGGCCTCGTGCTGTTCATCAGCAACGACAACCTGCGCAAGGGTGCGGCGCTCAACGCCGTGCAGATCGCGGAGATCCTCGCGGAGCGCCTGAGCGTCGCGGTCTCATAGCCTGACGGCATCCGCACCATGCGGATCCGCTCTGATGAGCGGGCCCGCGTGGTCAGCCGTGCCGTGCCTGCGAACTAGAATGGTGCGGTGACTGAAAACGTCGATGTCGTCCTGATCGGCGGTGGCATCATGAGCGCCACCCTGGGTACGCTGCTGCATGAGCTGCAGCCGGATTGGAAGATCGTCGCCTTCGAGCGGCTCTCCGACGTGGCGCAGGAGTCGTCCAACCCGTGGAACAACGCCGGCACCGGTCACGCTGCCCTGTGCGAGCTGAACTACATGCCGCAGGTCAAGGGCGAGCCGCTGGACCCGGCCAAGGCCGTCAGCATCAACGAGCAGTTCCAGCAGAGCCGCCAGTTCTGGTCGTCGCTCGTCGAGAAGGGCGTGCTCGACGAGCCCAAGACCTTCATCAACGCGACCCCGCACATGACGTTCGTGCGCGGTGAGAAGGACGTGGCGTACCTCAAGGACCGCTACGAGGTGCTCAAGAAGCAGCCCCTGTTCGAGGGCATCGAGTACAGCGAGGACTCCCGCGTCATCAACAAGTGGGCGCCGCTGCTCATGCAGAAGCGCCGCAAGGGCGAGCCGTTCGCGGCCACCCGCGTGCCGGCGGGCACCGACGTCGACTTCGGGGCCCTCACCCACCAGCTCTTCGACCACCTCACGAAGTCGGGCGTCGACCTGCGCCTGAACCACGAGGTCAAGAACCTCAAGAAGCAGAAGGACGGCGGCTGGCTGCTCAGCTACCGCAACACGCTCGGCCACACGCCGAACCAGATCAAGGCGCGCTTCGTCTTCGTCGGGGCGGGCGGCTGGGCGCTGAAGCTGCTGCAGCGCTCGGGCATCCCCGAGATCAAGGGCTACGGCGTCTTCCCGATCGGTGGCCAGTTCCTGAAGACCACGAACCCGAAGGTGGTCGCGCAGCACAAGGCGAAGGTGTACTCGCAGGCGTCGGTGGGCGCTCCGCCCATGTCGGTGCCGCACCTCGACACGCGTGTCGTCGACGGCGAGTCGTCGCTGATGTTCGGTCCGTTCGCGACGTTCAGCCCGAAGTTCCTGAAGAAGGGGTCGATGCTCGACATCGTCACCCAGGTGCGTCCGCACAACCTGTGGCCGATGCTGAGGGTCGCCTTCGCGAACCCCGACCTGATCACGTATCTGGTCAGCGAGCTGCTGAAGAACCACCGCAAGAAGGTCGAGAGCCTGCGCACGTTCATGCCGACCGCGAAGGACGAGGACTGGACCCTGATCGACGCCGGTCAGCGCGCCCAGGTCATGAAGAAGGACCCGAAGAAGGGCGGCATCCTGCAGTTCGGCACCGAGGTCGTCTCCTCGGCCGACGGCTCGATCGCGGGTCTCCTGGGCGCCTCGCCGGGCGCGTCGACGGCTGTGCCGATCATGCTCGATCTGCTGAAGAAGTGCTTCCCGAACGAGTACCCGAGCTGGGAGTCCGAGCTGCGGGAGCTCATTCCGACGTTCGGCAAGAAGCTGAACGCCGACGCTGAGGCCGCCGCGACGTCGACCGCGGCCACCGCCGAGGTCCTCGGCATCAACGCGTAACCGCATCGTGGCGAAGCTCTACTTCCGCTACGGAGCGATGAACTCGGGCAAGTCGACGTCGCTGCTGCAGGCGGCGTACAACTACGAGGAGCGCGGCCAGCACGTGCTGCTTGCGAAGCCGGCGATCGACACCAAGGGCGCGTCGGAGATATCCAGTCGTCTCGGCATGACCAGGGAAGTCGATTTCCTGGTGGATGCGGATGCTGACGCCAGGGCGCTCTTCGCGGAGCACGCCGCGGGCAAGGACATCGCGTGCCTGCTCATCGATGAGGCGCAGTTCCTCACACCGGCCCAGGTCGACGATCTCTTCCGCATCGCGGTGGAGGACGGCATCCCGGTGATCGCCTACGGCATCCGCAATGACTTCCTCACCCATGCGTTCCCCGGCTCGGCACGTCTGCTCGCGATCGCCCACTCGCTCGAGGAGCTGAAGACCATCTGCCGCTGTGGCCGGAAGGCCGTGTTCAATGGCCGCGTCGTCGGCGGTCGCTTCGTCTTCGACGGCGACCAGGTCGCGATCGACGAGGGCGCCGAGGGCGAGACCGCACCCGAGGTCACGACCTACGAGTCGCTCTGCGGCTCGTGCTATCTCGAGGAGTCCGGCGGCCGCCTGGGCTGAGCCCGCACCCGCCCCCGCCCCCGCGCCTGCGCCCGGTCGTTGAGCGAGGAGCGCAGCGACGAGACGAAACGCGGAACCGATCTCTCGACTTCTGTCGTACGGTCCTTCGCGCGTTTCGTCTCGCTGCGCTCGCTCAACGGCCGGGATATTGCGTGGTCTGACCACACGCGCTACTGTGGTCAGACCACACAGTCGAGGAGGAGCGGATGCCGGAGCAGCCCCGCGCATGGCGCGTCGTGCTCGAGCACATCGAACGCGACCTTCTCGACGGCCGGCTCGGCCCCGGTGACCGCCTCGCCTCCGAGCGCGACCTTGTCGCAGACCTCGGCGTCGGCCGATCCAGCGTCCGCGAGGCGCTGCGCGTGCTGGAGGTCATGGGGCTCATCCGGACGGCGACCGGCTCCGGCCCGCAATCCGGCGCGATCGTCATCGCCACGCCCTCCGGGGGCATGTCGACGCTGCTGCGGCTGCAGGTGGCCGCTCAGGGCTTCCCGTTGAGCGACGTGGTGCAGACGAGACTCGTGCTCGAGGACGCTGTCGTGACTGCGCTCGCGAACGCCGACGATCGCGACATCGCACCCGTCCACCGCCTGCTCGACGTGATGGACGCCGAAGGCCTCACTCCGCAGGAGTTCCTCGCCCTCGACGCGCAGCTGCACCTCGCCCTCGCCGAAGCCAGCGGCAACACCGTCATCGCGGCGATGATGGCAGGCCTGCGCACGGCGATCGAATCCTATGTGCAGGCGGGTGCGGCATCCGTCGCCGATTGGGACGCCATGGCCGCGCACCTGCGCGCCGAGCACCGCGAGATCGTCTCCGCCGTCGACGCCGGCGACGCCGCGGCGGCCGGCTCTCTCATCCGACGCCACATCACGGGCTACTACGCCAGCACAGGCTCCTTGAGCCGCTCGACGAGCCCCCGCGAACCCCACACCACGCACTGAAGGAGCGCCATGGTCCAGCGCCAGGTACCCAACCCCGCCGAACTTCTCGAGCTGATGAAGTTCAAGAAGCCCGAGCTGAACGGCAAGAAGCGCCGTCTCGACGCCGCTCTCACGATCGCCGACCTCCGCACGATCGCCAAGCGCCGCACGCCCAAGGCGGCCTTCGACTACACCGATGGCGCGGCCGAGGGCGAGCTGTCGCTGTCGCGTGCGCGCCAGGCCTTCCAGGACGTGGAGTTCCACCCCGGCATCCTGCGCCCTGCGCCCCACGTCGACACCTCGGTCGACATCCTCGGCGGTCCCTCGGCGCTGCCCTTCGGCATCGCACCGACCGGCTTCACGCGCCTCATGCAGACAGAGGGCGAGGTGGCGGGGGCGGGCGCCGCGGCCGCCGCCGGCATCCCGTTCACCCTGTCGACGCTCGGCACCACCTCGATCGAGGGCGTCAAGGCCGTCAACCCGCACGGCAGGAACTGGTTCCAACTGTACGTCATGCGTGACCGCGAGATCTCCTACGAACTCACCCGTCGCGCGGCCGCCGCCGGCTTCGACACCCTGCAGTTCACGGTCGACACACCGGTCGCCGGCGCACGCCTGCGCGACAAGCGCAACGGATTCAGCATCCCGCCCCAGCTCACCCTCGGCACGATCGTCAACGCGATTCCGCGGCCGTGGTGGTGGTACGACTTCCTCACCACCCCGAAGCTCGAGTTCGCATCGCTGAGCACGACGGGCGGCACGGTGGGCGAGCTGCTCGACGCGGCCATGGATCCGACGATCAGCTACGACGACCTCGCGGTCATCCGCGACCTGTGGCCCGGAAAGATCGTGATCAAGGGCGTGCAGAACGTCGAGGACTCGGTGCGGCTCAAGGATGCCGGTGTCGACGGCATCGTGCTCTCGAACCACGGCGGGCGCCAGCTCGACCGTGCGCCGATTCCGTTCCACCTGCTGCCGAAGGTCCGCGAGGCGGTCGGCGATGACTTCACCGTCATGATCGACACCGGCATCATGAACGGGGCCGACATCGTCGCCGCCGTCGCCCTGGGCGCCGACTTCACCCTCATCGGCCGGGCGTACCTGTACGGTCTGATGGCCGGTGGCCGCGCGGGTGTCGACCGGACGATCGCGATCCTGCGCAGCGAGATCGAGCGCACGATGCGACTGCTCGGCGTTTCGTCGCTCGCAGAGCTCGAGCCGTCGCACGTCACGCAGCTCACCCGTCTCGTGCCGGTGTCGGAGGGCGTGCGCACAGCGCGCTGACGCCGCGTGGGAAAACCCCATCGGGCAACGCCGGCGGTGAACTCAGAGAGCCGTCAGCAGCTCGTCGAGCTTGTCGGCCGTGTCCTCCCAGCCGTCGACAGCGATCGACGGCACACCGAGTGCGAGCACCGGATAGTCGTTGCCACCCTCGTCGAGACGGTCGCCGTAGAACAGCATCGACGCGAGGGGGATGCCGGTGAGTTCGGCCAGCCGGGTCATGCCGTAGGCCTTGTCGATGCCGGAGCGGGTGATGTCGATCGAGGTCGAGCCGCCGGCGCGCACCTCGAGGTCGGGAACGCGCGCCGCCACGGCGTCGCGCAGCGCCAGACGCTTGGCGCCGGTGGGGTCCCAGGCGTGCTTGGCATCTCCCGGCGCCTTCTGGCCGAGCGCCGAGAACGTGATCTGAGAGCCGCGGTCCTCGAGGATCTCGCCCCACGGCTCGGCCTCCCACAGTTCCAGCCGCTCGGCCTCTTCGCGCAGCGCCGTCAGCGCGCGGGTCTTCTCGTCATCGGTGAGGTCGTGCGCGTAGAGCGGCGCGAAATCGGCGCCGTCATGGCGCAGGTAGCGCGTGCCGCAGGTGGGTAGCAGATGCAGGCGGCTGAGAGCTGCAGCATCCGTCTCACCGAGCCGGGCGATCACCTGAGTGCGGAACTGCTGCTCGTTGCCGCCCGAGATGATCGCGACGTCGACCCGCTGCAGGAGCGCGCGCAGGAGATCGGCGATACGCGGACTGATGGGGCTCTTCGAGAGGGCGAGCGTGTCATCGAGGTCGAAGGCGACGAGGGCAGGCGTGGTCATGATGCTTCCAGGGTAGGCGAGGTGGATGCGGGGGAGCTCAACGCTCGGCCGGCCAGCGCGCACAGCGCGACGCCGATCGTCGCGCCGAGCACATTCTCGGCGACATCGGCCATCGAGGGCACCCGGTTCGGCAGCGCGAGCAGTTGGAAGAGTTCGATGGAGACGGATGCCGCGGGGCCGGCGAGCAGCGCGAGCCACAGGAACCGGCGCGGAGCGAAGACGTAGGCGACGATGCCGACGGGGATGAACACGAGCACGTTCGCGATGATCTCGAGCGTGATCGAGTCGAGCGAGGCCCAGCCGAACCGGTGCGCGGTCGCGAGCACCAGATCGAGGACATTCGGGATGCGCTCCTCGATGCGTCTCGGAGTCAGAGCGAGAAACGCGATCACCGCGAGGAACGGAACACCGAAGGCGAGCGTCGCGATGCGGACGACGCGTCGTCGTGAGCTCATCGGCGCGTCCCCTTCTCGCGTCCCCGGTACAGAGAAGGCCGCCCCCTGAGGGCGGCCTTCCGGTGTTACTGGTCGGGGTGACAGGATTTGAACCTGCGACCTCTTCGTCCCGAACGAAGCGCGCTACCAAGCTGCGCCACACCCCGTTTTGCAACCCTCCGAGTCTACAAGAGAG